>Ga0256406_1000180_pt1 | contig 122091 bp, 89 predicted proteins | sample RumenRJG_03DNA_FD_185986 | JGI IMG/M metagenome (GOLD analysis project Ga0256406, IMG submission 185986) | Bovine rumen microbial communities from Lethbridge, Alberta, Canada - RJG_03 | ecosystem: Host-associated > Mammals > Digestive system > Stomach > Rumen | place: Canada: Alberta...
TTTTAAAAAGCTATACATCTATTGTTGAGAAAATTGTTACAGTAAAGGAAGATATTCCATTTGAAACAATTACAAAAGATATTTCTGGAGAAAATGGAAATAAGCAAGAGAAAGTTACTCAAGTTGGCGTAAATGGTGTAAAGGAAGTTACTTACAAAATTCAGTATCAAAATGGAAATGAAATAAGTAAGGAAAAAATTTCAGAGAATGTTATAAAAGAACCTGTTAATAAGATTGTTGAGGTTAGAACAAAGGCTGTTACTTCAAGAAGTAGTTCATCAAGGGCTGTTTCAGGAAGTGTAGCAGAGTATAAATCATACGCAAAGTCGAAATGTGAATCTTATGGATGGTCAACAAGTGATTATAATGCTTTGGTTGCATTGTGGAATAAAGAATCAGGCTGGAATCCAAATGCTTGTAATCATTCAAGTGGGGCTTATGGTATTCCACAAAATAATAATTCATCAAAATATGCAAGTTGGTATAGAAATAATGCCTATGCACAAATTGATTGGGGGTTAAGTTATATCAAGAGTAGATATGGTACTCCAAGTGCTGCTTGGAACAAATCTCGAACATCAGGATGGTATTAATAAAAGTTTAATAGAGAAAAGATAAAGAATTTACAAAGAGAGAACTTTAATAAGGACGAAATTGTTCTTATTTGGTTTTCTCTTTTTTGCTGATATTTTGATAGTTTGAATGGAAAAACACTTGTAATTTACATAAAAAGGTGTTAAAATGAATTTGTTACTGATTTTTTTTTATTTGGAGGTAAAAAACATGAAAAAGGATTCTATGATGCGGACAGGTAAATTAAACAAGATTACACTTAAAGATAGTGGAAAGAAAATTGGCTATTTTGATTGTATCGATAACGAAATCGAAGGAATAATGGAAGATTATTACAAAAGTTTAAAGTACTATATTATTGGAAGAAAAGATAACAATAATATTAAATTAGGAATTGTTCCTATAAATTATGCATCTATGGAACCGGTAAAGGTTATCCAGTTTTATGGAGAAGAATTTGAAGGAATAAAAACAGCAATAATTTTTAATTTTAATCAAAAATTTCCTGGTAAGCAAAGTAATAAAAGGAAGGTAAAGATTCTATTAGAGAGTAGTGAATATGATTTATACAATGAAAAAAAAGAAAAATTTTTTAAAATTTTAAAATCGAACAACAATTATGAAATAGCTAAGCAACTAAAGTTGATTATTTAACCTCCCAGGGACACCGAAAATAAGGTGTCCTTGTTAGTTTAAAATATTTGTAAGCAAAATATTGTTTACAAATATTTTTTTTAATATATTTTTACAATAAATATATCATATATACTTAACTAAACGAAAGTATTGAAAAAAGTTGAAAAAAATGATATTATTGTATTGGGGATAATGAATCGGAGAAGTATATGGAGAAAATAGTTACAAAAACAGATAGTGTTGAAAAAAGCAATCTAAGGATTAAATGAAAAAGAATTGAGGTTATTTTAATGAAGTTAATATCATGGAATGTAAATGGACTAAGAGCATGTATAAATAAAGGATTTATTGAATTTTTTAATAGTGTTAATTCTGATATTTTTGCTATACAGGAAACTAAGATGCAAGAAAATCAGCTAGATGAAAATATAAAAAAACTAGGGAATTATCAATATTTTAATAGTGCAGTTAAAAAAGGATATTCTGGAACAGCTGTTTTTGCTAAAGAAGAGCCTATTAGTGTTAAATATGGAATAGATGAGAATTTTGCTAAAGAGATAGTTAGTTATAAAAGTAATATAGAATACACAGTTGCTGCACAAAATGTGGAAAACGAGTTGAAAATTATTAATAAGAAAGAAATAAAAATTGATTTTTCTGATGAGATAAAAATTTTAGAAAATGAAAGTCTTTTATATAAAAACAATGAGGGTAGATTGATTACACTTGAATTTCCTGAGTATTATTTTGTTAATTGTTATATACCTAATTCTAAAAGGGGACTTGAGCGTTTGTTATATAGGATGGCTTGGGAAGATGAAATAAGATTTTATTTATTGGAATTGAAGAAGCATAAGCCCGTAGTTTATTGTGGAGACCTAAATGTTGCCCATAAAGAAATAGATTTAAAAAACCCTAGAACTAATCATCATAATGCTGGATTTACAGATGAAGAAAGAGATAGAATGAGTCAATTACTTAATGCAGGGTTTATAGACTCATTTAGATATAAATATCCAGATAAGGCTGATCAGTATTCATGGTGGTCATATATGTTTAAATCAAGAGAGAAGAATGCTGGCTGGAGAATTGATTATTTTATTGTTTCAGATGATATAAAAGATAAAATTATAGATGCAAAAATTCATAATGAAATTTTTGGGAGTGACCATTGCCCAATTGAGCTAGATTTAAAATAACGATTTTTTAATTAAGAAAATTAAATGAAATGAAAGACTTTAAAACTTGATTTTAAATTAATGAAATTAAATGAAATGAAAGTCTTTAAAACTAGATTTTGAATTATGATTTTTAAATAAGTGTTTTATGTAGGGAAAATGGTAGAGAGATTTAATTAATAAAAAATAGAAAGGGAAAAAAGTGGAGAATAATAAGAAGAATGGAACGAAAAAGTGGACATATTATGTACTTATTGGTACAATTTTGATAATTATTTATAAATTTTTTGACAATTTTTCAGGCATTGGCAAGTGGATTACAAAGCTGTTTTCAGTGTTAGCACCATTTTTTATTGCAATATTAATTGTTTTTGTGTTATATACACCAATCTCTGCACTAGAAAGGCAGATTAAAAAACTTATTCATAAAAATGGAAAAGACAAGGGTATAAGATTTTGGAGCATATTAATTGTTTATGTGCTTGTTGGATTATTCATATTTTTATTATTAAGGTTTATTATACCAGCAGCTATTGAAAGTATTTTAGATTTAGTTAATAATATTCAAAACTATTATAATAGTATAACAACGAGTCAAATTGAAGAATCTTGGGCACCTTTTGTAAAAGAGAGATTGATAAAACCATTGGTAGATTTTATTCAGAAAATTAATTTTAATGAATTATTAACTCCTGATAAAGTTAAAGAATATTTATCATCTGCGATGGGAATTGCAAAAGCATTATTAAATTTCTTTATTGCAATTATTTGTTCTGTTCGTATTTTGTACAGTAGAGAAGAGTTAATTAGGGGAATAAATAGACTTGCTAAAGCAACGATGACTGAGAATGGATATAGAAGATTTAATAGATATTTTACTAATGGAAATAGAATATTTTTTAGATATATTTCAAGTCAATTTATTGATGGGGCAGTTGTTGCTATTATGATGTCCGTAGCATTTTTAATAATGAAAATTAAATATGGAATTTTACTAGGAGTATTAATAGGGGTTTGCAATTTAATTCCTTATTTTGGTGCAGTATTTGGCGTAATAGTAGCTGCTTTAATTACTGTTTTAACTGGTGGATGGCAACAAGCATTAATAATGTTGGTTGTAATGATTGTACTTTCGCAAATAGATGCAAATATTATTAATCCTAAAATTACAGGAGCAAGATTAAATGTAAATCCTTTGCTTGTTGTATTTTGTGTAACAATTGGAGGCTCTTATGGAGGACTTGTTGGAATGTTTATTGCAGTTCCAATTGGGGTTTTAATTAAATTAATGATTGATGACTTTGTAGATCATAAGCTAGAAAAGAAAAAGGAACAATAAAATTTAAAAAAAATTATGGTTTTGCTAATATATTAGTTATTACTAGTTAATGGTTCATTGTATGATGTTTAATAACGCGTTGGCTTGTTGGACGAGGCTATCCTGATGCGACAAAAAATCATTTCAATGATTTTTTGCGCAAATCAAGGTTTTATCGTCCATTCGCCTCGCCTACGCTCGTTGTTCGCTACGCGCACTTACTCGTCTATTAAACATCATGCAATGAACCTATTAACTTGTAACTATTAGTTGTTATCAATTGCTTATGGTTATTGATTTTTTCACGTATGTATTGTATAATAATGTTGTGGTTTATAGGTATCCAAACAAACCTAAATCTATTTTAAGGAAAAAAATATGGCTGATATTGATGAATTAATGAAAGTTAGATTTGAAAAAGAAGAAAAGGCAAAAGAGTATGGAATAAAAGTTAGACCTGATAGGTTTGAATATAATTATCAAATAAAAGACGCAAGAAATCTAGACGATGGAACAAAAAATGTTGCTGTAGCTGGTAGACTTATGAGCAAAAGAAAGATGGGGAAAATTGCATTCCTTGATTTGCAGGACATTGAGGGACATATTCAACTTGTTGTAAGAAGAGATGATTTAGGCGAAGATGTATATAAGAAAATGAATGAAATACTTGATATCGGTGATTTTGTAGGTGTTAAAGGAGATATTTTTACAACGAATGCAGGTGAAAAATCTATTCAAGTTTACGAGTATAAGTTTTTAGGAAAATCATATAGACCTCTTCCTGAAAAATTTCATAGTGTTACTGATACTGAAATTTTATATAGGGAAAGACATCTTGACTTAATAATGAATGAAGATGCAAGAAAGAGATTTTTACTTCGTTCTAAATTTGTAAGGGCATTGAGAAATTACTTGGATAATCATTCTTTTATTGAGGTTGATACTCCTGCACTACAAAATACCGCATCTGGTGCAACAGCAAAGCCTTTTATTGCGCATCATAATGCATTAGATATGGATGTTTTCTTAAGAATTTCCCCTGAATTAACATTGAAAAAGCTTGTAATTGGCGGATTTACAAATGTTTATGAAATTGCAAGAGATTTTAGAAATGAAGGAATGGATGCAAATCACTTACAAGATTTTACAATGTGTGAAGGATATAGTGCTTATTGGAATTATGAAGATAACATGAAATTTATTAGAGAAATGATTCAAAGTATTATTAAAGAATTATTTGATGGTAAATTGACTGTTAAAATTGGAGAACAGGATATTGATTTTTCAGGTGAATGGCCAGTTGTTTCATTTAGAGATTTAATCTTGAAAGATTGCGGAATAGATATTGATAAATTTGATACTGCTGAAAGTTTACTTAATGAAATAAAAAATAAGGGAATTAATCTAGTAGCTGATAATATTGAATCTTTAGGTAGAGGAAATTTAATTGATCAGCTTTACAAAAAGGTAAGTAGACCTAATATTATTAGACCAACATATTTGATTAAGCACCCTACTGATTTATCACCTCTTGCTCGTAGCAATGACGAGAATCCTAATATTTCTGATAGATTCCAATTGATTGTAAATGGGCAGGAAATTGTAAATGGATATTCAGAGCTTGTTGATGCTAGAGAGCAACAAAAGAGACTTATTGAGCAAAGTGAATTAAAAGCTAAAGGTGATGAAGAAGCAATGAGCTATGATAAAGAATATATTAGAGCAATGGAATATGGAATGCCTCCAATTTCTGGTTGGGGTCTTGGAATTGATAGATTTATGCAATTCTTAACAAGTTCTGATAATATAAGAGATGTTGTTCTTTATCCTTTAATGAAACCATTGAATTAAGATTATTAAATCATAATTAATTTAAAAATAAATAAAAAATAAATTAATTTAAAAACAAATTAATTAAAAATAAAATGAATAAAAAATAAATTAATTTAAAAATAAATTAATTAAAAAATAAAATAAATAAAAAATAAAATAAATAAAAAAATAAATTAAATAAAAAATAAAATAAATAAAAATGAATTAATCAAAAAATAAATTAATTAAATAAATAAAAAAATAAATAAAAAAATAAAACAAATAAAAAATTAATTAATTAAAAATAAAATAATAAATTAATAAAATAATTAAATGAATAATAAAAAGACAATTAATTTAATAAAAATTAATTGTCTTTTTAAATTTAATAAGCAAAGTAATCCATGATTCCATCATAAATACCCCATGCAATTTTTAATTGGTATGTATTGTTTTGTAAGTTTGTTGCTTCTTCAGGATTTGAAAGGAAACCACACTCCACAAGTGCAATTGGAATTTCTACGTGTTTCATTATATAAATATCATTTAATGTATGTGTTACTCTTTTATTTTCGTTTGATATTGTTTTATTTAAATTTTTTTGAATTGCATCTGCCATTTTTTTAGAATTTTCGTCTCCACCTTTGTAAAATGTTTGCCAACCGTAATATTTTTCATCAGAAAAATTATTTAAGTGTATAGAAACAAATAAATCAGCAGAAGACTCATTTCCTATTTTTACTCTATTTTTTATATCTGAGACTTTCTTTTCTGAAATTGTATTAGCATTTCCTTCATAAATTCCATTTTCATCAGATCTTGTTAATAATACTGTAGCGCCACTACTCTCTAAAATATTCTGTAATTTTAGAGCAATTTCTAAATTTATTTTTTCTTCGGAAATTCCATTTTTATTTTCAGCGCCTTTGTCTGGAATCCCATGGCCTGCGTCAATTACTATAACTTTATTAGAAACGGGTACGCTCATTGTTTGTATTATTTTTAAATCATTTGGAATTTTTACATAAGCATATGTTAGTGTAATTATTATGGCAAAAAAAAGTAAAAAAATAATTTGTATTTCTTTAATATTATATTTATTAAATTTTAATTTAAAAAACTCTTTTATTTTATTTTTATTAATCATTTTTAAACCTTTCAAAAAGAATTAATAAATAATATGATTAATTATTAAAATTATGAAAAAATAATAAATAAAAAAACAATTAATTAATAAAGAAAAATAAATAATAAATAATAAAAAATAAATAAAAAATTAAATAAATAATAAAAAAATAATAAATAAATAATTAAATAAATAATTAAATAAAAATAAAAAAATAAATAAAGAATAAAAAAATAATTAATTTAAAATTAATAAATAAAAAATAAATAATAAATAAATAATAAATAATTAATAAAAATAATTAATTAAAAATAATAAAAAAAATAATTAATTAAAAATAATAAATAAATAATTAATTAAAAATTAATAAATAAAAAAATAATTAATTAAAAATTAATAAATAAAAATAATTAATAAATAATAAATAAAGAATGTGAATAAAAAATAATCAATAAAAAAATAAATAAGCAATGAAATTATAACAAAAAATGGAAATCCTTTTTGCTTAAGTTGTTGGATTATTTTTTCAAAAATCTGTTTTATTATTTATAAAATAATGTTACAAGTTATTAACAAATGATCTTAGCAAATGAAATTTAATAATATGTGGATGTTATCAAAATGATATTTGCTTAAAAAGCTGTTCATGAATTTTACAACATTTAAATGAAGAATTTTATATAAAATTAACTTTAATCATTTGTTATTTGATCTAGGGAATTAAAAAATTGCGAAATTTGTCGTATGTTTAGTGATTCAATATGTTTTACTATTTTAAGTTAATAGAATATTTTGAAAATATTTGCTATGTATCAATTTGGTACGTAAAATTTTTTAGATGTAAAATTATTTTTGTAATTATTTAATGATGTCCTTTACCAAATCTTTCCTCCAAAATTAATTCAATAAATTGTAAATTTTTGGTTAATTAATAAATAATATATTTTTATCAATAAAATTAAATTCAACATAAATATTTTAATTTATTAAATATAAAAAATAAAATAATAAATAAATAAAAAATAAATAAATAAAATAAATAATAAAAAAATAAATAATAAAATATAATAATAAAAAATAAATAATAGAAAATAAATAATAAAAAAATAAAATAATAAAATAATAAAAAAATAAAATAAATAATAAAAAAATAAATAATAAAATAATAAAAAATAAATAATAAAATAATTAATAAATAAATAAAAATAAATAAATAAAAAATAAAATAATAAAAAATAAATAATAAAATAATTAATAAATAAATAAAAATAAATAAATAAAAATAAATAAATAAAAATAAATATAAATAAAAAAATAATTAATTAATAAAAATTTAATAGGAGAAATTTTTATATTGCTTGAATAATATTTGGAAAAGAATATTTCTTGTAAATTTTGGATATAATATTTTCAAAATTTAAGGATATGGAGGGAAAAGTGTCTTTTGCTGTTAAAAGGCAACTGATATGTAGTTTATGGTTAAAATATTACAGGTAAAAAATTCAATATTAGATAAACAGAATTTAGAAAAATATTTGGAACAATTTGCTGCTGATAATATTTTGATAACTTGTCCAGATAAAAATACGTTTCCATTGGAAAGATTAATTGAAAATAAAAAATATATTGAACTTGTTTGCAAGCTTTTGGAGGAACATATAAAACTTAAGATTCCTATTCATTCTGCTGGTGAATGGCTTTTAGATAATTATTATTTAATAGAAAAGTCTGTTAAAACTATTGAGAAAAATTTAACATTGAACAAGTACGTGAGATTGCCTGCTATAGCAGAAGATGGTTTTGCGAGAGTTTATGCTATTGCTAATGAAATTATTTCTAATACAGATGGTAAAATAAATGAAAATAATTTGATAGATTATTTGGAGGCTTACCAAAATCAAAAGAAATTATATATGCAGGAAATTTGGGATATTGGTTTGTTTTTGCAAATTTGTATAATTGAAAAAATAAGGAATATTTCAGAGAAGATATTTATTACACAGATGCAGAGATATAAAGCTCAAAATATGGTTAATAGATTTATTGAAAGAAAACGTGAAAAGAAATTTAATATTGATGTAAATTCGCGATATTCTTTTATTGAATTTCTTTCATATAAATTAAGGCAATATGGACGCATTTCTATTCCATATATTGATGCTTTAGACAAAGAAATTAGAAAAGCGGGGATGACTCTTGATGATGTAATTTCAAGAGAACATTTTGATATTGCATTAAAAACACTTTCAATGAAAAATTGTATTATGAGCTTGAAAACTATAGAAAGAATAAACAATGTAAATATTTTTGAAAGAGTTAGCGCTGTTGAAAAAATCTTGAAAGAGGATCCTGCTGATGTTTATACAAAGATGGATTATTCAACAAAGGAATATTATAGAAATATTGTTTTGGAAATTTCTAAAAAAACAAAAAATTCTGAAATATATGTTGCACAAAAAGCTGTTGAGTTGTGTAAAAGATATCAAAATTTACATGATGTAAATAATCCACAGATTGATGAGAAAAAGTGGAAATTGGATGGAGTGAAATATGGTAAAGATAGTATAAGTAATGAATATAAAAGTCAATTTGATGAAACAAAAAATGATGTAGATGGTAAAGACAAGTGTAAGTTGGATGGAGTGAAAGGTGAGACCGAGTGTGAAAAGAGTGTGCAAAAAGAAATAAATGCTAAAGCAAAAGAATACGATGAACAAGATAAACTTATTTATTTAAAGAAAATACATGTGGGTTATTATTTAGTGGATAATGGGAAAAAGGAATTATTATCATATTTAACGAATAAAAAAGTTTATGAAATGAATTATGAGGAACGAGCAAAATTATATGTGTATTTAAATTGTTTGTTTAGTTTTCTTATTACTGCTACATTTAGTATTTGGTTGAAATGGATAGCTTTATTTTTATTTATTCCTGTTAAAAACATTGTAAGTAAAATTTTTCAATATAATATGTGTAAAGTAAAAAAAACAAAGGTTTTGCCAAAGATGGATTATCAAAATAATATACCTGATAGTGCAAGGACCATGTGCATAATTCCAACTATGCTAAAAAATTCTGCTGATGTTGATGAAATGATGAGCAAAATGGAGGAATATTATATTGCTAATAAATCTGAAAATTTATTTTTTACTTTATTAGGTGATTGTACAAAAAGTGATACGCAGGAAACCAGAGAAGATAAAGAAATTGCAAATGAGGGAATTTACTTGGTTAATGAATTGAACAAAAAATATGGTAATAAATTTTTTTTTGTATATAGAAAAAGAGAATGGAATGCTTCAGAAAAATGTTTTATGGGATGGGAAAGAAAGAGAGGATTAATTAATCAATTTAATGATTTCTTATTAGGCAAAGAAGTAAATTTTAAAGTAAATACCTGTGAAGAATTTATTGATGCAAAATTAGGAAATACCCGTGAAAGTTTTGTTAAGGAAAATACAAGAAATGACTGCGAGAATTTTAATGTTGATAAAACAAAAAAACAGAGATTTCTAGATATTAAATATGTTATTACATTAGATTCAGATACCACATTAACATTAGATAGTGCATTTAGACTGATTGGTACAATTGATCACATTTTGAATAGACCAGTAGTTAATAAAATTAAAAATATTGTTGTTGATGGGCATGGCATTATTCAGCCAAGGATAGGAATTGATATTGAATCAGGGAATAAAAGCCTTTTTAGCAGAATTTTTTCTGGTGATATTGGTACAAGTATTTATGCTAATGCAATTTCTGATTTTTATCAAGATAATTTTGATGAAGGAACTTTTACGGGGAAGGGAATTTATGACTTAGATGTGTTTGATAAGGTATTAAGAAATTCAATACCAGAAAATAAAATTTTAAGTCATGATTTAATTGAAGGATCTTATTTGAGGTGTGGACTGGCTAGTGATATTCTTTTAATGGATGAAACACCATCTAATTATATTTCATATAAGATTAGAAAAGAGAGATGGTCACGTGGAGACACTCAAGAGTTACCGTGGATAAATAGTCAAATTACTTTTATTTCTAAATATAAAATTAAGGATAATATTTATAGAAATTTCAATGGGTTTTTTATTTTTATAAGCTATCTTATTTTATTGATGCAATCAAGCAAATACGTTTTTATTCCGTTGTTGCTATTGTTTTTTCCAGCTTTGATTGAGATAATTGACTTTTTTATTTTAGAGCCAAAAAATAGACTAAAAGTAAAAACATTTTATAAAAATTATTCAAGAATTGATATTTCTTTTTGGCAATGTTTTATAGAATTTATTACATTACCAGATGATGTTTTTTTACAGATTTGTGCTTTTACCAAGGCAATGTATAGAATGATTTTTTCGCATAATTTTTTACTTGAGTGGACAACTGCTAGGGAAGCGGAGAACTTGAAAGATAAAAATGCAAAATATTATTTTAAAAACATGAACTTTCAAATTTATGTTGCTATTATTTTGATTGGAATTGTGAGTAGCTATTTAACATATTCTCCATTTTATAAATTATTAATAATCAGTTTTGAGATTTTATGGCTTTTAGCACCGGAAATAATGTATAACATTTCAAAGGAATCGAAGAAAGTTATTTTGGATGAGAAATTTTCAAGTGAAGAAAAAATAATTAAAGAATATAGAAGAAAAGATGAATACGGTGGACATAGAGAAAATAGAGAATATTTAATAGATATAGCTAAAAAGACTTGGCTTTATTTTAAAGAAAATCAAGTTAACTATTTGCCAGCAGATAATTTTCAAGAAGATAGAAAAGAAAAAATTGCTATGAGAACATCCCCCACTAATATTGGATTTTCATTAATGTCTGCGATAGCAAGTTATGATTTGCATTTTGAGAATCTTGAAGATACTATTGAATTTATTAATAATGAAATAGATTCTGTAGATATGTTAAAAAAATGGAATGGGCATTTGTATAATTGGTATGATTTAAAAACAATGCAACCATTACCTCCTTTTGATATATCATCTGTGGATAGCGGAAATTTTGTTGGATATTTATTTACGGTAAAGGCATTTTTAAGAGATTGCTTAGATGAAACTAATAGTACAAGAAGAGTAATGTGCGATTATGCTATGAATGAATCAAATAGCGCAGGAAAAATAAAGAGCGATTATGCTGGAAATGAAATAAATGCCATAAAAAGAATTGGTACAGATGATGTGAAGTTAGATGTTAATTATATTTCAAAAATTCTAAATTTAATTGATAAAATAACTAGATTAATAGCTGATACAGACTTTAGTAAATTATACAATAAAGAGATTGGACTTTTTTCCATTGGCTATTCTGTTTCAGAAGGAAAATTATATGATTCATATTATGATTTATTAGCCTCGGAAGCAAGGCAAACCAGTATTGTTGCAATTGCAAAAAAAGATGTACCATCAAAACATTGGGCAAGTTTAAGTAGAACTTTAACAAGCATTAATCAATATAGAGGCCTTGTTTCGTGGGGTGGAACAACATTTGAATATTTAATGCCTAATATTATTATCCCAACATATAAAGGCACTTTAATTGATGAATCATGCAGGTTATTGGTGTATAGCAATATGGTGTATGCAAAAAGGCTAAATGTACCATGGGGAATCTCTGAGTCGGCATATAGTGTGAAAGATTTATATGGGAATTATCAATATAAAACATTTGGAGTTCCATGGCTTGGGCTTAAGAGAGGATTAGAAGATGATATTGTTATTAGTCCATATTCAACAGCATTGTCTTTGCAAATTTGTTTTAAAGAAGGACTGGAAAACTTAAAAAGATTGCAAAAGGAAAAACTGCTTGGAAAATATGGTTTTTATGATTCTATTGATTATAAACCTAGTAAAGAGGTTGTAAAAACTTTTATGGCTCACCATGAGGGAATGATTTTAACATCAATAGATAATGCATTAAATAAAAATATTTTCCAAAAGAGATTTATGTCTAACCCAGAAATTGTTGGGATAAAAGTTTTGCTTGAAGAAAAAATGCTTGAAGATGAAATTGTTACTAAGGAGAAGAGAGAAAAGGTTCAAAAAATCAAATATGATGGTTATAAAGAAGAAGCCCCAAGAACACGAGGATATAATGTAATTTCAAAAAACGAAATTAGTAATATCTTGAAGGATGATGGTTATGAATGCACGAAATTTGATGACATAGTTGTTGGGAAAGGATTTAAATTTTTTATCAAAAATATATCAACAAATAAAATTTATAATTTTGAGAAAATGCCTAAGAATATTGAGTTTACACCTTATAGTAGTAAATTTAATTTTGAAGATGGTAATATAAAATGTTCGATAAATACAATAATGGCTCCAGATGCTGATGTTGAAATAAAAAAAATACAAATTAAAAATAATGGAATTAATGATTTAAATTTAGAGCTTACAACATTTGAAGATGTTATTTTGTCAAATATTAGGCAGTATAATTCTCATCCTGCATTTGATAAAATGTTTTTAAGGTTTAATAATATTAATGATAAACTTTTGATTAAAAGAAAAGGTAGAATGCCAAATGAAAAATGTATTTTTGCTGCAAAAACATTATTTATGCCCGATGGAAAGTTTGAATATGAAATTGATAAAGAAAAAATAATAAAAAGAGAGAATATAGATGAAAATGGAAATATTAACTTGGATGAAATAATAAGGAATTCTCCACAGTTTTCTAGCAAAATTGACAATGTAATTAATCCAGTAATTGCTATGAGAAGGCATGTAAAAATAAAAAAAGGTGAAAAGTGTGATATTTTTTATATTACTAGTGCTGGAATTGAAAAAGAGGACATATTGAAAAACATTGATATGTATATGAATACAGAGAAACTGGATAGAGTGTTTGAATTAGAGAAAAACCAGATGAAATCACAAATAAGATATATGGGTTTAACTGAAAAGGACATTTCTAAATATCAATCTATGTTAAATGAAATTTTTAGAACTAACCAAGAAATTTGCGATAGTAATATAGAAAACAAAAGCAATAAAGAATCTGTAAAATTTTCAATGAAAACGCATTTAGAAAAAAGTGAATCTAAAGAATTGCCATCAAAAACGAATTTTAGCAATGGGGAGTTTCTAACATTGCCATGCAAAATGAACTTAGCGAATAGCCAACTTTGGAAATTTGGCGTTTCTGGAGATTTTCCAATTATTTTATTTGAAATTAGTAATAAAAATAATTTGTATTATTTAAAAGAAATGCTGAAGGCTTTTCAATATTTCAAAACAATAAATGTAGATATTGAACTTGTAGTAATTTCAAAATTAAATATAATAGATGAATTGATTAACGAAAAATTAGGGCATTATTTAAATTCAAGAGGCGGAATATTTGTAATTGACAATATTGGAGTAAGTGATAGAAAGATGTTAGAAATGAGGGCATGCAAAGTAATTGATGTAGAAAAAGGAGATATTTTATAAAAATGGAAGACTTTAGAAATTTAAATTATGATAATGAATTTGGTAGTTTTAGCACTGATGGGAGTGAATATTGGATAAGGCAAAGTAAGAAAAAGAGAATTCCTGTGGCGTGGTCAAATATTCTAACAAATGATAAATTCGGCTCTGTTATTACAGATACAATGGGCGGATATACATGGTATATAAATAGCCAAACAAATAGGATCACTCCATTTGACAATGATTCGTTTACGGACAAGAGCTATGAGAAAATTTATGTTAAATGTAAAGATAGTAAAAGTGACGGAGAAGCTAAATACAATCAGAGAGCTAAAAAAGAGCAGAAAACTAAAAATGAAGAAAAATATTTTTATACTTGTTTTGGCTTTGGGTATGCTAAACATTTTGATGATTTTGATAATGTACAAAAAGAAATAGATGTATTTGTTCCTGTAGAAGATTCTGCAAAAATATATATAATTAATCTTGAGAACAAGAGCTTAACAGATAAAGATGTTACAATAAAATATGATATAAATTGGCAAATGGCTGATTCTAAAGAGCATTCGATAATATTTGAGAATTACAAGGAGAATGTAAATATTATTGAAGCAAGCAATTTTATGAACAATAAATATATTGCATATATTTGCTCATCAGAAAAACAAAATAAAAACAAGGAAATCGCTGTAAAAATAAAGCCAAATGAGAAGAAAGAGGTTTTGATTGCATTAGGTGTAGAGGAAAAAGAGGAAAACATTATTAATGTTGTTACCAAAATAATAAGTAATCATAAAGAAGAATTTGAAAAAACAAAAAAATATTGGAAAGACAAAGTTAGTAGAATTAAAGCTAGTACACCAATGAAAAGTTTTGATGTAATGCAAAATGGTTGGCTTTGCTATCAAACTCTTGCCTCAAGGATGATAGCAAAAACTGGGTATTATCAATCAAGTGGTGGATATGGTTTTAGAGATCAGATGCAAGATGCTATGGGAATGAAATGGGTTAACCCGGATATTTTAAAAAATCAAATAATTTATAATGCTGAGCATCAATTTTATGAGGGGGATGTAGAGCATTGGTGGCATGAAGATTCAAAACTTGGAATTCGTTCAAGATATTCTGATGATATGCTTTGGCTTCCTTATGCTGTGCTTGAATATATTGATTTTACTGGAGATTATGGAATTCTCAAGGAAAGAGCCAGTTTTATTAATGCAGAAAGTCTAAAGCCTGATGAAAATGATAGAGTTGATTTTTATAAGAAAAATGAAGGGAATAATATAAATTTTGCACCATATCAAAATGGGAATGCAACAATTTCATATAATAATACAGAAGAAGATGTTGAGAAAACGGATGTTGATAAAGAAAATGCAAGTATTGATATAGAGAAAACAAATGTTGATAAAGAAAATGTGAGCATTGATATTGAGAAAACAAATATTGATATAGAGGATGCAAGTGTTGATAGAGGGGATACGAACGCAAGGGGAGAAGACAAAGATGAATTTAGCATTTTTGCACATTGCATTAAATCAATACAAACTGCATGGGAGTTAGGAGAACATGATATTCCTCTAATTAAAAATGGAGACTGGAACGATGGAATGAATAAAATTGGTAATGGTGGAAAAGGTGAAAGTGTATGGCTAGGATTCTTTTTATATGATATTTTAACAAGATTTATTGAAATAATAGAATATACAGAAAAAAATGCACGAATAAAAAATATTAGTAAAGACATGAGTATAGGGATTGAAAATAAAAAGAGAAGTGTAAATGAAAGTGTTAATGTAAATGAAAATGAAAGTGTAAATGAGGGCAAAGATGGAAGTGCAAATGGAAGTGAAAGTGTAAATGAAAATGTAAATAAAAGTCAAAATGAAGGAAAAAATGAAAGTGTAAATTGTAATTGGCAAATGATTAAAAACGAAAATATTAATGAAATAAAAGTTGATAAAACAAAACCAACACAAATAGGAGAGTGGAACTATACTGATTATGGAAAATTAAAAAATGAATTTTCTGAAAAGGCTAGCAAAATAAAAAAATCATTAAATTCTGTTTGCTGGGACGGAAGATGGTTTTTACGTGCTTTTGATGATAAAGGAAATAAAATAGGGAGTAATGAAAACGAAGAATGCAAAATAGATAGTATTTCTCAAAGCTTTTCTGTTATTTCTAATGCGGGTGATAATGACAAAAAAATTATTGCAATGCAAAGTTTAGAAAATTATTTAATTGATGATAAAAATAATGTTGTAGAGTTACTTACTCCTCCACTTCAAAATACGGATTTGGGATATATTTCTTCTTATGCAAGAGGGATGAGAGAAAATGGTGGACAATACACTCATGCAGCAATTTGGGCAATGATTGCCGAGATAATGCTTGGGAGAAAAGAACAGGCAATGAGAATTTATAATAAGGTAAACCCTGTTGAACATACAACAAATATAGACAAATTATTAAAGTATAAAGTTGAACCATATGTTGTTGCTGGAGATATATACTCTGAAGGGAATTTAGCAGGAAGAGGAGGCTGGACGTGGTACACAGGTTCAAGTGCGTGGCTTTATGAGACACAAATAAGATACATTTTGGGGATAAAAATATATCATGGTAAAATGGAAATACATCCTTGTGTACCAGATAATTGGGAGCAATTTAATGTTGATTTTAAGTGGAAAGATGCCGAATATTTATTAAAGTATAGAAAAACAGGAAGATATAAAATTCAGGTTTTTGAAGTTGATAAGGAAAAGTGGAAGAAAGAAGATAAATGCAATCGAGATGTATTTGATAACAAAAATGAAATGAATTATGATAATGAGATTGAAGGCAAAAATGAATTGAATTATGAAATTGAAGACACAATTAATGGAAAAATTGAATTAAAAAACAAAGGCAATTATATTATTAATGTAATGTTTTAGTTATAATATTTTTGCTGTGTAATTTCAAGGTTGACACTTTTGCTACAGTTATTGGATTAAAACTGTAAAGCTCTCCAAAAAAGTATATGAGAATTAGTCTAGATATGATTTACATTTTTTACTTTTGTGGTATAATATAAATGTGAAACAAAACTAATAAAAACTTATAAAAATGTTTCACATTTTAAGGAGGAATATCATGGAAGGGAAAGTGGAAATTTTTGATCTTCTTCAAAATAAACAATTACTTGAACATGAATTACAGTCACTTGCTTATGGTTCAGTTGAAATAAGAGAAAATGATTCAAATAAATATATTTATGTACATTATAGAGAAGATGGAGTTGTATTAACTAAGTATGTTGGAGAATATTCGGACGAATTGTATAATCTAGTATTAAAAAATAGTATCAGGGCAAAAGAATTAAAAAAACAAATAAAAGAAATAAATAAAAGGTTAAAACAATTAAATTATAAAGAAGAAGAACTTTCTGAAAAGGTAGAACGAAACATTGACTTTGCTAAAAGAAATTTAGTAGATACAATTTATAAACAAGCAATATTAGAAGGTGTTGCAACTACATTTGCAGATACGGAAAGCATAATAGAAGGTGGAAAAGTAAATAATATGACACCTGAAGATATTATGAAAATTGTAAATTTAAAACATGCTTGGGAATTTATATTAAATAAAAATGTTATATTAAGTGATACAAATTTTGCTTTATTATGCGAAATAAATAAAATGGTGGAAGAAGGTTTTTACTATTCGGCAGGTAAAGTTAGGAATGTTCCTGTAACAATAGGAGGGACAACATGGAAACCTGATTTGCCTATTGAAAGTGTAATAAAAGAAGAATTAGAAGAAATATTTAATAAGAAAATGGATGATGTTGATAGAGCTATAGAACTTTTATTATACACAATGAAAAAGCAGGTATTTATTGACGGAAATAAAAGAACATCAGTAATTTTTAGTAATCATTATTTAATCTCAAAAGGCAAAGGCATTATTGCAATTCCAGCAGAATTAACAGAAGAGTTTAAAGATTTACTTATTCCTTATTACGAAGGAAAAGATGAAAAACAAATAAAAAAATTTATTAAAGAGAAATGTTACATGAGCATATAAAATAATAAAGATATTGACAATGGTATAATGTAATGCTTTTATTTTAAAACATGGAATAATTAAGTCAAAATGTGTGAAGGCGTACAACTCAGAATAACATAAAATTTATATATAAAAATTAAATAGACCTTAATATTATGATTCTTGCGTGTCAATAAACGGATTTAAATAATAAAATATAATAGATAAAATTGTAGAGAAAGAGGAAGTTGCGTATGAAGGAAAAAGAGAAGACTAAAACAAGCGAGAAAGCTAATGAAAGTGAAAAGGCTAAAGCAAGCGAGAGAGCTAATGAAAGTGAAAAGAATAAAACAAAAGAAAAGAAAAGAGCAAAGGTTAGCATTTATTTCATTTTAAGATTATTGGTAATTATTTCATTGATTGCACAGGTGTTTTTGAGAGAGTGGGGTAACGTATTTTTGTGTATTGTAACACTGGTTGCTTTTACTCTTCCAAATTTAATTGCAAAAAAGTATAAAATAGAGCTTCCAAATGTATTGGAGTCTATTGTATATCTTTTTATTTTTGCATCTGCAATTTTAGGAGAAATAAACAATTTTTATGAAAAAATTCCATTTTGGGATACTATTTTACATACATTAAATGGTTTTATCTGTGCAGGAATAGGATTTTCACTTGTTGAAGTACTAAATCAAAACAGCAAACACATAAATTTGTCACCATTATATGTTGCAATTGTTGCATTTTGCTTTTCAATGACTATTGGTGTTATTTGGGAATTTTATGAATTTTCATGTGATCAAGTTGCTAGAACAGATATGCAAAAAGATAGGATTGTAACTTCTATTTCGTCTATTGCTTTAAATGAAAAAAAGGAGAATAAGCCTGTAAAAATAAATAATATTGATTCAACAATAATAAAAACTAAAGACGGAAATGAATATGTTATAAATAATGGCTACCTTGATTTAGGGTTGGATGACACAATGAAGGATTTATTTGTAAATTTAATAGGTGCTGTAGTTTTTAGTTGCATCGGATATGCATACATAAAAAATAGAGGAAAAGGTGGATTTGCAAGTAACTTTATTCCTAAAGTAAAAAGGAACTGATAGAAGGAGCATTAAAATTTTGATTTATACAAATTATTTAATATCTAGGCATCTAATATCTAGGTTTTAGGTCATAATGGACAGCATATCCTCTGGCAAATCTGTTTTAAATTCAATGGGCTTCATTGTCATTGGATGTATAAATTTTAGATAATAGCTATGGAGTGCTTGACTGTTGATTAAATCAGATTTATGACCATATAAATCATCACCCAAAAGAGGGTGCCCAATATATGCAGAGTGTACTCGTATTTGATGAGTACGCCCTGTTTCTAATTCAAATTCCACAACTGAAAAAGTACCATTTTCATTTTTAAACTCATTAAGTACTTTATAATGAGTGATTGCCTCTTCTCCGTAAAGGACTTACACATCTTTCAATTATACTATTTGGCTTCCTTGCTATTGGAGCATTGATCGTTCCACTTTTCTTTATTTCTATATTTTTATTCATTTTGTTGCTTGAAGTTGCCCCTATAGGATTTTTGATTGTGTCCACCAATAAATTAGAGTGGTTATCAAAAAAATTATTTGGATGTGTATTAAAAGCTTCATTGGATGGAGAACTAAAAGTTCCTTCAACAATTCCAATATATTTTTTAATAAAATTATTTGTTTTCATTTGTCTAATCAAAAATTCCTGCACATATTCATTTTTTGCAATAATAATTAAGCCTGATGTATTTCTGTCTAATCTATTAACTATTCTTATTTTTTTATGTAAGTTAATACTATCAAAATAATATTTCACACCGTTAGATAATGTGTCTGTAAAATGATATGAGGTAGGGTGAACTGCCAGATTGGCTGGTTTGTTTATTATTAAAAATGATTCATCTTCGTAAACGATATTTAAATTCATTTTTACAGGAATGATATTTGATGAATCTTCATCGAAGTCCATGAAAAAAGAAACCTTGTCTCCCGGTAATACAGGGCTGTCTAGAGTAACTGGAATATTATTTATATAAATAGCAGAACTTGACTTTTGTAGTAATACAGGTTTGCTTGGGGTAACCGGAATATTATTTAAATAAATTAGATTAGATTTTTTTAGTTTGTTAAGCAATCTGGTGGAAACTAAAAAGTGACTTTTCAAAACGTCTCTAACATTTATAAATTTATCATTTGATTTAATTATGTATGAATAATGCATATAAGTTCTCCTTGTAGCTATTATAAATTGTAATAAAAAAAGCCCCTATTGAGGGGCGAATAAACTAAGCATTAACTGTATCTTTTAAAGCTTTTCCTGGTCTAAAAGCTGGAACAGTTTTAGCAGCTATTTTCATTTCTTTACCAGTTTGAGGGTTTCTTCCTTTTCTAGCAGCTCTTTTTCTTGTTTCAAATGTTCCAAATCCAACTAATGAAACTTTTTCACCTTTCTTTAAGCTTTCTTTGATAGAATCAAGTACAGCAGCTAAAGCTTGATCTGCAACCTTTTTTGAAACTCCTGTTTCTTTTGAAATAGCATTTACTAAATCTAATTTATTCATAACTTCCTCCTAATATTTTGTATTCTCTATCATTTGTTTAAATATAATTTAGCAAATAAAATTGTTAATGTCAAGGAAAAATATAAAAAAAGTCGAAAAATATTGAAAATCAGACTATTTTTATAAAAAAACTGGGTTGCAAAGAGTTATTTGATGTGATAAAATAGCTCTATCATGTGGAAAGGCATAAAAACTTTAAAAGCAAATGGAAATAACTAATAATAGAAAAGAAGAATTTATGATGGAAGCTCTTAAACAAGCCCAAAGGGCATATGATTTAGAAGAAGTACCTGTGGGTGCTGTGATTGTTAAAGATGGAAAAATAATTGCAAGAGCATATAATCAAAAAGAAACAAAAAAAGACACCACAAAACATGCTGAAATTATTGCAATACAAAAAGCAAGTAAGAAATTAAAAGCATGGCGTTTAACTGGATGTGATTTATATGTTACATTAGAGCCTTGTGCAATGTGCACAGGTGCAATAATTCAATCAAGAATTAGCAATGTTTATATAGGTGCAATGGATGCAAAAACAGGGTGCTGTGGTTCTGTGTGTAATTTATTTAATGATTACAAATTTAATCATCAAGTTAATTCAGAAACAGGTATTTGTGAGGAGCAATGTTCTAAAATACTAAGAGATTTTTTTAAAAAACTTAGAAAAAAATAGTGTATAAATAATAAGAAAAAATATAAGGAGAAATGCCGAAGTGGTCATAACGGAACTGTCTCGAAAACAGATTGTGAGTGTAAACTTGCACGTGGGTTCGAATCCCACTTTCTCCGCCAAATTAAAAATTTAAAAATTAAAAATTTAAAAATTAAAAATTTAAAAATTAAAAATTTAAAAATTAAAAATTTAAAAATTAAAAATTAAATATTAAAAATTAAATATTAAATATTAAATATACAAGATCATAGCACGATTGTTATGTTATTCGTTATAAAATTAAATAGAAAGGATATTATGAATAAAATAATTAAAGAAAAATTAAATAAAGTATTAGCATTACTCATTATTGTAATTGCATTTGCCATAACACTAATAATAATGCTCAAATATAAAACAGAAGGAGAAATAAATTTACCATTTTTACTTACAAAAATAATGATAGTAAGCAGTGCAGATTCAGAAACTAAAAAAGAAAATCCCGAAAACTATAAGTGGAATATAGTAATAAACCAATACAATGATATCTACATGGAAATAAAGAAAAATTATGAATATAAAAGAGATTGTTATATAAAAAGTGTATCAATTGAAAACTTAAAAATATCAGAACCAAAAATAGGTAAAGAATTAGCGTATATGCCAAATAGTTCGGAAGGAAAGCAATTTGTGTATGATGACAATTTTATTATAAATAACAATCTTACATATAATGGAGCATCTGCAAACAATCCAAAAAATCTAGAAATAGCAAATCAAGGAGGAAATTTTATATTCAGAATAGCAAATAGAAATACCTCAGAATATGTATCAAATGACGATGGAGAAATAGCATATGATGGTACGCTTTTGAAAAAAACAAATGTTAATATTGACGATATTAAGGTTAGTGTTAATTTTGATGTTGTTATTAGAACAAATAAATTGCAATATAGAGGAAATGTATCATTTGAAATACCACCTTCGGATTTGGAGGAAAAAGGTGTTTCTAACTTAACAATAACTGATTTTAGCAACGTTGTATTTAAGAGAGAAAAAGTTTAAAAAAATAGATACTCTTTTATACCAATAATACAAAAACAAATAATATATTTTACAGATATTCATAATATTTTTTTATTTCATTTATAATTGTGAATACTGCAAACATTAACAAACTGATTTAATTATAAAGTATAAATCAAAAAATTGGGTAAGGTAAATCCAAAAACTGTTGCAAAGTAAATCTAAAAATAACTTGATAAACTAAATAAAATAGTATATAATATGTGCAGGTATGAGAGTATTCCCTTATTTTAGGATATTTTCAATAAAAGCCTATGAATCTTGTCAGGTCCGGAAGGAAGCAGCAATAAGTAGATACTTTTATGTGGAGGTATCCTAAAACAAAGGAATATAACCGTACCTCATTTTTATATTATAGTTTATTTTAAACGGAAAGGCTGTTAAATATGGAATATACTGCTTTGTATAGAAGGTTTAGACCGTTAACATTTGATGGAATTGTAGGCCAAGAGCATATAACTAGAACATTAAAAAATCAGGTTATTGCAAATAGAGTAGGGCATGCATATTTGTTTACGGGGTGCAGAGGTTGCGGAAAGACTTCATCTGCAAAAGTTCTTGCTAGAGCAGTTAATTGTTTACATCCAAAAGATGGCGAACCTTGTAATGAATGCGAGATCTGTAAGGCAGCATTGGATGGCTCTCTTACAGATATTGTTGAAATGGATGCTGCTTCAAATAATGGTGTTGATGATATTAGAGCAATTATAGATGAGGTTAATTTTTTACCAACTGTTGCAAAATATAGGGTATATATAATTGATGAAGTTCATATGTTATCACCAGGGGCATTTAATGCTTTGTTAAAAACATTGGAAGAACCACCAAAACATGTAAAGTTCATATTGGCTACAACTGAGCCTCAAAAGCTTCCAGCGACAATTTTATCTAGGTGTCAGAGGTTTGATTTTAAAAAAATACCTGAAGATAAAATTGTGGAAAATTTAAAATATGTTTGCAACGAAAGTAATATTAAATATACAGAAGGTGCATTAAATCTAATTGCGGAATTATCGGAAGGAGCAATGAGAGATGCATTGTCAATACTTGAAAGATGTGCACAAGATGGGGAAAATAGCATTGAAGAAAACAAGATAAAAGAGATTGTTGGTATTCCTGAAACAAAATATATAATGAATATTGCGGAAAAAGTTGTGGATTGTGATTCTGCTGGTGTACTTGAAGTTACTCAAGAGGTTATAAAAAGCGGAAAAGATGTTACAAATTTGTTATGGGAAATGATAAAATTTTTTAGAGATTTAATGCTTTTGAAAACGACCAAAGAAATTTCAAATATATATTCAGAAGATGATGGAAAAGAGATGAAATCGCTTTGCGAGAAAGTTCAAACAGACAGAATTTTAAGGATTATATATTCTTTATCTGAACTGGAGAATAGTTTGAAATGGTCATCACAGAAAAATATTGTATTTCAAGTTGGTGTAATAAAATTGTGCTCGGATAGTGATACCAGTATAGAGGATAGACTAGCACGTTTGGAAAATTATTTTGGTAACATTCAAAATGGAAAAATTGTAGTAAAGTTATCCACAGAAGTTGCACAAAATGTGCAAAATGCCGGTGCAAATGTAATGCCAAACGCAAATAATGTGCAAGGAGTTAGCGTTAATGTAATGCCAAATGCAAATAATATGCAAGGAGTTAGTGCAAATGTAATGCCAAATGCAAATAATGTGCAAGGAGTCAGTGTTAATGCTAATTTAACAAATGATGAAAAAAATAGTCAGGGTATAAGCACAAAATCAAGTAATGATGGTCAGGAAAAAGACAAGAGTAAAGAGAATAGTGAGAAAAATAATAATAAAGGTTCAAGTAACCCCAAAGAAAATAAGGTTGAGGTCGCTGATTTTTGGGGCAAAGTGATTGATTCACTAAAGGCTGAAAGGCAGCCAATGCTATATTCTAATTTGCTAAATACAAAGGGTGTAATATTAGATGACATGACATTTGGAATTCAATTCCCAAATGGACTAAATAGTTTTGGAAAAAGTATTATAGAAAAACCAGAGAACATGAGTGAGCTAAAAAGATTAGTATCTATTGAGTGTAAGAAAGATATGAGAATAAAACTCATTGATAATAAAAATGCAAAATCTGCTCAACAACCATCACAAAACGGGTTAGCAGGTCTTGGAATAAATGTAAATGTTATTAATTAGAATAACATTTGAATAATTTAAACTTTAAGAGAATAGAAACAAAGAAATTATTATTAATTAGAATAATACATGAATAATTTGAACCTTATTGATTAAATCAATTAGGGGAAATTTATAATTATATAAAAATATTAAAAAGTCATTAAAAAATTAAGAGATGAAGGAGGATTTGAGATGTCTAGAGGAGGATTTCCAGGAGGCTTTGGAGGAGGATTTGGTGGAATGAACATCAATCAGTTAATGAAACAAGCCAAGAAAATGCAAGAAGAGATGACAAAAACACAAGAAAATTTAACTAGTAAAGAGTTTGAAGGAACAGCCGGTGGAGAAGCGGTATATGTTAAGGTAAATGGTGCAAAGCAAGTAATTGATATAAAAATAAAAAAAGAAGTGGTTGATCCAGATGATGTAGAAATGCTACAAGATCTAATTTTAACAGCAATTAATGATGCTATGAAAAAAGTAGATGAAGAAACAAATTCTGAATTTGGAAAATACAATATTCCAGGTTTATAATAGCAGAAAGAGTAGGAGTAGAAAATGTCATATTTTTCGCCATCTGTAGAAAAGCTAGTAGAGAGTTTTGAAAAGTTGCCAAGTATAGGGCATAAAACAGCTGTAAGGCTAGCATTTTACATGATTAATGCAAGTGAGACTGAAGCAAATGAATTTGTAAAGAGTATTTTGGATGCAAAGAAAAATTTAAAGTTATGTTCAAAATGCTTTAATATTTCTGATACAGACCCATGCGAGATTTGCAGTGATCCTAAAAGAGATCAAAGTAAAATTTGTGTTGTTGAAGATGTAAAAGATGTAATTGTTATTGAAAAAATGCATGAATACAAGGGATTATATCATGTATTACACGGAACAATTTCTCCAATGGATGGAATTGGCCCTGATGATATAAAAATAAAAGAGCTTATCGCAAGATTGATGGAAGGTACTGTTAAAGAGGTAATAATTGCTACAAATCCTAAAGTTGAGGGAGAAGCAACAGCAATGTATATTTCAAAATTGGTTAAACCAATGGGAGTAAAAGTTACAAGGCTTGCACACGGAATTCCAATTGGTGGTGATATTGAATATACGGATGAGTTCACACTTGGAAAAGCATTTGAAGGAAGAACTGAACTTTAACTTTAGTAAAAATAAAAAATAAATTATTGTATATGTACTGAAAATCTATTAAAAAAATAAATAATTATATAAATGCTAAAAAATCTATTAACAAGGAAAAACAAATATTAGATGAAAGCTGAAATAAATTATTTAAAGGTAATTGGAGTTTCTATGAATGTATTAATTTTTTATGCGTCTTACGGCGGCGGACATTTATCAGCAGCAAATGCTTTAAGACAATATATTGAAAAAAATTATCCTAAGTATAATGTAAAAATGGTTGACTGTATGAAGTATATAAATAAAGGTGTTGAAAAAATTACAACTGATATTTATGCTTCTATGGCGAAGGATATGCCTTCTGCGTGGGGAGCTGTTTATGCCTTGTCAAATAATGGACCTGTATTTCATATTAGCAATTTTAATAACAAGGTAATGGCATTTAAATTAAAGGAATTATTTGATGAATGTAAACCAGATTTAGTAATTTCAACACATCCATTTAGCACTCAAATGACTGCTTGGTTAAAGCAACTAAAGTTGTCAAATTGTCAACTTGCGAGTATTTTAACAGATTTTGCAAGTCAGAATCAATGGTTGGTTGGTCACCGCTATACTGATTATATTTTTGTTTCTACTGAAAAAATGAAAAGAGAATTGATTGAAAAGGACATCGATGGAGACAAGATTTACGTTACGGGCATACCGCTTTCACAAAAATTTTCACAAAATTTTGATAGAAAAGAAATTGAAGATAAATTTAATTTAGACAAAACGAGAAAACATATTTTGTTTTTTGGTGGAGGAGAGCTTGGCCTAGGAAAATCAAAAAATGTTGATGTGTTAAATGTTATAATTAACAATTTAAAAGATAAGTATGATTTGGTAACAATTTCTGGAAAAAATGAAAAAATGTATAATTATTTTAAGGATACAGCGAAGAATAGCCAAAATCCAAATTTAATTCATGTGCTTAGATTTACTGATTGCGTGCCAGAATTGATGAGTATTTCAGAGCTGGTAGTTACAAAGCCAGGTGGACTAACATCAACAGAAAGCTTAGTATCAAGCTTACCAATGATAATAATAAATCCAATACCAGGGCAAGAATATGAGAATGCAAAATTTTTAGTAGAACATGGCGTAGGAATTTGGATAAAAAAGGATGATGATTGCGAAACAATAATTTCTAATCTCTTATCTGATGAGAAAAAGCTTCATCAGATGAAAATAAATGCCAAGCTACTAGCAAAAAGAAACTCTACCCAAAATATATGTGAAATTTTATTCGGAAAATTGAAATAAAAGAGGACTGAACTAAAAAATCAAAATAAAATTGATGTAAAATAAAATTCAAGTAAATACGAATTGGAATAAATAAAATAGGGACGAACTGACATAAAAAAGAGAGGAATAATGGAAGAAATAAATTCAATTTTTACAACACAAAATATATTAATATATATACTAATTATAAATGTTATCACATTTTTTATGATGTGGTTTGACAAGCATGAGGCAAAAATTGGTGACTGGAGAGTGCCAGAAAGAACACTTTTCCTACTTGTTTTCCTTGGAGGTGGAATTGGTGGAATAGCAGGAATGTATGTATTTAGGCACAAAACCAGAAAATGGTATTTTAAAATTGGCTTCCCAGCAATATTGATTCTGCAAATTGTTTTTATAATATACGTAAGAAAATTGGTTGAATGATATGAAATAATATAGTAAATAAAAGACAACATAATTAATTATGTTGAAAATAAGGAGTGTATTCAAAAGGAATTGGATGACACTTCTTTTTTTATTGTACAATAACAATAAAAGATAGTAAGGGGGTTTTTACATGGAAAGTATTAATGCAATAAAAAGTTCTTTAAGAGATGCAACATATTATTTATGTATGCAATTATTACTTAAAAGTATTGGTATTTCATTGAAAAATTTCAAATCATTAACCTGTAACATTATAAATAGAAATTTTGATGGAATTGTTGAATATTGAATGATAATATGATACAATACAATACAAATGTTCGCAGATGAAAGGAGATTATTGTTATGGATAAATCGAATGGAGATATTATTATATATCAAACGGAAGATGGTTTAACAAAAATAGATGTTAAGATTGAAAATGAGACCGTATGGCTATCTCAACAGCAAATGGCAGAATTATTTAGTACATCAAGAACAAATATCATAGAACATATAAATAACATTTATTCAGAGGAAGAATTAGACAAGAATTCAACCTGTCAGAATTTCCGACAGGTTCAGAAAGAAGGAAATAGAAGCGTTACAAGAGAAATTCCATTTTATAATTTAGATATGATAATTTCTTTAGGATATAGAATAAAATCTAAGATCGCTACAAATTTTAGAAAATGGGCTACAGAAAGATTAAAAGAATATATGATTAAAGGTTTCACAATGGATGATGAAAGACTCAAAGGAAATGGTGGAGGCAATTATTGGAAAGAATTACTTGCTAGAATTAAAGATATTAGATCATCAGAAAAAGTATTATATAGACAGGTTTTGGATTTATATGCAACAGCTGTAGATTATAATCCAAAAGATGAAAAATCAATTGAATTTTTCAAAATTGTTCAAAACAAATTACATTATGCTACTCATGGGCATACAGCTTCGGAAGTAATATACGAGAGAGCAGATTCTGATAAACCATTTATGGGATTAACAACATTTAAAGGTGATATTCCAGTATTAAGTGATGTGGTAATTGCCAAAAATTACTTAAATGAAGAAGAATTAAAAGTTTTAAATAATTTAGTATCAGGATATTTCGATTTTGCAGAAATACAAGCTATAAGGCATAATCCAATGTATATGGAAGATTATATTAAACAGTTAGATTTAATTCTTTCATCTACAGGAGAAAAAATATTAATTGGGGCTGGAACTATAAGCCATGATAAGGCAATAGAAAAAGCTAGAGCCGAACATAAAAAATATCAAGTAAAAACACTTAGTCCTGTTGAACAAGAGTATTTAAATACTTTAAAAGAAATAAATAGAAAAATTAAGAAAAATGATAAAAATGAAAAAAATTTAAATTAGTATTTGACACATATTCATTTTCGTTAAATGCCATTGATATTAGAAGTTCCTAGTTTCCATATATAATTTAACAGCTTGAGGCATTCCAACAATAATTAAATATTCTTTAAAATAATACCTTACCATAGATTATATTTATTTTCCCACGAAATCAAAGATTTTGAAATGCATATTTCCCACGAAATCAAAGATTTTGAAATGCGTGTTTCCCACGAAATCAAGAATTTTGAAAAAAGTTGTACTATATCAAGAGAGTAGACAAAAATGAAAGATAAGTTAGCAAAATTAATTTGTATAAAAAAGGTTAAAAACGGGAAAAATACCATAAAGAAAATGCAATAAACAAAGATAAATATAAGGGAATAAACAAAAATAACGTAGACCAAATGAGTATAAATAAAAAGGGTAGGTTTATAGATTCTCCGTTTTAAAAATCTAAATATTTTATACAAGGAAATTCAATGAGTAAGGTAAAAAATAAAATTTATGATTGGAAAGACAGGCTAAGAAAAGGAAAAATGTTAACACTGGTGGTTACACTTATTACAATCATAATTATTTTGGGTGTATATGCATTAATAAAAGCAAGGGATTATAGAATGTTAGCAGAAAATAGCTATAATCAAGCATTTTATGAGTTAACTGAATATTTGAACACCACTGAGGAATTACTAAAAAAGGCCACAATATCTAATAGTTCCACACATGCCTCTAAAATATTAACTACAATTTGGAGGACAACGGCTTTAGCTCAAAGTGATTTGGCAAGGATACCAATTGAAGTAAAAGATTTGGAAAATACAAATAAATTTTTGTCACAGGTAAGTGATTACAGCTATACACTATCAAAAAAATGTTTTGAGGGTAATAATTTATCAAATTCGGATCTTGATAATCTAGAAAAACTTCATGATTATTCCGTAAATTTGAGGGAAACCATTAACCAATTAAATGATGATTTATATTCTGGAAACATACGATGGGGTCAGCTAAGCAAAAAGGGAAATAAAGCATTTTTACAAGAAGAGAATATTTCTAAAACAACATTTTCAAATATTGAAGAAGACTTGCATCAATATACTGGTTTGATCTACGACGGAGCCTATTCAGAGAACCAAAATAATTATAAAGGAGTGGGTCTTACAGGTGATGATGTAACAGAAGAAAAGGCCTTACAAAATGCAAGAGATTTTATTGGAGATGACAGAATAGAAAATATAAGTTCTGCTGGAGAATCGCAAAATGGCAGAATTCCTTGTTATACATTTAATGTAAAATTTAAAAATAATCAAGATGGAAATATTACTGTTTCAAAAAAGGGCGGCCATGTTATTCAACTTAATGGAAATAGAGATGTAAGAAACGTGTCAATTAGTGAAGCGAATGCTATAAATAGTGCAAAGCAATTTTTGTCGAAAAGAAATTTAAATAATATGAAAGAAACATATTATTTAAAGGAAAATAATGTGTTAACAGTAAATTTAGCATATACTCAAGACAATATAATTATTTATCCTGATTTAATAAAAGTTAAAGTTGCACTAGATAATGGCGAAGTACTCGGAATTGAAGCAACGAATTATTATAATTCACATAAAGAAAAAAGGGAGATAGCAAAAGCAAAGATTTCAAAAGAAGACGCTCTAAAAAGTGTAAACCCTAAATTGGAAATAAGTAGTGTGGATATGGCAATAATTCCTACGGAATGGGGTACAGAAAATTATTGCTATGAGATAAAAGGCAGAATAAAAAACAACAACAATGGTAGTAATAATAACAACAATGAGAATAATGAAGTTGAAGTTAATGAAGAAAATGACTTTTTAGTATATATAAATGCAGAAACAGGAAAAGAAGAAGATATTTTAATGATTGTAAATACACCGAATGGAACGCTAACTACTTAAATTAGCTTTTTATGATTATGTTCTTGTAAAAGTAATATGTTTAAAAATATATAAATATTTATAATGAAATGAACCATTAACCAGTAACATTTAACACACATATGTAGGTTATTTTTATTGACTTATAAATGAATTTTCTGTATAATTAAGAAAATTAAAAAAGGGTAAAAATAATGATAAGAACTAAAGAATATATTTTAATTTTAAATCTAATATTAATTGTACTTTTTTTTACTATTTTCTTAAATTTTGGTAGTAAAGTATTTGCAGATAATACTTATTCGGAGAAATATTTTCAAAATAGCAATAAGGGTAATGGTTTTGACACTGGATATTACTATATTTCTGCAGGTCAAAATGTATATGAAATTCCTAATATTGCTATGACAAATAAATATGGTACTGTAGAAATGAAAGACAATAATACAGATCAGATTTATACATTATTTCCCGAAATTAATAATTTAGGTAATGCTCAATCTACTGCTCAAGGAAATATTCAAAATAATACACAAAATGCAAAAGGCTATATACAAAGTAATGCAGAAAATAATTTTTTGAATATTTCTCAAGGTCTTCATGAAACTAAAGCATACAATCAAATTTTTGATTTAAAACAATATGATTCAATAAATATGCAATATAAAAAGTTCTTTCCAAATTCAGAAGAAAATTTAAATGAATTGTTTTGGGTTTTAAATAATTTGTGTAATACTATTGATGACGATTCAAAAGATGATTTGCTAGATGCTGCTAATATAAATAGACAAATTTTTAAAACATATAAAATAAATGGAAAAAGCATTGAGCAATCTGAAAATGATCTTATAAAAGTTATCCAACAGGCAGTTATTTGGAATATTTGCAAAGGTGATACTAAAAATATTCCAACTATATATGTTTCAAAAAATAGAGATGGTGAAAAAATTAATTTAAATGATGCTTTCAAAAATTATGATAATGCAGCTGAAAAATTATATGAGTATTTTTTAAATAGTGCTATTAATGCTGAAAAAAATGGATATGTGTATAAAGATTCGAATAACGATGTTGTTAGTCTTGATAAAACAAGAGCCCAAATTTCGGAGGAAAATGCAAATTATGTGATTGGACCATATAAAGTTACTACAAATAGTGGATTTGAAGATTTTAATGTTTCAATAACTGATGGGCTAAATGAAATATCAAATGTAAAACTTGTTAAAGATGATAAAACTACTGAGATTCAGGGCAATAATGCACTTGAAAAAGTGAAAGCAAATTTAGGAGAAGATTTTTACATAGTTGTTCCAATAAGTACGTCAGCTAGCAAAATTAGAATTAATGTAGGTGCAAAATTTGAAAGGAAAAATCTTACATATTATAGTGTTGGTGCAAATGCAATAAATAGTTCATTACCTATTGTAAAAGTAAGAAATGAGAAGACATCAGTTTTAAATTATGACATAAAAAATATATTGAAGCCAAATTTTGATTTGTCTTTAAGAGAATTTATTTCTACAGTAAATAATGTAGAACCTAAAGAAAATAGGGAGTGCAAAGTTGCACAAGCCGATTTAGATAGATTTGTACAGGGAAATTCAAGTATTGATAATGGTACAACTATTGTAAAAAATCATATAAAGACACCTTTAAGCGTTAATACCGGTGATCTAATTAATATTAAGATTAGAGTGTATAATGAGGGGCAAATTGATGGAACTGCAGATGAGCTAACAAATTATATACAAGATGGACTTGAATTTGTAGAAGATAGTGAAATAAATAAAAAATATGGTTGGACAAAAACAGAGTCTGGGAATGTAATAAAAACAAATTATTTGTCAGATAAAAAAATAAAAGCATTTTCAAACCAGAAAACTAACAATTTGTATAATGTAAGTTATGAGGAGATTGAGCTTGAATTAAGAGTAAAAGCAAATGTAAAAACTACAGATACAATTCTAAAGAATATTACGGAGATTTCGAAATCTTCTAATGATCAAAATGAAGCTGATAGAGATTCTGTTACAAATGACTTAAATGAGGACCAAATAAAGAATTATTCTCCTGGAGCGTCATCTGCAGGAAAAGGGTATGAAGATGATGACGATTTTGAAGCAGTTAATTTGGTTGGAAAATATTTTGACCTTTCACTTAGATTTTTTGTTTCTCAAGTTATTAACAAAAATGGAAATGTGGTTAATTATAATAGAGAGCCAAATGTTGATGTTAGTACTTTGAAAAATGGTGGAATGGATGCAATTTATAAATCATCAAAATCTCCTGTTGGTATTGAGATTGCTGATTCAATTGTATTTACTATTAGAGTATATAATGAAGGACAGATTGATGGCTATGCTGACGAGATTGTAACACATTTACCAGAAGAATTAGAATATGTTAATGATGAGTTTAATTCAGAATATGGATGGATAATTGATAAAACAGATGCAACTCAAAGGACGCTAAAATCAGAATATTTATCAATGCAAAAAGATGAAGATAATGCAATAAAAGGTTATGATGGTGGAGATAAACTTAATTATAAAGATATAAAATTAAAACTTAAACTTAGGTCAATGGCCACAACTAAGAAGGAAATAACAACTATTGCGGAAATAATAAAGAGTAGCAACAAATTTGGAATTTCGGATAGGGACGATAAATTAAATGTTTCTATGCCATCAGACAAGGAACTACAAAATTATAAAGGAAATTCTGAAAATAAAGATGAATTATCAGATAGTTCATATTACTATAAAGGGCAAGAAGATGATGATGATTTTGAAAAAATTGTGTTTGAAAAGTTTGATTTGGCATTAAGAGTATTTGAAACAAATATAAATGGAAATGCAGTAAAAGATAGAGTTCCTGATGTTGATTCATCTGAATTTGGTGCGTCAACTGAAAGTACTGTATATACTACTTGCAAATACAATAATAAAAAAGATGTAATTAATGTAAATGAAAATGATAAAATTGAATTTACAATTAGAGTTTATAATGAGGGAACGCAAAATGGATATGCAAAAGAATTGAAAAATGATATTCCTGATGGGTTAGAATTTGTTGTAAATGATGCAACCAACCAAAAATTCAAGTGGAAAATGTATGACGAAAATAATAATGAAACTGATGATGTTTCAAAATGCAAATATGTAAAAACGAATTATTTATCAAAAGAAAATGATGTATCTAATTTAATTACATCATTTGATAAAGGGAAAATGTCCTCACCTAATTACAAAGAAGTAAAAATTGTATTAAATGTTAAATTAAAAGATAAAAATAATAGTAACATTACTGAAAAGGCTCAAATTAGTGATGATTCTGATGAAGATGGTAATAGTGTTACAGATATTGATTCAGCACCAAATGAGGAAAACAATAATGAAGATGATCAAGACCAAGAAAGCTTACATATTTTAAAATTTGATTTAAGTTTAAAGCAAGAAGTTAGCCAGATTATTACTATTGAAAATGGTTATCAAACAATATCAGAGATTAAAGATAAAGAGAATTTTAAGTTTGATGCAAATAAAAACAATTTGAAAAATAAAGTTGTAAAATTTAAGTATTCTATTAAAGTTGCTAATGAAGGAGAAGACATTGGTACTGCATCAGAAATTTCAGATTATATTCCAAAAGGGCTGAAATTTAATCAAGCTGACAATTTGAATTGGATGGAAAAAGATAATAAAATTGTTACGGATGAGTTAAAGGATAAAATGATAAATCCACGTGAATCTGCAACAGTTGAGCTTGTTTTAACATTGGACACTGAAGCAAATTTGTCTCAATCGTTATCAAATGTATGTGAAATTAGTAAACAAAAGAATAATAATAACATTGATGATATAGATTCTACACCTAATAATCAAAAAGATGGTGAAGATGATTATTGTAAGGCAGATGTGTTGATATATAGTGCCAATAGTAATATGGGTAAGTTTTTGCCAATAATTATTGTGATAATGTTGTCAATTATAATTGGAGGGGTAGTACTCATTAAAAAGTTTGTTCTAAAAGCGTAGTTAAATTTTTAAAATAAAGCGTAATATTTATAAAATCGTAGGCTTGTTGGACGAGGGTATCCTGATGCGACAAAAAATCATTGAAATGATTTTTTGCGCGTATCAAAGTTTTATCGTCCATTCGCCTCGCTTGCGCTCGTTGGTCGCTACGCGCCTACTCGTTTATTAAATATTACGCTTTATATATAAAAAGTGAAGTTAAATAAAGTTAGAAAGGAATTGAAGATGAGTTTGTTAGATGATTTAAATCCAATGCAGAAAAAGGCTGTTGCGCAAATAGATGGTCCTTGTCTTGTAATCGCAGGGGCTGGGAGTGGTAAAACAAAAGTTTTGACATATAAAGTAGCTTATTTAATTGAAAAGGGTGTTAAGCCTTGGAATATTCTTGCTATTACTTTTACGAATAAGGCTGCTAATGAAATGAAGGAAAGAGTTGAGAAGTTGGTGGGTGTGGCTACTAATGAGATTTGGCTTGGTACTTTTCATTCTGTTTGTGTTAGAATTCTTAGAAAGTTTATTGATAGGCTTGGATATGATAATTCTTTTATTATTTTTGATACTTCAGATCAAAAAACTTTGGTTAAAAATTGTTTGAAGGAATTAAATATTGATTCGAAATTGTTTACGGAGAAGTCTGTTTTAAATGAGATTAGTAATGCAAAAAATGATATGATGGATCCTGATGAGTATAATGATAATTATTCTGGGGATTACAGGAAAAAAATAATTGGCAAGGTTTATTCATTATATCAAAAGAAGTTAAAAGAGAATAATGCTGTTGATTTTGATGATATTATTAATTTGACGATAAAAATATTGCAAAATAATAAAGATATTATAGATTATTATTGTGATAAGTTTAAGTATATTTTGGTTGATGAATATCAGGATACTAATAAATCTCAGTTTGTTCTTGTTTCTTTGCTTGCTTCAAGAAATGGAAATATAACTGCAGTTGGTGATAGTGATCAGTCTATTTATAGTTTTAGAGGTGCTGATATTACAAATATTTTAAATTTTGAGAGAGATTTTCCTGGGACTAAGATTGTTAAGCTTGAGCAAAATTACAGATGTACTGGTAATATTTTGAAGGCTGCTAATGCCGTAATAAAACATAATGGTAATAAATATGAAAAGAAATTATGGACTGAGAATGATGTGGGAGAGCTTCCTACTGTTTATTGTGGAAATGATGAATATCAAGAGGCTTCTTATGTTGTTAGGAAGATAAATGAGCTTGAGAGAACTGAAAAGATGAAAAATTCTGATTTTGCTATTTTGTATAGAATGAATTCACAATCAAGAGCAATTGAAGATGTATTAAGGAGAGAAGATGTACCATATAAAATTATTGGTGGCTTGAAGTTCTACGAGCGTAAGGAAATTAAAGATACAATAGCATATTTGCGTTTAATTGCAAATCAGGCTGATAATCTTGCATTAGAAAGAATAATAAATGAACCTAAAAGGGGTGTTGGAAAAACAAGTCTTGATAAGATAGAACAAATATCAAATGAGACAGGGATGCCAATGTATGAGGTTGTGAAAAATGCGCAAAATTATGTTCCGAAAATTTATAATAACACACGTCAATTTATTGACTTGGTTGAAAAATATAAAAAATTAGCACAGATTCAAAGTACAAGAGAGCAGGAAGAAGCGGAAGATGTAATAACAATCAAAAATACAGAAAAAATTGATTTATCAGAAAACGTAGATATATTTGGTAATGAAAAAATATTATCTAATAGTGAAAATGCTGAAACAATGGAAACAAATGAAAAAATCACAATTCCAGATTTAATTACGTCTGTTTTGAAAGAAACTGGATACATAGATAGTTTAAAAACTGAGAATACAGTAGAGGCTGAGTCAAGAATTCAGAACATAGGGGAGTTTCTAACTGTTGCCGAAGAATTTGAAAAAGAGTCTGCTGATAAATCTTTAAATGAATTTTTGAATAATATTTCACTTTCAAGTGATACAGACAATTTGGAAGAAACAGATGATGTTGTTACACTAATGACATTACATAGTGCAAAAGGTTTGGAATATCCTGTTGTATTTTTGGTAGGAATGGAAGAGGGGATTTTTCCTGGATATCAATCAATGGGTGATGATAATGAATTAGAAGAAGAGAGACGACTTTTTTATGTTGGTATTACAAGGGCTAAGAAATATTTGTTTTTAACTTGTGCCAATATGAGAAAAATTTTTGGCTCTACAAGTTATAATCCACCATCAAGATTTTTAAAAGAAATTCCTAAAGATTTATTAGATGGATATGATGAAGTATTTGAGGACAGAAAAAGAGAGGAGTCTTTTGAAGATTCAGGTTATAGCTGGAAGTACGGTAAATCTAGCGGAAGTTCAAGTTGGAATAAAAGTTCTAGTGGCAGTTCAAATTATTCTGGAGGAAACTTTAGTAGAAGTGTTAGTGTAAATGGAAATGCTAATGGTAGAGTAGTAACACATAGAATTTCAAATGATGATAAAATTCAGAAAGCAAATTCATCACCATTTAAGAGAACAGCAGAGAGCTTTTTGGCAAATTTAAATGCACGCAATAATTCAAATGTTGATATTTCAAAATATAAGGTTGGTCAAAATGTATTCCACAAAAAATTTGGAAAAGGCAAAATTGTAAAGCTTGATCCAGAAGGTGATGACATAAAAGTTGACCTAGAGTTCGAAAAATTTGGGCATAAGAGGTTAATGGCTAAATTTGCAGGGCTAGAAATTATTGACTAATATGTAACTTTATATTATAATATCATTATTGAAATATTATAGAGTGAGGAGTTTTAAGTGATAAAGAAGATAGCTAAAATTAATATAAACAAAGAGATTATAGATGAAATAACTGAGGCATTAAGAGATTTACTAAAAAATAATTTAATAAAAATTGTATTATATGGTTCGTATGCTAGAGGTGACTTTAATAATTTATCAGATATAGATATTTTTATACTTGTAGATAGTGAGAAAGAAGACTTAAATAAAGTTTTAGATTTAATTTTAGACAAGTTATATGAGCTAGACTTAAAATATGATGTAACAATAAACCCGCTAATTGAAAACACAAAAATATATAATAAATATAAAGATTCATCACTTTTGTTTGAAAATATAGAAAAAGAGGGAGTTATATTATATGGATAAGGTTTCAATAAGCTTGGTAAAATTACGATTAAACCAAGCTAAAGAAGATTTAGAAGATAGTAAGTATTTGTATGATAAAAAGAGCTTTAAGGGAGCGAATAATAGAGCTTATTACTCGATATTTCACACTATGAAAGCGATTCTTGCATTAGAACCCACAGATTTTAAAAAGCATAAGGATGTTATTTCTTATTTTAATAAAAATTATATTAACAAGGAAATTTTTCCAAAAGAATTCGGACATAAAATAAAAAAGGCAGAGATTATTAGAGATAATAGTGATTATAATGATTTTTATATGATTTTCAATACAAAAATATTTTTGAATAATATTATTATAGACTGAATTAGGAAAATAACATGTGGGAAAGCTGCAAAGAAAATGTGACTTTCCTACATGTTTTTTATTTTTGGGCGAGAACTTTTTCCTAACAACAAAATGATTTTATTGTATTTGCTAATGCATTGTTTGGAATAAAAAGCGTTCCATATTCATTAAGAACTGGGAATAAAGAGTCACTATTAAAGCAAAATTTGGAAAACTCTGTTATTCCAGTGTAAAATAGACCGATTTTTGAATAGGATTCATTAATGTTTTTGAGTGTTAAATAATAGTTGCTTGAATATTTAAATAATAAACACTCGCTAGAGATTTTCTTGATATTTATTCTTTTATTTGATGATTTCATAAATGCACAAAAGTTTATGAAGTCATCAAAATCTGTAAATTTATATACTGAATATATGATTTTGCAAGGTTTGGAAATTAGTTTTGGTCTTACTTTTACATTTGCTTTTGCTTTTTCATTTAATTCTACATTTGCATTATTTGGATTTATTTTTTTATTTGCATTTGCTTTTGCATTTGAATTTACATTTGTATTTGTATTTGTTTTTGTATTTGTATTTGTTTTTGTATTTGCTTTTACATTTGTATCTGTCTTTGCATTTATTTTTGCATTTGTTTTTGTGTTTGTATTTGCTTTTGCATTTGATTTTACGTTTGTCTTTGTATTTGCATTAATGTTTAACTTCTCAAATTCTTTTAACCTTTTATTTTCTTCAAATTTATTTTTTGTTTTAATAATTTTATGTTTCTTAGTTTTTACAAGTTTTGTTACTTCAATTATAATATCATTATTTAAGGTAACTTTTGTATCCACATTAATTGTATAATCATCTGCATTAAAACCTACTTTTTCTTTAGCTTCATCAAGAAGGTTTATAAAAATTTGTTTTAATTCATCTGTATTAGAAACTAGGTTATCTAAATCCATAAATTCAGGGAGCTCAATAGAATGAAAAGAAATTATTAATTTGTTATCATTAATTTTTTTAAAAGTCATTAATTCCTCCTATTTAGTTTTTTCTATTTGACAACTTTTTATAAAATCAAATGGGTAAATATTTTAAATACCAAATTTTGTTATAAAGTATTGCACAAACATAATATCATATAAACTTAAAAAAGAAAATAGTTTTTTATAAAATATCTTGAAAAAAATGTAAAATGCATATATAATATTTCTAAATATTTGTGCTAAATGCTTTAGCACGTAAAATTTTCAAATGAAAAATTTTTGTAATATAAATACAATTGAAAGAAGGTAAAATAATATGGCTACTAGAGAAAAAAATTCATTAGTATTTTTAGTTTTTATACTATGTGGAATTGTAATAGGGGGATTATTAGGAGAGCTTGCTAGATCTGTAAACTGGTTAAATTGGCTTTCTTATGGAAAAACGTTTGGCTTTTCGCCATTTACGTTAGATTTGGGAGTTTTGCAACTTACAATAGGCTTAATGATAAAAATTAATATTGCTAGTATTATTGGAATGATTATAGCAATTTTTATCTATAGAAAAATATAATTATCTTAATAATGTAAACTTATAGAGTATAGAGCAACAGTTTGTTTTTTGAAATAGGGGCAGGAAGGATTTGTACAATGTCAGGTAAAACAATGACTCAAGCCAATGAAGAATTTCTGTCAAGAAAAGTGAAATCTTATGAAAAATTAAAAATGAAAGAACTACCAGAAATGGAAAGACCCTATGAAAAATTAAAAATGTTTGGAGCAGAAAGGTTATCAAATGCTGAACTATTGGCAATAATAATAAAAACAGGAACAAAAACGGAAACTGCTTTAGACTTGTCAAATAGGGTTTTGAAATTAACGAACACAATAGAAGAATTGCATAATTTATCAATAAATGACCTGAAAAAAATTGAGGGGATTGGAGATGTAAAAGCCATTGAGATTATAGCGGTTTGTGAACTATCTAAAAGAATGACAACTTGCAATAATTCTATAAAGACACAAATAAAATCTCCAAAAGATATTTTTCAAATTTTTTCATATCAAATGAAATTTTTAAAAAAAGAAATAATTAAAGTTGTTGTTTTAAACACAAAAAATGTTGTTGTGAAAGTTCAGGATGTTGCTGTGGGCGATGTGAACTGTTCACATGTTACGATGAAAATGATTTTAAGTGAAAATATTAGATTACAGGAGCCAAAACTTATTTTAGTACATAATCATCCTAGTGGTAATCCTGATCCAAGCGAGAGTGATATTTTGCTTACGAAAAAATTGATTGAAGCAAGTAAAATATTAGGTGTTGAGGTATTGGATCATATTGTTATTGGAAATGGCTGTTATAAAAGTATTTTCTCAATGTGTGGTTTTTAAAAACAACATATACTAATATGATAAAAAATGTAAATAATGTATAAGATTTTAGTTTGTGAAAGGACTTACTTAAATGGGATTATTTGGAATGACTGGAAAAGATATTGGAGTTGATTTAGGCACAGCAAATGTTCTTGTTATAATAAAAGGAAAAGGTATTGTTTTAAGAGAACCATCTGTTGTAGCAGTTAATAAATTGAATGGTGAAATTGTAGCTACTGGTCAAGAAGCTAAAGAAATGCTTGGTAGAACTCCGAAAAATATTAAAGCAATAAGGCCAATGCTGAATGGAGCTATTGCCGATTTAAATGCTACAAGTATGATGATAAAGAATATGATGAATAAAGTAAATAAAGAATATTACATTGGAAAGCCAAGATTTGTTGTTGGAGTTCCATCTGGAATTACCGAGGTGGAGGAAAGAGCCGTAGAAGAAGCTTTCTTTCAATGTGGTGCAAGAGAAATCAATTTAATATCTGAACCAATAGCCTCTGCAATTGGTGCAGGATTAAATATTTTTAGTACAAGCGGAAAAATGATAGTTGATATTGGTGGAGGTACAACAGAAGTAGCAGTAATTTCATATGGAGAAATAGTGTCAAGTACATCAATAAAAGTTGCAGGGAACGCAATGGATAAAGCCATAGTAGATTACCTAAAATTAGATCAAAAGTTTAATATTGGTTTATCAACTGCAGAATATTTAAAAATACAAATAGGGTGTGCTAAACCTTTAGTTTCGGATATTACTGAAGAAATAAAGGGATCAAATACGGAAACAGGCCTTCCAATGAGTTTAGTTATTTCATCTAAGCAAATAAATGAAGCAATTAAAGACAATATTAATGAAATAGTTGAAGCTGTTATAAATACTCTTGCCGTTACACCACCAGACTTGGTTTCTGATATAATGGAAAATGGAATATATTTAGCAGGTGGTGGAGCACTTATTAAAAATATAGATAGTTTAATCTCGGAAAAAACAGGAGTACAAACTTTTATTGCAGATGAGCCATTAGATTGTGTAGCAATTGGCACAGGAAAATCGTTGGAAAATATACAAAAATATAGAAAGACGTTTCTAAACAATAAAAGCAGGTAATTAAAAAATATTAATTTATATGATAACAGAAAAGGCAAAAATAGAAAATATAAAGGAAAGAAAAAAGAAATTGATTAGGAGGAGATATTAAATGAAAAATAGTAAATCGAATTCAATAGGAACTATTATTGCAATTGTATTACTACTAATAATAATTATAGTATCAAATGTAACCACAAGTAGAACATATCTCTTTACTGGTACAATTTCTAAGGTATTCATGCCCATGCAAAATATGATTTCTTATATAAAGCAAAAGACTAAGTCAGAAGATCTAGGAGATATTGCAAGTTTAAAAGAGGAAAATAGCAAATTAAAGGAAGAAAATGAAAAATTAAAAGAAGAAGAAAGAGAACTTGAAATTTTAAAATCTGAAAATAATACTTTAAAAGAATATCTAAATTTGAAAAATAAATATGGAAATTATGCAACTCAACCTGCAAACGTTATAGAGAGATCCTACAGTAACTATGACAAAATTATTATAATAAATCAGGGCTCAAAAAGTGGTATAAAAGTTAATATGCCAGTAATTTCGGAGGCAGGACTTGTTGGACATGTAATTTCTGTTGATGAAAATACTTCAAAAGTACAAACAATTGTGGATACTGCTAGTACAGTAAGTACATCAATTTCTACAATTGAACAAAGTGTTTTGACAAAGGGAACAATAGGAAATAATAATACCTTAAAACTTACAAGCATACCTACAGATTCTACAATTTTGCAAGGTGATGATGTTGTTACATCTGGACTTGGAGGAATTTATCCTAAAGGAATATTAATAGGTACAATTGATGAGGTTGTTAATACAAAAAATCAAACAGATCGATATGCAAATATAAAAACAGCAACCAATTTTGAAACTCTATCAACGGTTTTAGTTATTGTAGAAGAGTAATTTACACGGTTAATAAAAAAGTTATTTAAAAAGAGTGGCAATGAATTTGAAGAGAATGATTTTTAGAAATTACAAAGAAAAAGGGAAGGAGTGATTTTATGCAAAAATTAAAGAGTATTATAATTATAATATTGATGTTTTTACTTACATATTTTTTGCAGATAAATCTCTTTTCTTGGTTTAATATTGGTGGAGTAATGCCAAATTTGTTTATTCCATTAGTTCTTTTTGTGGGTCTATTTATCGGGAAAAAGATTGGAATAGTATATGGATTAATTATTGGTATTATATTAGATGCATTACTTGGTAGGGCAATTGGCCCAAATGCAATTTTGTTGGGTCTTGTAGGATATATTGGAGAAGTTTATGATAGAAATTTTTCAAAAAATAAAAAGATTTCAATTGTTTTTTTAAATATATTATGCACAATATTTTTTGAAGTAATATTATACTGCTTTTATATATTTAAATTTGGAATTAATGTAGAAATTTGGAAATTCATTGAAAAGCTTTTTGTTGAAAGCATATTTAATGTGTTAATTATTATTATTTTATTTGAACCATTAAGTAAATTGGGCTTGTATTTAGAAAAGAATTTTAAAAACAGATTATTTTTAACGTAAAAAATATAGAAAAAGGGAAAAGTAAACTAAAAATCTAAGAGAAAGGTATTAAAGTTGAATAAAAATAAAAATATAAAAAGATATAATATTACAATTGCATTCGTGTATATAATAGGTATAATTTTATTAGTGAGACTTTTTCAGTTGCAAATTGTAGAAGGTGCGGAATATAGAGAGCAATCAAACACAAGGCTTACGAGGGAAACTGTAATAAAAGCAGCAAGGGGAAATATAAGAGATTCAAGTGGTAATAGACTTGTTTCCACAACTATTGAATATAATGTGGAAATCCATAAAACAAAAATAGATAATGATACTTTAAATAATTCACTTTTGCTCTTAGCGAAAACTCTTGAAACAAATGGAGATAAATATCAGGACACGTTTCCTATTATTGTAAAGGATGGAACACTATCATTTAAAGAGGGAGTAGATCAAGCTAAATGGAAAAGTGCTAATAAAGTTGATTCGGGCTATGATGTTAATCAGTCATTTGAGTTTTTTAAAAATAGATATAGTGTAAATTCAAATAATACTGATGATACAAGAAAGATAATTGCGTTGAGATATTTTATTGAGCAAAATGGATATAGCAATACAAAAGCGGTGACTCTTGCTTCTAATATTAGTAATACAAGTTTTGCAAAAATAAATGAAATGAGTTCAAGTTTTCCTGGAATTAGTACGTATGAGCAACCAAAAGTATATTACCCATATGGAACACTTGCTTCTCATATATTAGGATATGTTGGTCCAATTTCATCAAATGAATTAAAAGAAAATTCAGATTATGATATGAATGACAGTATTGGAAAAACAGGAATTGAGAAAGTTTTTGAAAAATATTTAAAAGGAAAAGATGGAATAAAGCAGATAGATATGTCTGTTGATGGTGTAGTAACTGATGAATACACGTCAAAAGAAGCTATTGCTGGCTCAGATGTAGTTCTTACAATTGATGCGGATTTACAAAAGGTAACAGAAAATGCATTAGAAAATAATATAAAGCAAATGCAGTCTCAAGGAATGTCTACTACAAATGCTGGAGCAGCTGTTGTAATTAATGTAAAAACAGGTGAGGTTTTAGCAATGGCAAGTTATCCAAATTATGATCCATCATTGTTTATTGATGGAATCAGCACAGAAAATTGGAATAAATATTTAAATGATGAAAGTAAACCTCTATTAAATAAAGCAATTTCAGATAAATCTGCACCTGGTTCAACATTCAAAATGGTTACGGCAATTGCAGGACTTGAGAGTGGTGCAATTGATATAAACACTAAAATTAATGACACAGGTAGATATACTTATTTTAGAGATTATCAGCCTTATTGTTGGAATAAAAGAGGCCATGGTTGGCTTAATGTTACTCAAGCAATAGAGCGCTCTTGCAACTATTTCTTTTATGAAACAGGCAGAAGAGCGGGAATAGATGCAATTAAAAAAGTTGCTGATTGTTTTGGATTAGGCCAAAAAACAGGTATTGAATTGCCAGATGAAATAAAAGGAACATTATCTTGTAAAGATGTTGATAGTGAATGGACTGGTGGTAAAACTATTCAATCAGCTATTGGACAATTATATAATGATTTTACTCCATTACAAATGGCAAAATATACAGCGATGATTGCTAATGGTGGAAAAAATTTAGATGTTACTATTGTTAAGTCAATTAAAAATGCAGATGGTACCGAGATTTCAAGAAATGAAATAAACAATTATGTTACACAAAAGCTTGGAGTTTCTGGAACAAGTGGTAGTGACCTAGAAATATCTGAAGCAAATTTGAATGCTGTAAGAGAAGGAATGAGAGGTGTAACAAGTGATGATGGAGGTACAGCATATAGCATTTTTAAAGGATTTAATATTGAAGTTGGAGGAAAAACTGGTTCAGCATCAACCAATCAGCATGGAAATGCAAATGCATGGTTTGTAGGATTTGCTCCATATAACGATCCAGAAATTGCAGTTGCGGTATTTGTAAAAAATGGTCAACATGGTGGAAACACAGCGCCAGTTGCAAAAGAAATAATTGCACAATATTTGGGAATGAATGCTGTACAAATTACAGAAGATATGAGCGCAAAGAGTGAAATGCAGAATGTAAATTAATAGTTAGGAGAGGTGTATGAAATCTGTAATTAAAATTCTATCAAATAGGAATAATATTGTAATTAAAATTGATGAAAGTGCTACAGAAAAAACATTACTAAAGGAATTAAAAGAAAAGTTGCCAAAACTTAGTAAATTCTACGATGAAGAAAAGACTCCGATTTTAGTAACCGGGAAGATGATAAAAAGTGATACAATAGATAAAATACAAAACTTAATTAGTGAATATATTGATGTTAAAATCGAATTTGATAGTCCAAAAACAATGGGATTAAACTACATAAAAAAAGATTTTAAAAAAGAAATTGAATCATCAGAGACAAAATTTTTTAAATCTTCATTAAGATCAGGACAGAAGATTGAATTTGAAGGTAGCATTGTTATTCTTGGAGATGTTAACTATGGTGCAGAAGTAGTGGCTGAAGACAATATTATTGTACTAGGGGTACTTAGAGGAATGGCGCACGCGGGAGCAAAAGGAAATGAGGAAGCAATAATTGCATCACATAGAATAGATTCCCCACAAATAAGAATTGCTTCAAAAATTGTAGAAAGAAGTAAGGAAGAAATAGAAGATTCTGCATATACATATGCTTTCGTAAATGATAATGGGGAAATTGAATTCGCATAAATTTTAACAATCTAAGTATTATTAAAACAAATACATGTAATTATGTATTTGTTTTATAAAACTAAGGACAACAATATAATATACAAAAATTTATTAGATACTTTTTCTCTATATAGTAGAAATAGCAATGCAATAATTAATAAATCATCAGCATATAAGCTAAATCCAAAAATGTTAATTTTCCCATTGTTGTCAATGGGAAATATTTTTTGTAAAAAATCCATTTGATTACCTCTAATAATTTAAATTCCATTATTATTTAGCATATTAAAAAGTTTAGCTGCTTTTCCCATTTTTACTAGTTTGATATATTCATCTATTTTTTCCTTTTTGGCATCACGCATATATGGTCTTAATGCTTCCAGAAGATTACTAATATTATCATCGGTATTATTATTTTTATTATTTTTATTGCTTTTAATATCATTGTTATTACTACTTTTGAAAATATTGTTATTCATAAAATTATTTATGGAATCTGTGTTATTGCCATTGTTATTCATAAAATTATTTATGGAATCTGCGTTATTGTCATTGTTATTCATAAGATTGTTTATAGAATTCATGTTATTGTTATTTTTTTGTTGATTTAGATTTTTCATCATTGCCGCAATTTCAGGAGGTACTTGATTATTATTAATCATTGATTGAGCCTTTTTCATTAATTCATTAAAATCATTGTTATTCATTTTTAATTTTCCTTTCTTTATAAGGCACAAAATTTAAAATAAAACGTTATAACATTTCTACGAAATTGAGAGTTTGGGTATAATAATTATTATATTATATGCTTAAATAATAAAAATGTTACAAACTTGAAAAGAAAATATAATCTAACTTGTATATTTTTTTCTCCGTAAGATTGTTCAATTTTATAAAAAAATACTATATTGAAAAGTATTAAAAAATGTTTTAATATAAAATAGAGTAAAAAATGGCAAATTATCATAGTAAAGTATACAAAAATGGCCTAAAACTATTGTAAAATGGCAAATGATAGTGTATAATAAAATAGATAATATTATGTAAATAAAAAAATAAAACAAAATAAAAACAATTTAAATAAATTAAATTATAAATCAAATTATAAATTAAATTGTAAAAATTAAATTAAAAATTAAATTAAAAATTAAATTATAAATTTAAATTTAATTAGATTAAATTAAAATATAAAATGGAGGAGAAAATGAAAAGATTTATTTGTAGGTTAATTACAATTGTGGAAATTTTAGCTCTTGTTAGTATTAATTCAATGGCTACTATTGCATATGCGTCAAATGAAATTGCAGATACAAAAACAAGCCAAGACAATGTGAATTTCAGTGCCACAATTAATGATTCAAATGACACTAAAGCTGAAATTGGTAGTGATGTAAAATTAAAATTAAATGTTTCTGTAGAGAATACAGGATATCTAAAAGATATTAAAATCACACTAGATGGAAATAACTTTGAGTTGAACAATGATGAACAGACAAATTCAAAGGGTAGTTATACCGAGGTTGCAAGTAATGCAGACACATCATTAACTTCAAGTAATAGTACATCAAGTGATATAAAAGCTATCAATGATAACATAATCGAATTAAATGAAATAAATGTAGGTGAATCAAAAAATATTGAAATTCCAGTTAGATTTAAAAAAGGTGATGCAATTTCAAAGGATGAATATTCAAAGGAATCTGCTATAAACTTTGAGGCTAAATATGTTAATGAAAAAGGTAAAGAGAAGGTTATAAAAAAATCAATAAAACAAAAATTGGAATGGACAGTAAAAGCAGAAGAACAAATTTCACAAAAACTTGTTAGATATTTAAAATATGATAAAAACACCTTAATAAGTTTTAAAGTAAGTGATGGTTTGAAAGATAATGCTATACCAGTTACAAATAAAGAAATAAACATTACTTCTCCAAAAATAAACAATGCAAATCCTCAAAGAGTAATAGTTACTGGAACAGATATTAGTTATACATATAATAATGGAAATATTACTATAAAAAAGGAAATATCGCCAGATGATAATGGAAATTATTCATTTAATTCACAAGATGATTACATGGTAACATATATTTATGATGGACAGGAAAATGTAAAAAATGTTTCTACAAATGCAAAAGCAAATGTTACAAGTATAAAAGGAGAGAATATTACAGCGGAAACTTCAAACAATGACTTTCAAGTTGGTGATGAAGTTGGAAAAATAGTAGAACTTGATGTCTCTCTTCCAGAACAACTACAAAAGGGTTATTTATATACGAATTTAAATAGAAATGATAAATTAAATACAACATTTAGTGGATCTTATAAAATAAATGTTGGCTTTTCTGAATTAACAGATGAGATTAGTCTAAAAGAAAATAGTAATAAGATACAAAAAAATGATGGAAATTTGATTGAAGCAAATGTAAAAACAAGCAAAATAACAGTTGATACAAATGAAATCACAAAGGTTCTCGGAGATGATGGAAAAATTGTTGTTAAAGATGGAAACGGAAAAGAGCTTGGAACATTAAACAAAGGCTTAGGTGAATTAAAAATTAATAGTGATAAATTAAGCTTTGATATTAGTAAACCAAAAACTGAAGGAAATATAGTTATTAATTTTGAAAAATATATTGATGGAAATAATAGCTATAATAAAGAAGAAATAAAATCATTCACAACATTAAAGAATGAAGTTGAACTTACATCAAGTAAAGATGGAACAGGAATTTCTAGTAAGAAGGTAACTAATGATGTTAAGTTGGTAGAACCAAGTTCAAAAGCAACTTTATATGTTTCAACAAATACATTATCTACAATAGTTGAGAATAAAAATGTTATTTTCAATGTTGTACTTGATACAAATGACATTTCAGATGCATTATATAAAAATCCAAAAATAAAGATTACATTACCGGGTCAGGTACAAAAAATTGATATTACAGATGCAAAAGTTTTTTATGATGATGAAATAACAGCAGGAAGTTTTGATGTACAAGGAAACCAATTAACTGTTAATTTAACAGGACTTGAAACAAAATATAGTTCATCAGCTACAACAAATGGTGCATTAATAAGAATAGTTGCAAATATTTCACTTGACAATTTAGCACCATCTTCTCTTGAAAAAGTAAAGATGGAGTATTCAAATGAATTAACCGGAGAAAATAATACACTTGAAGGAGATATGAATGTAGTTGCTCCAACTGGTTTTGTTACTACAAATACTGTTTCAATGGATGGCAACAGCGAAACAGCGCTAGAAAATAATAAAACAGTTGAAATAGATAGAGACAACACAAGTAAAAAGGCAAAAATTAGTGCAAAGATAGTTAACAATGTAGGACAGGATGCTAATAATGTTGTTATTGTTGGAAGGATTCCATTTGAAGGAAATAAAACAGAGGATGGAACTGATTTAAAAACTACTGTTTCTACAAAGCTAAGTTCTCCAATTAACACGGATATAAAAGAAGCAAAGGTATATTATAGTGAAAATGGAGAAAAACCATTAAATAGCGATGCTTGGAAAGAAGAGTTTAATACAAATGCTAAATCATTTAAGATAGTTGCACCAAATGCATTAGCTAAAAATACAATATCTAATTTCAACTATGAGATTACATTGCCAGATAACTTGGATTATGAAAAAGTAGCAACGGAGAGTTATGGAGTATATTATAGAAACGAAGCAACTGATGGAGAGAATTACAATTTAGTACAAGCAAAAAATATAAGCATAGTTACAAACAAAAAACCAGAAATTACAATGGACATTTCAGCAACTGACTCTAATGAAGGATATGCAATCGATAACAATGGAAAAGTAACACAGGGAGAGAATATTGTATACAAGGTAAAAATAAATAATAATGGTAGTAAAGATGTAAAAAACGGATCATTAAAGGTTGTTCTTTCAACTAATAATAAATCAGAAGTTAATGAGCAATTCATAGAGGATATATTTACTTCAAATTTTGAAAAAGAAAACACAATTTCAGTTGATGAGATTAAAGCAGGAGAAAGTAAAACAATAAATGTTCCTGTAAAAATTGTGGGTGATGTTTCTAAGGACTTAAATGAAAATAATATTACTACATCATTTGAATTTAATGCACCTGATGTTAAAACATCAAATAGAACTTATACAGTTCAAAAAACAGAAGGAACTGTAAACATTTATCTATCAACTGAATTGAGAGGAAAAATTTCAAAAGATCAAAATATGAATGTTGATGTTTTTGTATTTAATGCAAATCAAGAAGAAAAAAAGAATGTTGAAATCAGAGTTGACATTCCTAAGGAAATGGAATATGTAGGGAATGATTCACAATATTCTTATGACAAGAATAAACACACTATTTCATTTAAGACTGATCTTAATAGCGATAATTATTTAAATTTTGTTTATTTTGAAATACCACTAAAATTAGTTTCTGAAACAAATAAACAATTGAGTGTTAATGCTACTGCAACTTACAATAGTATTGAGACAAAATCAAATGCAATTAATTTTTACAATGCTTCGTCAGTATCTAATTTTTCTGCAACACAGAGTACAAATTTACCAGGAGATAGCATGTTAGATACAGATGAGGTTGAATACTATATTAATATTAACAATAATTCTTCTGTGGATGAATATGTTACATTAAATGATAGTATACCTGCAGAGCTATCTGTAAAGAAAGTAATGCTAAAATTAAATGGAGAAGAGCAGGAAAAACTTGCTACTAATTATGTAATTGATACAATTCTTATACCATCAAATACAACAGCTAAATATACTATTATTGCAGGTGCATACAATAGCGAAAAAGGTTCTTCAGTTAAATTTGAAAACAAACCTGTTATAAGTGTTGAAGATGGTAGAACAATTAATATAAATAGTATTGCATTAAATTTAAAGGGAACAAAGGAAAATATTATTAATACGATAACAAATAATCAAAACACACAAACAAATAATAGTGGTATTGAAGATTGTAGGTCAATCTATGGAACTATTTGGTATGATGAAAACAATAATGGTATAAAAGAGGAAAATGAAAAGAAGATTTCTGGAGTACGTGTTAGATTACTTGATAATAATACTAAAACTGTTGCAAAAGATTTCTATGGTAATGATTTAATGACATCTACAAATGAAAATGGAGAATATGTATTTAATAATGTAAAAACAGGAAGTTATGTTGCTGTTGCGGATTATGATAATAGTGAATATTCTGTAGGAATGTATAATGCAATAGGAAGTACAAGCAAAGAAAGTTCTAATTTTGTACAAACAAAGTTAGCTAAAAGAGATGTTGCTGCATCAAATACTATTGATGTATCAGAATCAAATGTTTATAACCAAAACTTGGCTTTAGTTTCAAATAATATATTTGATTTAAGCATTGACAATACTATTTCAAAAGTTACTGTTGTAAATTCGAAAGATAAAAAGCAAAACAAAACATATAATGTTGACAAGAACATGGCTAAAATAGAGCTAAATACAAAGAATGTAGAAGATACCACAGTTTTAGTAGAATATAAAATCAAAGTAAAAAATGAAGGAAAAGTTGCTGGATATGCTAAGAAGATTGAAGATTATTTACCAAAGGGAATGGTATTTAACGCTGATTTAAATAAAGATTGGTATGTTACTAATGACGGAAGGGCATATACATCAAAACTTGCAAATACCTTAATCAATCCAGGGGAGACAAAGGAAGTTACATTAATTTTAACTAAGAAAATTACAGGTGAAAATGTAGGAAATATAAGAAACGTTGCTGAAATAGCTGAAGATTATAATGAATTTGGATTAGAAGATATAAATTCAACTGCTGATAACAAAAGGGACGGAGAAAATGATATTGCAGCAGCAGATACAATAATTTTGATGAATGCAGGAAGAACAAAAACAGCAATATTTGGGATATCTTTAGGAATAGCAGTTATAGTTGCTTATGTTGTATTTAAGTTAAAGAAAGACGTTATAGATAAAATAATATCAAATTATGATATCGATAATTAATAAAGTACAAATTTAAGAAAGGAGAAATGATGAAAAATAAGAAAATATTTAAAATATTATTTTCACTACTAATGATACTTTTGTTTGTACTAATAAGTAAATCTTCAAATTCCGTTCAGGCTATGGATGATACCCCTTATAATGGAAATGAAGCAGAGTTTTTTAGATCGCCTGAGGGATCGTTTGATGAAGCATATATAATGCAGGGTCCATGGAAGGCATTCTGTAGGGAATATGGCAAAGCATTAGGTGGTAGTGTTGCTGGTCGAAAGATGTTTTCTATGGTATATACTAGGGAAACAGGGCCTTTACATATTGAGCCGGCAACTGGATATGCAATATATTGTGGAGCATCAGATTCTGAAATCCAAGATGTTAGTTGGTATTCAAAGATATGGACAGGTAAAAAAACTAATAGTGTTGTAGAAAGTGATTCAAATGGTGGTGAAGAACCACCACAAAGATATAAGGAATACGGAGAAGTATACTATAATATTATAAAGCCTGCGAAGGATAATAATATTTATAATAACTTGTTCAATCTTACCAATACTAGTGAAAGCAATGTAAGGTTGTTTGTAAATCAACAAAATGGAAAATATATAGTGGGACCATATAAAATTTCATTAAATACAATAATTTCATCTCCTACTGCAAAAAGTTATTTATATAATGAACTTATTAACTGGAGAAACCAAGGCCATCCATATGCTAAATTTGATATTAATGGCGGAGGTATTTCAGGGATTAATGGTAGTGGATATAGACTATTAGATGCAAATGGAGGGGAAATTCAATTCCCTGACTTCATTAATAGTAAAGATTTCTATATTGAGTTTACACCTAATAATAGTGGAAATATTCAAACAGCTGGTACTCCATCGATAAAAGTACAATTATTGGATGACTTTAATTACAATGTAGATGGTATATGGAAGGTTAATGCTGTAACACTTAATAATTATTCTGGTAAAGATGGGACTAGAGTGAATAATGTTGGAATTTACCGGAGGTGGGAAGTTCTATTGTGATGGTATTGTTTGGAAGCATAAATTAATTTGTTATATACCAAGTAATATTAGTAATTTCCAAAAAATAAATGGAAAAATTTATCTTGCTGGGTGGAGTACTAATGACCATTGGAGCAATTTTGATTCAAGCCTACAAATAAATAAATATTGTAATATTCAAATTGGTGGTACTGTATGGCTAGAAGGTGGAGACATAAAAACCAATAGCATAGATGGAAAATATGGAAATGGAGATGTTCCATTTGGAGGAATACAGGTACAATTGTATGATAAAACAAGCAATTCACTTGTTGCCGTTACTACAACAGATAAAAATGGTCATTATAGATTTTATGGTACGAATAATAATGGAGAGATGTTATTAAATCCATTACATAAATATTATGTAACATTTGTATATAATGGGCAATTATATCAAGCAACATATTATCATAAACAGTTGACTTCGCCTGGATATTCAAATGCAAAGGATGTATTAAGAGAAGAATTTAATGCTAAATTTAAAAGAATAGATTCAGATCCAGAAAACTATGGGTATACCATTCAAGGATTTAATAGGGAAAATAATACATCTTTTATAAGTAGGTTCTGGAATAGGGCATATGGTGCAAAACATAAAATTAAAACTGATGATGGAAGCTATATTTCGTATAGTGGACATGCATTATTATATGAAGATGTATGGAACCAATTCTTAGCATATGCAACCAACACATCAAATTATGATTTAAGTCCAAAAATTTCTGATGGTTTAGCATTATGGGGAGCTAAAGGAGACACTATTGTATGGAATGGACAAAGCTATGAAAATTCTAATGCAGCTTTAAAAGGTGCAAACTATAATTATGCACTTGAAATGTTAAAGAATTGGATGAAAATTTTAAGGGTTGGACAGAATGAACAAGACAATATTATTACATTTATCAAAGATTCAATGATGGTAGCTACTACATTACAAGAAAACAAAACATATCCATTTGATACGGATGGAAATGTAAATTATATTATAAATAATGTTGAAACACCTGAAGATGGTGCAATAAATTTTGGAAATGTTTACTATCCATATTTATATAGAAACAATTGTGATCAATCAAGATGGGTTGATTTCGGTGTCACACAAAGGGAAGTAGCAGATTTAGCCTTAGGAAAAGACCTATTTAGAGTAACAATGTTAGTAAATGGTAAGAAAGAAACTTATGATTATAATAGAAAGAACTTAAATGATGATGGTGTATGGGAAATAAAGGCAAGGGCATCAGATGCATTATTTAATGGCGCAGATTTCTATAATAGACCAGTAAGAAGTTCTGAATATTTATATAACCAATCAGATAACTATAGTTCAAATGGTTCAGATAATGTTAAGAATTTAAAAGTTTGGGTAACTTATAAGATTGCAATAAAAAATCAAGGAACTGTAGATGTAGACTTAAATAATACAGAAATTGTAGATTACTACGATGCAAGCCAATATACATTTGATGGAGTTTTAGACGGAAATAAATACACTCCAAATAGATATAATCAAGATAACTTTGATATAAATTCTTATATTGGAGAAGATGGAAATGGCAAAATTCTTAGTGATAACGCACTAAAAGTAAGTACTGAAGCTTCTGACCAAGCACGTAACCCATCACATGAAGAAATTAAAGGTGGAAACTACGATTACAATACTTTATATCTTACAGGACTTAGAAGTACAAGTGGAAGTGATACTTTAGGTGTTGGACAATATAGTTATGTTTATATTACATTTAAAGTAAATAATGATCCAAATACTGGTAGAATAATGTTAGACCAAAATCTTGATAATGGGGCATTAACTATTGGCAAGAGAAATATTGCTGAAATAAATGCATATTCAACTAAATACACTAGTGATCAATCTATTCCGGATAATTTGGGTGAAAAGCCAAAAGATGTAAGCGGAAAAATTGCTGGATTAATAGATACAGATTCAAATCCAGGAAGCTTATCATCAAGAGATTTAGATAACGATGGAAATATTATTAATGATGCAAATAATGAAGTTAATAATAGGCTTGAAGATGATACAGATAAAGCACCAAATCTTAAGATTACAATAGACACTAATAAGAATAATGTTCGTAAGTTTAAAGGAATGGTTTATGAAGACAATAGAACAGAAGACGCTAATAAGTCTAAAATAGGCAATGGTACATATGATAATGGTGAAACTAAGATTAATGGTGTTACAATGCAATTAGTAGAGTTAGTTCAAGAGGTTGATGGAAACGGATTTGCAACAGGTAAATATACTGGTGAAAAAGTATGGGCATCATATAATTATAATAATTTAAAAGATGAACCAACAAGAAACTATGATAGATATTATAGTGGAACAAATTCATCAAAGGTTATTTTGTCTGGGCCGGGCATACTTAAAGTAGATGCAAATGGTTTATCAGAAGGACAAGGACAATATGAATTTGATTCAATCCCAGCAGGTGATTTCTACATTAGATTTGTATATGGTGATACAACTCAAACAACATTAACAAATACTAATAACGATGTAAATAACCTTGTAGGAAATTCGGTCGATGGTTTAAAAGGATTAAATGCTAAATCATATAATGGACAGGATTACAAATCAACTGTATATCAAAGTGGTATTAATCAAAACACAAGTTATAATGATATAAAAGGCTTTACAAATGCTGATTTACAAAATTATGCAAAGATTGATGATGTTGACAAAGTAGAAAACGGAAATGTACAAATGGCTGTTCATGATAAAGATTCGGACTTTGCTACACAAAGATATGGCATACCAGGAAAAGATAAAATGTATTATTATGATATTGGTGAATCAGATAAGAATAGTAGTATTTCAGACGCAAAAGATGTCTACGATTACAGAGAAATTGCTAATAGATATTCATCAAATAATGATATTGATAATGGTGGAAGCGCGGAAAACAAGGATGCTGCAAATGGTGTACTAAATAATAAAGCTGAAATTCTAGACTCATTTGAAAGACTCGCAACAGATGCAAATGGAGATGCAAAAAACACTCAAATAGGAATGATTAGAAACTTTATGAATAATACCAGAATGGTTGCACAAACGGGTATTATTGATACAGAAATCGAAAGGAACACACAAAATCTTAATAATATTACAAAAAATGGAAATGCTTATAGCAATACACATGATTACACTATTGATAACATTGATTTAGGATTAGCTGAAAGACCAAGAGCTCAATTAAAATTAAACAAACAAGTTTCTAATTTAAAAATAGTTCTTGCAAATCAACAAGTATTGTTTAATTCTAATAAATCGGTTAAAAATTTAGCATACATAAAACATTCAGGTCATAAGATAACTTATAAGGACTTAAGATTAAATGGTGTAGCAGTATCAGCAAATAACACAAAAGAGTCTCCAGAATTAATTAACGCATATATGGATGATGAATTACTTGAAGGTTCAAATATGCAGGTTGAATATACATTGACTGTAACAAACGTAGGTGAAGTTGACTACAAAGATAAACAATATTATTATACGGGTAGAACAAATGATGCTTCTGAAAACAATGTTTCTAAGACAAATGCAGTAAATGTTATTGATTACCATGGTAATGATTTGTACTTCAACAATGAGGAAAATGGACAATGGAATGTAAAGAATGCAAACGAGCTTATTAATAATGGTGACTCAAGTAAGAATATCGTAAATAGAAAATATGCGGATGAACTTAAAACATATGATACGTTACTTCTTACAGGAGCATTATCAAATGATGAAGGATTAACTCCAGAATTATTCTTTGATAAGAATAATAAAGGACATGCTTCTAAGAGTACTAACTTAGTACTTACAAGTGAATTATCAGCAGATCCAAATGGTGGAAACCTGGTATTTAATAATTTATCAGAAATCGTTGCAACAACAAACTCTCAAGGCAGAAGAATGCAATTCTCAATAGTTGGTAACCAAGAGATGGCTGACCAAAGCCTAGGGAACAATGCAGCAGAAAATGTATACTCAAGTGAAGACTTAGTTACTCCAAGTGAAATTGATGCAGACAGTGCTCAAAAGATTGTTGTTATGCCACCAACTGGTGAAAATAAAAATTATATTCCAATAATTGTTGGCTCAATAGTGGGAGCTATAGTAATAATTGGAGCAGTAATTCTTATTAGAAAATATGCTAAAAAGCAATAAGCTAAAAATTATATAGACTAAAAACTGATTAGCTAAAAGGTATAAACTAAAATGCTAATAAGCTAAAAAATAAGGATTAAAGAAAAACCTAGATTAATTTCTAGGTTTTTTCTGTTTTTATAAATCTATTATTTTATTAAATCAAAGTGTAACATTTAAAATTCGTGGGCATGTTGGACGAGGGTATCCTAATGCGACAAAAAATCATTAAAATGATTTTTTGCGCGAATCATGGTTTTATCGTCCATTCGCCTCGCTTACGCTCGTTGGTCGCTACGCGCCATACTCATTTATAAATGTTACACTTTGATTTTTTAATAATTTACTTGCAACTTTTTTCCTTATGTATCTTGTTTTTTTCAGGATTTTAAGATAGAATAGTAGCAAAGTAAAGAATTTAATAAAATTTTATGTCATAAATGCGAAAAAAATGACGTGAAATTTTTTAATATAAACGACTACTTTTGACAAATTTTACGAAGGACAAGTATTAAAATAGTTACAATTAATAAAGTTAGAGGTGGTTGATATGATTCAAAATATTGCGGAGAATTTAAGAGAAGAAAGTTCAAGTTCTAATTCCAGAAACGAAAGAAAGACAACATATAAAATAGAAGTTGCTAATTTATTTTCTATGCAAAAATTGGCTGTTTATTTATTAACATTTATGATTTCTATGGTTAGCCTAGGACAGAATAATGATACAACAATTGCTCCTTTTGGAATTGCACTGGTTGTAGCTGCTATTAGTAATGGTATTCCTGCCATTTTTGCTTTTACTGCTGGATTAGTTGGCAGTATGATTAAATTTGGTTGGACGCAAGTTAGCATGTATTTACTTACTTTTGCGTGTTTTTTAGCTATGTATTTAATTAAAAGACCGGGAAAAAAAGAAGGCGATGAAGGCAATATCAATTTAGGTGGTTATGTGTTTGTTTCTGTTCTTGTTGCTACATCATTAAAAATGTTAATTTCTGGATTTTATTTATATGATGCGATGCTCATTATAATTTATAGTATTTCTACGTATATCTTTTATAAAATATTTACGAACTCATTGACTGTAATTAGTGATTATGGTAATAAGCAAGTATTTTCTATAGAAGAAGTAATTGGAGCTAGTTTATTAATTGCTATTGCAGTGTCTGCTATTGGAAAATTTAGTATTTTTAATTTTTCTATCAGAAACATTATTTGTATATTTTTAGTATTATTGCTGGGATGGAGAAATGGTGCTTTGGTAGGAGCTACTTCTGGTATTACGGTTGGAATTGTACTGGGCATCATTAGTGATGGAAATCCTTCTATTATTGCGGCATATGCTATTTCTGGAATGATAGCTGGATTATTAAATAAATTTGGGAAAATTGGTGTAATTGTTGGCTTTATTCTTGGAAATGTAATTATTGCATATAGTGCAAATGGGGGAGCGAAAAACATTATAATGTTTCAGGAGATTTTAATTGCTGCTATTGGATTGCTTGCACTTCCAAAGAAAACAAAGATTAATATAGAAGACATATTACCTAAAACAAAAATGTTGCCTGAAGCAGTAGGAAAAATTGAAGCAAGCCCAGAAACGATGTTGAAGCTAGATAGCATTTCTGAAACAATATCTCAAATGTCTAAAAATTATGAAAAAGACACATTTTATGATAATAGTATTAAAATATTTGAGCATGCGGTTGAAAAACATATTCCTGAAATTGAGGATAATGTTTTATATGATTATTTGACACAAAATTCAGAAAAAATAATAATTGATGTATTTAACTATATTACTAAAGAGGGAATACTCACACAAAATGGTCTAATTTCAATACTTGCAAAACATAGCATATATATTTTAAATTCAGATGAAGATAGGACTAATGTAAAAGTTGTGGATGATGTTCGTGCTGTTGTTAAATTGTTTAACTTAGCATATGAAGATTGCAAAAAAGAAGTAATTTGGCAGAAGAAAATCAGTGAGAAAAATAGAAATTTGTCACAAGAGTTAAATAGTGTGAAAGATGCAATTGACGATATTTCTAAAGGAATAACAAAAGAGTCTAATGAAATTGTAGGAAACAAATTTGAAAATGTTGAGAAAAAAATAAAACAGAATTTATTAACAAATAATATCAGCGTGAATGATATACATATTAAACAAGATGATTCGGGAAGATTAGTTGCAGATATTTATACAGGGCTATGTGATGATGAATTTGGTGAGAAATGTCCTATTAAAAGAATTCATAGGGTAATTGAAAATATACTTGATAGTGGATTTACAATTCAAAGTCAGGTTTGTGGAATAAGGCAGAATACAAAACAATGTAGATTTACTTTTCTAGAAAATGACAAGTTCGTTTTACAAACTGGAGTAGCAAAGGCAAAAAAATATTCTTCTATTTCCTCAGGAGATAGTAATACTCAAATAAAATTAGGCGATGGAAAATATTTAATTGCAATTAGCGATGGAATGGGGAGCGGACCCTATGCTAGGAAAAATAGTAAAATTGCTATTAGCATGCTTGAGAGATTATTAAATTCTGGATTTGATAAAAACACATCTATTAATTTGATAAATTCTGCAATACTAAATGCTAATTCTGAAGAAATGTATGCAACACTTGATATAGAAATTCTAGATTTATTTGCAGGAAAAGCTGAGTTCTTAAAAAATGCTGCATGCCCAACATATATAAAAAGAAATAGGAATGTAACAATGATAAACTCAAATTCTTTGCCAGCAGGGATTATAAATAATGCAAAAGTTGATTGCTTTGATACTGATTTGCAAGATGATGATATTATTGTAATTTGTAGTGATGGAATAATTGAGTCAAATGCCGAATATGATAATAAAGAATTATGGGTAAAAAATCTTTTGGAAGATATTCAAACAGACATTCCTGAGAGGATTGCTGATATAATTTTGAAAGAGTCAATTGATAATAATATGGGGAAGCCTCGTGATGATATGAGTGTAATTGTTTCTAAAGTAATAAAGCGTAATATTTAAAAATCGTGGGCTTGTTGGACGAGGGTATCCTAATGCGACAAGAAATCATTAAAATGATTTCTTGCGCGAATCATAGATTTATCGTCCATTCGCCTCGCTTACGCTCGTTGGTCGCTACGCGCCCTACTCATTTTAAATATTACGCTTTGTGTTTTAATAGTAGTAACAAATGAATAAAAAATGTGATGTGAAAAGGAGTAACAGATGGGAAATTTGGAATTTTCTCCAGATAAAGTAAGAAAAGAAAAAATAGTTAAAGCAATAATTGTTATAGGTCTAATAATTGTTATATTTGTTTTTTCAATAGTTTTTAGCTTAATTAATGCACGGATATGATAAAATACATAAAAACGTTTATATTCAAAATGTGAGTGTTTCAGGTATGCCTCAGGAGGAGGCTAAGGAGAAGTTAAGTAAAATTTATGAGACAAAAAAATTGAATAAAATTATTTTGAAGCATAATGATTTTGAGATGCCTATTTCTTATGATCAACTTGGTGTTACTAGAAATTTTAATGATGCGGTTGATATGGCTTATGGCATAGGTAGAAATGGAAATATTATTTCAAATAATTATAGATTGTTGTTTAGTGGAATTTTAAGAAAAAATATTAATCTTGATATAAATATTGATGATGTTTCAATAAATAATGTTATTAATGATGTTCAGTCTAAATTGCCTGATGTTACTATTCAAAGTTCTTATTATATTGATGGGAGTAATCTTGTTATTAAAAAGGGAACTGATGGTGTTGAAATTAATAAAGATGAATTGAAGTCTGCTATAATTAAAAATATTAATGATTTTAATAATGTTGATTGTGAGATTGAGATTCCAGTAATTGAGAAAAAGCCTGATGATATTGATATTAAAAAAATTGCTGATGAGATAAAGAAAGAGCCAAAAGATGCGTATATTTCAAAGGATCCATTAGAGGTTCATGTTGAGCAGGATGGTGTGGAACTTGCTTGTTCATTAGAGGAAGCACAAAAGATTATAGATGAAAAAAATGATGGAGATGATGAAAATAATAGCAACTCGGAAAATGGTAATAATAAAAATGGCAATAATGAAAGCAAGGAAGAGAATCAAGACAAAGGTGAGTATATAATTCCATTAAAAATCACTCATCCATCTGTAACTGTTGAGAGTTTAGGAAATGATGCTTTTGCTAATAGATTAGCTACATATACTACAAATTATGATGCTAGTAATGTAAACAGAAATAATAATTTGGTGCTTGCTTCTGAAAAATTAAATGGTACAATTGTTAAACCTGGGGAAGAGTTTTCTTATAACAAAACAATAGGTGAGAGGACAATTGCATCTGGATTTAAGGAAGCAAAAGCATATGCAGGGGGAAAGGTTGTTCTTGATGTTGGTGGTGGAATTTGCCAATTGTCATCTACATTATATAATGCTGCATTGCTTACAAATTTGGATATTACAGAGAGACACAATCATTATTTTTTAACATCTTATGTCCCAGCTGGGAGAGATGCAACTGTATCATGGGGAAGTGTTGATTTTAAGTTTAAAAATAACAGAAAATATCCTATTAAAATTGTGTCCAAAGTAGAAGATGGAGTGGCTACTGTTTCTATCTATGGGATAAAGCAGGAGGATGATAATACTGTTTTAATAGATTCAAAAGTTACTAGTATTATTCCTAAAAAAGTGGAATACGTTAAAAAAAGCAGTGGTGTGAGTGGAAGAAGCGGAGAAGATGGGGCAACAAGTGAAACGTATAAGACCTTATTAAAAAATGGTGTAATTGTATCTAAAACATTAATTTCAACAGATACATACAATGCCCTTTCACAGATTATTTTGCAATAGATTTGCTAAATCAATGAGTAACTTTTTGCAATTTGTTGATTTGATAATTGATTTTTCTCATCTTACCTAAAATTAAATATTACAAAAATATTAAAAATATTAAAATTTTGAAAAATGATTTTTTTGAAAACCTCAAAAAAAATCATTTTTTTATTAATCTTTTTAAAAGAACAACATGACAATTATTCACGCAAATGCTTATTAAATCGGAATATTTACTAAAAATAATACAATCAACATATAAAAATAAAAACTTAAATTTTGCATTTTTTAAAAAAATCATTTTTAAAAAAATAATAATTTTTTTTAATTTTTACTTTGCAAAAAAATAAAAGCAAGGTTTAAAGGCATTTTACAAAAAAAATATATCAAAATGACTTTAATTGGTAAAATTAGCTAATTTATAAACCTTTACTATTCTTGAATTTAGATGCTAATATACATAATACGTAAAGTTTGACATTATAGAAAAACAAATATATTATATTTGCAGAATTTCAAAGAAAGGACAAAAATGATGAGAGTTGTAAAAAGAGATGGAAAAATTGTAGATTTTGATGAATCGAGGATTAAAATAGCTATTGGGAAGGCCAATAATGAGGTTGATGAGAGCCAAAGAGCTACTGAGGAAGAAATTGAAAAGATTGTTGAGTATGTAAAAAAAGTGAAGAAGGATAGAATCCTAGTTGAAGACATACAAGATATAATAGAGAATAAATTAATGGAATATAAGAGATTTGAACTTGCAAAAGCATATATTACATATCGTTATTCTCGTGCTTTGGTAAGAAAAGCAAATACAACAGATCAAACAGTTAAAGAACTTGTTGAGGGAAATAGTGAATATTGGAATAATGAAAATTCTAATAAAAATGCAAAAGTTGTAACAACGCAAAGAGATTATTTGGCTGGAATCACAAGTACTGATATTACAAGAAGATTATTACTCCCACCAGAGATTGTAAAAGCTCACGATGAAGGAATTATACATTTCCATGATGCTGATTATTTTGCACAAAATGCATTAACAAATTGTTGCTTAATAAATTTAAATGATATGTTACAAAATGGTACTGTAATAAATGGTGTAATGATTGAAAAACCACATAGATTTCTTACAGCATGTACAATTGCTACACAAATCATTTTAGGAGTATCATCTAGTCAATATGGTGGATGCACTGTTACATTAACACATTTGGCTCCATTTGTAAGAGATAGCTATAATAGAATTTTAAAGAAATATCAGGATAGAAATTTGCCTGAAGAAGAATGCAAAAAGTTTGCAATGCAAGATACTAAAAAAGAGATTGCAGATGGTGTACAAACATTTAATTACCAAGTTAACTCTATGACAAATACAAATGGACAGGCTCCTTTCTTAAGTGTAAATATGTATTTAGGCGAAACAGATGAATACAAAGATGAATTAGCAATGATTATTGAAGAATTTTTGAAACAAAGAATGTTAGGATTTAAAAATGAAAAAGGTGTATACATTACTCCAGCATTTCCTAAGTTACTTTATGTTCTTGAAGAAGATAATATTCATAAAGACAGCAAATATTGGTATTTAACAGAACTTGCAGCTAAATGTACTGCTAAGAGAATGGTTCCTGATTATATTTCTGAAAAAATGATGAAAAAGCTAAAGATTAATCAATACGGAGAGGGTGATTGTTATCCTTGCATGGGATGTAGATCTTTCTTAACACCAGATAGAGTTAAAGGAAATGTTGCTAAAGCTAAAGATTATGTTGAAGGAAAAGGGAAATATTACGGAAGATTTAATCAAGGTGTTGTAACAATCAATTTGCCAGATGTTGCTTTATCATCAAAGAAGGACGAAAAGGAATTCTGGAAAATATTTGATGAAAGACTTGAACTTTGCCATGAAGCTTTGCAATTAAGACATAAGAGATTAAGCGGAATTACAAGTGATGTTGCTCCATTATTATGGCAATATGGTGCATATGCAAGATTAGATAAGGGTGAAAAATTAGATAAATTACTACATGGAGGATATTCTACATTGTCATTAGGTTATGCAGGATTATATGAATGTGTAAAATATATGACTGGTGATAGCCATACAGATGGTGGTAAAGGAGAAAAATTTGCATTGGAAGTTATGCAACACATGAATGATAAATGCGCAGAATGGAAAAAGGCAGAAGATATTGATTATAGTTTATATGGCACACCTATTGAGTCTACAACATATAAATTTGCAAAATGCTTGAAAAAGAGATTTGGCACTGTTGAAGGAATTACTGATAGAAATTATATTACAAACTCATACCACGTTCCTGTATTTGAAGAGATTGATGCATTTAGCAAATTAAAATTAGAGAGTGAATTCCAAAGATTATCACCAGGAGGAGCTATAAGCTATGTAGAAACTCCAAATCTACAAAATAATATTGAAGTTGTTGAGCAAATAATTGAATTTATTTATAATAATATAATGTATGCTGAATTAAACACTAAATCTGATTATTGCCAAAAATGTGGATATACAGGAGAAATCTTAATTGATGATAATTTGGAATGGTATTGCCCAAATTGTGGAAACAGAGATCATAGAACATTAAATGTAGCAAGAAGAACTTGTGGATATATTGGTACAAACTTCTGGAATAAGGGAAGAACACAAGAGATTAAGGAAAGAGTATTGCACATTGATAACAAAGATTTTGATGCAGAAAAATGCACAAAATGTGATGAAAATGTGGAAAAACACGAGAAAAAAACAAGAGCAAAGGTAAGTGCAAAAGAAAAAGCTATTGCAAGTGTGCATGCATAACTAATGTGACAAGCAATAATCTTAAAAGATTATTGCTTGCACTAGTAAGTGAATAATGGTATTATCTAATGGGAAAAGCAAGCGTAATGTTTAAAACTCGTGGGCTAAAAAATAAAAAAAAGAAAGGCTAAAAAATGAGGTATTCGAAAATTAGAAAAATGGATATTGCTGATGGACCTGGTGTAAGGGTTTCAATTTTCTTGCAAGGATGTGATTTTAATTGCAAAAATTGCTTTAACCCGGAGACACATGATTTTAATGGTGGAAAAGAGCTTACAAATGAGATTATTGATGATGTTATTAATCTTTGTGGTAATGAAAATGTAAAAGGGTTATCAATTCTTGGAGGAGAGCCAATGAATCCAATAAATGAGCCTGCTACTGAGATTTTATCAAAGAAATTTAAAGAGCATTATCCTGATAAAGATGTGTGGGTTTGGTCTGGATATAATTTTGAAAATTATTTGGAGAAACAGCCAGCTATGAAGTATATTGATGTAATTGTTGATGGGCAATATGTTGATGAATTGCATAATCCTACATTAAAGTGGAGAGGATCTTCAAATCAACGTGTAATTGATGTACCAAAAAGTTTAAAAAGTAATAAGGTTGTACTTTTCTGTGAGTGAGTTACTGATTCATTGCTTGGTGTTTAATAACTCGTTTATTAAACATCAAGCAACTATTAACCTGTAACGTGAGTGACGAGAAAAAGTATAGTTTACTTGCATTTGCATATAATATGTGTTATAATGGAAATTACGTTGCGCTAAAAAAGGAGTGTGATTATATATTTTAAACAACGTATTATATGCAAAATGTGTAAAGCAAACGAAAAGAATTTTAAAAACAGTAATTATTGCAACTATATTTATTTTATTAATATTAGTAATTAAGTATAAGCCTGCTTTTTCTGTAAGCTATCAGGGAAATGTTATAGGATATGTTGATAATAAAGATGAATTTCAGAAATTAGTAAATGAAAAAATATTAACAAGTAATGATGAAAAAGTTGCCTTTGTATCATTAGATAATATTTCGTACTTTTCAGAATTTGTTTCAAGAAATTGTGTGAATGAAAATTCTGCTTTTGACAAATTAAAGAGTGAAGCAAAAAATTATTATAAAGTTTATGAAGTATATGGAAACAAAGAGAATGATGAAAGTGTTTATTATAATTCAATTGAAGAAGCTCAGAACTACATTGATTTGATTAATTCAAAATATAGTGATGTTGACGATGAATTTAAAATAAATACATTGTATGTTGAAAATGAAGTGTCAGATGATACAATAAAACAGGCTAAGGCAAAGTTAGAAGAAAGTTTAAATGAAAAAGTTGCAGAAATAAATAAACAAAAGGAAATTGACTCTAAAACGATAAATGGTGTTTATATTGCATCTGTTCCAGTTAGTAATGGGCATATTACATCAAGATTTGGTAGCAGGGAGAGTATTAGAAACCATACTCATAAAGGAATTGACATTGCTGCTAGCTATGGAACAGACATAAAAGCTGTAGCGGATGGTACAATAGAGTATGCTTCATATAATAGTGGAGGATATGGAAATCTTGTGATTATTGACCATGGAAATGGAATAAAAACATATTATGGACATTGTAGCAAGCTTTGTGTTTCTGTGGGGCAAAAAGTAAATGCTGGTGATGAAATCGCCAAAGTTGGTTCAACTGGTAATTCTACTGGAAGCCATTGCCACTTTGAAATACGTGTAAATGGTACACAAATAAACCCGCAAAAGTATGTGTATTAGTGTAAAAAATTTATTAATTAGTTTATTAAAAGATTATAGAAAAAAATGAGATTAATCAAATAGATTAACTCATTTTTTTTTTAATTTGTTATACTAACAATTCTGGGCTTTATTTTAAATTTGTTATAATAACAATTCAGGATTTTTATTTTAAATTCATTATATCTGATAATTTGTAAGCACCTTTATATCCTTGGGTTGTTATAACTTCCCAAGTATCATAATTGATTAAATAATATAAATCTGATTTAGGTTCAATATTTGTTTTTAAGGTATTTAAATCTTCGTTAGATAAAACATAATATTTATCATATTCACTGGGGTCAATAATATTTTTAGATTTAAAATTATTAATAATATCATTGTTACAGTCACTAAGCTTTACACCAATAACATTATTCCCAACATTATTTACAATACCACCTTGCTTATATAATTTACACATACATTGAACTGATAGTAAATTAGATTTAACATCTTGAATTTCTTCTCTTTCAAAATAACTTTTGGTTATAAAAGCAATAATACAGGCTAATATCAAAAGTACAATTGAATATATGATTATTTTAATAATTGTTGTTCTTTTCTTTTTCATTTTGATTAATATTCCTTATTTATATATTTTTAATATTACCTATTTTACTCTTTTTTTGATGAGTTTTAAATAGTAAATTTAAAATATTTAAATAAATTTTAAAAATTAATAGAAATGTAACATCTTTTTCACAATTTATTCACAATTATGGAGTATATTATAATTGTTACGATTTATTTTTAATGTAAATAATACATAATAATATTACAACATAATAGAGTTATGTTTATTAATGTTTAAATTTATTTATAGTAATATTTTTAAATTGTAATAAAAGAAACTTAGGTTAAGAAAGGAAATTAACAATGAATAATGATTATATTAATGTAAATTCGAGTGAGAATAAAAAGCAAAACAACAATTTTAAACCATCAAGCAATAACCATAAGAATACAACGAAATCCGGTTTTGGAAAATCTGTTGTTGTGCCATTTATAAGTGGAATTTTAGGAGCTACAATTGTTGTAGGAACATGCTTTAGTGTTCCTTCAATAAAAAATAATCTAATTGGAAGGAATACAACTTCAACACAAGATAAACAAGCAATAAATTATAATAATATTAATACAAACTTGGTGTCACTTTCAAGTTTTTCTGATACAGGGGTTGCAGTTGCACAAAAAGTTCTTCCTTCTGTAGTTGGAATAAAAGTGCAATATTCTGTAAACTCTATTTTTTCTCAAAATACTTCAACTGCAATGGCAGAAGGGTCAGGAGTAATTATTAGTTCAGATGGGTATATTTTAACTAATAATCATGTTGTTAATTCAAGTGAAACAAATACAAATTCTTTTTATTCTTTGGGAGAGGCCACAAAGATAACTGTTTCATTATATAATGACGAAACAGAATACCCCGCAAAGATAATTGGAACAGATGAACAAACTGATTTAGCTATAATAAAAATTGATAAAAATGATTTAACTGCAGCCAAATTAGGCGATTCTGATTCAATTCAAGTTGGTGAATGGTGTATGGCAATTGGAAATCCACTTGGAATGGCAAGTAGCGTAACAGCAGGAACTATAAGTGCATTAAATAGAAAAATAACTGATGAAGATGGAAAAAATTACACTTTGATCCAAACAGATGCTGCAATAAACTCTGGAAATAGTGGTGGAGCTTTAGTAAATACAAATGGTGAAGTAATTGGCATAAACACTATAAAAGCTTCTGGAACTGGAGTAGAAGGCCTTGGTTTTGCAATTCCTATTAATTCTACAAAATCAATAACAGAGGATTTAATAAAATATAATAAGGTAAAACGTCCATATATTGGAATTACAGGAACAAACGTTACAGAAAATACAATAAAAGCGAACCCAACCGCAAAGCTAGTTGTGGGATGCTATGTAAGAGCAGTATCAGAATTTTCACCTGCTGAAAAAGCTGGTTTAAAAATTGGTGATATTATTATTAAAGCAGATGGAACCGAAGTAAAAACAATGGACGAATTAAATGAAATAAAAAATAAACATAATATTGGAGACACAATGACTTTAACAATTTCAAGGGATGGAAAACAACAAGATATCTCTGTAACATTAGCAGAGCAACCATAAGTAAAATAATGGGTAAAATAAAAAACATGATATTAGTAACTAGTTTGCTAATATCATGTTTTTATTTTGTACTATTAAGAACAATAAATATAAAAAGAGATGACAAAGAAAATAAAATCAACAAAATTGTAAAATTTTGTAAAAAAAGTTGAAATTTGTAAAATAAAGGTGTAAAATGTTTTTTGCTGGTAAAAAATACCAAGAAAATACACAAGAACCAAAAATTGAGGTATAGTTGTACAATTATATTTGATCAGGTTAAAGGGGGATAAAATGAAAAAAACATTTTTGTTAAAATTTTTTAGCGTTTTACTTATATTTTTTATAACTTTGAATTTATTTTACTTATTTTTTGAAAGGAAAACATTTATAAATGTGAAAATTGATTTAATTTTAGAGTTTATTGCATTTGTGTTATTAGTAATTATTGATAATTATAGAATTATTAAGCAAAAAAATATAAATTTTGATTTGAAAGAGACAAATAAAAGGTTAGAATGTTGCTATGATAATGTGCGTTCATTTAAGCATGATTTTTTTAACATTATGCAATCATTGGGAGGATATATTGCTATAAAAGATTTAGAAGGCTTAAAAAGAATGTATTCTTCAATCATTGATGAGTGCCAAGATATTTCTAATATACAAGGAATAGATAAAAATCAAATTAACAATCCTGCTATATTTCATTTAATTAATAAAAAATATGCTATTGCAAAAAAGCTTGGAATAAAGATGAAAATTCTGGTGTTATCCGATTTGACTAAGCTAAATGCACCTGATTTTGTTGTTTGTAGAATTTTAGGTATTCTTTTAGACAATGCTATAGAAGCAACAGAAGAATGTGAGAAAAAAGTTATTTCTGTAAGATTTATATATGATAAACATAATTTAAGGAATCTGATAATAGTAGAAAATCCATGCAAAAATTACTTAATAAATATAAATCAATTATATGAAAAAGGTTTTACAACTAAAATAAAAAAGAAAGAACATGGATTAGGATTGTGGAAAGTTAATCAAATTATAAAAATGAATAAAAATATGGAAATTGTTACACAAAGGAGTAATATGTTTAAGCAAGCTGTAAGCATAAAATAATCAAATTAAAAATTAGAAAAAACAAATTAAATGTCAAGTGAAAAAGTAAATGCTATTCTGTAAAGTAAATGCAAGTTGTATAAATTAAATTAAAAAAATGCTAGACTTTTGTGTTTTGTTATGTTATCATATTTGTTAAAAAGAATGGATTGAAGATAATATAATTAACGTAACACAGAAGGGGGCTGATTAAAATTTATTTAAAGAAAATAGCTACTAGAGTAAGAAATGTCACAAAATTATTAGTGCTTTTGGCTTTAGCTATTATTTTTATTCTAGGAATAATAAATTTAATATATAGGCAAACCTATAGTGTTAGTTTAAATGGACAAGTTATTGGTTATACTAAAAATAAAGCCGAATTACAAGAAAAGATTAATAAATATGTTAAATCAGGCGATGGTGATGGTGTTGCCTTTGTAGAATTGTCAGAGATGCCAGTATTCACAGCCAATTTGTTGAAAAGAAACGTTCAAACAAATGATGATGAAATTTTTTCTAAAATTATTGAAAGCGGGACAAGTTATTATAAATATTACGTAATAACGGAAGGAAACGAAGAAAAGGCTTACACGGATGATTTTAAAACAGCTGATGAAGCGGTTAAAGAGTTAAAAAATAAGGGAAGTGAAAATGCTGATTCTCTTGGGATAATTGAAAAATACAAACCTGTAGTAAACTCAAAGGTTGAACAAAATGGGTTGAATGAGGATAAAGTAGAGGAAAAAGCAAAAAGCGAGATTAAAATTTCATCAAAAGATGAATGTGTAAATATGTTGTATAAACAAAAAGCTCAAAATACTGTAAAAAACATCAAAAGTACAAGAAACAGTGGTGCATATAAAGATATCGGAACTCAAATCGTTAAAGTTGCTAGTGTGCCTACAAATTTAGGAGTTTCTTTAGTCCAACCTGTTACAGGCACAATTAGTTCAAGATTTGGATATAGATCAAGAGATAATCACAAGGGATTAGATATTGCGGCACCTAGAGGAACTGCAATAAAAGCTGCATGTGAAGGTACAGTTATTTATTCTGGCTGGGGAACATCTGCTTATTCTGGTTATGGCAATGTTGTAGTAGTAAAAAGTGGTAGTTCTGTTTCTATTATATATGGGCATTGCAGTGCATTATATGTAAAAACAGGCCAAACAGTTGCTCAAGGACAAGTAATTGCTGCTGTTGGATCTACGGGATTGTCAACAGGAAACCACTTGCATTTTGAAATTAGATATAATGGGAAAGCAGTAAATCCACAAAATTATATATATAAATAGAGAAGGCAGATAGAACAGAACGACAATAAATAAGAATTTCGCTTTGAGTTTAATAAATTAAATTCAAGGCGTTTTTTTTATGGCAATTTTTTATCTACAACTTTAAGATATAAACTTATACAACTTTAAAATGGAAAGATAAATAATAAAATTTTATCAAATACCCCATGGTTACAATTGACAGATAAGAAAAAAAGTTATATTATATTAGCCAATGGAATATTATGTATAATAGAATATAAATAATAAAGATGGGAAGTGACTAAAATAGAAACATATATAGATAATTTAAAGATTAATTATATAAAAAAAGGTTCAGGAAAGACTGTTCTTATTATTCCTGGATGGGGAACAGTTATAAATACTTATACTACATTACTAAACTCAATATCTACATATGCTAATGTTTTATGTTTAGATATGCCAGGATTTGGAGAATCTGATGAGCCACCACATAGTTGGAATTTAGATGATTATATTACATTTATAATTAAATTTATAAAATCTCAAAATATCAGTGAACTAGATTTAATAGGGCATTCTAATGGTGGTAGAATAATTATAAAACTAATGAGCAAAAATGATTTAGGTTTTAAAGTAAACAAAATTATTTTAATTGGAAGTGCAGGTATTGTTCATAAAAAAACAATAACACAAATAGTTAAAATAAAAACTTTTAAATTTTGTAAAAGATTTGCACAAATCAAGCCAATAAAAAGCATTTTCCCTAATCTTTTGGATAAAGTAAAAAATCATTTTGGATCAGCCGATTATAAGAATGCTAGTCCAATAATGAGAGAAACAATGGTAAAATTAATTAATGAGGATGTTAGATGCTTTTTACCAAACATTAAAGTACCTACATTACTAATATGGGGAGAAAACGATACAGCAACTCCGATAACTGATGCTGAAATAATGGAGCAAATGATTCCAGATGCAGGACTTGTTAAAATAAAAGGATGTTCTCATTATGTTTTTTTAGAAAATCCTTCATATGTAAACATAGTAATTGCAAATTTCTTAACTGGAGGAAACGATGGAAATAATAATTAAAATTGAGTTAATTGCCAACCTGATTTTACTATTATTGTTTTATATGCATATGTTTCAATTAAATTCATATTTTTTAAAAAAATATGGAAATTGGATGAAAGTAAATATCAAAAAAATTTTATTAAGAAGTATTAGTATATTAATACCAACAGCGATATTATTATTTAATAACAATTTCGCAAAGATAATATCTATAATGATTTTGGCAATTTCAATTTTAGCTAATTTACCAAAAAGCAAAGCAAAAATACCACTAAAATTTACAAATAGAGTAATAAGAATGTTTATGACTCAAGCCATTTTAATTACAATTATTTGTATAATTAGTAATAATTATATAACATTTGGAATATTAAATATACTAGCATTTAGTTTATGCATTATTTCAAATATAATCAATTATCCTATAGAATATGGAATTAGAAAGTATTATATTAATGATGCAAAAAAAATATTGAAAAATATGCCAAATTTAATTGTCATAGGAGTAACAGGAAGCTATGGTAAAACAAGTGTTAAAAATTTTTTAGTAAAAACATTAAGTGCAAAGTATGAAGTTTTAGCTACACCTAAAAATTATAATACTACAATGGGAGTAGTTAAAACAATAAGGGAAGAACTAAAACCTATACATCAAGTTTTTGTATGTGAAATGGGAGCCACAAAAATAGGAGATATAAAAGAAATTTGTGATATTGTAAATCCTAAATTTGGAGTTATAACTTCTATTGGACCACAGCATTTAGAGAGCTTTAAAACAATTGAAAATATAATTAAAACAAAATTTGAATTGTATGATTCAGTTAATAAAAATGGTGGAATAACTTTTTTAAATTATGATAATGAGTATCTTGCTAAACAAAATAAATCTAATACTTTATCTTATGGAATTAACAATGAAAAATTAGATTATAATGCTTATAATTTGAAATCATCATCTCAAGGATTATCTTTTTCAATAAATAATGTTGATTTTAAAACTAAACTGATAGGAAGACACAACATTGTTAATATTACAGGGGCAATTGCAGTAGCCAATTATTTAGAAATACCTTTAGAGAGGTTAGTTCCTCGCGTGAGAGAAATTAAAAGTGTCGAACATAGATTACAATTAATTCCTAAAGGAAATATCAATATAATTGATGACGCATATAATTCAAATCCTGTAAGTTCTAAATCTGCAATAGATACATTGTCTGAATTTGAAGGTACAAAAATAATAGTTACTCCTGGTTTGATAGAGCTAGGTGGAGATGAAGAAAAGTATAATTTTGAGTTTGGAGAATATATGTGTAATGTTTGTGACTATATATTTTTAGTAAATAGTACAATATCTAAATTTATTCTAAAAGGAATAAACTCAAAAAATTTTAATAAAGATAAAATTTTTATGGTAAATAGTCCACAAGAAGCAGTTAAACAAATTACTAATATGGGCTTAAGTGACAAAGTAACTGTATTACTGGAGAATGATTTGCCAGATAATTATAATTTGTAAGAAAGGATATGGAAAGGTTATGAAAATTAAAGTTGGAGTATTTTTTGGAGGAAAGAGTGTTGAACATGAAGTTTCTATAATTACTGCTATTCAAGCAATTGAAAATATGGATAAAGACAAATATGATATTGTTCCTATATATATAACAAAGGATAATAAAATGTATTGTGGAGATTTAATAGGAGATATATCTAATTATAAAGATATTGATAATTTATTGAAAAATAGTACTCAAATTAGTCTTGCTCAAAAGGATAATAAAGTAGTATTATTAAGATGTGATAAAAAAATTTATCAAAATGAGGTATATGATTATATTGATATTGCATTCCCAATTGTACATGGAACTAATGTTGAAGATGGAACTTTACAAGGATTTTTAAAAATGTTTAATCTTCCATATGTTGGAAGTGATGTTATTTCTTCTAGTGTTGGCATGGATAAATATGTCTGCAAGTGTGTTTTAAAGGATAATAATATTCCAATACTAGAATGCAAATGTATAAGTGCAAAAGATTATAACGAAGATTCTGACAATACTATAAAAGAAATTGAAACAAAATTTTCTTATCCTGTAATAGTTAAACCTATAAATTTAGGATCTAGTGTAGGAATTAAAATCGCTAAAAATCAAGAAGAACTAAAAGATGCGATAGAAAATGCCTTTGTTTATGCAAGAAAGATACTTGTTGAAAGAGCAATTAAAAACTTAAAAGAAATCAATTGTTCAGTTGTAGGAGATTATGAATTTGCAAAAGCTTCTGAATGTGAAGAGCCTGTTAAAACAGATGAAATATTAAGTTATAATGATAAATATATTTCTGGAGGAAAAAAAGTAGGCGGAATCAAGGCAGGAGGAACAAAACATATGAATGCGGGAGGATTAAAGCTTCCAGCAGAAATTTCAGATGAAGAAAGAACAAAAATTCAAGAATTAGCTATAAAAACATTTGAAGTATTAGGATGCTCAGGCGTTATTCGTATAGATTTTATGATAGATCAAGATACAAAAGAAATATATGTAAATGAAGTAAATACAATTCCAGGCTCATTATCATTTCATTTATGGAAAGCTGCAGGTTTAAACTATACAAAATTATTAGATGAATTAATAGATCTTGCTTTAAAAAGGAACAGAGAAGAAAAGAATATAACATATTCTTTTGATAGTAATATACTATCAGGTGTATCTATGAAAAGCTTAAAAGGTGGCACTAAATTAAAATAAATTTTAAATTGATGAAGGATATTTTGAATTATATTGTTCTTGGTTTACTGGTAGAGATTATCATGTAACCTTTGAATATACCAAAACCACTGATTAAAAAATTATTTAGGAAACTATAAAAAGCTTACAAACTGTAAGCTTTTTATAGTTTTATAGTATAATAGGAAAATCATACATAATCATGCTATTATGTTATACTTTTACAGCAAACCTAAATAAGTCAAAACAATTAAATAGAGCCACAAATTTCATCTTTATATTACATTAAGGACAAAATAAGTAACTCTATTTAAAACTTAATAATCAACTAATGATTAAATTTACAGTAAATTAGCAACTTTCTAATTCTGTTTTTACAGTTTGAATTTCGCTTGAATCTGCTGGAGCGGCTGGTTTATAATAACCTTTAGTTTTTGCAACTTTGAATAATTCATATTGAAAGCTTTCTGTATCATTTCTTAATTGTTGAAGAGTTTGCCTTAATTGCAAATTTTCAGTTTCTGCAATTCCCATCTGATATAAAGATAATGAAGATTTTGCACAACTTAAAATGTCATTAACCATTGTTTTCTCGTCCATAAATTTTCCTTTCCGCCTAAATTTTAGGCACAAATATTTTGAATATTAGTCTGAGTAAAAAGTAAAACATTTTGAATATTAGTTTTAATAAAAAGCAAAAATATTTTGCATTTTTTTAACAAAAGTTTTGTTATTTTAATGCTAGTTTTCTAAAAAAGACATTAATGTCTGTTTTGTGTTTAAACTGTCTTGTTCTGCTTTTGTAAATAATTGTTTAACTTGTGGGTCTACTGCATTATTAGCATAGTCTGTTATCTTGTTGTTCATTGTTATTGACGCACCAATAAAATGTCTTAAATTTTGTAATTCCATTTGATTTAAATTTGCCATTTTAAAATATCCTTTCCTCAAAAGTTTATATTAGTTTGTACCGTAAAAATAAAATTATGCAAAAGAAAGTAAAAATAGTTGAGAAATAGTTGATTTTTTTAGCAAATTTTTGTATAATAAGATTGTAGTAGTCTAATTATTATGTAAATAAACATTAAAAATTTTTAGCTTATTAAAATTCTACAGATTTATATTTATGAATTTTTAATAAATTTATTGTAGAATTATGTACATAATAATTAACAATAAAATAAATGGAGATAATGTGATGAAAAAATTAAATGTTTTTATGAAAGTAGCATTAACATCATTTATGATTACTTTTTTGTGCTTTTCAGGGAAAATATATGGAGCACAATTAAACAGTGACCAGTACATGATGTTGTATGGAAAAGGAAATGGAAGACCAACAGGTTTTTATTGGGTTTTTGCTGGAAACAAAGCAAATAAACCAGTAATAAAAGTTGTGAAGTCATCAGATTCTAATGGAACTAGTATGTTAAATGAGAATTCACAAGAAGCAATATTTTGTATAAAGGATGGAATTGGATTTGGTTCTTCAGATGGTGCAAATGGTTCAACTGCTTCAGTTGTAAATTATAATCAATATTTTGACATGAGAAAGCCAGATGAAATAGCATCACCATATAAAAATAATTTGCCCCAAGATAATACAAATTATAAAAAACTTATGTGGGTATTGGAACATAGTGTAAATCCATCAGATACTGCTGCAACAGCAATCTTACTAAACGAAGCTGGAATATCAGATGGTGATTTTAATAACTATAAACAATCTGGTTTTAACAATAATTCTATTGACAAAATTAAGAAAGACGTAATTGAGGTAGCAGAGCAAGCAGCAATTTGGCATTACACAAATAGTGGCACAGAGTACGACCCAGGAGATAGTCCAAACTTTTTTAGAACAAATAGCAATACAGGAGATACAGTTGTAAATATAGATGACTTATATAATGGAAGTTTTAAGGATGATCCTATAACTGTTTTATATAAATATTTTATTAAAGGAGCAGATGAAGCAACAAATTATGATTATACACAAAGTGGATTAACTGAAATTTCATTAGATAAAAGTTCAGTAGTCTCAAAAACAGAAGGCACAAATTTTATAATAGGTCCTTATAAAATAAATAAAACTGGAAATGGCAATTTTAATTTAGTTGCTACAATTACAGATGGAACAAATGCTCTTAATAATGCAAAGATTCTTAAGAGTGATAAAAAAACAGAAATAAATGGAGCAAATTATTCTGAAAAAGTTAAGAATAGTATAGGTTCAACATTTTATATTTCTGTACCTGTAAGTGATAATCTTTCAAAAGTTGTATTAAGCATATCTGGAAATACAACAGGTAAAACAATAACATATTGGTCAGCACCAGCAAATCAAATTAGCGTAACGCAGCCAATTGCTATTGTAAAAAATGAAACAAAATCTTTTAAAGATAGTGATGAACAAAAAGTATATAATGCAAAATTTGATTTAGCATTAAGAAAATTCATCGTATCGATAAATGGAGTAGCACCAAGTGTTTCTAGAGAGCCAGTAATATCTCAAGACAATTTAAAAGCATTAGCAAATGGAAGTGCTGAATTTGATTCAGGAAACACAGTTACAAAAACACATACAAAAGAACCATTAACAGTAAAAGCAGGAGACAAAGTAGTATATACAATTAGAGTATATAATGAAGGTGAGATAGATGGAAAAGCAACAGAAATAACAGATTATTTGCCAGAAGGATTAACATTAACACAAAATAGTACAATAAATAATAAATATGGATGGAAAGCAGATAGCACAAATTCAAAGAAAATTACTTCAACATATTTATCAAATACAAATTTGACTGCATTTAATAAAAAAACAGCAGATGGAAATTATAAAATAAGTTATGCTGATGTACAAGTAGAGTGTGATGTAATACCAAATTTGACATCAAGCACAAAGTTGAAGAATGTTGCGGAGATTTCAAAAGCCTCTAATGCAGAAAATAAATCAGATAGAGATTCAACACCAGGGAATTTAACAGAAGATCAAATAAAAAATTATAATCCTGGAACATCAACAAGAGGAAAGGGTTATGAAGATGATGATGACTATGAAGATTTAACTCCTGTTATTCCAGAAGAAAAACAATTTGATTTAGCATTAAGAAAATTTATCGTATCAATAAATGGAGTAGCACCAAAGGTTTCTAGAGAGCCAGTAATTTCTCAAGATAATTTGAAAGCCTTAGCAAATGGAACAGCTAATACTTTTGATAAAACAACAACTTATAAAGAACATACAAAAGATCCATTAGCTGTATCAACTGGAGACAAGGTTGTATATACAATTAGAATTTACAACGAGGGTGATGTAGATGGAAAAGCTACTGAAATAACAGATTATCTACCAGATGGATTAAAGTTGGCTGAGAATAGTGAAATAAATAAGAAGTATGGATGGCAAGCAGATGCAAATAATGCACAGGCAATAAAAACAACATATTTATCAAATACAACGTTAAAAGCATTTAATAAAACACCATCAGATGGTAAATATGTTATGACAAAAGAGGGCGGTCAAATTGCTGATGTTCAAGTTGAATGTGAGGTTGTTGCAAATAGCGTATCAGCTAAACATTTGAAAAATGTTGCAGAAATAAGTAAAGAAGAAAATGCAGAAAACTTGAAAGATAGAGATTCAACACCAGGAAATTTAACAGAAAATCAAATAAAAAATTACAATCCAGGAACATCAACAAAAGGAAAAGGATATGAAGATGATGATGATTATGAAGATTTGTTATTATCAAGATTTGATTTAGCATTAAGAAAATTTATAACAGGTGTAAATGATCAAGAAATCACAAATAGAGAGCCACAAGTTGACACTTCTAAATTTGGAACAATTGTTGATGGAAAAGAAGTTACAACATGCACATATAATCATACAAAAGAACCTGTAAGGGTTGAACATAATGATATAGTAACATATACAATAAGAATATATAATGAGGGCACAGTAGATGGATATGCAGCTGTTGTAAAAGATGACTTACCAGAAGGAATAGCATATTTGCCGGAAGATCCTACAAACAAAGAATATAGATGGAAAATGTATGATGCTGACGGAAACGAGACTGATGATGTTACAAAGGCAGCATTTGTTACAACAGATTATTTATCAAAAGAGCAAGAAAAAACAAAAGGAAGTAACCTATTAAAAGCATTTGATAAAGATAATATGGATACACCTGATTACAGAGATGTAAAAATTGCATTTAGAGTAACAATGCCAAATACATCTGATAGAATTGTTATAAATAAAGCACAAATTTCTAAACATACAGATTCTGATGGAAAAGAGCCAAAGGATACTGATTCAGTTCCAGACAAATGGAATGATGGTGAGGATGACCAAGACATTGAAAAAATATACGTTAAGTATTTTGACCTTGCATTGAGAAAATGGGTAACACAAGCTATTGTAATTGAAGATGGTCAAGAAAAAATAATGAACACAGGACATAAAGCTGAAGATGATCCAGAGTCAGTTGTAAAAGTTGAAATAAACAAAAAACGTTTAAAAGATACTGTTGTTAAATTTAGATATAGCATTAGAATCACAAATGAAGGTGAAATTGCAGGATATGCAACAGAAATTTCTGATTACATTCCAAAGGGACTTAAATTTAATCAAGCAGATAATCCTCAATGGAGAGAAGTAAACGGAAAAATTGTTACAAATGCATTAAAAGACACGTTATTACAACCAGGTGAGCAAGGATTTGTTGATGTGTTGCTAACTTGGGAGAATGATGAAAACAATATGGGTGTAATGACAAACGTAGCCGAAATTAGCGAAGATAAGAATGACAGTGATACACCTGATATTGATTCAACACCTAATAATAAGAAAGATGGTGAAGATGATATTGATGATGCACCAGTTGCATTAACTGTAAATGCTGGTAAAGCACCAACATATTTTGCAATGATTGCAGGAGTATTATCAATTATTGGAACAGGAGCTATATTAATTAAGAAATTTGTAATATAATGTTTAATAAAAAAGAGCCATTTTAAATACGGCTCTTTTTGGTGTTACTAGTTAACGGTTCATTGCATAATGTTTAATAAACGAGTAATGGCGCGTAGCGAACAACGAGCGTAAGCGAGGCGAATGGACGATAGAACTTTGATTCGCGCAAAAAATCATTGGAATGATTTTTTGTCGCATCAGGATAGCCTCGTCCAACAAGCCAACGAGTTATTAAACATTATGCAATGAACCTATTAACCTGTAACAATAATTAGAAAATGTTTACAATAATTAATGCAAAAGCATAAAATATGTGATATAATAGATGTGTGTGTTGATAAATAATTAATTTTACATTCTAGGAAGGAGGAGCAGTTATAAATTTTATAATTGCAAGTTTTAAATGTTTGATAATTTAGAAGAAATTGAAAATGAATATGTTGAGTTAACAAAAAAGATAAGTGATCCCGCTGTAATTTCTGATCAAGAGTCATGGAAAAAAATGATGAAAAAACAGTCTGAGCTTGAACCTATTGTTACAAAATATAGAGAATATAAAAAAACTCAGAGGGATTTTGAGGAGGCTAAAGAACTAGCAAAGGATCCAGAGATGAAGGAATTGGCTGAAGAGGAGATGCAGAATGCTAAAGAAATGCTACCAAAACTTGAAAATGAATTAAAAGTTCTTCTAATTCCAAAAGATCCAGATGATGATAAGAATGTTATATGTGAAATAAGAGCCGGAGCAGGTGGAGAAGAAGCGGCTTTATTTGCTGGAACACTATTTAGAATGTATTCTATGTATTGTGATAGAAAACATTGGAAAATTGAAGTTCTAAATGAAAATGTTACTGAATTAGGAGGCTATAAGGAAATTTCATTTATGATAAAAGGAAAAGGTGCATATAGCAGACTTAAATTTGAGAGTGGTGTTCATAGAGTTCAAAGAGTTCCTGAGACAGAGGCAAGTGGTAGAATACATACATCTACAGCTTCAGTTTCTGTTCTTCCTGAAGTAGGTGATGTAGAAATTAATATTAATCCTGCTGATATAAAAATGGAAGTGTTTAGGTCATCAGGTGCTGGTGGACAACATATTAATAAAACATCTTCTGCTGTAAGATTAATTCATATTCCTACTGGGATGGTTGCAGAATGCCAGACTGAAAGATCTCAATTCCAAAACAGAGATTATGCAATGAAATTATTACAATCAAGATTATATGAAAAAGAGAAAAGAGAACGTGATAGCAAGATTGAAAATGCACGTAGAAGTCAAATAGGAAACGCAGAGAGAAGCGAAAAAATTAGAACATATAATTACCCTCAAGGGAGAATTACAGACCATAGAATTGGATTAAGCATTTATAAAATGGAAAATTTTTTAAATGGTGATTTAGATGAAATGATTGACAACTTAACAGCAGCTGATACAGCAGAAAAATTAAAAGGAGAAAGTGAGTAAGTAGTTTATTTTATTGAATAAAAGTTAAATGTAACTCCGTAAGGAGATCAATTGTTACAAAAATTAAATATAAATTGTATTGACATGTTTATAAATTTTATGTACTATATAATAGTAAAAGTAGGTTACTAAATAATATAGCGTTTAAATTGTGTCAATGTATATAGGTGTAAATGAGTATATAATTAGTATATAATGAGAGGAGAGGTAAATTAGATATATGAATAGGAAAGAAAGAGCCGAGTATATAAGTAAAAAAAGGGAACAAATATATCATGAAATGGAAGCTCGAGAAGAATTTTATAAAAAAAGGAAATATGATGAGAAACAAGCAATAGCAGATGCTACTACTAGTGTTCTTGCCAATGAAAAAAATAGCAAAAACGGAAAATATAAGTACAATAAATCACAATTGGATAGAACACAAGAAAAGTTGTTAGATTATTTATATGAAAGTGATAAATATGGTAACAGGAATCTTGAGGATAAAGATGTATATCCTATATATGTTGAATGTAAAAAGATTGGTGAAAAAATAATAAGAAGAGATAAAATCAGGAATTTTCTTATTGCAATTGGAATAGTTTCCGCTGGTGTATCGATTGGAGTAGGTAATATAAAACCAGATTTGGATACAAATAAAGCAGTTGAAAAAATAGAAGAGATAACAAACAAAAATGTTGGAATTAACCCAAGAGAAATGGATAAGAAACAATTTAAGAAATTAAGTGATGATGAAAAAATAATTTATGCGAAACAAATTGTAGATGAAGGTAAAGATGCAAAATCATATAAAGAAGCAGAAGATTATTTAGCTGATAATTTAGAGAAAATTAATCATTATACCCTAGATTCTTTAAAAAGCACAATAGCAAATGCAATTAATGAGGGCAGCAAGGAAACAAAAAAAACAATTGCAAATAAAATAAATGCCAGTGATCCTGAAAATGATGTTTCTGCTAGTTCACTTTATATAGATCCAGATGATTTAACTATACATACTGATACAAGAGATGGAGATACATATATAGAATATTATTCGGAAACTGAAGACAATTATGTAACATTATTCCAAAATTGGAATATAAATCATCTTTTACATAATTACATTGGCACCTTAAGTGGTTCGCAAATTTTTGGAACAGAGGATTATTATAAAAACTTTACAAGAAAAGAATTAGCTGAGAAGGGTAAATATACTGCTGAGGTATATCTAGCGAATCAAATAGCCACTACCTATGAGACAGATGGCAAAAAAATAAATGCATATATTGATGACAAAGCGATAGATAGATTTAGGAAAGAACAAGAATATAAAGCAAATAAAGCAAAAGCTAAAGAAGTTAATGATTCTAAAGAAGTTAATGATTTTAGAGAGAGTTTAAAAGTTGATAACGGTAAGATAAATTCAGCTAATAAAGATAAAGAGGAAGAAAATAACCAGAGTAAACAAGAGAAGTCTCAAGATATAGATAATAGTCAGGAAAGATGAGAAGATAAAAAAAATCGGCTATGCCGATTTTTTGTTCTATAAAATTAAAAGTGGTGCACCACCGGGGGGTCGAACCCCGGACCTTCTGATTAAGAGTCAGCTGCTCTACCAACTGAGCTAGTGGTGCAGATGATAATATACTTATACAAGAAATCTAACAAAAGTGATTATTAAAGAGTATAAGCTGTTAACAAAAATATTATACAACTCGAAACTTAATATGTCAATGTTTTTTTGCAAAAAGTATTGATTTTTATTGACTTTTTTAGTATAATATTTGAGTATCCTTGCTTATCTTAGATGGTAAGCTTGTATCCATGAGGAGGTGAAATTATGAATAAATATGAAAGCGTTATAATTGTTAATCCTAATCTTGATGATGACAAAGTAAAAGCATTACAAGATAATTTTACAAATTTGATTAACAAAAATGGTAATGTGACAAAAGTAGAAAACATGGGCAAAAAGAAACTTGCTTATGAAGTTAAAAAGCAAAAAGAAGGTATTTATGTTACTTTCTATTTTGAAGCTGCTCCAGAGTTAATTAGCGAGCTAGAAAGAAACTACAGAATTTCAGATGATGTTATAAAATTCATTGTTATAAAAGTAGAAGAGTAGTAAGTTAATTTTATAATTAAATAGGGGCAATAGTTGTAGAAAGGTAATGATAAAATATGAATAAAGTTATTTTAATGGGAAGATTAACTAGAGATCCAGAAGTCAGATATACACAAAATACTAACCTTACGGTTGCTAATTTTTCAATTGCAGTAAATAGAAGATTTAAAAGAGAAGGCGATACTGAAACAGCTGATTTTTTCAATGTAGTTGCTTGGAATAAAACAGGAGAATTTGTTGGAAAGTATTTTAAAAAAGGTCAACAAGTACTTGTTTCTGGAAGATTACAAAATAGAAATTGGACAGATCAACAAGGAGTAAAACATTATGCTACTGATGTAATTGCTGAAGAGGTTGAATTTGCTGATTCAAAGAAAAATTCTGATAGTGAAAATTTTAACAACACATTTGGAAATGTGCCTGAAAGTGCTGAAGGTAATGCACAATCAAGTGATGATAATTCTGATTTTACTGTTTCATCAGGTGACGATTTACCATTTTAGTGAATTATTTAATCACTATTGCTATGCAGTTAATTAAATTTTAGATAGGAGGGAAAACAATGGCAGACAAGAAAAATAATAGAAGAAATAACAGAAATAGAAATAATGACTATGATGATGATTACAAAGCTAAAAGAATAAGAAAAAAAGTTTGTCCTTTATGTGCAGATAAAAATATTGTACTAGATTATAAAAATCCAGAGCAATTAAGAAAATTTGTAAATGAAAAAGGTAAAATATTACCAAGAAGAACAACTGGAGCTTGTGCAAAGCATCAAAGAGATATTACTACAGCTGTAAACAGATGCAGACATATTGCAATGCTTCCTTATTCTCAAGATTAATCTATTTTATATAAAAAAGCTAGAGCAAAGGATTTTTCATACTTGTCCCAGAAATCTAGCTTTTTTATTTTATAGTTAATAATACTACGTTTATTGGGATTATGCTAAAAAAAGGAGATTGAGAAAATGGATAGAAATATAATAAAATTGCTTACAATTTTACTAATTATTATTACAACAATTTGCTTGATAATTTTCAGTGGAAATAAGACAAATGAAAGTAAAATTAAAGGCAATATTGAAAATTCTGAGAATAGTAAAATAACTAATACTGATGATGGCTCGAAAATAAGTGAAAAAAATATTAATATAGTGACTTCATTTTATCCAATTTATGTGATGACAATAAATGTGACAAATGGTGTTAATGGCGTAAATGTAAGCAATATGAGTGAAAATTTAAAAGGTTGTATACATGATTATACTTTATCCACAGATGACTTAAAAAAAGTGGAAAAAGCAGATGTATTTATCGAAACTGGAGAAAATCTTGAACCATTTTCTAATAAAATAAAATCAATATATCCAAATGTAAAAATTATAGATTCTGGTAAGAATGTTAGCAATCTAATTAGTGAAGAAGAGAACGAAAATAAAAACGAAGTTAATCCTCATATTTGGATGAATACAAAAAATTACTGTGAGCAGGTTACTGAAATAGCTAAACAACTTGGCGAGATTGATATAAACAATAAAGAGAAGTATATGGAAAATGCTGAAAACTACAATAAAAAGTTAGACGAAATATCAAACAAATTCAGTGAATTAAATTTGAGTGGAGTAAGAGCAGTTAGTTTAGATGAACAGCTAGAATATTTATTAAAGCAAAATGGAATGGATGTAATATCTATTGAAACAGATCACGAGAATTCTGCGTTATCTGCTGACGTTGTAAGCAAAACTATTAATGAAATGAAAGAGAATAATGTAAAGGCTATTTTTATTGATAAAGATAGTGATGATAAAAATGCTAAAATGCTAGCAAATGAAACAGGGGCAAGGATTTACAGACTAAATTCTGCAATGAATGGTGACAATAGCTATGATTCATATATAAAAGATATGAATCAAAATTATGAAATTCTTAAACAAGTAAAAGAATACAATGGGAGATGAGTAGATGGACAAATGTGGATTACATTTAACGAAAATAATGAATTTTAATGTTAAAATTGAGAATCAAGATATTATTAAAAATGTTAGTTTTGATATACATTGTAAAGAATTAACTATGATTATTGGAAAAAATGGTGCTGGAAAATCTACATTGTTAAAGGCACTACTAAATGAAATCCCTCATACTGGTAATGTTGAGTTTTATGATATAAGAGATAAAAAAAAGCAAAAAATAAAAATAGGCTATGTTCCACAATATGTTAACATTGAAAGAAATATGCCAACAACTGTTTATGATATGTTTGCCTCATATATTTCAAATAAACCTGTATGGGCATATAAAGACAAAAAATTGTATGAAGAAATAAGGCAGGCACTAAAAGTATTTGGAGCAGAAGATTTGATAGACAAAAGAGCGGGGAATTTATCTGGTGGAGAATTACAACGTGTATTACTTTCTATAGCGACAACTCCAATTCCAAATTTGCTTATATTAGATGAACCAATTTCAGGGGTTGACAGGAATGGAACAAAAAATTTTTATGAAATTTTGAACAAATTAAAAGAACAAAATGATATTTCTATTCTCTTGGTTTCACACGATTTAGATTTAGTAAAAAAATATGCAGATAAAGTTATTTTGTTAGATAAAGAAGTAAAAAAACAAGGAAAAGTTGACGAAGTATTTAATAGTGAAGAATATAAAAATATCTTTGGACAAGACTAGCAAATTAAGCATTGAAGAAAAATTAGTAATAGGAAGGGGTTTGTGATAATTTGAGCAATTAAATTATCACACAAAAAATTAATGGAATTTCTAAATTATACTTTTATAAAAAACGCATTAATAGCAATATTATTGGCATCTCCAATATTTGCTATAATTGGCACAATGATTGTAAATAATAAAATGGCCTTTTTCTCTGATGCACTTGGTCATTCAGCACTTACGGGAATTGCTATTGGAATGTTATTGGGAATTAGTAATGCTAATATATCGATTGTAATATTTGCTATTGTGTTTGCTTTAATTTTAAATTATGTGAAAAATAAGACAAGTTATGGTACTGATACAATAATTAGTGTTTTTTCTTCAATAGCTATGGCTATTGGACTTGCTTTACTTGGAAGAATGGGTGAGTTTAACAAATATTCTAATTATTTAGTAGGAGATTTGTTAAGCATATCAAAACAAGAGCTAGTTTATTTAGCGATAGCGTTTGTTTTAGTTATTATTTTCTGGATTTTTACATTTAATAAAATAAATGCAATCAGTGTTAATAAAATGTTGGCTAAAAGTAAAGGAATAAATGTAACACTTGTAGACAACCTATTTTCAGTGGTTACTGCTATTATTGTAATGATTTCAATTAGATGGATTGGTATTTTGCTAATTAATTCTATGGTTATTTTGCCTGCGGCATCAAGTAGAAATATTTCAAAGGATATGAGGGAATATCACACAAATGCAATTATTATTGCTCTTGTTTCAGGTGTTCTTGGACTAATAATATCATATTATTTAAATGTTCCAACAGGGCCTATGATTGTAATTATTTTAGGAATTGTTTATTTGTTTACATTTTTATTAAGAAAAATTTTACAATTTAGTTAATTTTTCTTTAATGTTTATTTATTTACATTTTGATTAAGAAAAATGCTTAAATTAACTTAAATAAAAAAATTTGTTATTAGTTAATGTTTAAGAAAGAAAAGTGTAATATTTAAAGCGAGTGGTGGTTATGTTTTTTGTAATATTACAATTTACTTTTTATAAATTTCCTAATCTGTAGCAAAAATTTAAAAAGTGGAGTTAAATGTGAAAAGGGACAAAAAAATTTCGGATAAAGATAGAAAAATGAAGAAAAAACTGAAGGTAAATTTGGATGAAAAAAGTGAAAAAGGCTTGGAAGAAAATTCAACTGAAAATGAGAAAAAGCGTTCAATAGTTTTGCCTGTTATTATTTTAATTGTAGGTTTTGCCGTAGGTGCATTTTTCTATACAAATAAATCTGATGGAGCTAATGTAATTAATAAATATTATGATTTTCTAAGAAATAAAGAATATGACAAAATGTATGATTTGGTGGATACTAGTTTAAGCAAAGATGAATTTACTAGTAGGGTAAAGAATATTTATGAGGGAATTGAAATACAAGACATAAAAATTAGTATAATAGGAAACACATATATTGAAAATCAAAATATACTAAATGAATCTAATAATTTAAATAATAATACACCAATTGATGAAAGTAATGAAGTTAATAATAAAAATAGATTAATTGTTAAAAATGATAAAGTCAACCATAATAATACATTAACAATTGAGAAAAATGGCGACAATTCTGTAAATCAGGTCATTCAGGAAAATCAAACAGAGCAATTAGCTAGTGTAACATACAATGTTAATGCAAAATGTGTTGCCGGTGAGCTTAAATTTACAAGGACAAGTGAAATCATAAAAAAAGATGGAAAAGTCAAGATAAAATGGAATTCTGCGGATATTTATCCTGATCTGCAGGATAATGAGAAGATAAGAGTTAGGAGTGTAGATGCAAAAAGAGGTGCAATTTTAGATAGAAATGGATATTCTTTGGCAAAAGATTCAGAAGCATATTTGGCAGAACTAGTTGTTGATAAAGTTGACTCAACAACGGATTATTATAATTTAAGTAAGTTGACTGGTGTTGATGTTAATACACTAAAAAGTGAGGTAAATAAGAAGAAGGCTGAGAAAAATAGTCAAAATGACGGTAATAATAATATCAAAGAAGATGTAAACAATAATATTAATAATGACAATCAAAAAGAAAACCAAGGTGATAGTACAAGTGATGGCTATATAAAATTAAAAAAGTTTTCAAAGGATGATCAGGACCTTAAAAATAAATTGCTGAAAATAAAAGGAGTATTGATTGTTGATACAAAAACAAGGGAATATCCTAGAGGAGACGCATTTTCTGCTTTGATAGGTTATGTGCAAGATGATGATGGCAAAGCTGGAGTGGAAAAGCAATTTAATGACAGACTTAAAGCTAAAGACGGATGTGAAATATATATTGAGGATAGTAGTGGAAAAATAAAGAAAATAATCGCAAAGACGAATCCAGAAGATGGTGAAGATATAAAATTAACAATTGATGCAATGGCACAAGAAAAAATATATTCAAAATTTAAAGATGACAAGAGCACAGCTGTTAGTATTAATTACAGAACAGGGGAAATACTAGCATTGGTAAGTACTCCTTCTTATGATAATAACTTGTTTAGCTTAGGAATGACTGCGGATGAATGGAACAAATTGCAAAATGATGAGAAAGCCTCAATGTATCCAAGATTTTTAGCAACATATGTTCCCGGATCATCAATAAAGCCAATTGTTGCTGCGATTGGGTTAGAAACAAATTCATTCAAACCAGATGATGATTTTGGAAATTATGGTCTAAAGTGGCAGAAAGATAAAGAATGGAAAGATTTTTATATAACAACATTAAATGAAAATAGAGGAGAGAATACTACAAACAATCTTAGAAATGCATTAATTTATTCTGACAACATTTATTTTGCACAAGCGGCACTTAAAATAGGAAAAGAGAATTTGTGCAATGGATTTAATAAATTTGGTTTCAATGAAAATGTGGACTTTATACAAAACATACAAACATCAGAATATGGAGAGATATCAAATGAAAAAGATTTAGCAAGCACTGGATATGGACAGGCAAAATTATTGGTAAATCCTATTCTTATGGCGAGTATTTATTCTTGTTTTGCAAATGACGGAAATATGATTAAGCCATATATTGAGTTTGAAAAAAATGATAAAAATAAGGTAAAAATTTATAAATCAAATGTAATAAATTCTGAAAATGCAAATATAATTAAAGATGATTTAATTCAAGTTGTAAAGGAAGGAACAGGAAAAGATGCTAATATTGCAGGAAAAACTATAGCAGGTAAAACTGGAACTGCAGAGATAAAAGCCTCTAAAAATGATAAGACTGGAACAGAAATTGGCTGGTTTGATGCATTTGATGAGGACGGAAATTTAATTATTAGTATGGTAGAAAATGTAGAAAATAGGGGTGGAAGCAATTATGTAGTTAAAAAGATTGCGGAAATATATGATACAATGGTTAAATAAGAAAAGAAGAACTGATATAGGTAAAAAGGTTACGGAGATTTTATAGAAAAATAATTAATAATATATATGCGAAAGAGAAAAATAATTAAAAGGAAAGGAATGTTAGAAAAATGGGAAAAGTAATTTGGAAACCTGGAACATTTGAATATCCAATTCCAGTTGTAATGGTAACTTCAGGAGATTTTGAAAATTCAAACATTATTACTGTTGCTTGGACTGGTGTAATAAACACAGATCCAGCAATGGTATATGTGTCAATTAGACCTTCAAGATATTCATATAATATTATTGCAGAAAATAAGGAGTTTGCAATAAATCTTACAAATGAAAGACTTGCATTTGCGACAGATTGGTGTGGAGTAAAGAGCGGGAAAGATGTAGATAAATTTAAGGCAATGAAATTAACAAAAGAAAAAGCAAAATTTATTAAATGTCCATTAATTAAGGAAAGCCCTGTTTCTATTGAATGCAGAGTAGAAAAGGTAATTAATTTAGGATCGCATTCAATGTTTGCAGCTAGAGTGCTTTCAATAGATGCTGATGAAAGATATATTAATGAAAAAGGTGCATTCGACATTTCTAAATGTAATTTAATTGCGTATGCAAATGGTGGATATTACTCACTTGGCAAAAAGATTGGAACATTTGGATTTTCTGTAAGGAAAAAGAAAAGGTAAAATGAAAAGACCAGAAAAAATGTTGAGAAAATTTTAAAAATAAAAAATTGATAGATAAAAATGTTGAGATAAGAAGTTGAGAGTTACAAGTTAATTGTTCATTGTATTATGTTTAATAACTCGTTGGCTTGTTGGACGAGGCTATCCTGATGCGACAAAAAATCATTTCAATGATTTTTCGCGCGAATTAAGGTTTTATCGTCCATTCGCCTCGCTTATGCTCGTTGTTCGCTACGCGCCCTTACTCGTTTATTAAACATAATGCAATGAACCATTAACCAGTAACAGTTGAGAAAAAAGTTGAGTAAAATTTTGAAAAATAAAAAATGGTAAAAAAAATTGAGTTAATAAAAATTTGTGGTATAATAGTAATCAGAAAAAATGTAGAAATAAAACAACAACTGGCCAAAAATTTAGTGGGTTGTTGAGTTGTAGGAGGAAATATGATTAATGATGATGATATAAAAACAACTATTTCACCATTTGCTATTAGAAGTGGTGAGATAAAGGTGTTTGATGGAAAAGATGGTTATGTTTCAATGAATCAAATTCTTCAGAAAATTAATAAAAATCAAATTAATGATGTTCACTTTGAAATATTGGGATTGTTAAACAAATATGAGTTTTTAACATCAAGGCAACTATTTATGTTATTACAGTTAGAGCATATTGATATTAGTGACCAAGATAAGTTAAATAGAAAACTTGAACAACTGATTAAAAGCAAGATAATTACCAGATATTTTTTTAAATCTCAAGATGGGAGCGGTATTTTTAGAGTTTATGCAATGGAGAAGATGGGAAAATACTTATTAAATTCTAGAGAAATTGATTGTAAATGGCAACCATCAGATAATGCAAAGCCTGTTTATATGATTAAACAAAAGTTAGCAGGAAATCAACTTATTATTGCTTATTTAAGAAAGGTTAAGGCAATGAAAAGTTTTGAACTAAAACCTCAAATCACGTCAAAATCTTACCAAAAAATATTTAAACCAATTGCTAGAGTAAATTTTGAATACAACAATAATTATATTTCATTTGTTTATGAAGTTATCAGAAGAAATGAAGGATGGGATAAAGCTTTAGTTGATAGAATGAAATTGTGGCAAGATTTTTACGATAATTTTGTACCTATGGACTCTAACTTTGTAAATTTACCACAACTGGTATTTGTATGTGAAGATGAAAAGCATATGGTTGAAGTTTTTAAAGTTTTAGTTATGAATAATATTTTTATCAATCAGATAAATTATTATTTTACAACAGACCTATTGCAAAATTCGGAGAATCTTGAAGACACCTTATATAATTTTTATCAAGAAAATGGAAAATATAAAATAAAAAGAGTAAATGCACAAATTCTTTCATAATAAAACCCCCATAAGTTTTATTACACTTATGGGGATTTTTATGTTGTTCTTTTGGAAGAGTTATACATATATTAATCTGATTTTTTAATTTTTCTTTCCTTTTTTAAAAGTATAAACAATTGCATCATCATTGTTTATGTCAAAAGTTAAATCTGAATCATCTAATTTTATTGGGCTATCATTGCTGTCTGTAAAATGTTGATTAGCTAAATTATTCTTAGTAAATTTATTAAAAATATATTTTTTCTCTTCACTTGAAGTAACGCCACCTGAAAATTTTTCGAAATCATATAATTTGATTTTTTGTTTTTCTTTATATTTTGATGGCATAAAATCAACTTTTGCAGTACCATTTTCAATTTTACCACTAAGGTTTCTAATTTTATACATACATCTTTTGAATTTAAGTGATTGAACTTTTCCTTCTTTATATTTCAAAGAATTTCCGTAGGTTACCTTTCCTTTATCATCATAAGCATCCTTTGCAAAATTGTAACCAGAACGATCAACTGTCCATTCCTTTTTCTCACCAATTTCTCTTGACCACCAAGCATTGTCTTCAGGAGTATTGTTTCCAAATACAAGTTTATTTGCACAATTTGCAAGAATTGTATTTCCTAGATTTTCGCCTTTTGACTTAATCTGTGCTAAATTCTGAGCACTTATTACAGTTGCAACTCTATATTTTCTGTATACTGTAAATATAGATTCTGTTGCAGGGCAGATAAAATCAGGAAATTCATCAATATATAAGAAGTGAGGAATTCTTGTTTTTTCTGTACCAGGTCTTCTTAATACTGAAAATTGCATTAGCAATAAGAAGAATAAACCAAATGCTTTGTGTGCATTTTCTCCTAAATCACCACGTCTTGTGCAAACTAATGATATTTTTCCATTTTCAAGAACATTATCAAAATTTAAATTATTTGATCTATTACATAGAATGTTTTTAACGCCTGGGTATCTAAGTAAAGTATCAAGCTGTGATGCTGGGATAGAAACTGCTTTTTCCATTTCATCTCTATTAGGACTATCATGATAAAAGTTTCTTTTAAAGTAATTTATTTGATTTTCATATTTTTTAGAAAGTACAGGGTCTTTTTCTAAAATCTTGCACATCTTTTCAATCAAATCAAAATTGTTTAAAAGTGCTAACATATCATTAATATTAGGTAACTTATCATTATTTAATTTTGGATATTCTATTTTTAATAATATAGCTAAATTTTCTATAATTTGATTTGACAAGTTTTCTCTATAAACAATTTCTTGTTCAGGATTTTTATCTGTGTAAAATCCTTTTAATACAGTTGAAATTGCTAGAGCTGTTTTGACTGGATCCTCAAAAGAGAATGGATTTAGTCCAATTGAATTTGGGTTATTTGGATCTATAATATTGTAGTTAAATCCGAAATTTTCACAAACTTTAGAAATCTTGTCTATTGTCTCGTAATCTGGAGACATATATGTTATTCCTAAATCTCTGAATATTATTTTTGAATTTGATTCTGCTAAAATCATTTTATTGAAATATGCTTTAAAAAGTTTTGCCCTTGATTCGACTGGAATTAACATATTTAACGAGAAGTTACTATTAATGTAATTATTATCATATGGGGCATTAAGTGTGGCAATTCCTGCTTTTAATGCTGCAAATGCTAAAGTTTTTGATGTTTCTCTATAAAAGAACTTTTTATTAATATCCTGGCAAACCCATGGTTCGAAAATCATTGAAGTTTTTCCTGCACCAGAAACTCCAACAACTAATGTTGATTCAAATCTTCTTATTTCTGCTAATTTTACGTTGTTGCCATGATCTTTATCAGTACCTATTAAAATCTCGTTAGTATATGGACCCCAACCAACTTTTTTGTCTGATAAACTTATTCCTTCATAATCTGCAAGAGAGTCTGTGAATACTTTTGAGTCATTAACAGTTTTATATAATTTGTCAAATAGTTTAAACCATGTACATAATGGTAGAGCAATTGCAATAGATGATAAAGCTGGTTTTATTAAATATGCAAAATCTGTAGCAATTGTTGTATAACCAGGGAGTGATATTAATCCAAGCCAACATAGTTTATTAAACCATTCTGTAACCATTGTAATAATTAAAATATATAAGGAAATGCAATATGAATAGAACCATCCGTGCTTATCATCATCACTTTTGATAAATTTGGATGACATTGAAAACAAAAATGCGAATACAGGGCATGCAAACGCTATTGTATATTTTATTGGTCCCCAGTAAGATGAGGCAACTCCTGTAAATACTATTAATAAAAATTCGGTTAATCTATCAATTAAAATGTAGATTGTTATTAATGTTAATAGGTATGTAAAAAATGTATTTCTGTCTGTGTTTAGCTTTTTTAATAATTTGTCTAGTAATTTCATATTTTATTCCTTTCCATACATTTATATACCTTATATTATCCTACAAAAACGGGAAAAATACAAGGGTTTTTACAAATTTTGTATAACAATTAAATAAACTTTACAGGTTAATGGTTCATTGCTTGGTGTTTAATAACTCGTTTATTAAACACCAAGCAATAAACCTATTAACCTGTAACACGTTATCTTTGTTTCGGAAATCCGAATTTTCTCGTAAAGTTTTTACTACTCTGATAACTTTCGACTGTGTCAGTAGAGATGTAGGCGTAAGCTATATAAAAAATATTTGATGGGATTATAGTTGAATAGAGTTGAAAAATTATGTTAATAATAAATAAAAATGATATTTAGTTGATAATCATCACGAATATTTGATACGCTATTGTAATAGTATTAAGTAGTCTATGAAAAAAATAATATAAGTTGTTAAGAAATGTGTATATATATAATTTTTAGTAAAAATTTAAAAAATATTATTATTTTAATATGTAAAAATAAAGACAGTTTATTGACATTGTATTTATTTTGTATTATACTATTAATAGATATTTGAAAGGAGGAATATAAAATGTCTCAAACTTTAGTAAATGTTCGTATGGATAAAGAAGTAAAAGAAGAAATGGAATCTACTTGTAAGGAACTTGGAATGACAATGAGTACTGCATTTAACATATTTGCAAGAAAAATGGCAAGAGAAAAAAGAATTCCATTTGATGTTTCAATAGATCCTTTTTATTCAGAAAATAATATAAAAGCACTTAATAAATCTGCTAAACAATTAAAAGAAGGTAAAATAATCACAAAAACATTAAATGAATTGAAGGAGTTGGAAAATGAGTAATATAACCTTTACTGAGCAAGCATGGGAAGAATATTGCTACTGGCAAGCCCAAGATAAAAAAACATTAAAACGCATCAACCAACTGCTTGCAGATATAAAAAGAAACGGATTCAATGGTATAGGGAAGCCTGAACCATTAAAAAATGATTTAAGTGGATATTGGAGTAGAAGGATTGATGAGGTAAACAGGTTAGTTTATAAAATTGAAAAAAATCATATAGAAATTATTCAATGCAAAGGACATTATGAATAAAATTTTTTCGTTTGTCCTTTTTTGTTGTAAATTTTTTGATATAATGCTTTTCAGTATAAAAAATATTTGTTAAAAAGATTGATAAAATTTTAAAAAAGGCATATAATAGTCATTGAAAATAAATGCCAAAAGTGGCAAAAAAATTCAATGACTATTATGCTTTATATGAACAAAGAAAGGAAACAATTTATATGGAAGAGATAAAAAGAGATAAATATCTAAATAAATTAATTACTAAAAAAGAAAATGGACTTGTTAAAATAGTTACAGGTATAAGAAGAAGTGGCAAATCATATTTGTTGGATCCAATGTTTAAAAATTATTTGCTAAGTGAAGGAGTGAAAAGTAATCACATAATTAAACTAGATTTAGATGAAAGACAAAATAAACAATATTTAAATCCAGATGAATTAGATAAATACATAAGAGAACAAATTGTAGATAATGATATGTATTATATAATTTTAGACGAAATACAAAAAGTTGATGATTTTGAATCAGTTTTGAATGGATTTTTACATATTGAAAATGTAGATATTTATGTTACAGGAAGTAACTCAAAATTTTTATCTTCTGACATAAAAACGGAGTTTAGGGGAAGAGGTGATGAAATAAGAGTTCTTCCATTATCATTTAGTGAATTCCAAGCTGCATTCAAAGGAAGTACAGATGAAGCGTGGAATGAATATAAAACTTTTGGTGGTTTGCCAAAAATCTTAGACCAAAAAACTCCCGAAGAAAAAAGCGAATATTTAAAAAATCTATTTGATAGAACATACTTAAGTGATATTATTGAAAGACATCAGATTCAGAGAAAAGATGTATTAGATTCGATAGTCAGTATGATTGCTTCGTCAGTGGGGTCATTAACAAATCCTAAAAAAATATCTGATGCATTTGCAAGTAATGCAATAAAAGATGTTTCAATAAACACAATAACATCATATTTAGATTATTTGGAAGATGCTTTTCTAATTAAAAAAGCAGAAAGATATGATGTAAGAGGAAAAACGTATATATCAACTCCATTTAAATACTATTTTGCAGATATTGGTTTAAGAAATGCAAAGTTAAATTTCAGACAATTAGAAGAAGACCATATAATGGAGAACATAATTTACAATGAACTAATTTATAGAGGATATAATGTTGATGTTGGAGTGGTTGAATTAAGAGAAGGTGCAAAAAGAAAACAGACGGAAATTGATTTTGTATGCAATCATATTGATAAGAGATATTATATTCAATGTGCATTAGCACTTCCTACAAGGGAAAAGACATTACAAGAAGAGAAGTCTTTAATGAATACAAATGATAATTTTAGAAAAATAATAGTTGTAAAAGATAATTATAGAACATGGACAACAGAAGAAGGAATAACTGTTGTAGGATTAAAAGAATTTTTATTAAACCCTAACAGTCTGGATTTGTAGTATAAAATTTTGGAAAAAATTCATAATTCATTTTCTTTATGTTTAACAGCTAAAAAAAATTGACTTTTTCGGAGCAAAATTATATATTATATATAAAAAGATAGGCAAGAGGAGTGTGAAAATTTTTATGACAGATAAAGAGAGTTTAAGATTAGATGAGCTTAAACAGTTTGAGGAAAATTTATATAATGATGAAGGGTGCAAATTAATTTGCGGAATTGATGAGGCTGGTAGAGGACCTTTTGCTGGACCTGTTGCTGTGGGTGCTGTTGTAATGAAGAGAGATTCTAAACTGGAGTGGGTGAATGATTCAAAAAAAGTTACTGAGAAAAGAAGAGAGATTCTTTATGATAAAATAATTGAGGATTCACTTGCTTGGAGTGTGCAACTTGTTTCACAGCAAGAAATAGATGAGCTTAATATTTTGCAAGCTACTAAAAAGGGAGTAAACTTATGTGTAAAAGACATCATCAAACAGCTTAAAGAAAAGCCTGATGTAATAATTGTAGATGCTTTAAAAGATATTGATACTGAAGGAATTGATTATATTTCCATTATAAAAGGTGATGCAAAATGTTATTCAATATCATGTGCCTCAATTTTAGCAAAAGTAACGAGGGATAGAGTAATGAGAGAGTGGGATGAGGTTTACCCACAATATGGGTTTGCAAAAAATAAGGGATATGGAACAGCTGAACACATAAATGCATTGAAACAATATGGACCATGTCCATTACATAGAAAAACATTTATTACTCACTTTGTATAGAAAAAGATAAATAACTTTAATCTAATGATAATTAAAAACGAATATGGCGCGTAGCGACCAACGAGCGAAAGCGAGGCGAATGGACGATAGAACTTTGATTCGCGCAAAAATCATTATATGATTTTTGTCGCATTTGGATACCCTCGTCCAACAAGCCAATGGGTTTTTAATTATCATTAGATTAAAATATAGATTATAATAAAGAAACTATGTTTTAGAAAGGAACTATTGATGAATATTTTAGATATTATTGCGAAAAAGAGAGATAAAAAAGAATTAACTAAGGATGAAATTGAGTTTTTTATTAAAGGCTATGTTGATGGAGAAATCACTGATTATCAAGCTGCTGCATTGGTTATGGCTATTTACATTAATGGGATGAATGAAAGAGAGATTACAGATTTAACTTTAGCAATGTGTTATTCTGGGGATGTGCTAGATTTATCAGACCTTGGTGAAGTTGTAGATAAGCATTCTACTGGTGGAGTTGGTGATAAAATTACATTAATTTTAATGCCAATAGTTGCTTCACTTGGAATTCCTGTAGCTAAAATGTCTGGCAGAGGACTTGGTTTTACAGGTGGTACAATTGATAAGCTAGAGTCAATTCCAGGATATACTACAGGTTTGGATATTGATACATTTAAGAACAATGTTAAAAAAATTGGTATTAGCTTAATTGGGCAAACTCTTAACCTGGCTCCTGCTGATAAAAAACTATATGCATTGAGAGATACAATAAGTTGCACAGAGAGTATTCCACTTATTGCTTCAAGCATTATGAGTAAGAAAATAGCATCTGGGGCTAATAAAATTGTTATTGATGTTACTTGCGGAAGCGGTGCTTTTATGAAGAATAGGGAACAAGCTGAAAAACTTGCAAGTGTGATGACTAAGATTGGGGATCTTGCAAATAGAGAAACTGTTTGTGTAATTACAAATATGGATGAGCCTGTTGGCTATGCTGTTGGAAATGATTTGGAAGTAATAGAAGCTGTTGATATTTTGAAAAATAAATATTTGCCTAAAGACATAGAACATATAATTACTACTTTAGGAGCTAATATGCTTGTTCTTGCAAAAAAAGCAGAAACATTGGAACAAGGCAGAGAGATGATTCTTGAAAATTTGCAAAATGGAAAGGGATACGAAAAATTTGTACAACTTGTTGATAATCAAGGTGGAGATGTTTCTTATATTGAAAATACAGATAAATTTGAAAAAGCTAAATACATTGAGAAAATTGTTGCAAAAAAAAGCGGAAAGATTACAAAATTAGATGCACTTCAAATTGGAAAACTTTCTTCTTATTTAGGTGCAGGACGTATGAAAAAAGAAGATAAAATAAATCCACGTGTTGGTTTTGTGTTTGCTAAAAAGGTTGGGGACGAAGTAAAAGAAGGTGACACTATAGGATTTGTTCACGCAGATGATGAAGATAAGGTAAAATATGTACTTTCACAGGAGATCGCTGAAATAAATTAATTTATAGCAAGGAATGGATTGTTAAAATGAATGATGATAAATTTTCTAATATAATTGTTATTAAGAGAAGCGGAAAACGTGTTCCTTTTAATGGAATGAAAATTGCTATTGCAATAAAAAAAGGATTTGATAGTGTTGAAGGCAAGTATAATGAAGATGATGCTAATTCTGTGTACAATAGGGTAATTAATAGAATTCTAGATGAAAATTTAGAAAAGCTTAAAATTGAGCAAATTCAAGATTTTATTGAAGATGAGCTTAAGAATAGCGGGTATGAGGATGTTTATAAATCATTTGCTGCTTATAGAGAAAAGAGAAATCAATCACGTGAACTATTTTTTGAAGAGAAAAGAAAGCATAAATTTTTGAAGGCACTTGAAAAATTGGGGTTAGATTCCAAAGATAGTGGAGATGTTAATTCTAATGGAAAAAATGCTTACGAAAATATGATTGAATACGGGAAAGCTGTTTCTGAAGAATTTTCATCTGCATATTTAATAAAGAAAAAGTTTTCAGAGGCTCACGAGAATGGAGAAATTTATATTAATAAAATTGAATATTATTCAACTGGCACAACTGAAAGTATGCAAATTGATTTGGAAAAATTATTTAAGGATGGATTTTCTACTAAAAATTGTTCTATGAGAGAGCCACAAAGTATTAGTTCTTATGGAACACTTGCCATTGTAGCGATTTCAAGTAATCAAAAAGACCAAAATTCTGAGCAGTCAATTCCTGCTTTTGATTATTATATGGCTAATGGTGTTTTAAAAACATTTATTAAAGAATTTAGGCAAACTGTTCATGATTTCTTGGAATATACTGATTTTGATAAGTTTATTGCTTTAAATGGAATCGACAGAGAAATAAATAAAATAAGTACCATAGGTTTTAATGTGGAAGAATTTTATAAATTTACAAGAGGGTCGGAAGAATTAAAAAGAATGTTTAGAATTGCTTATGATAAGGCAATGAAGAAAACAAATAGTATGGTTTATCAAGCTATGGAAGGCTTTTTACACGACTTAAATAGCCTGTGCAATGATACAATTACAACAATTAACATCGGAACTGATACAAGTAAAGAAGGTAGAATGGTTATTAAAAATCTACTTAGAACTACTGAAGAGGGAATTGGTGAAAACAAGGAAGCAATATCTCCTAAAATTGTTTTTAAAGTAAAGAATGGTGTTAATTTTAAAAAAGGTGATCCAAATTATGATTTATTTGAAAAAGCTTGCGAAATTGCAATTGAAACAAATAATATGTGTTTCTCGTTTTTGGATACCACATATAATGCGCCATTTTACAAAGAGGGTGATTTTAATACAGAAGTTGCCTATTTCTCTGATGGCACAAGGGTAATTGATAATTTTGTTGATGAAGATAAACAAGTCTCTAATAGTAGAGGTGTTGTTTCAAGTGTTGTAATAAATTTGCCTAGAATTGCATTAAAGTATATGCAAAATTATGGGGACAATGATGAAGAACAACAAGAGCAAAAATTATTCAATTTTTACAAGGAACTTGAAGAGAAAATGGAATTTGCTAAAGATGAATTGCTTGAGAGAATGGAGATGCAAGGGAATAAAAGCGGTAGCAATTTTCCGTTTTTGATGGGGCAAAATGTATGGATTGATTCTGAAAAAATTAAGCCTGATGATAAAATTAAGAAAGTAATTAAACAAGGATTGCTCGAAATTGGATTTACTGGGTTAAATGAGACTTTGAATTTGCTTTTAATGGAAAGCAAAAATAAGAAAAAATATAATGAAAAGATTGATGAAAATGATTATGGAAATGAAAAAAATAATGGAAAATATAATAAATTAGGTAAAAACGACAATGCTGAATTAAAAAAAGGAATAAAACTGGAAAATGCAAAAGAACAAATTGGGATTGAAATTGTTTCTAGGATGAGAAAAATGGCAGATGAGTTCTCAAAGAAATACAATTTAAATTTTGTTTTAAGTGCAAATTATGATGATGAAATTAATAGAGCATTTCTGGAATTTGATAGAACAATTTATGGAAAAATAGAAGGAGTTACAGATAAGAGCAAGTATAGTGCAGGTTTTTCAGTAGACATTATTGATAAAAACAAGAGCTCAGTTGAACAAGAAATTAGCATTCAAGCACCATTTTTTGAGCTAACCAATGGAGGTCATAAATTTAATCTGTTCACAAAAAAGATAAGCTCGAATAATGAAAAAGCCCTTTCTTCTGAATCTCAAAAATTGCAAGATACTCTAAAAGAAATGTATAAAAGCGACATAGGATTTGTGGACATAGTACATAATGTTATTGGTTAAGGATTTTAAATTTGGACATATTATAATTAAGTATTGTTTAATGTGGTATATTCCTTTTATTTGCAGGGCTAGCTTTTTTAAAAGAATTTTTTATTGCAGAAAATTCTTTCATTTCTAAAAATCTATTTATATTTTTAACAGATACACCTGATTCAAATGACAAGCTTTCAACACTTTTAGGCATATCATTTTGAGAAATAAAATTTTTAACTGTTGACATATCAATTTGATCTTTGCTTTTGCAATTTGGACAAACATTATCTTCAGAAGAAAAGAACGCACCACAACGTACACATTTATTAAATTTCATAATAATTCCTCCATATCTACATTTATTTATGTTTTCTAAATGATAGATTTATATTTAATTAATTCGTATAATATCATAAAAATGTAAAAAAATAAAGAATAAAGTGGAAAATTTAACAAAAATGTAATATTAAAAAATAATTGCTACAATTATTTTTTTAATATTACATTTTTCTCTTCAAGTTTTATTAAATTAATTTTTAAAAAAGTATTGAAACTAAAAAAAGTTAATGATATTATAATTGAGAACATAAGTCGGAATTATTAATTAAAAAAACTAAAGAAGCTTTCAAGAGATATTGAAGGGGTTAGAAGATATTTTAATTTAATGATTAATTATGAAATTATTAAAAAAATTGTTTTAATAATTTTTTTGAGTTTTTTACAAAAATTCTATTGATTTTATTAAGCAAATGTGTTATAGTATTAAGGTACTAAAGAATTTTCACAATTTCGAGGCGTAGCGCAGTTGGTAGCGCGCGTGGTTTGGGACCATGAGGTCGCAGGTTCGAACCCTGTCGCCTCGACCACCGTCTTAAGGACGAATATATTAGAGTATCAATCTTTTTAGAGGTTTGATGCTTTTTTTTTGCTCCTTTTTTATAAAAGTTTCACAAAGCTTGAAAAAGGCTAGAAAAGTATATATTTCTTTTCTAGCCTTTAACAAACTTTCTCATTATTTTTTTCATAACTGCTTACATTTTACTAACCAAATTTCAATATTTTCAAGCCTTGGTTAGTAATTTTTAACTAACCAAAATATTTTATTTATTATTTTTTTCTTGTTAGGCAAAAACCAACGATTGAACCTATAAAAATTATAGGCGCTATCCTTACAAATAGCCATACAAAAATATGAATTCCAACTCCTAATACTGCTAGTTCTGGATTATTATAATCCCATTCCATATATGTGTTGCCTATTATTGCTGCTATGCCAATAAAAATAAGTATTAAAATTATACATATAGAGAGAAATATCCAATGCCAAATTTTTCTTCTAGTTTCATTTTTCTTTGCTAGTTGTATATTTATTATTTCTAACTTTTCAGCAATTTCTTTTAAGGAATCTTCATTTTGTTCTTCAACATTTTCACCAAGTAACATACTAACTGGTGTATCTAAAGCTTCAGATAATGAAACTAATAATTCAGAATCAGGAACAGATAAACCTTGTTCCCATTTTGAGATTGTTTGTCTAACTACATTTAATTTTATAGCTAATTCTTCCTGTGAAAGTCCTTTTGATTTTCTAATAGCCTTAATATTATCTTTTAACATAATAGTTACCTCCTTTACAAAGGATTATATGCTAAATCTTCCGTTGCTACAAGCAACGCATATTAACATTTGGTATATAGCTTAACTTGAGCTATAAAATTATTATTTATCTTGCCAGCCAATTTGCAATATCATATATTTGTATCCCTTCATATTGATAGTCATCATGTTTTGTTCTTGCTATTATCACTTTAGGATATGCATCTTTTATTTGCAATAATGGTTCTACTTCTCGTTTTAAAGTATCATCATTATCAATATTATCAGATACTTGAATATATATTTTTTCGTTTCTTTTCATAGCCACAAAATCTATTTCTTTATTATATAATGTTCCGACATAAACTTCATATCCTCTTCTCAATAATTCTATAGCTACAATATTTTCATATACCCTACCATAATTTATATTTTTTGTTCCTAATCTTGCATATTTAAAAGTATGGTCTACTAAATAATATTTATCTATAGTTGATAGGTATTTCTTTCCTTGAATATCATATCTTCTTATCTTGTAAAAAGCGAAAGCATCACATAAATACTTCATATAACTTGCTATGGTTTTATCATTTGTATTTAGATTGTTCTCATTTAATTTATTTGCAATGTTTCTGTACGATGTTAAATTTGAAATATTATCCATCATAAATTCTGTCAAACTATCCATTAATCCTATATTTTGAATATTATATTTTTGCTGTATATCTCGAACTATTAGAGCATTATATACATCGTTTATATAATTATATTTTTGGTTATACTCAGTATAAACATATGAACCGGACATTCCACCTTCCATAACGTAGTTTTTGAAAGCCTCATCTATATCTTTATATTTGAAATACTCTAAATACTCTTTAAATGAAAATGGATATATCTCGATTTCATAAGTTCTACCTGTAAACAACGTTGCTAAGTCACTACTTAACAAAAAGGCATTTGATCCGGTTATATATATATCATATCTTTCTTCTGCATGAAGGCTATTTATTGTTCTTTCGAATCCATCGCACATTTGAACTTCATCAATTAGCACAAAATTTCTTTTAGCTTCAATATAGTTTTTTTGAATATAATCATTAAGAGCATGATATTCTCTAAGATTATCAAATTTAACCAAATTAAAATTTATATTTATTATATTGGCATTCTCAACATTTTCATTTATATATTTTTTAAACATCTCTAATAATTTTGATTTACCACTACGTCTAACTCCTGTTATAACCTTTATATCTGGAGTTCCCATCACTTCTATAAGCTCTTGTAAATAGTTTCTTTTTATTAATTTCATAATTGAATTTCACCTCACATATATTATATCATTTCATTTCGCAAAAATCAATATTTTTATTATTTGCGAAATAAAGGTTTTTATTCAAATATTTTTCATTCTTTCACAGTCTTTCTCAAACTTCAAAGTCTAACTGCTTACACATTGCTTGACAGAAAAATCTCGAGTTCAGTTATATCAAGTGCTATATCGATTTTGCCATGACCGCCTCGACCATTTTTTTTGCCTTTTTTAAGGAAAAGTCGAGAAAACTCATTAGAACTGAAAAGAACTGAAATGTGCTATTTTGCAAGATAGTACATTTTTTTATAATGTTAAAAAATGCTACAAAATGCTATAAAATTTGAATAAAAATTTGTAAGCACTCAATACGCCTTCTCATTGAGCGCTTACAATTTATGTATCTAAAAAAGTTCCATTAGCTATTTTATATTTTTATTTCTAATATAATCTCCATTAAATTCATATTCAAGTATATCCATATGTAACTTGTCGTAATATTTTCCGTTTAAAAAAATTTCTTCTCTACTTTTTCCAGTATCTTTAAATCCACATTTTAAATAACACTTATGTGCTCTTTCATTTACAGCAAGAAGATCTAATCTTATGCTATGTAAGTTTAAATATTTAAATCCATATTCTAATAAAAGTTTTATTGCTTCTGTCCCATATCCATTATTTCTATAAGCTTCATCTCCTATAAATATTCCAAGCACAGCACTTCGTTCAATCCAATTTAAGTGTACTAAGCCTATTGTTCCAACCAATTTATCTTTATTTAAGTCAATAATATTAAAACTTCTATTTTCATTATCTCTTGCAGAATTTTCTAGCCATTCTTTCTCTCCAACTAATGTTGCAATTTGCCCACTTCTTCCTGTATAATCTGTTACTTGAAAATCATTCATCCATTCTGTAAATTTTTCAATTTCTTCATCTGATACACCCTTTGGAGATAAATATATTCTGTCTCCTATTAATTTTTTAAAATATTTCATTTCTATCACTCCATTCTATAAAAATAAGCCTTACAAAAGAACCTTTTAAGACTCCTTTGCAAGACTTTTATATAATCTTACTTTCGTGTAAACAATTAATCTATTTTAATTGTTCTTTATCGCTCGGAATTAATAATCCTAGATAAACTCTTAAATTATGCTCCTAATTGTAACATATCATTATTAAATTGTCAAACTTTACATAATTCGATTGTTTCTACCTTAATTATGGTGTTTTAACTTTTGTTAATTCTAGAAAAGCGAATAAAATTTTTTTCCACACATACAAATTATAATAAAGATTATAATAAAAATGCGATTACCATAGAACCAAAGAGATAAATAGAACAAAATGATAAATAAAACCAAAAGTTAAATAGAACAAGGATAGATAGAACAAAAATGGTAGATAAGAGAAGGTATGTGAATGGAAATTGTTAAGCAAAATTTAAAAGAGTGTAATGTATATAATTTAAAAAAGAACGGAAAAGTTAATACGCAAACAAAAAGCCGAAAACTTAAAAACACAAAGATTAATAGTACAAAAATTAAAAGAATAAAATCTAAAGAGGGCTTTGCTCAGGGCATTTTCGCAATGATGACCTCACAAGTAGTTGTAAAAGTATTAGGGCTTTTTTATAAATTATATTTAACAAATAGAGGCGGTTTTGGAGATGAAGGAAACGCAATTGCAAATGCAGGATTTCAAGTGTATGCACTTATGCTAAGCATTACAGCAATCGGTATTCCAGGAGCAATTTCAAAAATCATTGCAAGAAAACTTTCAATAGGAGATCACAGAGGAGCAAATAAAATATTAAAAATGTCATTAATGATATTCGCAACTGTGGGGCTTATTGGGAGTTATTTTTTATATTCATTTGCTGATGTTCTTGCAAATCAATATTTGCATATAAAAGAGGCAAAATTATCAATAATTGCACTAAGTCCATCAATATTTCTTGTGTCTGTTATTTCAGTATTAAAGGGATATTTTAATGGGAGAGAATCAATAAAAACTACAGCTAAAGCACAGGGGATAGATCAATTTGTAAACACAATATTAACAATTTCCACAATAGAACTAATGGTTTTTATAACAAAAAGAACAAATACAGAAAGGATGGCTGCTATAAGTAATTTATCCACAACTTTTGGAAACATTGCGGAATTAACATATTTAATAAAAGAATATATAAAAATAAAACCAGAGATAAAAAAAGAAATATTATCTAGTGCAGACATTGAAAACACCAGAATAAAAGTATTATTGAAAGAAATAGCAAAAGTTGCAATACCAATTTCATTAACAGCATTAATAATGTCTATTTCAAAAAATATTGACTCAACCACAATTGTAAAAGAGCTGTCAAATGTGGTTGGTTACAAAGAAGCCAAAAAGCAATATGGAATATTGAGCGGAAAAGTAGATCCATTAATAAACTTGCCACTCTCATTTAATATGGCAATTATTACAGCTTTGCTACCATCAATTTCAGCCACAAATGGAAATGCAGACAAAATCAACAAAAGAATTTTTCAATCATATTTTATTGGAATGGCTATTTCATTTCCGATTCTTTTCATTTATATGTGTTATCCAAATGAAATTCTAAACCTGCTTTTTCCAAATGCAACATCAGGATGGAAAATCCTAAGAATAAGTGCAATTTCAATAATATTTATTACACTCGAACAGATTAACAACACAATACTAGAAGGACTTGAAAAGCCGTTCGTGCCAATAATCTCAATATTGATAGGGGTAATAGTAAAAGCGATTTTAAACAGAATTTTAGTGCCACAAGTCAACACACCTTATGGAGGGACAATTGGCGCTTGTATATCTACTGTAATGTGCCATATTGTTGCAACATTAATTTCTATAAAAGGACTTAAAAGCATTAAAAATATAAAAATAAACGCACGATCAAATATAAAAGCAATTGCTATTCCACTAATTTTAAGCATTGCAATGATTGCGATAACAAAAGCAATTAATAATGTTTTCTTCAGAGAAGTTTTCAAAACAATTAATTACAAAGTTGGTTTTATAATTTCATTGGTTATTGGAATGAATGTTTATTTAATTGCAACATTAAAACTTTTAAGCAAAATAAGAGCATAAAAAGTAAGAATAATAGCATAAAATAAGCACAACATAAAAAGAAAGAATTAAAAAGGAAGAGTGAGAAAAAAATAAGCAAAATAAAATATAATAAAGAAAAAATACAATTTTCACTTTTAGTTCACACAAAGGACAAAATCAAAATGTAAAATAGATAGTAATCAGTAATGATACGAATACTCATGTTACTGATTTATAAAAACATCCCCTTTTATTTTCGCAAAGTCACTGTAAAAAGTGGCTTTGTTTTTTGATTTTTATGTAAAAACTAATACAATAAAAAAGACATCAGTATAAAACACCAACATAAAAAATATGATTGTATACAATATTTTTTTTGACTTTTAACTATTCAAAATGTATAAACAAAATTTCAAAGTTGATAGTAGACATAAAATTCGATTTGCGCCAAAAAACTATTGATATTGTGGTAAAAACGTGATAAAATAAAAATGTAAACATATTTTTTTATATGGAGGGAACTTATATGACGAAAAAAGAGGCTCGGATAATTGTTTACCATCAAGTTACTTCTTCTGGAGTATCTGGTAGCAATCACATATTGACAGCAACATTTGACAAAGACCACAAAGTTAGCATTGCAGTTGATGCAGGATTGTTTATGGGAGGAGGAGAATTAGAGGAAAGTAGCAAACTTAACTTATTACCATTAACGTATAGACCAGAAAAGCTTTCGGCAATATTTATTACACATGCACATAGTGATCACGAAGGAATGTTACCTTTTTTAGTTAGAGCTGGATATGATCAGCCTATCTACATGTCAAAAGGAACAGCCACGTTTTTACCAATTGCATTAGAAGATTGCTGTAAATGCTTGAACCATGACGGACAGCCCATTTATTCACAAGAAGATGTTTCAACAACATTATCATTATTGAAGCCAGTGGAAGAAGGAGTTACCTTTGCTGTATATAACGATAGTGAAGGAAACAATATCAATGCCACATTCTTTGGAAATGGACATCTGCCAGGAGCAAGTTCGATTCTTCTTCAGTTCAATGGACGTGGAAAAAGGTCGGTAAATATCTTCTTTTCAGGAGATATTAAAATGCACCATCCACTCTTTGATGTTAAACCATTCCCAGAGTGGCTTAAACTAATGCGGATTTCCAATCTTGTAATTGAAAGTACTTATGGAAATACCGCAAGCGGAAAGATTTTAGACACATTCGAAGAGAATGTATCAGAATGTGCAAGAAGAGGAGGAACTATACTTTGTCCTGCACTTAGTTTGGACAGAACAGAAATTGTGCTATATAAACTAAGGCAAATGCAGGAAAGACGGAGGTTAAGCAAAAAGATTCCCATTTATCTTGTGGGAAAACTTGCAATAAAGTACCTAAACGTTTATGATAATAATCCAAATTTAAATCTAACTGTAAAAGACTTTAAACCATATTCATTTTCCATTTCTTCACTCGCTGAAGTAGAAGAAAAAATTATGGGAGGTGAACAGTTTATAGTTCTTGCAGCCCCAGGAATGGGTCAGCTTGGAGCATCACTTGAGCTAGAGGAGAAACTCTGTGGTAACAAGAACAATCTAATTCAGTACACGTCTTACGTGCCTGAAAATGGAATTGCTTCTGAGTTTATCAAAGCGGAGAGATATTCAACAATTGCATTAAGAAATGGACAGAAGGTTACAATTAATGCACGAATTGAACAAACTCTAGAGTTTTCTCAGCATTCTAAATGTGATGAACTGATGGACATTCTTGAGCAATTCCCTAACAAGTATTCCGTAACTATAAATCATGGAAGCCCTGAAACAAAGGAAATTTTCAAGAATTATATTAAGGAAAACGGCGTCACAACTAGTAGGGAATATGAAGAAAATGGTGTTGTTATTATAAACAGAGAAACGTGCTTGAGAGTAACTCCACTTGGTATAGACAAGGTATTGAATTCTAAAATTCTTCCAGGAAAATATGAACTTAAAAAGGCACAAGAAAAATACAACAAAAATAAAAGAAAGGGCAAGGAAAAAGGAAAGTTCAAAAATAAGGGAAAGAAGAGGAAAAGCAAAGATAGGTAAAATTTTTTGGCTAATCTTTACGTATTCAATTATTCAGAATAAGGTTTAAATTACATAAACCACTAAGTTCCGATTAGTGTGAGTCTTAATAGGCTCACACTAATTTTTATTGTCTATGATTTTCGCAAAATATTCTTAAAATCTTTAGAATCACGTTCTCATAAATTTCATTAATTATATTTTAATAATTTTCATGAATCATATTCTAATAATTTTATAAATTTTATTGAAAAACAAATTAATTTGTGCTAAATTTTATATTGTAAATTATGAGAACGATCAAAATAAAAACATAAGTATTAACAAAAATAAATAAAAATAAATAAAGGAGAAGGAGTAAATTAATGAAAGAATTAAAAGACTATATTACAAACATACCTGATTTTCCACAAAAGGGGATTATTTTTAGAGATGTAACATCAGTTTTGCAAGACGCAGATGGATTAAAATTAGCCATTGATTCAATGCAAAAAAACTTAGAAGGGTTAGATTTTGATGTGATTGTAGGGGCAGAATCAAGAGGTTTTGTTTTTGGAATGCCACTTGCATACAATATGCATAAACCATTTGTAATGATTAGAAAAAAAGGTAAGCTACCAAGAGAAACAATAGAGCAAAGTTATGACTTAGAATATGGAACTGCAACATTGGAAATGCACAAAGATGCAATAAAAAGAGGACAAAAGGTTGTTATTGTTGATGATTTAATTGCAACAGGTGGAACTGCTGAAGCAATGATAAAGCTTGTTGAAAAACTTGGAGGAGAAGTTGTTCAGCTTAACTTTTTAATTGAATTAAAAGATTTGAATGGAAGAAAAAAATTGAAAAATTATGATGTAAAATCAGCAGTTGTTTATTCGGGAAAGTAGGTAAAAATGATAGGTATTATTGCGGCAGAATCTAAAGAAATGAATGAAATAAAAAAGCTAATGAAAAACATTGAAGAAAAAGATTTGTTCAATCTACAATTTTTCACAGGAATAATTGAAGAAGAGGAATGTGTACTTGTTGAATGCGGAGAAGGAAAAGTAAATGCCGCTAGAACCACACAAATTATGATTGACAATTTCAAAATAGATAAACTAGTTAATGTTGGTTCAGCAGGAGCAATAAATGAAGATTTAAATGTAAAAGATGTAGTAATTGCAGACAAACTTGTACAATATGATTTTGACATTTCAGGTTTAGGATATGAAAAAGGAGAAATTTGCAATATTGGAAAATATATTTATTGTGATAAAGTACTTGTAGAAGAGTGTAAGAAGGCAATAGAAAACATTGAAAATGATAGTTACAAAGTTGTAATTGGAACAATAGCTACGGCAGACAGCTTTTGCGATAAGCCTGAAATTGCAAAAATGGTAAGAAAAGAATTTAATGCAGAATGTGTAGAAATGGAAGGGGCAGCAGTTGCTCAGGTATGCTATCTTGACAAAATTCCATTTTTAGTAATAAGAGGAATTTCGGATACACCAAATGGAAACAATAAAATTGACTTTAGAAAATATTTGGAAATTGCATCAAAACAATCAGCAAAAATTTTACAAAATCTAATAAAGATTGACCAAAAAAATTAGTTCCAATTTGCATAAGATAATTACGTATGCATCTAATTATAACAACAAAATGACCAAAAAAATTAGTTCCCATTTACATAAGCTAATTACTACAAAATTAAATAAGAATTGTAAGGAATTTTATATGGATAAAATAACAGAACTTAGTAAAGAACAAAAAAATGAAGATAAAATGCTAATTGCAAATGTTTTGGATAAAATTAAAATTGTTCAAAAAAGAAATGGGTTTGAAAACACACATTTTTTAAATATGCAAGAACAAGCTTTAATTGAAAATGTGTTAAAAACAAGGAACTATGAAAATTATGAATTTTTTGGAGGAGTAGATGAAACAGAAAGAAAAATGTTATTTGTATATTCTGAAAAAATTATGCAGTATGAATCAGAAAAAGACAGAATTCATAGGACAAAAATAAAATGTTTAAACATAAGTCTACCAAAAGAAGAATATGGGAAATACACACATAAAACATATCTAGGAGCAATAATCAAATTAGGTGTTAAAAGAGAAATGATTGGAGATATAATTGTTACCAATCAGGGAGCTCAAATTATATACGAAAATGACGTAGAAAAATATTTAATATCGAACATATCACTTTTAACAAGATTTAAAAAAGCCAAAATAGAACCAATAGAATTAAATCAAATTCAATTTGAAAAACCTCAAACTGAAACCAGAAGAATTGTTGTGCCATCAATGAGATTAGATGCTATTGTTTCGGAAATTGCAAAATGCTCAAGAAATGAAGCCTGTTTGCTATTAGAACAAGAAAGAGTTTTTGTGAATTTTAAAGAGGAAATTGCTGGAAGCAAAAAAATAAAAACTCAGGATATAATCACAATAAGAGGAAAAGGAAGATTTAAAATAAATAAAATTTTAAATGAAACGAAAAATAAAAAATTAGCAATTGAAATAGAAACATATAAAAACTAGAATAAAAATTAAAATTAGCAATTGAAATAGAAACATATAAAAATTAGAATTAAAATTAGCCGAAAATAGTTGAGAAAATGGTAGAGAAATTAACTGAGAAAATAGCCGATTGGATGCTTTGAGCCCAATCGGCTATTTTTTATCAATTATTTTATCAATCATTTTATCAATCATAATTTAATAAAATTTAATGAAGGATGAAAAACATTAATAAAACAATTTTTATACCAAGTTTATTTCTAATTAAAGATTTCCATTGACAACTTTGCTTTCTAATCCACAGTCATGATAGATTTCCATTGTCAACTTTGCTTTCTAATCCACAGTTGTGCTAGTTCTTCCTTTAGCAACAACATCTTCTAATAATGCCCTCCATGTATTGCAACCAATAATTCCATCAACTTGTAAGCCTCTACCTTGCTGATAATTTTTTACAGAATTTAAAGTACGAGAACCAAAAATTCCATCCAATCCACCAGTATTATGACCTAATGTATTTAAACAATCTTGTGCGACAAGTACATATACACCAACAGAATTTAAAGAAATTAATGGATAGCCACCACTCGCACACGCACTTCTTCCATATCTTTTATCAAAATGGACCCAAGTAGGAGTTAAATTTTGTGGTTCAACATAAGACCATACACCAGAACGAACAGCACTATTATATAAAATATTTCTTTGACTTTGAGATAACGTTTGACCCGCATCAAAAGCAACACCAGCATAGTGCTGAGAAAAGTTTGAATGACCTCCTTCCCAAGGTCTTTTAAATGCATATAAAACTGGAATTGGATTTCCATAAATATACCTTTGACTATTCCATGACCTCATTGCATACTTTGTTGTCCATAATGTAGAACTTTTACTTGAGCCTCTAAACTCTTTAACAAGCAATGTTCTATTACTATTATAAGGCATAGCCTCAAGCTCTCCTTTGTAATAAGTTTCCATTTTATTAGTATCATTATTATAAACTTTAATTTTAGCCATAAATGCATCCTTTCTATCAAAACTGATACAATATAATATGCATAGAATTTATAAAACGTAACAAATGTAAAAATAATTTTACTCAAACTATTTATTAATTTTTTTTTATATGATAGAATATGATAAATCGAAAGGTGGTGAAAATTATGGCATATAGAATATCAGATGAATGCATAAAATGTGGATGCTGTGCAGCAGCTTGCCCAGTGCAATGTATTTCAGAAGGTGATGAGAAATATATAATTGATGAATCAAAATGTATTTCTTGTGCTACATGCGCAAGTGTTTGTCCAGTAGGAGCACCAAAGAACCTAGATGAATAACATATAAAAAGAATAAAGTGCCTCATTAATAAGAGGCACACAATTTGAAAGGAAATTATATATGAATGCAATTTTGTTTGCAGATAGTAATGGAGGCTTAACAGATAGAGATAGAGAATACATTAAAAAGGCAAAGTATATAATTGAAAATGGCAATAAAAAACTAGAGAACAAACCGAGAAACAAGAAAAAATGGGTTATTCCACTTGTAATTACAATAATAATTGTAGTTTTGGCAATAATTTTTTGCACCGGATTTGCAATTGTAAATATAAAAAGTAACAAAATATTAAAAAACGTAAGTGTAATGGGAATAGACATTTCAGAACTAACAATAGATCAAGCAAAACAAAAAATAAATGATAATGTAAATGAAAAATTAACAACAGAAATGGTTTTTAAACATAACGACCAAACATTTCTTCTAATTCCAAAGCAGATAGAATTCACTTATGATGTGGATGATGTTGTAAATGAGGCATATCTAATAGGAAGAGACAAAAGTCTAATAGAAAACAATTTTACAATATTAAAGCACATTCAAGGGAAAAGTACTGATAATCTAATTCCAGACATTAACTTAAATAACGATTTATTGCAATCATGTTCAGATCAAATAAATTCACAAATAAAAGATGCTGTACAGGAACCAAGCTACGAAATAGATGGAAAAAAGCTAATAATTACAGCTGGAAAAGATGGCTATAAAGTAAAACAAGATGATTTAAAACAAAAAATCATTACAGAGATGACCAATAATATTGGCAATTCAAGTGAAATTGAAATACCATTTGAATCTGCTAAATGCCAGAGTATAAATATTGAGGAAATACACCAAAATATATATAAAGAACCTGTGGATGCATCATATACAACTAATCCATTTTCTATAAAAGCATCATCAAACGGACTTGACTTTGCAATTTCAGTGGATGAAGCAAAAAAGAAAATATCTGGTAATGATGAAACATATACAATACCTTTAAAAACCTTATATCCAAAAGTATCTACAGATGACATAGGGCAAGAAGCATTTCCAGATTTACTTGCATCTTATTCAACAAGCTATGCGTCAAGTAGTAGTAATCGAGCCAATAATGTAGCATTAGCAACATCAAGAATAAATGGTACAGTATTAATGCCGGGAGAAACATTCTCATATAATCAAACTGTGGGTCAACGTACACTAAAAGCAGGATTTAAAGAAGCGGGAGCTTATGCAAATGGTCAGGTGGTAAGCTCAGTTGGTGGTGGAATATGCCAAGTTTCAAGTACTTTATATAATGCAGTTTTGCGAGCCAATTTAAATATTGTAGACAGGTCAAATCATATGTTTGCTGTGGGATATGTGCCAATAGGAACAGATGCAACGGTATCATGGGGAGCACCTGATTTTAAATTTAAAAATAGTAGAACATATCCAATAAAAATTGTAGCAAGTACTTCTGGAAAAAAATGCTATATAAGAATATTTGGACTTAAAGAAAATAATGAATATGATGTAGAAATTCAGTCATACTCAACAGGCTCAATTCCATATAAAACAACATATATCACAGATAATAGTCTAGGAGCCGGGAAAACAAAGGTAATTCAAAATGGATCAAATGGAGCTACATCAGTTACTTATAGAATTTTAAAGCAAAATGGTAAAATAGTGTCAAAAAACTTGATATCAAAAGACACATATCAGCCTCATAACAAAATTATTGCAAGAGGCAATTAAAAATGTTAAAGGTGTTTCTCTACCAAAAAGAGAAAAAATATAAAAGGAAGGATAAAGATTATGGAAGAAAAGAAAAAGGCAGAAGCCAAAGAGGAGAAAAACATTAAAAAAGATGAGAAAAAACAAAATGACAGCAAACAAAAAGAAATTAAGGAAAGCAAATCAACATTGAAATCAGAAAAAGCTGGTGATGAAAATGCAAAAGTTGTAAAACCAGGAGAAGAGAACACAAAAGAAGAAAACAATGCAAAAGAAAGCAAATCAAACTTTAAGGTCGTAAAACCAGGAGAAGAGAACAGTAAAGACGTAAGCCCTTCAAAAGATGACAAAAAAAGTGAAAGCAAAGAAAACAAAAAAAGTGAAGGCAAATCAAAAGAGAAAAAGTCAAAGAAAAAAGGAAATGGGGGTAAAGTATTTTTAGTAATACTACTTATCCTAATTTTAGCAATAATAATACATTATGTAAAAAATCAAATGATTTTTGCTAAAATATATAATACTGCAAAGGATTATACATCAATAGAAAATTATGAAGTAAAAAGAGAAATCACTGGAACTGACATAAACAATACAACAGATGCAAAATACTTAAACGGATTATATAAAGTTACATTTACACAATCAGATAATTCAAAACTTACAATGGTAACTATGCAAAACAAAGTTGCAATTTTTACAGAAAAAAATGGAGTAAAAACAGTAAGATTTTCAAACAAAGATAAAGTAGATTTAAATGGAATTATTGGATTAGAAAACCGTACTTTTACATCAAATGAATGGTATAATAATTGTTGCTCAATGATTCATACAAAAACAGAAGACGGAAAAGAATATTATGTAATAAGTGGATTCAATTCAAACATAATGCCAACGGTTGGAAGTCACGCAGAAGTATATATAAATAAAGAAAATGGTTTAATTGAAAAAATTGTAGAAACTGGAAAAGATGGAAATGAAGTACAAACAACAACATACAAATATGAATTTAACAATGTAAAAACAACAGACTTAGGAATACCAGATATTACATCATATAAATTAGCAGAATAATAATTATCAAAAAATCTCAAAGAGATAAATAAAAATGACCAGAGTAAGGAGAGTTTAGATAAGGACATTTCTAAACTCTCCCTTTGAGGTGCTTTAAACTAAGATGCTTTTTGATTTATTTTATCTTTATATTTTTGATATAGTTCTTCAAGTTGTTCTTCTGTTGTTGGAACACTTATAATTCCAACTCCATTATAATAGATATCAACTTGTCTGAATCTTTTACCATTTACATTAGTCCACTCATGAACTTTAATTTTATCAATGAATTCATTTACAATTTCAGGCGTTAACTCTTTAATTTCTGTATATTTCTTTACTTTGCTAACAAATTCACTAATATTAGTTGTTTTTTGCTCTTGGGTAGAAATCTCTTTTGACAAAATCTCAATTTTTTGTTTTAATTCATTTTGTTCATTTTCATAAGTTTTAGAAAGTAGCTCAAATTTTTCATCTGAAATTTTGCCTTTAACATTATCTTCATAAATATGCTGAAATAATAAATCTAATTCTTTGATTCTTGCATTGCTTTTAGTTAATTCTTTTTGTTTATGATTAAGTTCTTGTTTTTCTGCTTCCGTTGATTTTTTAAATTGTTCAATTACAAATAAGTATTCAAATTTTTTAACATAATTTAATGTGTTTTGTAGGTTTTCAAGAATTAAATCCCTTAATACTTTATCTTTTATATTATGTGCTGTGCAAGAATGTGTAGAATTATTCTTGTAATTAGAACATCTATAAAAATCTTTGTCTGGCGTAAAATATTGACTTGTACAATAATATAGCTTAGAGCCACATTCATTACAGAATAGATGTCCTGAAAATATACTTTGTTTTCCAGTTTTTTGATTTCTTCTTCTTGAATTTCTTATTTTTTGTACAAGATTGAAAGTTTCTTCATCAATTATTGGTTCATGTGTATGTTTAAATACTTTCCATTCTTCTTTTGGCAGTCTAATTTGAGTTTTGTCTTTAAATGAACGCCTTTTTGTTTTAAAATTAATTGTATCGCCAATATATTCTTGTCTAGATAGTATATGTTTTATAGTTTGTGGGCTCCAATAATTTTTAACTTCTTGCACTTTATTGGGAGTAGGTTTGTTCATACTTTGAAGATACTCTGTTGGTGTCATTATGTGTTCTTCTTTTAATTTTCTAGCAATTTGGGAAACTCCGTATCCATCAATGCAATATTTAAAGATTTTTCTTACAACTTTTGCAGCAGGCTCATCAATAACCCATTTGTTTTTATCTTCATCAGATTTTTTATAACCATAAGGTGGGTTAACAGTTAGTGGAATACCTGAACTTCCTTTGTTTTTAAATACTTCTCTAACTTTTTGACTTGTATTTTTTGCGTGCATTTCGTTAAACCAATCTTGAATAGGTAAGAAGTCATTTAATCCTTTACTTGAATCAATATTATCCATTATTGCAATATATCTAATATTTAATCTAACAAAATCCTCTTCAAGAAGTTGTCCAACAACAAGTCTATTTCTTCCAAGTCTAGAATGATCTTTAACTATAATTGTTCCAATTTTGCCTTGTTCTGCTAAATCCATAATTTGCATAAATGCTGGTCTAGTAAAACTTGTACCACTGAATCCATCATCAACGAAAAACTCTGTGTTTTTAAAACCATTACTTTCTGCATATTTAATTAATATTGATTTTTGATTTTTAATGCTATTGCTTTCTCCTAGCTGTTCATCATCTCTTGATAAACGGCAGTATAAAGCAGTTATTTTTTCATTATCGTTTATTTTTTGCTGTCCCATAATATATCTCCTTTCTGATAGACAGCCTAAATACGATATAATTGTAGTACACTTAATATACCATACTTAGACTTTTTTCGCAACGGATTCAAAAAATTAATTTTCATTTCTTATAATTCTTAAAATTTGAGTTAAAATATCTTCTTTAGAATCCTTATTAAAGAAAGTATTTACTTGATATACTTTTCCGTTTATCTCTTTTTCAAAGTTCAAATATTTTTCTGGACACATTTCTTTGAAATATGCCATTCTTTCTTCTTTTGTCATTTTGTCCAACTTAGCAAAGAAATCATCTACTGCACTTTTTAAGATTTGTTTTTCTTTTTCAGTTAAGACTAATTTAACATTACCTTGCATCTTTATCATCCCTCCTTTTATTAAATTTTGGAGAGTTGATATTTCTATTATGTTTGTATTCTTTTATTAATTCCTTTTCTGCAAATTCTTTTCTTGAAGAATCAATGCTATTGAGCCATCTTTTATCAGAATCTGTGAGATTTTTCAATATTTCTATTTCAGATGGTGTATATAATTTTTCTAATCTTTGTTGTTCTTCAAGTTGCTTCTGTTTTATTATTTCTTGTTCTTCTTCTTTAAATAATGATTTAAAGAAATCTGCAACTCTTGTTGGTGCATAAGTAAATGCGTGAATAAAATCTTTTGTTTTTTCTTTTAATTCATCAAACTTTAATTTTAAACTATCAACCTCTAATTGAAGAATATTATTCTTTTCTTTTAGTTTTTCAATTTCAATATCTGCAACCACACCTTTTTTAGCATATTTTACAATGTTTTGATAATCAACTGTGTCAAGTTCGATTTTTTTGCCAAAGAATTTATTTTTACCAATATCAATTCTATTAACATCACCTTTATAACCTTTGTATTCTTCAACATCTTTCTTTATTTCATTCAATTCTTGTTGTGTGATATTTTTGCTTTTTTCAGTTTCTTCAATAGCATACGTGTTTTCTGTAAATTTAGATTGTTGTTCTTTTACTTTATCAGTAATTTCTTTTAACTTTTCACTTTCCTTTTTGGCTTTAAACTCTAAATCTGACAAATGTTCAGCAGTAGAGCCTTTTTCTCCTCTAATAAAATCTCTAAAACCATTGTCAGACATATATTTATAAAATCTATCTTGAAGTAAGCTATAAGATTTAATTAGAACAGGCTTACCTTTATCATTAAGGATTTCTTTGCCATTATTATCAAGTGCTTTCTGGCTTTTCCATTTCTTGCTATGACTGACTTGCATAATAGTTTCTTTAACTTTGCCTACAAGCGATTTGTCTTTTACTCTTTTAGAATATTTAATCTCTTTTTTGACAACAGGTATTGCAATAACATGTAAATGATAGTGATAGATTGGCTTACCATATTCTTCAGTTAGTGCAGTATTTTGTTCATCTGCGTGCATAACAGCAGAAATAATATAATTTTCTCCATATTCTTTTTCTGCAAAATGATATGCTTCTTCATAAAATTTCTTTGCAAAATCGTATCCTCCGTGCTTTTCAAAGTAATCTGAATTGATATCAAGTATAAGTTCATCAAATAATTTAGCATTGTCTTTCAAGCCTCTTAATGAAATTTTACCTGTATCAACTAATTCTTTTAATCTTTCGTTATAACTTGTGTTGCAAGTTTTATAATGGACATTATTTTTAGATTGTTCCAAATCAACATTCATATTGGAGTAAATTTTGTTTTTGCGTTCATTGTGTCTTTCTGCTTTTCCAATATTCTGTGATGTATATGTAACAACTCTTGCAACAGAATAGTTTGTTTTACCCATAAGTGTGTTCCTTTCCTGCAGGTATGCAAGAGAGGGAATTATACAAAAATAACAAAACCTTTTTCAAAGAATTAATTTCTGCCTTACTAAGCTAGCCTTGTGGCAATAGCAAATCTGCGAAGCAGTTACACAACTTTTTCTTTTAGTGAATTTTGGAAAGCATATAAACAAAGTTTGTATTGCTTTCTTAAAATTCACTCACTCAAAAGTGTGTAACCCACTATGACACTTTCAAACTCCGTTTGCAAAGATGTCAGTGGGCTCTTTTAGCAGAGGGCATACAAATAATCAAATTCCATTTGATTATTTGTACAAGAATAATAAATTACATTTATTATTCTTGAGAGAGATAACCAATAAATTGTTTATCTCTCTGTTGGAGGTAAAAATATTTCTCACATAAATATTTTTACTCCAATCGCAAGTTATATTATAAAAATCTACTACGCGATTTTTATATATACTTGCTCTAGTTACAATAGCTTTTGCTATTGTAACATACAAAAAAGGCTTCGCTTTTTTGTATCAAAACGAAACCTTATATATTTCATATATAAATAACCATAATTATAATATTAAAATGTTTCGTTTTGTACTACTGAAAAATTTTCTGCATACCTGCATAATAATTTTTCTAATTCCTTTACTATTAAAAAGATAAAAGAATTTGTTTTATTTAATTTACATTTAGCAACTTTTAATAAACCCAACAAAAAACACTTTTTTGGATATTCCTTAAAATATTGCTTAAGTAAATTAAATATGATATTTTGTAGCACTTACGATTAACATATTACTTCTTTTATTGGTTGGAAAATTTTTTATCTGTATGATTAAACATACACCCAACACCAGCCCCATTGCATGAAGGGCTCTTTACAATCATGGCTCCGATCAGATAGGAGTATAAAGTATTATCTTGCGATGTACTTTTTATAGATATATTTAAAATATATCAATTTAATTATAATGTAAAAGTTTTTTTCAACCTATCAACAGGGTATATCATTATTCAATTTTTCAGTGCCATATCTCTATGACAACTATACTATACCACGAATTACTCGAAAAATCAAGGAAATATTTTAAAATAAATTGTAAAAGTACTTATTTTATGATAATATCTCAAGTTTAACAGTTTTAAGAGGGCAAAAGGCTTGTAATGCTACTGTATCAAGCATTACAAGCCTTCGGTGCTTTTTCAATTTTGCACAATGTTTTTATTTTTTTATATTTTTTAAAATTTTTTTCATATTTTTATCTGTTGTTATTTCATAGTCTGTTCTTACACTAAATACCTCATGCAATTCATCTGTTAAATCTGTTCTAGTATAGATTGGAATATAGTTTTCATCATCACTTTTTATTAATCTCATTTCCTTTAACGTTGTTATTATTTCATTACTTGTATATCCCTCTTTTAATTTCTTTTCTAATATTCTAAATATTAATAATGATAAGAAACATATTGTAAAATGTGCTTTTATTCTATCATCTCTTTTCAAATATACTGGTCTTGCTTTAAAGTCTGTTTTCAATATTCTAAATGATTCTTCAATTTCCCATCTATTTTTATTTACTTTTATAATATCAGCAATGTCATCTTCAAGAGTTGTACAAACTGCATAAAAACCATCAAATTGTTCTTCTTTTTTTATAGCTTCTATATTTAAGCTTTTCACTTTTTTTTCTGCGATTTCGCCATCTTCTGTTATTGCAGCCACATTTATAAATCTTTTTGGATCATTTAAATTTCTAGTTGTTACTCCTGGATTTTCTATTATATTTTTTGCTCTTTGAATTTGTTCTTCTCTTACATGCTTTTGGTAATCTGCATATTTCTGCGAATATGATACTATTAATCTTTGCTCTAATCCATTTTCATTTATCCATTTTTCTTTATAGAAAATCTTATCATAATCTTCTTCTGTTAAATTATTTAAATTTATTTCTTTTTTTGAACCTAATGTATGCCATCCATCTTTTGAAAGTGCCCATTCTTGTAAATGCTTTTTTATTTTCTTTAATGATTGGGTTACTATAAATGATCTACTTTGTAAATTATTAAATTTTCTGTTGTCTATAGATGCAAGTCCTGCATCTGTACAAACTACAAACTTTGACATCTCAAAATCTCTAATTATTTGTTCTTCTAATGGTTTTAATGTTGTTTGTTCATTTGTATTTCCACTCGTTATATTAAATGCAAGGGGAATACCATTTCCATCCATAAACAATCCCATTTGAACTATTGGCGATTGCCTATGTTCTTTACTTTTTCCATATTGTTTTAATCCTTCAGCTTGTTCTATTTCAAAAAAATAATTTGTACAATCATAATATAAAATTCTTGAATTTCTATTAATAACATTTAGACTATTTTTATATACTTCAGATTCTATAAAGTCTGTTTCTTCTGATATTACTTCTAAAGCTCTATATATATCATGTAATTCATAATTTGGTTGCTCTATAAATTTTTTTGCAACTTCAAAAGAAGACAATTTTGAACATGGTTCAATTATCCTTGTATAAATTAAATCTTGCAATATTTTATTTAAATCATATTTGATTCTATATTTATCAGAAACTTTTTTACATGTTTCATTAAGCTTTAAATCATAATATAATTTTTCTAAAAATATGTATCCAA
>Ga0256406_1000182_pt1 | contig 121154 bp, 84 predicted proteins | sample RumenRJG_03DNA_FD_185986 | JGI IMG/M metagenome (GOLD analysis project Ga0256406, IMG submission 185986) | Bovine rumen microbial communities from Lethbridge, Alberta, Canada - RJG_03 | ecosystem: Host-associated > Mammals > Digestive system > Stomach > Rumen | place: Canada: Alberta...
TGAAGACAACTATGATGAAATTTGCAAGCAACATATTGTATTTGATAAGAAGCTTCCTAAATGGAATTATAGAATCTTATGGCAAGGGAAGACGAGTTTACCAAGTTAATTTTTAAATGTTACTAAGTTCATTGAGAAATCGATGAAAGCACGTCTCCAGAGCAACGGGAATCTGAAGAAAGTTAACCCTCAAGACGGCTGGCCCGCAGAACGTTACCAGCCGGATATCATGGGCACGGACGGTGCAGACAAAGGAAAAATGCCTGCCCTTGAGACCAACCGACCAACACCGGCCCCGTTTGCGGAATACAAAGGCGATCCACACGATGCTTTCTGGTATTTTGACCGTGAGATGGCTGAACTCACCGAGGCACGCTATCGTGAGACCCGAGGCAAGGCCATGCAGTATGTCGGATTCATGGATAAAGATAAACTTATTCCTTATAATGACAAGTTGCAAGGCGGAATGCAATGGACTTTTGTGCCTTCAAGCAAGAAACTGATCTTCAGTCTGAAGCCTGTTTATACGGACGCTACCCACAATACGCTCTCCGATAAACACGGCACGGGCCGACTGCATATCGAAGTGATTAGTGGTCCCGTCAAGAAGATTGGCGACAATACCTTTGAGGTCTATCCTTATGAAGCAGGCTGGGATGACGCTCGTCGCTCCTTCAGCTGCTGGCTTGTAGCTGTGGCAGAGCCCGACGGAAAGTTTAAAGGTGCTGTGCAACCGCTCCAGGTCGTTCTTCCAAAGGATATTATCCTAAAAGGCATTCAGTAGTTTTAAGACAGGGATAAGTATTTCTTGCGTAATCTTCTTATCCAATTCGTATTCTTATAAAATAATCACCCATGAAAAAGAATACGATAAGATATTGTGTGCTATTGCTTTTGCATATCATGTCACTTGTCACTGCAGAGGCACAGTCGGCCCTGTTTCCTCTGAGCAGTGTGAGGCTTCTACCCTCCCGCTTTCAGGACAACTTCAAGCGCGACTCGGCATGGATGATGTCGATCTCTGTACCGTCGTTGCTACATAGTTTCCAGACCACTGCCGGCGCTTATGCCGGCAAGGAAGGCGGATACATGACCGTGAAGAAACTCGGCGGATGGGAGTCAATGGACTGTGACTTGCGCGGGCATATCACCGGACACTTGCTCTCCGCCCTTGCCGTGCTCAATGCCCAGACGAACTCAGACGCAGTGAAAGCCAAGGCCGACAGCATCGTCAACGGCCTCAATGAGGTGCAGCACGCCTATGGCAACACAGGATATCTCAGTGCTTTCGGTGAAGGACTCATCGACCGAAATATCGAAGGCAAAAGCGTGTGGGCTCCGTGGTATACGCTGCATAAGATTCTTCAAGGCCTCATCGACCAATACACACTTTGCGGTAACGATACCGCACTCGCTATCGCCAAGCGGATGGGCCTCTGGGCATACAACAAGACAAGGGATCTCTCTGAAGAGACTCGTAAACGGATGCTGCGCAATGAGTTTGGTGGCTTCAACGATGCCATGTACCAGTTGTTTGGCCTCACGAAAGACGAGCGCTATCTCAAGACTGCCCGTTTCTTCTACGATGCAGTGAAGATCGACCCTTTAAAGCAGGGCAACGATGACCTCGGTACCAACCACGCCAACACGTTTATCCCGAAGCTTATCGGGGAAGCCCGTGGGTATGAGTTGCAGGGGCGGTCCCCTGTGGCCGCCCGCAATGATTCTTCCCGTCAAGCGGCTTCCCTGCTCTTTACCACTCTCGCCTTCAACCATGCCTTTGTCACGGGTGAGGTCTCCGACAAGGAGCATCTCTTCGACCCGAAGAAACAAAGTAAGCATCTTTCCGGCTATGATGGTGAGAACTGCTGCACGTTCAACCTTCTGAAGCTCGCTACCCACGTCTACAGTTGGAACATCCGGGATGCAGCGAAACGGGAACAAACCGTCGCTTATTGTGAGCGTGCGCTCTACAACCATATCCTCGGACAGCAGGATCCGCGGACATCAATGGTCTGTTACTTCACACCACTGCAGTCGGGTGCCTACCGTCTCTACTCCACGCGCGACAGCAGTTACTGGTGCTGTGTTGGCAGTGGCTTCGAGAGTCACGTAGGCTATGCACGCTTCATCTACGGACATGATGGCGACCATGATCTCTTCGTCAACCTCCTCATCCCTTCCCGACTTAGCTGGCAAGGAACAACAGTGACACAGACGACTAACTTCCCTCAGAGCGGTACTACCACGCTTACCTTCACGGGCAAGCCCCGTAGTTTCAACGTTCACCTTCGCCGGCCTGCTTGGGCAACGAGTGTTAGCGTAAAGGTTAATGGAAAGAAAGCTAAAGGCATCGTTTGGCAGAAAGACGATATCATCATTCCACCTATGGCAACCGCTTCATCCAAGCAAAGTGCGACAAAAGAAGGGAAAGAATCTATTGAGGTTAGTTATGGCATGGCGCTCCACGAAGAGACGACTCAAGATGATCCGAACCGCTTTGCCGTGCTCTATGGTCCTATCGTGCTGTCGGGAAAACTGCAGACCGTGGCACATCCATTCAGTGACCCGAAGAAATACAACGACTATTATACATTCAATTACAACATCCCGTCTACAGTCGCCAAAGACGGTCACCTGGATGGCATCAAGAGTCTGAAAACGATTGGACCGTTGGAATACATCACTCCCAACGGCATCCACCTCCACCCGTTCTATGATGCCCACCACGAACGGTATGTAGTTTACTGGCAGCGGTAATCATATGCAGGGCTACACCCTGCAAAAAACAGATCATCAATAAAATTATCAGCACAATGAAAAAGTCATATATCCTTCTTCTCTTAGTTTTCTTGCCACTCCTTGCCTCCGCTCAGACGCTCGACGTGGACAAGCAACTGAACTATTGCCACACACAGATCCTCCGCGCTCTCAAGGACCTCCGGCAGTCTGACGGTTCTTACGACTACAGTAAAGAACCACGAAACATCCTCGCTACCGACAAGCAGAAAGGATGGAACTGCCGGCCGGCAACGGCTGAGGAGTGGTGCGGCGGCTTCTGGCCCGGTATTCTGTGGATGGACTACAGTCTCACGAAGGATGAGAACATCGAGAATGCAGCCGAAGGCTACACGCAGGCTTTGCGTCACATCGCCTATGAGCCGATCTTCGACCACGACATCGGCTTCCTGATGTTCTGCTCTTTCGGCAAAGGATACGAGGCTACACACAATGCCGACTACAAGAAGATCATCTTTGCCTCTGCCGATTCTCTCGCTACACTCTTCAACCCCATGGTCGGCACAATCCTCTCCTGGCCCCGCAACGTGAAGATGTTCGGTGGCCATAACACCATCATGGACAACATGATGAACCTCGACATGATGTTCTGGGCTGCGAAGAATGGCGGCAACCCGTTGCTCTACGACCTTGCCGTGAGTCATGCCAAGACAACGATGGAGCATCATTTCCGTCCCGACGGTTCCTGCTATCATGTCGCCGTCTACGATCCCGTCGACGGTCATTTCATCAAAGGTGTAACCCATCAGGGTTATGCCGACTCGTCGATGTGGGCTCGCGGACAGTCGTGGGCTATCTATGGCTACACGATGGTCTATCGCTATACGAAGAACCCCGTGTTCCTGAAGTTCGCAGAGAAGGTGACTGATGCCTATCTCCGCCGGCTTATCGGTAGTAATGAAGACAAGATAACAACTGATATCCTCGCTCGAAAAGACTTGATCCCGAAGTGGGACTTTGATGATCCGGACCCGAAGGCCTCGAAGGATGCCAGTGCTGCCTGCGTCGTGGCCGATGCGCTCTTAGAACTTTCCCAGTATGTCGGCAACGAAAAAGGCAAGTATTACCACGATATCGCCGTGGCAACACTCGACCAACTCAGTACTCCTGACTACCTTAGTGGCAAGCGTAACGACAGTTTCCTGCTCCACTCCACTGGTCATCATCCTGCCGGCTCGGAGATTGACGCCAGTATCATCTATGCCGACTATTATTATCTCGAAGCTCTGACGAGACTAAAGAAGAAATAGAGTTCTCTCCCACTTTTCGGGTCGATGGGTTCACACAACCTCGAAGAGGTTGAACATGGTTAGCCCCACGTGAGGCGTAGCCGAAACATGGGGTTGTGAATAGGGCGAATGACCTAAAAACCGGCCTCGAAGAGGGCGAACATGGTTTAAACACCCATCAGCTATAGCCAGCATCCCACCCATGTTCGCCCTCTTCGAGGCCGACAGGTCAGGTTAAATCGCCCGACCCGAACCCCAGGTTGCGTCGCTGCGCTCCTTACCTGGGGCTAACCATGTGCAACCTCTTCGAGGTTGACTGCAGTATCAACCCGAAAAGAGAAGAACCTAAATCTCTCTCCCGCTTTTCGGGTCGAAAAGTGCCTACCATAGGACAAAGGCGTTAGTGCAGGAGCTACCGATCTGGTCGCCTTTATTTACCTTATCACTTCAGCAGTTCCGCGATACGTGCTTTTAAAGCCTCTCCGTGGAGGTCACGTCCTACGATGACACCCTTCTTGTCGATGAGCATCGTGAAAGGAATAGCCTTCACATTATAAGCCTTGGCAGCAGCACTCTCCCAACCCTTGAGGTCGCTGATGTGCTGATAGTCTAGACCCATGGTCTTGATGGCCTTCAACCACGACTCTTTCTTACTGTCAAAAGAGATACCAACCATTCCGACTCCCTTCGACTTGAACTCTGCATAGATCTTCTTCATCTCAGGCAGTTCAGCACGGCACGGGCCACACCAGGAAGCCCAGAAGTCGACGATGGTGAGTTTGTTCTTCTTGACGAGAGACGACAGGCTTGTCATCTTACCCTTAACGTTAGGCAGCGTCACATCTATCATCGGGTTACCATCTGCGGTCTTACGGTCCGTATCCAAGCTCTTCTGCAAAGCCACGACCTGTGGATTATTCTTCATCGTCTCAGGGACGAGGCGTAACACGCTGTCCATTTCGTTGAGGGTCATCTCGTAGCTCAGATTACGAAGCAGGCCAATACCGAAGATATTATCCATGTTGCTGAAAGCATAGTTTTTCTGTATTTTTGTTGAAATACTGTATAGGCTATCTGCCTGTTGCTCTGCTTTCTTCTTAGCCTCAGCAGAAGCATTGGCATCTCTGACTGTCTTTCGCAGCGGTATTATCTGATCATAAATAGGCTTCAGCTCCTCGATCAACTTATGGTTGATAAAATTGAGGGGCGATCCCATTACATAATTTCCCATGCCCTCCTCTGCTGCATCAATATAACAATCAAGCGTGTTTCCTGGTGCCGCATACAGTTCCGTTGCCGAGAAATGGGTCGGATCTGTCACACAATTGACCACAAGAGGACTACTCTTTGTCTGAGCATTGTCAGGCACAGAGAAAGCGAACTCACCGCCTTTCACAATGGTAGAGTCGACGTAGCGGTTAGGTACATCGGCTAAAGTTCCAATGTAGACCTTAGTACCATCGGGGTAGCCTTTGACATGACCCTTCACCATTGTGGAAGAATTCTGCGCTACCATAGGCATTGATGCCAATGCCAAAAGTGGCAGCATTGCTAAAATGTGTTTTATCATACTTGTATATAAATTACAGTTATTCGTTTGTGAGCTATTTTGACAAAGCCTCCTGAATCTGTGCTTCGAGCTTTGACTCATCATTGATGCGGCAGATAATCTTACCATCCTTACCGATGAGATACTTCGTAGGCAGGTAGTGGATGGCATAGAGACTGCTGAGATCCTTTCCGTCACGGACAGGCATGTGGGTCTTATCGTCCCACTTCAGTCCGCGCAGCACATGGTGGAAGCCATCACCGATGAGTTGGTCTTTCTCCACGGCTGCATGCCATTTGTCCTCAGCGCGGTCGTCGTCGGCTACATATACCATGTCGAGCCCTTTGTCATGATACTTCTTGTAGAGTTCGAGCATATGAGGATTACTGCGTCGACAAGGTACACACCATGAAGCCCAGAAGTCGATAATGACGACCTTGCCACGGAGAGATGATAGCGTGAAAGGTTTCCCGTTAATATCATTGGCAGTGAAGTCAGGTGCCAACTTGCCTGGACGGACCTTATCGAGTGTCGCTAACTCCTCACGGATTTCATCGGCGTCAACACCATACTTCTGCACACGTGGAGTAAGACGTTCGAAAGCTGCCTTCAACTCCTCAAAACTCATGCGGCCTTTCTCCATATTCAAGAACTGCGTAGCATAATAAGAGTCGGTTTCCTTATCGATATAGCTCTTTACGAAATCACTATACTGCTTGCTATAGCCCTGCATGATTTTTTCGAGAGAGTCTCTTTTTGCGCTATCAGCTTTGTAAAACTCTGCATTCATCTTCATCAAGGGCTCAAGGAATGGACGCATCCCACTAATCATCTTATTGAGCTGATCTTGAGCCTCTCCACCCCTGATGTCAGCAAACTGTGACACCTTGGCATCGCCTTTGAAAGTGATGGTTGTCGGCTCGAGTGCTACCTGCCAATAAGACTGGTTCATGCTCAGACGGTCACCTACGGCAAGAGTCCCCGATTCGAACGGACGATCGAGCGTGCCTTTAAAGCTAAACTTACCATTCTTGATCTTGGTAGAGTCGATGTCATTGCTAAGGCGACCGCCACGGTTCAAATAGATCATCTTACCTTCAGCACCCTTAATGGTACCTTTGATGGTAAAGTTTCCCTATGCTAGAGCATGAAAGCTCAATAGCACAGCAGAAAGAAGGAGGATTGTCTTTTTCATTACTTGTTTTTATTACTTGTTAAGTTGGGATTAGCATCACGTGCCGGTTTCGGGATTGGGAACACCCACAGATTGGAACCGGGCTCTAAAGTATAGGTCACGCCTGCAATTGTTCGCGAGAGTGTTGTCGCCCACTCACTCTCCGTGTTCCAACGCTTACGCTGCATAAACGTCCATCCTGTGAATAGGAGTTCTTCAAACGACACCTGCTGAAGCTTCTTTATAGCTTCACCCTTCGTTGTTACAACACCTTGTAGAGGCTGGTACTTATCCTCGGGCAAGCGACTTTGGCGCAAGATGTCGAGGTTATGCATTGCTTCTCCGATGTCTCCTTTACGCAACTCTGCCTCTGCAATGATGAGATACATGTTAGGTGCTGCCAAACCAGATATGTTATCATGAGTACTATAATCGCTTAAAGGTCCATCCCATCCAGGCAGTCCTACAAGCTCGTCAGGAGAAGGCTCGCCATCATCAGGCTTACCCCGATAAGCATCACTGGATTTTGGATAGAGATACCAACGTGCATAACCTGGCTCAATCTGAGATATATCCTTAGGATCCACCCACAAATAATTAAAATAATCAGGGATACAGAGATAGACCTCGGGATCGCTCAACGACTCAAAGACCGACTCCTGATAGCTGCCACCAAAGCTGTTGGTCTTTGTTGTGACGTTAGACCAATAGTTGTTCAGCGATCCACCCAGTTCCAAGGCCTTCTTAGCAGCATCTTCCGCCTCTGTATATTTCTGCATAGCCATACAGATGTGCGCTTTGATAGCATAAACAGCGGCCTTGCTCAGGCGTTGCTTGCTCGTGGGGGTCTTAGGCACGCCATCAAGGCTGATAGCCTCATTAATGTCTTTCAGAGCGAGGTCATAGCATTCTTGTACCGTCTTCTTAGGCTGCAGCTGTGTGATGTCGACGTCTTCCGTGAGATAGATCACGCCGGGATCTTGAGCAGCCTTAGCAGGGTTGTAAGCTTTGGCAAACTTCTGCAGGATGAGGTAGTGTCCATAAGCGCGCCAAGCTAATGCCTCACTCCGGAGCGCATTCTTCTTGGTATCATCGCCTGATGCAACAGACAGTTGGGTGAGGATAGGGTTAGCCATCTTACCTATCCACGAATAGCACGTGCTATAATAGTCATCAGACGTGGTGAGTTCTTCTATGCGTTTAATGCTGGCATCATCGTCAAAGAAGCCAAACAACAATGTTGACAATGACTTGTTTTCTACAAGAAAGTTGGCTGTGACATCATCATAAGAAAAGATAGCACTGCCACCCACATTGTTCAAAGGACGAACGGTCAGTGCCTTGTCTTGATTAAGCAACATGTCAAGGTCGTTGACGGTATTGAGCAGGCTCTTACCCTTAGGCTGGATATCCGTGAAGTCAGAACAGCCCGCTGCAAGCAGCAATGTCAGGACAACAGCAAGACAACTTTTGATCTTATTAAATTTCATCATGTTTTTCTTCTATTATTATCGTTTCTTTCATCCTTTACAGATTCAAGTTCAGTGTGAAGGTGTATGTCGTCGGGAGTTTGACGCCGAGTGTCTCCGGGTCAAGTCCAACCTTGTTAGCCTTCCAGATAGCACCGATGTTATCAATCTGCAACTGTATTGAGCAACGGTTCACGCCGAGAGGACGTATCCACTCTGTGGGCAGACTGTAACCAAGAACGATGTTACGAATCTTGAGGAAGTCGCCCTTGTAGATAGCATTATTACCATAGGAAGGCTCACTGCCTAAAGAACTGCTGCCATACTGTCCGTAGCCTGGATGAGAAGTCGGGTTCTCCGGTGTCCATGAATTGAGGAAATAGCTCGATAATACCCCTTGATAGAAATACATACCTCCGAACTTCTCCGTTTCAGGCAATGCACGCAGCACATGACCGCCATAGTATGCCATCATAATAGAGAGGTAGAGTCCATTCCACTGCACGCGGTTGTCAAGACTCATCACGACCTTCGGGTCACTTTGTCCACTATACTCCAGAATGTCTGGGCTTCCACCTGAAACACTATGACTGATGACACCATTGTCACCATACCACAGCGTTGAACCCTTAGTACCATAAGTGCCATCATCAATGCCGGCGAAACGATAAGACCAGACAGCAGAAGCGGGATAGCCGGAAACGTAAGCTCCGGAACGGTCGAGCTCGTAAGCCTTAGTAGCAGGGAACTCCACATCCTCAACGGTATTTTTGTTGTGCGAGAATGTGAAACTCGTGGACCATCCGAAGTCAGAACGGCTCCACTGACGTAGCCAGTCAGCAGTAACTTGCAGTTCCACACCCTTGTTCTTCATTGACGCGGAGTTAGTGATAAGATAAGAGTATCCCATAGTGGGATCAATGGAATGACGTGCGAAGACATCCTTAGCCTTCTTGCCATAGTAATCGAGAGCACCTCGGATGCGATTATCCCAGAGAGAGAAGTCAACACCTAAGTTCAACGTGCGTGTCTGCTCCCAGCGTAAGTTAGGGTTGGCAGGCGAGTCTATGCTGGCATAAGGCTGCTTCGTGTAATAGTTGAGTTGGCCAACCGTTGCCGTCATATAAGAAGTGGCACCCTGATAGATATTACCTGTAACACCATAGCTTAGACGGAGCTTGAGGAAGTTGACCCACTTCACATCCTTCATAAACTGTTCTTGATCCATATTCCACGCACCGCCGACAGACCACAACGGCTTGCCACGGAACTTGGAGTTTAGACCATAAACATCGGCATAGTCCTTACGCCATGATGCGAATACATTGTATCGGTCATTGTAAGTATAAGTCAGGTTGGCGTAACCCGAACCGTAACGATGCCGCACTTCAACCACGGGATCCATGGAGTTGGCGATGTAAGGTTGGAAAGCAAACTGATAAGCGGGGAATCCGCCCAATGCACTCATGTAATAAGACGATTTACGCATATTGTAGAGGTCACCAAGGTTGATGGTCGTAGTGTTTGCAGACTGCAACTGATCATCATAGCCGAGGAGCAGAGCATTGGAACCAGTGGTCTTTGTCTCACGCAGTTCCATACCTGCCAGAGCGTTAATGGCATGCTTGCCAAAATTTTTGGCATAATTAGCTTGTGCACGCGCTGTCCAGTAACGACCATCCGTGTTTTGAGTCTGCAAGAAGCCTCCGGTACCACAGACAGGATAGAGAACCGTCTGAGTAACCGGATCATAGGTGGCGTAAGCGTTCTTCAGCACTCTCACTGGATGGCTCTGCTCATTGGCGTAGGTCTGAGTCTTGGTGTTGTCTGTCTCATAAACAAACTGTGTGTTGAATGTCAGGCCATCCATTATTTTGAAGAGCAAGTCACCATGATAGCGCAAGTGATTACGGTGATTGGTCGTCACATTATTGTATAGTTCATCAACGAGATTGGTGCCGGTATCAACGATACCCGGAGCCCATGAATACCAAGGGCTATCGTTGCCATCATACCAGCCATACATCTTACGAATGGAGCCATCAGCATTGTGCATGGTCTCATAAGCAGCATAGCGGAAGGGTGATCCGGTGTAGGCATTATAGTCGGTACCGGGACCTTTCTGCTTATTGAGCACGGCATTGATATACATACTTGCCGTAAGCCACCTGGCCACATCGAAAGAACCCTTGTAATTGATGTTCACACGCTGGTTCATGCTGTTCTTCTGACCCGCATTGTCATGCATATAGTTCAATGTCAGGTTGTTTGATGTCTTGTCGGAACGTCCACGCAATGAGAGGTTATACTCTTGAGTGACCTGGCGACGATAGATAGCATCGGCATATTCCTTTGCAAAGTTATTATGTGACAGTTCAGCCTTCTTTGCATCAAGCTCAGCCTGGGTGATAGTGCCAGCATAGAAATCATGATAAGCGACTTCGAGGGGTGACTCCGGATAGATGCCGTACATGCCATACATCTCCGTATACATCGATGCCATAGGATTGGTCTTGTAGCAATACTCCAAGAATTCTGACTCCTTCTTCACCTGCTGCTCGGCATTGAGATAGAAATTATCATTATAATCTACATTTCTCAACTGGCTCACCCTGACGTTTGCTGTAAAGTCGATATCAATTTTCCCCTTTTTGCTGGCATTCTTCGTTGTGATGACGATGACACCATTGGAGGCACGAGCACCATAGATGGCCGTTGCGGCAGCGTCCTTCAGCACGTTGATCGACTGGATATCATACTGGTTGATGTCATCTATCTTACCCTCCATGGGCAGGCCATCGACGACGAGAAGCGGTGAAGTCTCAGCATAGAGTGAGCTGGTACCACGAATCTTCAGTTCGCCGCCATAAGTGGAGAGTCCGGCAACCTTACCTTCCAGATTGCTCAAGAGACTAGTTGTAAATCGCTCATCAAGCTTGTCAGCATTAATGGTGACGGCTGATCCCGTCATCTTCGGCTTCGAGATCTCCTGATAACCTGTGACGACAACCTCCTTCAGACTGTTGTCACCCGTCATCTTAATGTCACGTCGAAGCGGTGCATTTCCCGCCGGCAGGTAGCTTGCGGCATTCTCCATGCCAATGTAGGTGAAGAAAAGACTACAGCGCGAGGCCGGCACCTTCAATGTATAGAAACCTTCCGAGTCGGTGATGGTGCACACCTTACTGTCATCAATACACACACTCACACCAGGCAAAGGCTCACCGCTCTCATCAGTGACATGGCCCGTGATGGTTCTCACACGGGCGCCATTGACACGACGTGTGATAGTGATGAGGTTGCCGTCGACATCATAGCGGCAGTTGATCTGCCCCATAAGGAGGTTGAGTACCCTGATAGCTTGGACATTGCGCACCGAGACCGAAACCTTCGGCCACGTCTTGGCGAGATCCGTACTGTAGATGAAGTTCAGTCCTGTTTCTTTGTGCAACTGGTCGAGGACCGTCTTAACTGGTTGCGCCGTCACATTGATTGTTACGGTCTTCCGAACGTTCTGCGCCATAGCCGTGGGAACTGCTGCCACCAACAGCCATAGCGTAAGAACAGTGGTTAATAAGTGCAATACATGCTTTTTCTTGTGTTCTCTCATAAGCACAATCTCTCTTATAAATTAATGATAATAATACTAAAACTCTTCCTTGATGGTCTTTGTCATCGGCATGAGACAGGCAGTAGCATTGCAAGCCTGATAGTTGACCTCCACGCTGATGGTGCCATGGCCTTTAGCTGTAAACTTCTGCTTGATCTCTACCTCATTCTCATAGATCATCGAACCGTTTGAATCCAATCTTCTGCCGATAGGCTTCAGCAGGTTGCCATTGAGTTCATAACCTGTACCCGTGATTTTATATGTCGTAGCGATGTAAGGATCTTTACTGCTGACAGTATTATAGATATGGTATCCCGGGTGGATCTTCATACGGATGGTAAGCACACAGTCGCTGCCTGACTTAGTAAGGGTTGACGACAGCGCCACGGGGTCGCTCTCAGTGGTCTTAAGCTTGTCACCCTGTGTAGCCTCTTTTTCTTCTCCTTCTTTAATTGCCACACTGTAGTCGTTACCGGGAGTGCCTGGAGTGAGGTCATTGACCAGCCATTTCCAGCCACCGCTCTCCGAGAAGAAGAGTTTCTTGCCATAACGTTTCAGCCATTTTTCAAACTCTCCCGGAGTATTGTAACGCAAAAGCGTGTATCGATAGAGCAGGCGCTTACCCATGGCAACATCCTTTCCGCTCTGCCAAAGCTCAACAGCCTTCTCCAACAGGCGGATGTCGTTATTGGCGATGCCCAACGACTTGGCGTCGGTGTCGAGCAGCAGGTCATAACCATCCAGGGTGCCATAGAAATAAGGCTTGTTCGACGTATAATAATCACGATAAGCCTTGGTATCCGTACCAAACTTCTCATACAACTCACCATAACGCTCCTTGAGGTAATTCTCATAGGTAGGGATCTTCTGCAGTTGGTCAGGCGTAACACCAAGGTACATCGTATACGGTCCATCAACTTTGCCACCAGCTTCCTGCACCGCCTTCAGCGAGTCAGCGATATGCATGATCATATCGTTAATATCCTTTATGTCTGCTGCATAGTCGTCATAAATCTCTTTAGAGGCCATGCGTGCCATCTGGTCAGCGTTGAAGCGAGTAGCAATGCCCTCATTGAGCTTGCGGGCAATGACACGATGGCCCTTGAACTTAGCCATATAAACCACAGCATTAGCAAAAACAGGCTTAGCCTCTTCCGTCATGTCGGCAGGAGAACCGGCAAAGCCCCACGTCATGAAGTTGGCATGACGACCAATGGCGATAGCGTCATAGCTCTTGGCACACTGACCGCCAGAGATAACCTCGGCATCGGGGGAGTCGAGATAGCCCCACTCACGAGTCACCATACCGACCTTATAGCCTTGAGTGTTGCCATAGTCGTGATTGTGCACTGTCCACATCGGTGTCATGGCCGGCACTTTATCACCCATCATCTTGGCAAACTCTAAGGCGCCATCAGGAGTTGGCTGGTCTTTCAGCGTAATCTTCACCGGATACGGGCCTTTGAATATAGCATTGTCGCGACGGAGGTTGAAAGCCTTGCCCAACAGACAGAGGCAGTACCAGTCGTTTTTCGTACCGATACGACGGCCTACCGTCTCACCCTCGTCGGCAATGGTGATGACGGGCCGGTCGAAGTCATCCGGGAAATACTTGGCAAATACCATCTTGGAGAACCTACCATTCTTATAAATCACCTGCTTAGGCTCCAACGGTTTGGGGTCACCGTCGATAATCGTCACATCATAATTATACGACATGTGGAAGTCATAGTCCTTACCTTGCACGGCTTTCACCGTCGTGAAATACGTGTTCAGGTAGTCGACCCATGCCTTGGTGCGTGCCACGATACTCTTGGCGTTGGCAAGCGTGTCGTAGGGAGTGTCGAAAGTATCTATATCGGAATGACCTCCGACATACAAAACGCTCAGGTCGGTCTTCTTGACGGCTGCCGCAGACAAGGTCATGCAGAACAGCGCTAACAACAGCACAATTTTCTTCATTTCTTCTACTTTGATATACATTAATATTATCTTACTTTATCACTATTCGATTTTTCTCTACTTTTATCTCTCTTCCTGTGATGGCCTCTATGGCACTAAGCGTGGGCTGCATCGGCTCATACTTGTCAAGACTTCCCGAGAAACGGACATTGCGGGCTGCAGCATCTTCGAATGCAACATCCACATTGTACCACTTAGATACTACCGACATGAGTTCGGAGAGTGTTGAACCATCAAAGGTGTACTGACCTGTATTCCATGCTAAATAAGGCGCGAGGTCGGTCATCGAGGTCTCAAGTGGCTTACCGTTAGCCATCACAGCTTTCATACCCGGGCGGAGCATCTGCTCGTTGCCGCCTTTCAGACTCACGCCCACCTTACCTCTGACAAGGACGACAACCGTCTGACCGGCATGCTCTGTATTAATATCGAACTCGGTGCCGTAGTCGCGCACCTCGCCCTGCTGTGTCTCCACAATGAACGGGCGTTTACTGTCATGCGCTACACAGAAGTAAGCCTCACCCTTGATGCTGACGCGGCGCTCCTTGTCACCAAAATGAAGCGGATAGGTCACGCTACTATTATAATTAAGGTGTACGCGCGTACCATCATCGAGCGTCATCCAGAACTCCTTACTGTGCTCTGTCACCATCGTTGCCGTGGCTTCATCAGCCTCATCACCGAGGCTCTGTGCCGCCTGAGAAGAGGCTTGCTGAGCGGCAGAACCGGAGGCGACAGCTACGGTCTTGGAGCCATTGATAATCAACGTTGCCCCACTCTGTCCACTCTTCTCGACCTTATCCATACCTTCCTTGATAGCCGAGGAGAGCACAGGCGGCTGAGGATGGAACACTGGCTTCGGGCGATTGAGCAAAAACACAAAGAGCAACACGGCTGCAGCACTCAGCAGACCGGTCAGAATGTAAGTACGGTAATGCTGTTGAGGACGAAGCGCCTCATGTGCTTCCCTTTTAGCCGCCTCCACATCGATCTTCTGCCAGATGTCGTAAGCCTCTGTGAGATCACGACTGTCAAGCAACCGCTGGTATTCCTCGCGCAAGGCAGCATCAGCCGCAAGGCGCTGGTCTAGTTCTTTGCGCTCCGCTTCTGTCAGGCGTCCCTGAAGAGCGTGGGCAAATAATAGGTTGATATCGCTATGCATAGTATTCACTATTTTGTCGTCTTTATTAGATATACGCCAAAACAGATTAACGGTAGTACATAAAAATCATCTTTTTATTATAATCAGTAACAAAAATGAGGGTTCATCCATAAATATTAGCTAACTTTGCATGTAAAGAACGAATACGACATGGCAGAAGAGAGAACGATAGAACAACTGAATCAATGGGATAAGTCGGCTGTAGACTGGCTCTACGACCGGTTCTATCGTGTGCTTGTGCTTTATGTCGTCGATCTGATTGGCTATGAGGAAGCACAGGATGTAGTGCAGGATGTCTTCCTCCGATTGGTACAACTCGCGCCACAGTTTGAGTCGCATGCTTCCCTTAAGGCTTATCTTTATCACGCCACTCACAACAAAGCCATCAGCTTTATCCGGCAGCGTAACAGGAATGAAGGTCATGTGGTGAATATTGAGGAAGCAAAAGAAGGTGATTTTGACAAAGCTGATGATGAAGAAGATGTTTATCACAAGGAAGAAGTCTACCAACATCTCTTCGAAAGCATTAACCGTCTGCCTCAGCGGCAACGCGAGGTTTTTCTACTTGCCATGAAAGGCAAGCGCAATGCAGAAATCGCCGAACAACTCGGCATCGCCGTCAACACAGTTAAGGTTCTAAAGAAACGGGGCTTTGCCACTTTACGCAAAGACCTCTCGCCAGACAGCCTCATCCTGCTGCTGACGATCATATGATAGGGCAGAATAAAAATTCATTTGAAGTTTTCAATCAGTTCAAGGCCTTGACTGCGATAGAAAGGAAATTTTCGATCGGAACTGATGAGTGGTATCCCAAGTGTGATAGCATGGGAGATGATGACATGATCGGATGGGTCGCGGTGATCTTGAGCAGTGTTGAGGCGGAGGTTAGCGTAAGTACGCATAACGTTAGCATCCAAGGGAAGAACATCTACCATAATCTCTGTTCCAATAGCCTTCAACATAGCGTCAGCAGTAGGCCAAAAATGAGAGACAATTCCCTTGTTGTTAAAAAGAACGACAAGCTCACGAAGACTCTCCACACTTACACAAGGCAAATTAGAATAATCCTCAAGCATCTCTCGCACATCTTGATTGAGCATATCCTTATCGGTAGCCCAATATATAAGTGCATTGGTGTCAAGCAATAACCTCATGCCATTCCTAATGATGTGGGATCCTTAATAATAATAGAGCCTTGATACTTGTCAATAGCTTCTTTCCTTCTTCTGGCAATTTCTTTTTTAACTTCAACAGGCACCTTGTCCCAGTTGTCGAAGATTTCCCTTAAATTGAGTTCCATATTTCTATCTAAATTAATGTGCAATAGTATTAATACCGCAAAGATAAGGATAATATTTGTTATTGACAAGTGAAATGGCGGGAAAAGTTACTGATGATATTATGTATCAACAACAAACCCTGCGATTCGTACGAACCACAGGGTTTATTTACGGGTGGGAGGAGGGACTCGAACCCACGACATTCAGAACCACAATCTGACGCTCTAACCAACTGAACTACACCCACCATGTTAGAGAATTGCTTTCTGTTGGAAAGCGAGTGCAAAGGTACTGCTTTTCTTTTATACCGCCAAATAAATCGGCAAGTTTTTTTAGAAAAAAATATCGGCCTCTCCCCAACCCTCCCCCGTAGAGAGGGAGAAAGGCGGTAGAGACCTCAATACCCTTATTTAGCAGGTGCAGCCGGAGCAGCGGGAGCCTGTGCACCTTGTGCCGGTGCTTGCTGACCCTGTGCACCCTGCTGGCCTTGCTGACCCTGAGCGGGAGCCTGAGCAGCACCGAAGCCCTGCGTGTTGGCAGCGTTAGTGCTCTGCGACTGTGTAGCGGCCTTTTCGAGCACACTCTCGTCGGTCACAGCCTGAGGTGCTGTGTAAGCGCAGACGATGCTGAACACGACCATAGCAGCAGCAAGACCCCATGTAGCCTTCTCAATGAAGTCAGTCGTCTTGCGAACACCCATGATGGAGTTCGAAGCAGAAAAGTTGCTGGCAAGACCACCACCCTTAGACTCTTGGATGAGCACGATGAAGATCATCAGCAGGGATGCCAGCACGATGAGTACGATGAATAATGTGTACATTTTTCTTTACTTATTATTGTTTTTTATTTTTATCGTTGAGTATTAGTTTCTCTAAGAAACGTATTTGATCTGCAAAGTAAGCATTTTTTTTCGGATAATTCAAATTTAAGCGTTGAATTATTTCGAGTGCCTTCTCATATCTGCCTTGTTTGATGTAAATCTTCGCCAAGGTCTCTGTGAAGTAGCTCTCATTGCCGTCTTTATCCCCTTCAGGGGCACTCTCCTCAATATCCGGCTTATATTCCGGTTCCTCTTTGAGTTTTATTTTACCTTTATCATTATTGATGAAGTCGTCGATGAGACTCTGACCTTTCATCTGAGGCGCTTTCTTCTCCTCTTCCTTCTCCTCCTCACTCTCCGTCTCGAGCAGATACGACACATAGTCGATAGCGGCATCAGCCGGTGTCGGCTTCCGCTTGCGCTTTTGCTTGTCGGGCCGTTCATCATCGGGGATAGAGTCAAGGAAGTCGTCGATAAGAGAGATCGTCCGGTCTTCTTTCTTTTCGGTCTTAGGACGCTCCTCCTTATTTTGCGCAGAGGTCTTCGGCAACTGATAATGGGCAGCCTCCACAAGATTGAAGATCACCTTACGGTCGGTGATATAGAGCGCTGCTTGACGAAGCTCCTCATTGAAAGACGGATCATGCAAAAGGAAAAGGTTCTGGAGCAAGAGCAGGCGGGCCGACTGATAGTAGGGATACAACGCCAACAGACCGCGAAGCTCGTAGAGCGTGTCGCGGTCCAATAGTTCCGGATGCTGTATAAGATTAGCTATATCCATGAATCGATTTGCTGGCATTACCAGTTAGCTACCGTTGCGTTGAAGATCTGGTCGCAGAGGTCTTTGACCATCTCCGTGACGAGCTCTTCCTGCACGCTGGCTAAGCTCTGTGTTGTCTCGTAGGTCTTGGCGGAAGTGAACTGCTGTTCAAAGTCCTCCTTGTGGTTCTTGTTGTTTGTAAAGCGTACGTTGACGGTGATGGACAGTTCGGTCTGTGCCGAATAGCCCTCACTCGACACCGACTTGTTGCGCTGTGAATAGTTGGTTATCTCACCGGCAATGACGAGGTCGCCGTTACGCTTCACCTGTTGCAGGCGCGTGTGACTGGCAAAGACGTCTTTCAACTGATTGTTGAACATCGGCCCCATCGGTCCCCATACGTAGCTCGAACGGATCGGGAAGTCGGATATCTGAATCGTTTTGGTCTTCGTATAGTCGATGCTCGCACCGTTGAAGCCATACTTCACGCTGCAGGCACCAAGAAGAACGACCATGAGCACAACGCCCACCAGTTCTGCAAGAGCATTACTCTTCTTTCTTATCGAGACCATATTGTTTTATTCTTCTATAGAGTGTACGGTCGGAGATACCGAGCTCCTGTGCCGCCTTCTTTCGGTTACCTTCATTGCGCTCGAGCGCCTTCTCTACCATCTGCCGACCTAAGTCATTCAGGTTCAGGCTCTCGGGCTCGTCTGCTTTTATCTCTTCAGCCTCGGCATCCTCAGCAGATGTCTGGTTGTAAGGCACACTTCGGTTATAGCTTTCGTTGCCCATGACAGACGGCAACTTCGTGCTACCCTCAATCATATCGTGGCCGACAGTAGCCTGACGAATCTCGCGTTCCTCGTCCAGTTGCTTGCGCATGCTCGTGAGGTCACGGCGCAGGTCCGTGATGTTGCCACGAAGCTCGTAGAGAATCTTATAAAGGATCTCACGCTCACTCTCATAAGAGTGCTGTCCAGGCTTACTGATAGTAGCGAGCTCCGTAGAGTCAGGATCATCGGGGATGAACTTCTTCAGGTCATTGGCATCGATCTCGCGCTTCTCCGAGAGCACGGACATCTGCTCCGTGATGTTCTTGAGCTGACGCACGTTGCCCGGCCATTTATAATGGAGCATGAGCTGCTTGGCGTCATCAGTCAGCGTGATCTTCGGCAGCCGGTATTTCTCAGCCATCTGCATGGCGAAGAGGCGGAAGAGCAGCAGAATATCGTTGCCACGGTCGCGCAGCGGCGGCATCTGGATAGGGATGGTGTTGAGACGATAATAGAGATCTTCGCGGAACCGGCCTTCTGAGATGGCCTTACGCATGTTGACATTCGTCGCGGCAACGATGCGCACATCGGTCTTACGGATCTCCTGACCGCCGACACGAATATACTCACCTGTCTCCAAGACACGGAGCAGTCGGGCCTGCGTTGCCATCGGCAGCTCACCGACCTCATCGAGGAAGATCGTACCCTTGTTGGCTACGCCAAAGTAGCCGTCGGCCTCACCGATGGCACCTGTGTAGGCGCCTTTCTCATGACCGAAGAGCTCACTGTCGATCGTCCCCTCAGGGATAGATCCACAGTTGATAGCGAAATATTTCTCCCGACGACGCGGCGAATTATCGTGGATGACACGCGGGATAATCTCCTTACCCACACCGCTCTCACCGACGATGAGCACACTGAGGTCGGTCGGCGCAACCTGAAGGGCCACGTCGAGTGCATGGTTCAACTCATCGCAGTTGCCCACGATGTTGTACCGTTGCTTTATCCTTTGTAGTTCTGATGTATTCATTGGGTGACAAAATTACATATTTTTTCGGAGACGGCTGCAATTTTGGCAGATTATTTTTAAGGTTGATCGATAATATCCGTAAAGCGCTACGACATTGTACCGTAGCTGCGTCACAATCGTGACGCAGCTACGAAAAGATCGTGACGCAGCTGCGTAATGATCGTGACGCAGCCGCGAAAAGATGGCATTCCGATTTGCAGTCACTATGTGACTGCCTACACGACATCAGCCGTATGAAGATGTTCATTTGTTCAGCCTGTTGTGCAATATTTCCAGGCCTTTAAACAAGGCTATACCTGCAAATAAGACAAGTGGCCTGATAAGTTCTTTGACCCAATCAATCTTGTCGCCAAAAAGTAGATCAAGGCCAACAAAGACCAGAAAACATAAGCCATAAGCCAAGGCGAACCTAAAGACAAAATCCAGATACTTCATAAACTCATTAGTTTTTTACTCAGATACGCTGTGATTTACTTCTTTTGTCGCTTCTCAATCTTGATAAGCAGCAAGCCAATTCCTACCCAAATCAACTCACGCAGACGGACGATGAGGGCTACGAAGATGCCCGCAGAAGAGGTAAGACCCAAAGCCGTCGATGACATGAGGAAACCACCCTCACGGCCACCAAGCTGCAAGGGGATGAAGAAAAGAAGGTTTGCAAAGAGAGAGGTGAAGGCAAGGATAAGGATGCAGTCGAGATAATTCGGCGACGGCATGAGGACGAGAAGAATGAAATAGATCTCCAGTGCCGAGGCTACGCGACAAGCGAGCTCCAACAAGACAGAGGAGACAAAGAAGATGGGGTCCTGGCGATGGAGCGCCGCTATCTGCCGGTCAATGGTATCGAGCTGCTCGCGATGGTTCTCCACGAAAGGCTTAGCCCAGCGCTTGACTAAAGGAATATGGCCCAAGAACTTCATGAGCCTGTTCGCCATACCCTTGCGGTAGCCGGACATGAAGAACCAGATGCCTAAGATGCAGAAGGCGCCCGTCAAGGCTGCCAACGGCCAAAGCGCCACTCCCACATGATGGGTGACGAAGAGGAGGATCAATGAAAGCAGCCAGAACCAGAAATGACTGAAGATATGGGTCATGGCATAGAGGATGACCGACGACGAGGCACGCTCCGTGCCTATCCTTGGTGCGAGCTCCATGATGCGGTATGGCTCTCCACCCATCAGTCCGCCCGGCGTGGCATAGTTGAGGGCAAATCCCGACACCGTGACCTTATACAGCCACGGCAGGGAGACAGGATGGCGTACGTTGACTTTCGGCTGATTGACATCATCGGCCGACCGTCGACATACACCTTTTATAATAAGGTACCATGCGGCCGTATTGAAGATATACAACCCGGCCCACAGAAAGAGGACGACAAGAAACCAGTATCCCGCATGCTTCAGTCCTTGCCAGACTTGAGCAAAGTCGAGCTGTGTCACCATCAAGGCGAAGACTACAACGCCGAAGATGAAGAACGCGTTCTGGTACTTCTTTTTCACTATTCAGCTTCTTTTTGCGTTGCTTCTTTCTGTGCTGGTTCTTTCTGCGTTGGTTCTTTCTGAACAGGCTTCTGCTTCTGCTGAGCTTTCTGCGGAGCGCTCTGAGGACCATTCTGCGGAGCATGCTTCTTAGGAATGGTGAAGCGAACCTTCTCGCTCTCGTCCTTCTTCTCTTTATAGAGTTTCTGCAACGGATTAGCATAAGGAGCATCAAAGCCGTTACGTCTGCGGAAGCAGTCGATGGCAAGATAGATAGCATTGCGCATAGCCGTGACATCAGCCTTACCCTGGCCTGCGATGTCGTAACGAGGCGACATGTCAGGAGATGTACCGATGATAGGCAGACCTGCAAGATAATGGACATCGCCATCGGGGCAGAGCGCTTTCATGGGAGCGGCACCCTGACCTTCATACATCGAGAGAATGCCGTCGAAGGCCATGAAGTCGCCATTACCGAAGAACGACTCGCTTTGGTAAGGGCCAAAGACACAGACACCGGCATCGGACAGCTTCTGGATAGCCGGGATGATGATTTCCTGCTCTTCCTTCTGAGGATGAGACTCCGTGTCGTTCGGGTTGAGGGCGAGCACAGCAATACGCGGGGCCTCAATGGAGAAGTCGCGGCGAAGGGTAGCATAGAGTTGAGCCACTTTGTCAATAATTCCTTCAGCCGTGATGGCGCCAGGCACATCCCGCAGTGGCATGTCACAGGTCAGCGATGTCAGACGCATCTGATCACTCACGAGGATGTCGAGGCCTTTCTTATCTGTGGCGATGCAGCTCTCGATGAACTTCTCGTTGCAAGGGAAGTCGAAGCCGTCGACATGCATGTTCTCTTTCTCCACAGGAGCCATTACGAGGACGTCGAAGAGACCATCTTTGAAGTCGGTGATGGCACGGTCGATGCTCTTGATAGCCGCACGACTGGCATCCTGCGAAGGCATACCTAAGTCGACCTTCACATCATCATCGAAGGCAGCCAGCAGGTTGAGACGGCCATCCTTGGCCTCTGAGGCATTGGAGATGATGCTGAACGTGTTGCCGTCCAGGCCGAGCGCATCACAATGGTAGGCAGCAATCTTCGGAGAGCCATAGATGATCGGAGTACAGATGTCAAACATTGCCGGCGTGCTGAAAGCCTTGAAGATAAGCTCGTAGCCGATGCCGTTAGTATCGCCGTGGGTCAACGCCACACGTATTTTCTTATTGTCCATATATAGTTTGTTTATCTTTTATTTTCTTGTTTATTTTTCTGCACATTTTTCTGTCCAATCTTCTGTCCAGTTTGTTGCGCCGTTAGCTTCCGGTTGACAGAATACAATACTGCCTCGAGCTGACGGATTGGGTTACGCTTGGCCTTACCCGGAGCGAAGACGAAACCCTCGATGTTCAGTTCGCCCTTGCCGTCAGCCGTTTTAATCCGTCTGCTGATAAAGGGGCCGCCCATGTTGTCGCCTTGCATCTCCCAAAGACCACGGTAAAACGAGCCGTTCTCGTTTTGCATCACAGTCTGCGCCACGGTCGCCATCTGCATGCGGTCCGTCTCACCTTTGATGTTCAAACCTAAGGCACTGTCGCGACTGGCGATGAAGTTATCGTGCACTGGCGTGCGATAGATGACGATATTGTTCATAATCGTCGGCGAGTTGTTGCTCAGCCAAAGAAAATCTTTACCTTTGCGACACGCCGTCATATCGAGCGGTATCCACATGTGGATATGGAAGATACTGTCCACCATGCGCTCAGCCTTGATGTTACGCTGTGTCCGGAGCAACGACAACGTCTTTCCCATCTCTGAACGATTGAGTAATCGAAGCAACGTTGGAGCGACCCGATTGATGCTGTCATTGATCACCTTGGCTGTCGGAGCCGTGAGGGTGATGACCATCTGTGGCTCTGCCCACACATTGCGCTCATAACGAATGCGTACTGTGCTGTACAATGCCGGGGAAGTCCTTACAATGACAATATTGCGCGTCACCTTCAGGGAAGAGCCGAAAGCAGAGGAGTCAACGGACGACACATCCCACTGTGGCTCACTCTGTGGCAGTCCCGGCATGTCCGTCTGCAAGGCATTTCTCACGATGTCATTGCTATCTCCGACGAGCAGTGTCTCAAAGAGCTTGCCGCCGGAGGGAGGCAACAGACTGCCGCCACGGTCGTCGCAAGAGGCGAAGAGGAGGATGCATAGGAAAAACAACAGGCCTCTCACCGACCCTCCCCCGTAAAGGCCTCTCCCCGACCCTCCCCCGTAGGGAGGGAGAAGAGCCTCCAATGGAGTACCATGCAAACCATTAACCTTCATCACCTATCACCTGCTCAAAGTCTTCCTTATTCTTTATTCTTTAGCGCAGCGTCTTTCTTTAGCGCAGCGTCTTTTCGCTGCGTGTCAAACCGCTTCGTGCTTAGCAGTCCGCAGGCTGCCTCGATATCCTCACCACGACTGGCACGGATCGTGCAATAGAAGCCGTGAGCCGTCAGATAGTCACGGAACGACTCCATGCGCTCCGGACTGGCGCCATGAAGCGGCACATTGGGAATCTGATGGAAACGGATGAGGTTGACATGACAGTCGAGACCTTTCAGCAAACGGCACAGCTCGCGGGCGTGCGCCTGACTGTCGTTGAGACCACCAAAGACGATATACTCAAAGGTGAGACGACGCTGATGGGCGAAGTCGTAGTTGCGAAGCAGTTCCACAACCTGTTCTATCGTCATACCTTTCTCTGCCGGCATGAGCTGCTCACGCTGCTCGTGGATCGGAGAATGAAGACTGATGGCAACCTGACAGTCACTCTCTTCCAGGAAACGCTCAAGCTTGTCTTTGATACCCACGGAGCTCACCGTGATACGCTTCGGACTCCACGCCCAGCCATAAGGAGCGGTAAGGATCTGCGAAGAACGCAGCACGTTGTCGAGGTTATCCATCGGCTCGCCCTGACCCATATAGACGATGTTCGTCAGGTTGTCGACCTCTGGCAGACTGTAAACCTGGTTGAGAATGTCAGCTGCAGTGAGATAACCGTGGAAACCCTGCTTGCCTGTCTGACAGAAGAGGCAGTTCATCTTGCAGCCCACCTCACACGAGACGCAGAGTGTGGCATGACCGCCCTCCTCAGGGATATAAACCGTCTCCACGAAACGTTTGCGATTGAGATCGCCATCCGTTGTGCGAACGGGGAAGAGATATTTGATAGTACCATCCTTGGAGGTACGGTGCTCTAACGGTTCCATGCAGCCGATCTCATAATGGTCGGAGAGGATCTGCCGGTTCTGCTTGGAGATATTGGTCATCTCGTCGATGGAGCGCACGTGCCGCTCATAGAGCCATTTGGCAATCTGCGAGCCCGTGAAAGCCGGCATGCCAAGAGTCTTTGCCACGTCTTTCAACTCATCGAGTGTGAGACCCAAAAGTATTTTCTTGTCCATTTACTTAACCTTATATGTGCAAAGGTACGAACTTTCTCGTTAAAAGATGCCGTTAAATGGCTTAAAATCGTTACCTTTGCACAAATAAGAAACAGAAATCAAAATTCAGAAGTCATGATTAATAGATATAACAGTATACCCATCGTCAGCGTAGGCATCGTCGGTGCAAAGAGTATCACATTTTCTCTCAACGGATATGGTGCTACAAACGAGCCACGCACAGCAACACTCCAGAATGGACTCATTCTCCTAGACGGGAAGGTTCATACCCAACTGCGCTTTGAACCCCAGTCGCCCAACGACTGCTTCTCGCTCCAAGATGTTATCATCGGTGTCAACTTCCATTGGGAACGCCACGAGACACAAACGTTCCGGGGGACGCTGCGGCTATTGGCGAATGGAGGTAAGATATGGGCTATCAATGAGCTGCCGGTGGAAGACTATCTGGAAAGCGTCATCTCCAGTGAGATGAGTGCCACATCCAATCTTCCGCTTCTCATGGCACATGCCGTCATCTCACGTTCCTGGCTCATGAGCCAGAAAGAGAACAAGACCAAGCCAAACACGCAGGAACGCCACGGCGATGCTTTCATTCGCTGGTACGACCACACAGACCACACGCTCTTCGACGTCTGTGCCGACGACCACTGTCAGCGCTACCAGGGCATCACGATGGAGACGAGTCCAAACGTGGCGGAGGCTATCCGTCGAACCAAAGGCGAGCTTCTCACCTACGACGGTGAGATCTGCGATGCCCGTTTCTCGAAATGTTGCGGCGGTGCCATGGAAGAGTTCCAATACTGTTGGGACGACACGCCCAAGCCTTATCTCAAAGGCATCGGCGATACGCCGTCGGAGAAAATTCCGGACCTCACAATAGAAGAGAACGCACGGCAATGGATATTAAGCAAGCCGGAAAGTTTCTGTAACACAACAGACAAGCGTATCCTCTCCCAGGTGCTCAACGACTATGACCAGGAAACGACAAACTTCTACCGCTGGCATGTAAGTTACAAGCAGGACGAATTGTCAGAACTCGTCAACCGAAAGCTGGGCATGGATCTCGGTACGATCCTTGACCTTATCCCTCTGAAACGTGGCAAGAGCGGACGAATCTACGAGTTGAAGATCGTAGGCAGCAAAGAGACCATCGTCATCGGTAAGGAACTCGAGATACGGCGCGCCCTGAGCGAGAGCCATCTCTACAGTTCGGCCTTCGTCGTGGAGAAGCACGACGACATGTTCGACATCTATGGTGCCGGATGGGGCCATGGCGTCGGATTGTGCCAGATTGGCGCCGCCGTCATGGGCGACAAAGGGTATAGCTACGATGAGATCCTAAGGCATTATTATCCAGGCGCACAGATAGAAAAAGCATGGTAAGAGAACAAGAGAATACATCTCAAGAGAACACTTCTCCCAAGGGAACAAAGGCCGCATGGGCGTGGGTACCGTCACTGTCGTTTGCTGACGGTCTGCCGCTCGTGATCCTGATGGCTGTGTCGCTCATCTTCTATAAGCAGATGGGCCTGTCTAACACCGCCGTCACCTTCTACACCTCATGGATGTATCTGCCGTGGATTCTCAAACCTATATGGAGCCCGTTCATCGACCTCGTGAAGACAAAACGGTGGTGGGTGCTGCTGACGGAGATCCTGCTCGGTGCAGCCTTCGGCGGTGTGGCTTTCACGATTCCCACGTCGTTCTGGCTACAAGGCACGTTGTTCTTCTTCTGGGTTGCCGCCTTCACAGGAGCCTCCCACTGTGTGGCAGCCGATGGTTTCTATCTCCTGGCTCTCAACGAACAGCAACAGGCATGGTTCATGGGCATCCGGCAGATGGCAGACCGACTGGCGACAATCTTCGGTCAAGGCGTTCTGGTCATGGTGGCCGGCAATCTGCAGGTCATCTTCCGCGGGTCAATCCGCTATTCATGGAGCCTGACGTTCTACGGTCTAGCCGGTGTCTTCCTTGCCTTATGGCTGTGGCACAGCCAGACATTGCCCCATGCCCGCAACGACCGTCAGCATCCCTACGTCAGCGCACGTGCAATCCTCACAGGTTTCGTGCTCACCTTCCGCACGTTCCTCCGAAAGGAAGGCATTATCCAGGCACTGTGTTTCATCATGCTCTTCCGGCTCTCTGAGGCTTTGCTTTCAAAAGTGAGTCCGCTCTTCCTTATTGATGCTCCGCATAACGGCGGCCTGGGCCTTGCTCCTCAGGAATATGGTCTCGTGCAAGGTACCGTGGGCATGGTCGGTGTCATCATAGGTTCGATTATCGGAGGCTTTGCCGTGAGCCGAGGCGGCCTGCGTAAATGGCTCTTGCCCATGGTGCTCACCTATTCGCTGCCACCGGTTATCTACCTCGCCCTCTCCTACTGGCTTCCAGACAGTCTTGCTGTCGTCTCTGTGGCGGTGTTTATCGAACAGGCCAGCACAGGCTTCGGACTGACGGCCTACATGATGTTCCTCATCTATTATAACCGAGGTGAGTTCCGCACCTCTCATTATGCCATCGCATCAGCATTGATGACACTCTCCCTGATGCTTCCCGGCCTCATGGCAGGCAGCCTGGAGGAGATGCTCGGCTACCGCCGCTTCTTCTTCCTCACCCTTGTCCTCATAGCCGTGACATGGGGAGTGGCTGCAATAGTAAAAATAAAAGAACAAGAAGAAATATGAAGTACACATTAATCACAGGCGCCTCGCGCGGTATCGGCAGAGCCGTAGCCCTGCGCCTGGCAAAGATGGGGCAACCCATCATCATCAACTACCGCTCCAATGAAGCGAAAGCCCTGGAGGTAAAGAAGCTCGTTGAGGCTGAAGGCTGCCAGGCTGAGCTCATGCCTTTCGACGTTACCGACGAAGAAGCTGTCAACAAAGCTATGGACGACTGGGAGAACGCGCATCCCGATGACTATATCTCCATCCTCGTCAACAACGCCGGCATCCGTCACGACAACGTGATGTTCATGATGACTGACGACGAATGGCACAGTGTGCTCAACACAACCCTCAACGGTTTCTTCTACCTCACACGCCGCGTGCTCAAACACATGATGCCGCGCCACCGGGGTGGACGAATCGTGAACATGGCCTCGCTCTCCGGTGTCAAAGGTCTGCCTGGACAGGCTAACTACAGTGCCGCCAAGGCCGGACTGATAGGCGCCACGAAAGCGCTTGCCATCGAGGTGGCTCCGAGAAACGTCACTGTCAATGCCGTGGCCCCCGGATTCGTGGAGACTGACATGACAAGCGACCTTAATGAGGACGAACTGAAGAAACAGATCCCGATGCGACGCTTCGCCAAACCAGAAGAGATTGCCGAAGTAGTGGCTTTCCTCGTCTCTCCCGGTGCGTCTTATGTCACCGGCGACGTCATCAACGTCAATGGCGGACTGTACACCTAATACAGTTTGACCCCTTCAGCTTTCATCTCTTAAGTTGTGTGTGCCGCCGCCCTCGGCGGCATCGCAAATAGTAATCTTACACAAACGATGAAAAAGATCTTTCTTGCCGCTATTCTCGCTTTGTTCTTCTCATCGGTTCATGCGCAGTCAGTGGATAGTCGCGCTGTCGCTTATAGCGTGCGATATGAGAAAGAGCATCTCTTCTTGCAGAAAGACTCTGACTTCAATGTCGTCGACTACGATATCGAATGGCCAGAGGTCTTAGGATACAGTTATGCACCCGAACTGAAAAGCTGCATCAGCGCCAGCCTGACAGGGACATCTTATCTCAGCTTCGACTCGCTGCGAACAAAAATCTATGCCGACTATGGTGTTCCTGTAACGGGCATGCTGAAAACAATTCCCGATGACCGGCGCTTCTGCTACGTCACAGCCTCAGCCCGAATCGTAGGCTACAGCCCCAATCACTGGATCGCTTACTCGCTATCGCTCAACGTGGCACCTGGCAAACTGTCCTCTATTCCCGCTACATCGGGCGAACGCGTTGTAGTCTACGACATTCCTAATGGCAAGATGTTCAATGCACGGGATCTCATCAGCGACAATGTCGTGGAGCGCAACGAACCACAAGACTTCTATGACAATCTCTTCGCTCCACTCGACGACGACTTCTTCAATACGATGCAGAGTTGTGAGATTGAGGGCGTCTGGATAGACGAAGGCAACATCGACTTTCTCGTAAAAGCCTCAACGGCTGAAAGCACAAGGGTATACACGGCAGCCATGCCACTCGCTACCTACGCCTACACCTTCTCAAGACAAGGACGCAAGCTCTTCACAAAAGAAGGGAAAACGATAAGCCCAACTGTCATCACACAGCCGCAGATCATCGATGGAGACTCTATATATAATAATGTGGAAGTGAACCCGACCTTCAAGGGGGGCGACGAAGCATTGAAGCAATATATGAGCTACACCACGAAACCAGACGTTATCCTCAATGGGCCTGTGAAGGAATATACGAGTTTTGTCGTTGATAAAGACGGCAAGATAAAAGATGTATGTATCCTCAGGCCTATTCACCCCATTCTTGACCGTCATGCTGCCATGACCGTCAAAGGAATGCCCAACTTTATACCAGGAAGGCAGAACGGCAAGCCTGTTTCTGTCAGAATGTACATGCCAATCAACTATAGACCTTAAAAATTGTAAGGAACACTATTATCTGCTTGCGCAATATTTATATAATAAGGCTCAAATCGCTTCAAATAGGCGGCTTGAGCCTTACTCGTCTTACAATCTGTTACCATCTATATTTGATTTATATCAATTATGATTAATAGTAATTATTATTTACATAATAAGTGATGCAACCGACAAGAGCCAGAACAAACACTTTGGTAGACTTTCGAAACATTCCTTTGTCGGTTCGTCAAAAAGTAAGTAAATAATGAGATTACAAAGGTGTAACAAGAGTATGCCTTTACAAAGTGAAAGTTTATAAGGCGCACAAATACGATTTTATCAAATAAGAGGGGGCTAAAATAACAGTTTTCAGATAGCGAAAAATAATTATAAAATAACGTTAAGGAAAAGAACAACCTACATAAAAAATGCATACCTTTGCATCAGAAATAAGAAAAATAAGAAAAACAAGAAAATCTGAAAGGACATAAGCCTTATGAAAAAGTTCATTTTGATGTCAGCCATGTTGCTGATGACAGTAGTGAGTTTCGGACGTAGTCACGTAAGTGAGAACGCCAAGGTGGTGAGTGACACCATATATTACGCTGCAAATATGCAAAGTGTAAACAACTCAAGACAGGCTGCTTACTACCGCCTGTTGAAGACCCAGGGCACAGGCCTTACGAAAGAGGATGTGTTCCAGGACTATTACATGAACGGCAAGCTTCGTGCTGAGGGTGGTTACAACTTCGTAGACCTGAGCAACGACAAGAACACAGTGCTCAATGGCGAGGTGACAACTTACTATCCTAACGGCAAGGAGAAACTGCACGGCACATACGTCAATGGCAAGCGTAACGGTTACTTCACCTTACAGCTGCGCGACGGAGGAGTTGCAGTAGTTGCCTACAAGAACGGTAAGTCAGCCTACGATTACTTCATGGTGACAATGCCGGACGGAAGTCAGCAGAAACGTCCGCTGAATGAAATCAAATCACTGCTTCAGTAATCACTGAGTAGCGGTTAATAATAGAGCATAATCTCTCTTACAATAATATACACTTTTATGATAAAGATGTGTTCGTAGTTTTTGAACACACAGACAGAAGCCTCGTATTCGTGAGAATGTGAGGCTTCTGCCTTTTTTATACAAGTTTGGGCGACTCTAAGGGCCGCCCAATTGTTTTATAACATTAACACGCGAACTTCCGCGTTCATCATCTTCTGTATCTCATTCATCGGCTTGTTGAAATACACGCTCTGAATAGCTTTATTGATGATGCCATGACCGACGGCAAGCACCGTCTGATCGGGATAAGTCACCTTGATCCATGTGAGAAAGTTCTTGGCACGGCTCTTCATGTGCTCCAAGCTCTCGACGTCGTCGGGCCATTCGGCATGTTCCAGGTCAGGAATAAACTTTCCCGTGAAAGAACCCCAGTCACGCTCACGAAGCAACGGTGTTGTCGTGATGTCTTCCTGCTTCACGCCATGGGCTGCGGCAATGATCGTACAGGTCTGTATAGCACGATGAAGGTCACTGGCCACAAAAGCATCGATCTTCGTTCCTTTCATTTTCTCAGCCACCTCCTGGGCTTGTTGCTTACCTGTCTCATTAAGTTCACCACCCTGCCATCCTTGCAGGATCTGAGCTGCATTGGCCACGGTCTCGCCATGGCGCACAAGATATAATTTTGTCATGATATGTATATATTATTGTATGCTTGTTGTTATCCTGTTCTATCACACGGAATTACTAAACTTAATTTACGCTGCAAAATTACAAAAAAATAACACGCAAAAGCTCAATGTTCGAAGAAAAAAGCCTATCTTTGCAATATGAAGACGGAATTAGGAAAATGGTTAATGGACATCGCCAAATATATAGCAACAGCTGTTGTCCTCACAACAATCTTTGGCGAGATTGGCAGCGAAGTTACACTTGCTGTCCTTGGGGGCGCAACGGTTCTCTTGACGTTAGTTGGTGGTCTTTTCCTAATTTATATTGATAAAGATAATAAAAAACAAAACTGATATGAGTGCATACTTGATGTTCTTTGTTTTAGACGCTATAGCTCTCTTCGCTATTCTATATTATGGCATCCCCTACTGGAAGAACAAACATAAACACGAGATAGAGGCCTGATTTATGAAAGTTCTTCGTAGTAGTATTTTCCGCGCCCTTTGTGCAATCATCGTCGGCGCGTTGTTAGTCAAATACCGGGAGCAGACGGTGACATGGATCACCGTCCTCATTGGTGTCATTTTTTTAGTGAGCGGTATCATCAGCATTACCGCATGGTTCTCTGCCAAGCGCAAAGGTTCAACAGGCGGCGTAGACCTTTATGATGCGCAAGGCAACCTCCTTACACCGCCGACACCACCCTTCCCCATCGTAGGGTTGGGCAGCGTCATTCTCGGAGCTGTACTGGCTTTGTTCCCGAACAGTTTCGTCAACGGACTGATGTACGTCTTAGCTGCCATGCTGATTCTCGGCGCCCTCTCACAGTTCTTCAACCTCACGGTTGCCCGCCGCTTTGCAAGCATCGGCTTCGTGTGGTGGATATTCCCCACACTTGTGCTCCTCATCGGCCTCATTGCTGTAGTAAAGCCATCTGTCATTGCCACTGCTCCGCTTCTCGTGCTCGGCTGGTGTATGATCGTCTATGGTGTTGTCGACCTCATCGACTCCATCAAGATTCACCAATGCCGTAAGCAGATGGGAAAGCCTAAAGGGCCTCAAGAAGCAGAAGCAGAAGAAATCAAAGAGAGTTAGGAGTTAGGAGATAGGAGTTAGGAGTTAAGAATACCGCAGTAAACTCCTAACTCCTATCTCCTAACTCCTAACTCTTTCTATCTCCTAACTCCTAACTTAAAGGTCCCGCGGGACTAAAGTCTTGATGTAATTCGTCAGCATACCGATACCTTTGACGTTCTCACCGCCTTGTGGGATGATGACATCGGCAAAGCGCTTTGTAGGCTCAATGAACTGTTCGTGCATCGGCTTGAGCACTTTTAGATAGCGGTCCACGACCATGGAGACGGTACGGCCACGGTCTATCGTGTCGCGCTGAATATTACGGATCAAGCGCTCATCCGAGTCACAATCGACAAATATCTTCAGATCCATCATGTCACGCAACCGCTTGTTGAGCAGTGTCATGATACCCTCAATGATAATCACCGGCTTGGGGTCGACATGGATCGTCTCGGGCAGACGATTGCTAAGGATATAAGAATAGGTAGGCTGCTCGATGGCCTTCCCCTGGCGCAACTCATTGACTTGATGGATGAGCAACTTCCAGTCGAAAGCATCGGGATGGTCAAAGTTGATAGCTTTGCGCTCCTCATCCGTCAGTCCTGTTGTATCGTTGTAATAAGAATCCAAAGGCACTACGGCTACATAGTCGGGCGGCAATGCCTCCACAATCTTCTTCACGACAGTAGTCTTGCCAGAGCCTGTGCCACCGGCTATACCGATAATAGTTGGTTTATCGTTCATATCATTATATTTTTTAGAAGTTCAGATGCTCATCCTATCAACTCAAGGTCTTTGAACATCTGTCTGTAGTATTCTGCTTTGTCCTCCACTTTCATTGGATAGGCGCGGCTTGAGCTCGGTTCCCGATAGAGACTGATAACGCGGCCTTCAAACGTAAAGTCGACATGACTGCCCATCTTCATTTTCTTCGTCTCTTTACCGATGCCATAATGTTCCGTAAAAAGCGTTGTAGCAAGCTGCCCCGCAGCCAACACGCCTTTGCAGAGTGGCAGGGCACGCAACATCCCATCAAGGTCAGCCCGCTCCACCACTTCTAAGTCTTTGTCAGCCGCCGTACCTGTCGTGCGACGAATACGCAGACAGGTGTCAAAGATCGCGATACCCTTCTCAGCCAAGAACTCTTTCAGTTCTGCCAACTTATAGGTTTTGTTAGCCTCATCCACGAAGTGCATCTTGTCACCGAAGAAGCACAACCCTACGATGCGCCACATGTCATTGGTATAGTTAGGATAATACCACTCCATACACCAACGCTTGGGTGCAGGCGGGAAAGTGCCAAGCATCAGCAGCCGCGCGTTCTTCGGAAGAAACGGTTCAAAGGGATGGGTTTCTATATCGTCCATAAAATTCTTTTTATTATTGCTTTGTAGGGAGCTTCCCCCCTCCCTACGGGGGAGGGATGGGGAGAGGCTTAGTGGTCTTTCTCCTCCAGTCGTTTCTTCTCTGCCTCGCACGAAGCGATGTTTTTTCTCTCTGCTTCCGTATATTCGGGCAAAGCAAAGACGCTTTCCTTCGGCTCACTCTTCTTTGTCGTCTGCTCCTTTACGAGGTAAACCACAGTCGGCAAGTGATCGGAATAACCGTCAAGCCACACGCCACCGGCAGTAGTACGTTTCGTGTTGCCTTTGTACTTGCCTTCTGTCTGGAAGAGGTAAGGCATGCGCTGGACTTCGTTCTTGAAGAACTTCAGCGTCGTATAGTCCTTCTTTCCATCTTTATTGATGAGACTCGGCGAAAGGATGATCTGATCAAAGAGGTTCCACGAGCCCTGATACTGCAGCGTGCCCGTTCCCTGCTTGGCCAGTACATTGTACCATGGGTTGTACATGTCGTCCTTACCAACCATCGACACTTCCTCTTTGGCCGACAGCACCTCATGCATACTCTTGTTCGTCGGATCATCATTCATGTCGCCCATGACAATGATCTTCGCTTTCGGATCTTCTGCCAACACACGGTCTTTCAGCGCCTTAATCTGGGCAGCACCGACCTCGCGATAATAAGAACCATTGAATCGGCTCGGTAAGTGATTGACAATGACGACCAGATGTTCACCGGCTAACTCACCACTCACCGCGAGGAAACCACGGGTACGAAACGTAGAGTCTTGCTTCTCCGTTGGGATATAAGGATAAAGACGCACCGATTTCACCGTAAAGAGGGCGGGATTGTACAGTAATGCACAGTCGATTCCACGGTGATCCGGACCTTCCACATGACAGAATTTATAACCACGCTTGCTCAGTTCCGACTGTGCACAGAGCGCAGTGAGAACATTGTCGTTCTCCACCTCAGACACTCCAATAACCGAACAGCCCAAACCCGGCAACATCGACGTGCCCATGTCAGACAAGGCGCGAGCCATATTATGCAACTTATGCGTGTACTTCATGCCGTTCCATTTATACGAACCATTGGGCAGGAAGTCATAGTCTTTTTTACCTACGTCGTGACAGGTGTCGAAAAGGTTCTCAAGGTTGTAGAAACCCACAGCATAAACATTATACTTTTTCTGGGCCTCAGTAGGCAGGCAGAAGAAGAGCACTAACAAGAGTGCAGAGAAAAGCTTTTTCATCTGGATATTACGTTCTAATACTTCTATTTTTGTGCAAATATCGTAATTATTTCTAATATATCATCATATCTTCACAAGAAATTTAGGGTTCAATGAAGAATAATGAGTAACTTTGCAATAAATTAATTAAAAAGAGAGATATGATGCGAAATACATTGCTCTTATTGGCAGCCATGCTCTGCCTTGGTGCCCATGCTCAGGATAACCAGACGTACAAACCTTTCAAGAATCTCGACCTCGGCATCACTGGAGGTACAACGGGACTTGGTGTGGAACTCACTTCACACATCAATCCGTCGTGGGATGTACGTACGGGCTTCACGATGGAGCCACGGTTCAAAGTCAACATGGACTTTCATGTACAAGTAGGCGACGAGAGTCAAACTGCCCAACAACGCGAGACGAAGTTCAAAAAGATGTCATCCATGCTCTATGACCTCACCGGTTACAAGGTAAACAATAAGGTCGTCATGGAAGGCACGCCGAAGATGTACAACTTCAAACTGCTCGTCGACTTCAAGCCATTGCACGACAAGCGCTGGCATGTCACCACAGGTTTCTTCCTCGGTAACAGTGAGATAGCTTATGCAGAGAACGACAAGAAAGCTATGGTCTCGCTCGTCGCTGTGGGCATGTACAACAATCTCTACGAGAAAGCGGTCAACCTCGAGCCTTACTACATCACGAGTGATGGTACTTACGTTTATTTGCCGGATGATATAGCTCAAAAGTTCACCAACAACGGCCGCATGGGTCTCCATGTCGGTACTTATAAGCACGATGTTTACTATACGGAAGATGTTGTCGACAAAATCACTGGAGATGTTATCCACAAGGCGGGCGACTTGAAAGCAAAAGCTGGGGATTTCTATAACATGGAGCCGGACGAAAACAGCATGGTATGGGCAAAAGCTAAGGCCAACAAGTTCAAGCCATACCTTGGTATCGGATTCATGGGAGCTCTCGACAAGCGCGACCCACGTTGGCAGATTGGTTTTGATGCCGGTGCCTTGTTCTGGGGCGGTTCGCCGGAAGTGAAGACACACGATGGAACGGATCTCATCCATGACGTGAAAGACTTGAAACAAGGTGTCAGTCGCTACGTAAAACTCTTTAAGCTTGCCAAGGTCTGTCCCGTCATTGAGTGTCGCATCACAAGAACACTTGGGAGGAAACACTAATCCTTTGCGACAATTACCTATAACGGTTATTAACTCTAATGCCATCTCTTCACGATGGCATTTTTTTAGACCTATCGTTATCATCCATTGCGTTTCCTTTAGCTTACAAGTACAAAAATTAACGAAAAAAACGTGTCACACCCCCTCGGAACAGAAAGAAAATTGCGTGATGATACAAATTGAAATGCAACAGAAACAAAAGAAAAGGCTCTTTTAGTCTTATTTTCCTAATTTTGCAGCATGATAAACTATTGATTGATCCTCTGAACTTCAAAGATTAAAATCCGTATAGAAACTCATGACTAAAAGAATCTTTTGCTTTCAATATGCGCTGTTGGCTATGCTGACCTTTACTCCGCACACCGTGGTGCAGGCGAGGGTTCAGCCGGCACGTATCTTCCAGAGCGGCATGGTCCTACAACGCAACAAGCCCATTGCCGTCTGGGGCACAGCAGACAAAGGCGAGACGTTCAATGTAATATTTCGAGGCAAGACTATTAATGTGACGGCCGACAGCAATGGCCACTGGAAAGCCATGCTTCCTCAGCAGAAAGCCGGCGGGCCTTACAGTCTCATCATTGACCGTGACACGCTACGCGACATCCTCGTGGGTGACGTGTGGCTCTGCTCGGGACAATCGAACATGGACGTCACCATCTCTCGTGTGGCGCCCCAGTATCCAGGGGTTACGGAGACTTACAGCAACGACCGCGTGCGGCTGCTTCGTGTAGACCAGGTAGCCTCGGTGGCCGGCCCTCAAACCGACTTCCATACTTCGGGTTGGCATCATCTCACCCCCCAATCGGCAGCTAACTTCTCAGCCATCGGCTATTTCCTCGGACGGAAACGGGAGAAAGAGATAGGTGTGCCACAAGGCATCATCTGCAACAGTTGGGGCGGCACACCGATAGAAGCCTGGGTGCCGGAAGACTCGCTCTCCGACTATCCCCGTTACCTCGACAAGCTCCATCTCTACACACCACAGTATGTGGAGGTCCAAAACAAGGCCAACAGCCTGATGAACAACCGATGGACCGAAGAACTCAGCCGCAAGGATCCGGGACTGCGTGAAGGCTGGACGGGCTCCTGCGACGACAGCCAATGGAAGTTCTACGACCAATACGATAAAGCCTGGGCGCAACAAAACGGCAGGGGCATCGTTGGCTCTATTTGGATGCGGCAACATCTTCACATCGATAAGGCTCATGACGGCAAGGCTGCACTGCTGCTCCTCGGCACGCTCTATGATGCCGACTACACCTACGTCAATGGCCGACAGGTCGGTGTGACCTATTATCAGTATCCGCCGCGCCGTTACAATATCCCTGCAGGATTGCTCCACATGGGCGACAACGTCATTGCTATCCGTTTCATCAATAAAGGCGGCACTGCCTCATTCACACCCGGCAAGCTACGTGCGCTCGTCTTCAACGATGGTGACACGCTCCGCCTCGGAGAGACCTGGCGCGCACATATCGGAGCAACGATGCCGACAATGACACTGCCTGACACAGGCATTCAGAATCTCGCCACAGTGATGTACAACAGTATGCTCTATCCCCTCGCTCCAATGACAATCGCTGGAGCCGTGTGGTATCAGGGCGAGTCGAACACCGACCGGGCCAGTGAGTACCTCCCCATGTTGCGCAAGCTCAAAGGCTCCTGGCGCATATTATTCAACGATAAGGATCTGCCGTTCGTCATCGTGCAGCTCGCCAATTTCCTCGCTCCTTCGGAGCAACCGCAAGAGACGGGCTGGGCTGGCGTACGTGAGGCACAGCGATTGGGAGCTCAGGAAGATCCGCACGCAGCCCTTGCCGTGACCATCGACCTCGGTGAATGGAACGATATCCATCCACTGCGCAAACGGGAGGTAGCAGACCGCGTGTCGCAGGCCCTCGACCGCTGCTGCTTCGGCAAGAAGGTGACGCTCTCGCCCGAGCCCGTCAGTGCCAAGACAACGAACGGCAAGGTTATCGTGACCTTCGACCAGAAACTCCTCAGCGGTAACATCCACGAGTTTGAGCTGGCCGGTGCTGACCACAGATTCCACAACGCCACGGCTGAAGCCAAAGGCAATGAGGTCATCCTCTCTTGTCCTGAGGTCTCCACCCCCGCCTTCGTCCGTTATGCGTGGAAGAACAATCCCGCTAAAGCCAACCTACGTGGTACGAATAACCTCCCCGCCGCACCGTTCCAGGCAAAGGTAGAATAGCATTCCCCACCGTATAGGTATTCTTTCTAAACGTGTCGAGTACGCAGTCGCATAGCGACTGCCCACCGCAAGAACCATCAAAACATCGCTCAATATGACCATCAAAAAGATCTTTCTCCCCGCCTTCCTTCTCCTTGCCAGTTGCACCCTCTCTGCGCAGCAGACGCTGAAGTCGACGGTCGGCAAATATTTCTATATCGGTACCGCCATGAATACCGACCAGGTATGGGGACGGGACAGCATCGGTGCACGCATCGCCAAAAACAACTTCAACTCGCTTGTGGCAGAGAACTGCATGAAAGGCGAGGTCATCCATCCTACAGAAGACACCTACGACTGGCGCGACGCCGACCAAGCCGTGCGTTTCGGCGAAGAAAACGGCATGACCGTCTTCGGCCACTGTCTCATCTGGCACTCGCAGCCACCTAAATGGATGTTCACCGACAGCAACGGAAAGCCCGTCACACGCGAAGTACTCATCGACCGTATGTATCATCATATCACGACCGTCGTCCAGCATTTCAAAGGCAAAATCAAAGGATGGGATGTCGTCAACGAGGCATTCAACGATGACGGCACCTACCGTGAGTCGCCTTACTATAAGATTATCGGCAAAGACTATATCCCGCTCGCTTTCCGCTTCGCCCATGCTGCCGACCCGAATGTAGAACTCTATTACAATGACTATTCACTCTCCAAACCCGAGAAGCGAGCTGCCGTCTGCCAACTCATCAAGGAACTCAAAGCCCAAGGCCTGCGCATCGATGCCGTTGGCATGCAGAGTCATAACGGCACCGACTACCCCGACCTCACAGAGTATGAGAAGTCGATCCAGGCGTTTATCAATGAAGGTGTGAAGGTTCAATTCACAGAGCTCGACCTCAATATGCTGCCAAACCCACAAGGCTTCGGAGGTGCAGAGATCAGCCAGCATGCCGACTATGCCAAGACGATGGATCCTTACAAGAAAGGGCTTACACGCCAAGCACAGAAAGTCTTCAACGAGCGCTACCTCGCCTTCTTCCGCCTCTACCGCAAGTATGCGAAAGACGTGGAGCGCGTCACCCTCTGGGGTGTCACCGACGCCTCATCATGGCTCAACGACTGGCCCGTCCCAGGCCGAACCAACTATCCCCTGCTCTTCGACCGCAAAGCAAAGGCAAAGCCGGTAGTGAAAGACATCGAGCGCCTCTTTGAGTAGTATTTCCAACAATTTCTTATCAATAAACGAACCATTAACACCCACCACCCATTAACCATCAACTAATATGCAAGCAAGATATTTATTTCCAAGCGATTACATGGCAGACCCGTCTGCCAACGTGTTCAACGGCAAACTGTACATCTATCCCTCTCACGATTGGGACTCGGGTGAGGCCTTCGACGACGATGGCGGACATTTCCAGATGCACGACTACCACGTGCTGTCCATCGAAGGCGATGACCCCATGACCTCACCCGTCAAAGACAACGGCGTCATCCTCGATGTCAAAGATGTGGCATGGGCCGAGAAGCAGATGTGGGACAACGATGTCGTGGAGAAAGACGGCAAATACTATCTCATCTTCTCCGCGAAGGACTATAACGGCGTATTCCACCTCGGTGTGGCTGTTGCCGACCGGCCGGAAGGACCGTTCAAGGCCGATGACAACCCGATCCGCACCTCCTACAGTATTGACCCGTGCGTCTTCAAGGACGACGACGGAGCCATCTACTGTTACTTCGGTGGCATCTGGGGCGGACAGCTCCAGCGCTACAAGGACAATATTCTCCTCAAGGATGAACATCTGCCAGAAGGCGACGAAGCGCCCCTGCCTTCCCGTGTGGCAAGGATGACCGATGATGTCCATCAATTTGCAGAACTGTCGAAACCCATCATCATCCTCAACCCTGACGGCACCGTGATGCCTGCCAACGACCCGCACCGATTCTTCGAGGCGAGCTGGATGCACAAGTACAACGGCACCTATTATTTCAGTTACAGCACAGGCGACTCTCATCTGCTTTGTTATGCCACGGGCAACAACCCTTACGGGCCATTCACTTACCGTGGCGTACTCCTCGAGCCCGTCGTAGGCTGGACCACTCACCACAGTATCGTCGAATACAAAGGCAAGTGGTATCTCTTCCATCATGATTGTGTTCCTTCAAAAGGAACGACGTGGCTCCGCAGCCTTAAGGTTCTGCCGTTACACTATACAAACAATGGAGACATTGTCGTTGAACAATAACCACATCGACAAGTAAACTTGAATGCTATCGTTACGCAGCTGTGTCACGATTATGACGCAGCTGCGTAATGATTGTGACGCAGCTGCGGTAAGATTGTGACGCGGACATGGTAAGATGTCGCAATAGTTGATTACTTTTGCAATTGATTAAACCAAGAACAAATGAAAAGACTTAGGACAACACTCTCGCTGCTTACCGTGATGGCGGCAACAGGCACTTTTGCCCAGACGGCTCACTTCAGCTATTTCTCTTATCAAGGCCACGACGCTCGTTTTGAACGGCCCATCAATGCCAAGAATCAATATTTTAACCCGGTAGTGTCAGGCTATTATCCCGATCCCTCCGTGCTTCGGGTAGGCGACACTTACTGGCTCGTCAACTCTACGTTCGGCTATTTTCCGGGCGTACCCTTGTTCAAGAGTCACGACCTCGTAAGCTGGAAACAGGTGGGCAGCGTGCTCGACCGCAACTCTCAGCTCGACCTCTCTACGGCTGAGATAAATACGGGCGGAGTCTATGCCCCGCAGATAAGCTATAATCCGAAGAACAAGACTTACTACATGACAACGATGAACATGTCAAAGTTTGAAGTGTTCTACGTCAAGAGTACCAACCCCGAGAAAGGCTGGAGCGAGCCCATACATATGAAATATGGTGGCATGGACACTTCGTTCTTCTTCGATAAAGACGGCAAAGCCTATGTTGTCTACAATGCACAGCCTTTCGCTGGTGCAAAATATCCAGGGCAGACAGCTATCCATATGAATGAGTTCGACTGGCGGGGTGATAGCATCAAAGGAAAGACCTGGGAACTGACAACCGGAAGCAGCTGCATGGAGAACCCTATGTGCATCGAAGGCCCGCATCTCTACCGCGTAGGCAAATACTATTATCTCATGGCTGCTGAGGGCGGTACGGAGAACGGGCACAGTGAAGTCATCTTCCGCAGTAAGAGTCTCACGGGCCAGTGGGAGGAATATCCGTCTAACCCCATCCTCACCCAGCGCAACCTCAAGGAAGAGCTACGCCAGGACAAGGTGACCTGTACCGGACACGCTGACCTCGTACAAGCACAGGACGGAAAATGGTGGGCTGTCTTCCTCGGATGCCGCCCGTACAGAGGTGATGACTCTGATCCTGCCCCTTATTATGCTGACCTCTTCAACACGGGGCGCGAGACGTTCCTCCTTCCCGTGACTTGGAAAGATGGATGGCCTGTCATCCTCGAACCGGGCAAAGCCGTGCCGACAGTAGTCGATAAGGCCAACTTGCAAACCACAGAGGCAGAGCGCCCCACCGGCAATTATTCGTTCCGCGACAATTTCACCACTACAGCGCTCAACCCTCAGTGGATGTACCTCCGCAATCCCGTGGCAAGCAACTACCAGCTGGGCAACGGACTGACACTGAAGCCTTCAGAAGCTACACTCTCAGAGATTAAGCAGCCCACAGCATTGCTCTTCCGTCAGAAGAACACCTCGTTCACCGTAGAGACCGCAATGAGCTATACACCGGAGAACACGTCCATTGCCGGACTGGCACTGATGCAGAACGAAAAGAACCATGTCATCTTCGGCAAGACATTGATCAATGGCGAGCCGCGCCTTGTGCTCTCGCTGACCGCTAAGGGCACGACGGTGACTGCAGCTTCAGTCAAAGACAACGCTACAACCGTGACCCTCAAGGTCGAAGGCAATGGCCGTTTCTATACGTTCCTCTACAAAAGAACTGACGGCAACTGGCAGACTCTCGTCTCCGGTGTCGACTGTGCCTTCCTCAGCACGCCGCGTGCCGGTGGCTTCGCTGGTGTAACAGTAGGACCGTACACGTCGTTACATCAGTAACCTATACCATAGCCCTAAAATGATACGAAAACTCTTCTTCCTTCTCACTTGCGGCCTGCTCTCTTTCACCGCTTACGGTAGCATCCGCCAACGGTTGAGTTTTGACCTCAACTGGCAGTTCAAACTGTGTCGGGACTCATCAGCCAGACATGATATCAAGGGGTTTAGCAAGGTGCAGATACCCCATGATTGGAGCATTGCCTTGCCTTTCGATGGCAAGGTGGGAGGCGCAGCAGGTTACCTGCCAGGAGGAAAAGGACTATATAGGAAGGACTTCAAGCTGCCTGTCTCCGTCAAGCCAACTGACCGTATCCGCCTGCAGTTCGATGGCGTCTACCATCGTGCCACGGTGTGGGTCAATGGTCATCGCGTGGGCTATCACATGTACGGCTACACGGGCTTTGGATTTGACATCACGCCTTTCCTCCATCAGCAGGGCAACAACCGCATCGAGGTTTATGTCTCACGCGAGGAACAGTCGCGCTGGTACACCGGCTCGGGCATCTATCGTCATGTTTGGCTGGAAGTCTTGCCACCAACCCACATCAAGGAGAACGGTGTGTTTGTCACCACAGAGCCTAACGGAATGGTCAAGGCGCAAGTTAATATCGACACGGCTGCTAATGACCGCGGAAAACGTTTCAAGATCATCAACACAATCTTAGATGCACGTGGAAAGAAAGTATCGAAGGTCACAGAGCGATGGTCTACAGACCGACCTTATCTTTATACGCTCGTCACAGAGCTCAAAGACAGTCACGGACGGAAAATCGACGAGGTCCGCACGCGCTTCGGCTTCCGCGAGTTCCGCTTTGATGCCGACAAGGGATTCTTCCTCAACGGCAAGGCTATGAAGCTCCGTGGCATGTGCCTTCACCAGGACTGTGGTAGTCTCGGTGTGGCTGTGCCTGAGGAGTTCTGGGAACGTCGGCTGAAAGCGCTGAAAGCTATCGGCTGCAATGCCATACGCTGCTCTCACAACCCTCCCTCACCGGAGTTTCTCAATATCTGCGACAGTCTCGGGCTCCTTGTCATCGACGAGGCGTTCGACAAATGGAAGTCGGGCTACTATGCACCTTTCTTCGATACCTGTGCGCGACAGGACATCACTGACATGGTCCTTCGCGACCGCAACCATCCATCCGTCATTGTATGGAGCATCGGCAACGAAGTGAGTGAGGCATGGGACAAGGGCAACGAAGGAGTGGAACGCGCCCGTATGCTCAATAGTATTGTGAAGAGCTTAGACCCGACTCGTCCTACCATCGTAGCCTGTCAGCAAGGCTTCCAGGATAAGTTCGGAGACGTGACCGACCTCGTGGGATACAATTACCTCGAGCCTCGGATGATCAAAGACCATCAGCTCCACCCTAACCGGAAGATGCTGGTGACAGAGGCGTTCGTCTATTATTCGGGACTGCGCGACGATATCGTGCGCGACTTTGTAGAAAAGAATCCGTGGAACTTTGTACAAAACAACGACTTCATTGCCGGCTCCTTCGTGTGGGCTGGCGTGGATTATCTTGGTGAGTCATCGCCATGGCCTGCCAAAGGCTGGTGCTCATGCCCGTTCGACATGACGCTAAAGGAGCGGCCACAGGCTGCCTTCTACCATGCCGCCTGGCAACCCGAGAAGAACTATCTCAAACTTGTCGTACGCGACAACTGCTTCAACCAGCCATCAGGCACTGACCACTGGCAATATCCTCCGATGGCTGACACGTGGGACCTGCCCTACAAAGACGAGCGCTGCGTGCAGATAAGATGTTACACGACATGCGACTCCGTGCGTCTCTTCTTCCCGATGTGGAGCAATCCCCAACTACCTCTGAAAACCCGCGTGACAAGCGATTATCCCGACCACTGCATCACGGTTCAGTTGCCTGCACGTCACGGTAAGGTATTAGCCATCGGCTACAAGAACGGCATCGTCGTGGCCCGCGATTCGCTCGTCAACCATGGGAATGTGGCAGACGTAAAGCTGAACTTTGAAGGTGCCTCAACTTTATTTTCTTTGCCTCAAGACATGACCCCTGCAAGTGAATGTCAACATCGCCCCACCGCCACAGCACTACGTATCACCCTGACCGACAGTCTGGGCCGTATCCAGGAGATGCAACCCCGAAGGTTCCGTGTGCGTGTAGAAGGTCCTTTGCGCTTGCTTGGTGTAGAAACGGGGGACATGCGGCGCATGGAGTCGTGGAGAACCACCGAGCTCCCCACTTATTTCGGCGAAGGCCTCGTACGCGTGCAGTTGACCTCTCAGAAAGGAACTGGGCGTATCATCGTAAACGTAGAGGGTTTCAATAAGCCGTTCGTGGAAACCATTCAGGTAAAATAATTCCGGATAGAAAAAGGGTTCTTCAGCTTTTCGGGTTGATAGCGTGACACAGCCTCGGAGAGGCTGACTCTACATAACCAGGCAAGGAGCGTAGCGACATAGCCTGGGGTATGTTAGGATAGAGTTGTGACAATTGATCTTCTGCCTCGGAGAGGCAGGCTGCACGGAGTGCGCTATGTCTTTAATAGATAGTATCATACGAAACATAGCGCGCCAAGGCGCAGCCAGCCTCTCCGAGGCTGGAAATCAGTGAATCAGCTCCTATTCCGCAACCCCAGGCTACGTCGCTACGCTCCTTGCCTGGGGTTAGAAAGAGTGTGCCTCTCCGAGGCACTTATCAATCTGAAAAAACGGAAGATTCAGAAAAAATCCCTTTCAAAAGTGACAACCGCCCCTAATACACAAGCACATTCACTGAGTAAGGCGCTAATGTCATTTTAAACATCTTACCAGTCTTCAGCTTACTCGTTGACGGTACGATGTTACACGGATGGTCAATGCTGTTTGTATCCTCGGGCTTCGCCGACTTCAGTACAGTCCATACACCCTTGCTGCCTGTCTAGGCTCCGGCATTGCTGATATTTACTGTCACTAACGCAGCACCGCCATTGACAAGTTTCAGATAGACTTTGCCGGTCTTGGCATCACGGGTGGCGGAATAATAGAGCTGATCCATCTTCGCACCCCTGACATCCATCGTCGGCACACCATTGACCTCGACAGGTACGATCCTGTCACCCACATTGCCTGCGAACATGCATTGGGCATAGTAAGACGGGGAGCCATAGGCGTTGAGGGCATCGTAGCCAATGAGGTCACTCTTCCATTGCATTCCGTGGGGGTTGACATTGACGAAGAGCGGAGCATAACAATGGGCGATGACAATGTCGGAGTTACGCTCCATGCCCGCCATCCATGCAGCATCGCCGAGGGCCGCATTCATGTTTGTCGTTGGCTCTCCCTCGCGCGAAGCCCATTCGCCACAGAAGATCTTCGGACCCTTGCGGTCGTAACTGTCATACTGATGGAAGGCGCGGTACATGTTTGCAGTGTTGCGGTAATAGTGTTCATCGATGACGTCGTATTTCACGTTTTATCTACCGGGAATGGGAATACCAGACGCTCATTGTTGAAGTCCCAGGAACGACAATACTGCTTTTAATGATAAGCTGGAAACGAATTAATTCAAGCTAAGCTATTCCACCCTGAAGCTGATTTGTTTGAGGTCTTTGTCTGCCGAACTGTTCCCATAGAAAATGGTGTAAGAACCTGCTTTCGTTCGCATAGTATTGGAAGAAGGATCGAAGAGACAGAATGTGTCGGAAGTCAGAGGAATGGACACTATCTTGCTCTCCCCCGCTTTCAGGCTAACACGGCTGAAGGCACGGAGCGTCTTCAGCGGGCCATCGATATCGTCGTTGGCCTTGACGTAAATCTGAATGACCTCAGAGCCTGCCCGGTTGCCTGTATTCCTGATGGGTACGGTCAGCGTGACCTTCCCATCTGTCTTCATCACCGGAGCAGAGAGTGTGGCCTTGCCGATCCCGAACGTTGTATAACTCAGGCCATAGCCGAAGGGGAAAAGCGCGTCGTTGAAGTAACGGTAGGTGCGGCCTTTCATAGAATAATCCTCGAAAGCCGGCAACTGGCTGGTAGCACGATAGAACGTTACGGGCAGTTTGCCTCCGGGGTTGTAATTGCCAAAGAGAACCTGTGCGACAGCCCTGCCGCCCTCCTCTCCAGGATACCATGCCTGCAAAATGGCATCGCAGCTCTCTACCTCCGGAGTCAGTGCAATAGCCGAGCCGGAGCAGTTGACAAACACGACGGTCTTGCCAGCTGCCTTCAGCGCTTTGAGGAACGCGCGCTGGACCTCAGGGAGCTCGATGCTCGTGCGGTCCCCTCCCTTGAATCCCTCAACCTTGACTGGCATCTCCTCTCCTTCGAGCTTCGACGAGATACCGCCTACAAAGACTACGGTCTTTACGCCCTTTAGTTTGTTGATAACGGACGAATAATCGATCGGAGTCTCATGACCGAGGTCGAGGCTGAGATTCGAGCCCCAGCCCTTCACATAATAATAGTTAAGCACGATATGATAGGTCCTGCCCTTCTCAACCATGAGCGGGACATTGACGGGGTCAGTTCTCCACGTGCTGTCAGCTGCGACCTGTTTGCCGTTGACGCTGAGGTCATAGCGGCCGGTATACTGCATCTTGATGACATCCTCTCCCGACTGTCGGGGTGTGAAGTCGGTCTCATAGCGGGCAGAGAAGTTCTGCATCAGCACGCCGTCAGCGAACGTATGCTGGCCATAGGTCGTCACATTGACCGGATCGTGCACCCACTCCACGGTGACAGGGTCTCCGTTCTGCGTGGTGTTGTTCCAGAAGGAAGCCTTTAGGCCTTTCTTACCTCCCATTGCGCACTCCGGGAGTTTGCTCTCAAGGACCTTCTTGTTGACGAGGTCGCAGCCACGGAGATAAGGAATAGTCTTGCCGCCTATTTCGCGGATGCCTTCAAGTATAGTCGTCGTATGGCTCGGCACTCCATTATAGTTGCCCCAAAGCATCGTGGCGTCATCAGCGTTGGGTCCAATCACTGCGATCCTGGCCGACTTGTCGAGCGGCAGAACATTGTTTTTGTTCTGTAAAAGCGTCATAGACTGCAAGGCCATGTCGAGCGCCAGCTTGCGATGCTCCTGACTGTCAACGGTCTTGGGCGATATCCTGGTCCACGACACCAGCTTTGGGTCATCCATCACGCCCAGCTCGAAACGGCCTTTCAGAAGCCGTATGACATGCTTGTCGACTTCCTGCTCAGAGACGAGCCCGCGGCGCACGGCCTCCGGCAGTTTCATATAGGCATAGCCGAACCCGCACTCCACATCGGTACCGGCAAGCGTTCCTTTGGCTGCAGCATGCACGGCATCGGAAGAGACGTGGTGGTTCAAGTAGAAGTCGGCAATGGCGCCGCAGTCGCTCACGACCATATGCTTAAAGCCCCACTCATCCCGGAGGATCTGCTGCAGGAGACGGGTGTTGCCGCAGCAAGGCTCATCGTCGAGGCGCTGATAGGCACACATCACTTCCCTGACATGGCCCTGCTGGACAGTTGCCTTGAAAGCCGGAAGATAGGTCTCCCACAAGTCGCGCGGAGAGATGTCAGAAAGGTTGGCAGTATGGCGCGTATATTCGGGTCCGCTGTGCACGGCGAAGTGCTTGGCGCAGGCATAGAGCTTGCGGTATTTTGTCGTTTCCGGGCCCTGCAGGCCTTTAACGACCTGCACGCCCATGACGCTCGTCAGATAGGGGTCCTCGCCATAGGTCTCCTGGCCACGGCCCCAGCGCGGATCGCGGAAGATATTGACATTGGGCGTCCAGACCGAGAGACTGTGGAAGCGGGCGTCTTCCTTGCCCTCTGCCATCAGCTCGTTGTACTTGCCCCGGGCCTCGTCGGACGTTGCTGTGAACACCTTGTAGACCATCGCTGGGTTGAACGATGCCGCCATGCCGATAGGCTCGGGAAACACCGTGACATCGGTGTTGTTGGCATAGCCGTGCAAGGCCTCGCTCCACCAGTTGAAGGGCTTGATACCCAAACGGGGGATAGCCGGTGAGATGTCGCACATCAGCGATGCCTTCTCTTCCAGCGTCAGCCGTGAGCACAGGTCCCTGGCCCGCTCCTCAAAGGAAAGGTTAGGGCTCTGATAGGGCAGCTGCTGTGCTACGATATCCATCAAACACGACAGACAACAGCCTGTTACGAGTACGCGTAATTCTATACTTAATTTCATACCACCTATATTTTTAGATTTTAATGTATAGTTCCGACGGTCAACCTTGCTGATTGATCCAAATGATAATTCAAGTGCAAAAATAAGGAATTACGTGCAGAGGGGCTTTTCTTTATGTTTCAATAATGTTTTGATTTGTATCACAGTTTCCCGATAAGACAAGACGATCAATAATTTCTATCCTTTGGTTCTTTTGAATTTCTCATCTGGTATTGACGCGGCGACACGCCATAGGCAGCCTTGAAGATGGTAGAGAACGAAGAAGCACTGGAGAAGCCACAGGCGAATGTCACTTCCGAGATGCTCTGATGCGGGTCTTTCAACAGCCGGGCTGCCTGTTTCAATCTGATGTTGCGTATGAAGACATGCGGCGACTGCCCCGTAAGCTCCTTCATCTTACGGTGCAGGTGAATGCGGCTGATGCCCACCTCCTCGGCTATCATGTCCACAGTGATATCGGAGTCGCTCAGGTGCTTGTTCAACACAGTCATGATACGGTCCAAAAGCTTGGCGTCAGGACTCTGCATCTCGACATCGTCGACCTTGCCGGTCTGCTCCGCCTGTCCCGAGTACTTCAACTTCAGTAAGCGGCGCGAGTCAAGCAGGTTGATGACGGTGCGACGCAGAATATCCATGTTGAAAGGTTTGGTGATGTATGCGTCAGCGCCCGTCTCCAGTCCCTCGAGCCGGTCTTCCTCCAGACTCTTGGCCGTAAGCAGAATGACGGGTATGCTGCTGGTATTGATGTTCTGCTTCACCCTGGCACAAAGAGCGTTGCCATCCATCTCCGGCATCATGACGTCTGAGATAACGAGGTCGGGAAGACTGCTGAGTATACACCGCAGTCCCTCCTTGCCGTCGTGACACATCTTTATATTATACGCATCTGACAGCTCATGACTGAGATAATGAAGGATCTCCTCATCATCCTCGACAATGACCACCAGTGGTTTCTGCAGTCTTTCTCCGCCAGTCTCACCCCCCGTCTTTTGCTCTTCCGATGTGTCTGTCTCAAGGAGTTCCTTTTCCAGTTCCTCAGCAGTCTGGTGCTCTTCGGCTTTGTTATCTTCTTTCTCCCTGACGACCATCTCGTCGGGTTTAAGATGAGCGTTGCCCAGAGGGATGGATATCTCGAACTCTGCTCCAGGACCGTCCGTGTTGTTGCGTGCCTCTATAGATCCATAGTGCAGCTCCACAATAGACCGTGCCAGGTCGAGTCCTATGCCGGTACCCACCGTCTGATCCTGCGGAGACACCTGGTAGAAACGTTGGAAGATATTCTCCAGTTTGTCCTGGGGAATGCCGCAGCCGCTGTCCTTGATCTTAAGGTAGGCGTTGGCATCGTCGTGGTCAAGCGTAACACTGATAGTACCGCCCGAGGGCGTGAACTTGAAGGCATTTGACAAGACGTTGACTATGACCTTGTCGAAGTTTTCAGGATCGATCCATATAGGCAGCGAGTCGTCGTGGTGCACGAAGCTGAACCTGATATTCTTGGCCTTGGCCTGCTGTTCGAACATCCGGCAGGCGTCCTTCACCGTCTCCACATAGTCGGTCTGCCGCATCCTCATAGCCATCTTGCCCTGGTCTATCTTCCGCAGGTCCATCATCTGGTTGATGAGGTGCAGCACGCGCTCGGCATTACGCTTCATCAACTGGTATATGCCCTGTCTGTGAACATCCTTGTCCTCCTTGATAAGCGAGAGCAGCGGTGTGAGAATCAAGGTCATAGGAGTGCGGATGTCATGACTGATGTTGATAAAGAACTTTATCTTAGCCTCGCTCATCTCCTCGGCATGGATATGCTTTTGCAGTATGAGTTTCTCCTCCTCCTTACGCTTCATATGACTGATATATACCCATACAAGACCTATGAGGACGAGAACATAGATCACCCTGGCTGGCATCGAGGCGTACCATGCAGGGTTGACGACGATGGTGACCTCCCTCACCGGTGTCTCCTGACTACTGTTGACAGCTTTTACCCTGATGCGGTAAGTGCCCGGTGCGATATGGCTGAACGGTATCTCGTTGGATCCGGCAGACAGCGCTGCCCACCCCTCGTCGTTGATGCTATAGAGGTATCTTACGTTTCCGCTGTTGCCATAGGTCAGCGTGGAGAGACGCAGACTGAAGGTATTGTCGTCGTGGCTCAGCGAGAAATGGTCGGAAGCCGGAAGGTCTTTGTTTCCAATGGTCAGACCGATGACCTTCACAGTGGCTCTCCAGCGGTTCTCCCTGAGCTTCGTGGGATTGAACCATGTGATGCCGCCTGTTCCGCCAGCCAGTATCATGGCACCGTCCCTGCTGGGGCTGATGGCGCCGTCGGAGAACTCGTTGCTCTGCAGACCGTCGTCGCTAAAGTAGTTGTGTATGGCGCCCGTAGAGGGTGTCAGACACGCCAGTCCGTGATCTGTCCCGAACCATATGTCGCCGCGGGCATCCTCACAGATGCTGCTAATGGTGTTGTCGGGCATGCCTTCCCGACGCGTATATTTCTTCCTGAGCTTGCCGCCGATATAGCACCATGCCCCTTTCTCGGTACCCAGCCACACCCGCCCCTTGCTGTCAGCGAATATGGAATGCGGAAATATTCCGTAGTCGGCTATGTTTGCCCCAAGGACATCCGTCCAGCTCATCGTCGTCAGGTTAAGACAGCACAGTCCCACGGACGAGGCTATGTATATCTTCTTTTTGTCGCGCGACATTGTCAGTCGGCTGAGATAGTCGTTGGGGATGCTGTTCATCTTGTGGTCAACATCAGCCCCCTTTGCTTTTCTGTAGGCCTTCGTTCTGCCGTCGGTGCCGCGGCAGATGAGTCCCTGCCCCATTGTAGCGAGCCACATGTTGCCCCGGTAGTCCTCTGCCATATCGAAGACGCTGACGCCTTTTCCAAGATGAAGGTCAACGGCATGATAGCTGCCTGTGAGGGGATCTATCCATCCACAGCCGTCACCATAGGAGCCGGCCCATATCCTGCCATGGCTGTCCTGCCGCAACGCTATCGTTGTCGACGGCAAGTCCGTGAGGTGAGCCACCAGGTGCTGTCTGTCGTCCAGGTGGTAGATGCCGTCCTTGTCAGTCCCTATCCAGAAGTGCCCCCGGCTGTCTATCATGCACGCTGTGACACAGTTGCTGCCGATGACATTGCGGGAACCGAGGCGATAGCCTATATATCCGAAAGATGTCTGCACGCGGGTGCTGAGGAAAACGCCTTTCTGCATCAGCCCTATCCAGATGTTGCCCTGACGGTCCTCGATGAACCTGCTCACCTTGCTCTTCGAAAAGTCTATGTTGTAACTGTAAAAGACCTTCGGCGAGAGAACGCCACGCTGAGGATCATACTGCCATACGCCTCGTCCGTCGCATCCGATGAGCAATTCCCCTGCACGAGTGGCGAATACCGTGCTTATCGGCAGTCCCCGTGTCCCGGGGACGGGGCTCAGACTCCTGCCGTTGATGCAGTAGATGCCATTGTGTGCCGTTGCAAGAAAGACGCAATGAGGGGTTTCAGCAATGTCCACCACGGTGCTGTTTTCCGGTATGGGCTTCCTGATCCATCGGCCGCCGGATGTCTGCTGGTAGACGCCGTTGCCCTCAGTGATGACCCACAGGCTGCCTTTTCTGTCTTCCACCAACTTCCTGACATACTGCATGGCACGCATGCTCTCGGGAAGTGACCTGAATGTGCCGTCCCTCTGCATCGCCATGATGCCATAGCCTGACGTCCCGGCAAGGATGCAGCCATTGCGCCGCTGTATGATACTCGTGACATAGGTTGTAACGGCATGGCCTTTGTAGTCATGTAAACTGACTCTCTCGAAGGTGAAGTCGTGGCATTGTATGATATTGCGGTTCGTTCCTAAATACACCGTGCCGTCCTTGGCCTCCGTCATGGTGTTGACATAGCTGCTGGCCAGGCTCTCATATTCCGGCATGTCGGCCTTGATGACCTTAAAGCGATAGCCGTCATAGATGTTCATGCCGTTGCGCGTAGCGATCCAGATGAAGCCCGCGCGGTCCTGCATGATGTCTGTGACGAAGGAGCTGGACAGTCCGTTGTCCGGCGTGAAGAGCATGCCGTATTGTGCTTTCGTCGTCATGCTGAACAACAAAAAAAGTAAGATGTAGAGGTATCTCATTTTTTAGGTTCTTGTTTACTTTTGCAAAAGTAATGCTTTTCTTCTTATTTCTATCCTGCAGAAGCACTTTTTCCATAAACTTTACCGATAGAACTGCAGATAAAAGCTTTGTGATATGCAACATAAAGTCTTTGTTACTCTGTCAAAAGCCCGGAACTCACTATTAACCTAATTTTGCAGCAGAACCTTTAAATTTATATTTCATGTCTAAAAACAAAAACTTATCACGATTTGGAAAGTCAGCTGTGCTCCTTTCCTTTCTAAGCCTTTCCTCTCTGGCTGCAACAGCACAGAGCATAGTCAAGGGTACGGTGAAAGACAGCAACGGTGAGCCTGTCATCGGTGCGACCATACGAGTTGCGGGCAGTAAAGGTGGAACGGTCACGGACCTGGACGGCAACTTCACCATCAATGCCTCTCCGCAAGCCACTCTTACCATATCCTATATAGGCTATGAGAACCAGACGGTAGCTCTAAGAGGGCGCAGCAGTGTGTCTGTGGTCATGAAGCAGGAGGACAGAACTCTTAACGATGTCGTTGTCATTGGCTATGGCGTTCAGAAGAAGAGCGACCTTACCGGTGCCGTGGCTTCAGTAAACGGTGACGACATCAAGAATCTGACGACGACTGATGCCGGTGCAGCTCTTCAGGGTAAGGTCACGGGTGTGCAGATAATCAACAGTGGCGCTCCCGGTGCAGGCGCCGAGATACGTGTGCGTGGCTACGGCTCCAACGGCAACAACTCTCCGTTGCTTATCGTCGATGGCCTGAAGGTGGACAACATTCAGTATCTCGACCCCTCGCTCATCAAGTCAGTAGAGGTACTGAAGGATGCTGCATCAGCAGCTATCTACGGTGCTGAAGCAGGTAACGGTGTGATCCTAATCACGACAAAGAGCGGAGCTAATAATCACGGCAAGGCTCAGATAAGCTACACGCTGAAAGCTGCCAGTCAGTCCCTCGGCAAGCAGGCCGACCTCTTCGACGCTCCGGAATACATAGAGTATCACAAGTATCTCGGTGATCTCACCGACGAGGAACTGAAGTCGAAAGGATACAACGGACAGAACACCAACTGGTATGACGAAGTGTTCGGTAACAGCTGGAGTGTGGAGCACAACCTCACCGTACAGGGTGGCAACGACAAGGGACATCTGCTGGCTTCGCTTGGCATTGTCAACAACGACGGTATCGTAAAAGGCGACAAGGATGTCTACAAGCGATTTACCGCCCAGCTCAATGCCGACTACAAGTTCTATAAATGGCTTAGCGTCTCCAGCAACACGTCTGTAGAGAAATGGAGCACCAAAGCGCTGACCAACGGCTACGGCTCGTTCCTTAACTCTGTGGTTTCCATCGACCCTCTGACACCTGCCTACGTATACAGTGAGGACGACATGGGCATGAACATGAAAGACCAATGGAACATGCCCGGTCACGGATCGGTGCCTGTAGCCGTTCCACCGGCATACACCGACGCCAATCCCGTGTGGTATGGTACCTCCAAATACATTGAGGAGGCAACGGGTAACCCTTTGGCAAGACGTGACATGCAAGACGCCAAGAACGAAGGCATCTCTGTACGTGGATCACTTGTCGCCAACATCATGCCAGTAAGCTGGCTCACCTTCACCTCACGCTTGGGATACCGCATCTCCCAGGGTAACTCGCACAGTTATGAGTATCCGTTCTGGCTCTCGTCAATGGCTCAGAACACCAACTATTCTATCTCCGCCAACACCAATGCGGGTCTCTACTATCAGTGGGAGAACTTTGCCAACTTCAACAAGAGCTTTGGCAAGCATAACGTAGGAGCCATGGTCGGTATGTCGTTCACCAAGAACCACTGGGACAACACCAGTGCTTCATCAGAGGACACGCAGCAGATCCTCGAAGGCGATGCAGCGCCTAACTATCGCTTCATCGACTTCCTCAATGCCAACGGCAAGAAGCACCTGCAGGCCAGCAACCAGCCGGGCGATGCCACTCAGCTGTCCTATTTCGGCCGCCTGTCTTACAACTATGACGAGCGTTACATGTTCCAGTTCAACATTCGCCGGGATGCGTTCGACTCTTCCAAGCTCTCCAAGAACAAGCGCTGGGGCACATTCCCCTCTGTCTCTCTCGGATGGGCCGTCAGCAATGAGAAATTCTTCAAGGATGCCATCAGCCGTGATGCCGTGTCCTTCATGAAGCTCCGCGCTTCCTGGGGCCGTAACGGTAATGTCAACATCCTCAGCGGATACAAGTATGCTGCAACGATTGCTTTCGGCGGATACTACAACTTCTCTGACGAAGCCACTACCTGTGCCTTCCCTACAGCTCTTGCCAACCCCGACCTTACATGGGAGACAGCAGAGCAGTATGACCTTGGCCTTGATGCACGCTTCCTCAACGACCGTCTGACTTTCGGCCTCGACTGGTATCGCAAGATGACAAGAGACCTGCTCATCAACATCCAGCCGTATCCGGAGATTGGGTTCAGTACGGCTACCGTCAATTCGGGTGAGATCCTCAATACAGGTTTCGACATCGAGTTAGGTTGGAAAGACCATATCGGCGACCTTAAGTACAGCGTCAGCTCCAACTTCTCCACGCTGAAGAATGAGGTCAAGAAGGTCAACGACCTCCTGCCGCGTTACGATGAGGTAGGAATCAATGGATTCAACAACAAGCTCACTCCGTCTTTCGAAGCCGGGCACCCGATGTGGTACTTCCGCGGATTCAAGTATGCCGGTGTAGACTCAGAGACAGGCAAGGCATTGTACTACGACAAGAACGGAGAGATCACCGATTCACCTAAGGATGACGACAAGCAGGATCTCGGCTCGGCCATTCCTAAGTTCACCTATGGCATCACGCTGAACCTTGAATACAAAGGCTTCGACTTCACGGTCTTCGGTACTGGTGCCGCAGGCAACAAGATCTACAACCTCATGGTCTCAGCCGACCGTCCACGTATCAATGGCATTGATACCTACTGGAAAGACTCTTGGAAGCAGGCCGGTGACAACGCCAAATACCCTGACATGAAGAAGGTATCAACCGACTGGACATTCTTCAGCTCTGATGCTGCCATCTTCAACGGTTCCTACTTCAAGTTTAAGCAGATAGAGCTCGGCTACACGTTGCCGTCAAGCCTGACGAAGAAGTTCCTTGTTAGTGCACTGCGCTTCTCGGTCTCTCTCGACGACTTCTTCACCATCACGAGCTATCCGGGTGCTGACCCTGAGACATCGTCTCTCAACAGTGGCGTATCCCGTGGCTTTGACAACGGCAACTATCCTACATCAAAGAAGATCGTCTTTGGCGTAAACGTTACATTCTAATGATTTAAAACGACACAAAAATGAACAAACATATTATTCCGATGTTGGCACTCTTGGCAGGCGTCACGGCTTTCTCATCCTGTGCTGACCAACTTGATATAGAGCAGAAAGGAACGAAGACTACCGATTCGTTCTATAAGAATGATGCTGACTGCGAGAAGGCGCTGGCCTACGCATACGAAGGCTTCATGGTCAATACCGTCGGCAGGACCACAGCCCAGGGAGGACCGGGCATCTATACACCGGCAAAGGTCCTGGCCAACCACCCGGGCGACGATGTTCTCTATGCCAGCGGCAACTATGGAGACCACGAATTCGGCGGTGCCATCGATCAGTTCCGGTATGAGAGTAACCCCGAGGCCATCAACTTCCATTACAGAGGCTTATACCTCTCAGTCTATTCCGACAATCTCGTTCTCGACCATTTCAAGGATCCTCAGACGGCTTACCAGAAGCAGGCTGTGGCTGAAGCCCGCGTCCTGCGCGCCTACAACTATTTCCTCCTTGCCTGCTATTGGGGCCAGCCGCCTTTCGTCGACCACGTGCTTAACGCCAGCGACATCCCTACCAACAGCGACATGACCCAGGAGCAGTATTATGAATGGGTAGCCAAGGAATGCCAGGACGCTGAGCCTGACCTTATTGAGCGTAAGAGCACTGCCGACAAGGAAGGCGCTTACCGCGTCACTAAAGGTTTCGCCCACGCGCTTGCCGGTAAGGCGCTGCTCTTCGCCAAGAAATACGACGAGGCAAAGGCTGAGTTCAAGAAGGTCATCGACTCCGGCAAATATGCGCTGGTGCCGGGTGACCAGTTCCTCGACATGTTCCATGTAGAGGGTGACGGCAATCCGGAGAAGATCTTCGAGCTTAACCTCTATTACAATGCGGCAGCCGGAGCATGGAGCACAGGCAGCGGCCTCGGATACATGAACCACAGTACCTGGATGGAAGCCAACGCCTTCAACTGGCGTGCCGGCAACTTCGTTACCAATCCGGCCCGTGTCTACACGGGTATCGACGGTTGGGGGTCTATCGGCATCCCTGAGTGGTACGGCGAAGAGTTCCATGAGAATGACGGCGACTCCTATCGGTTCAAAGCAACGATGTTGCCCATTGATGACGTCATCTATCACAAGACCGGCATCAAGGGCATGGATTATGCCAATGACGAGCTGAACAAGATGTCGCCCGAGGAACTGGAAAAGTCGGATAAAGTAGGAATCAACAACGTCACGCAGGGCCTCTACGGTGAGAGCTTCTATCTGCCCTTCAAGATGCTGATACGTGCTAACGATACTAATGACGGCGGCAGGACCGGTGACAACCAGCGTATGAACAACATCATCGTCATGCGTTATGCCGAGGTTCTTCTCGACTACGCTGAGTGCTGCCTGCAGACGGGCGACAATGCCGAGGCCAAGAAATACATCAACATGATCCAGAGGCGTGCGGGATCAAAGACCATCAGCGACAACGTCGACATGGAGGTCCTGAAGAGGGAGAAGTCATACGAGATGTGGTTCGAAGGCTGCCGCTTCCAGGACATCCTCCGGTGGAATGATGCCAAAGGCATGGCCCGCCTGAAGGAAGCCGGCAAGCAGGTGCCCCACCTCTTCGACAAGATGTTCCGCGCACCGAAAGCTACTGACGAGAATATCGTATGGGAGCATGGCACCGAGGCCAACAGCAGATTCTACATCACGCACACGCATGAAGCTGTGGATGCAGGCTTTACGGTAGGCTTTCAGGAGAAGAACCGTCTGTTCCCCTATCCTTCTTCCGTCGTGGAGATGAATCCGAATATCAAGCAGAATACAGGGTATTAGTTCATCATACATGTTTTCAGGTATTTATATTATGAGGCGATGGGCTCTCGCGACCGCCCTGCTTATGGCAGGGCTGGCCGGAAGGGCCCAAAACCCTATTATCAGCAGCCAGTTTACTGCTGATCCGACAGCGAGAGTCTTCAACGATAAGGTTTATCTCTACCCTTCTCATGACATTCCCAGTCCTATAGAGAAACTAAAAGATTGGTTCTGCATGGCTGACTACCATGTATTCTCATCATCCGATCTGACCAACTGGGAGGACCATGGCGTCATCGTCACACAGAACAAAGTGCCATGGGTAGAGAAGGACTCGTATACGATGTGGGCACCTGACTGTGTGGAAAAGAACGGGACTTATTACTTCTATTTCCCAGCGCAACCGAAAGGTCAGAAAGGCTTTGCCGTAGGAGTAGCCATAGCCAATGACCCAGCAGGTCCTTTTCACCCTATGGACAAGCCTATCGATGGCGTTCATGGGATAGACCCTTGTGTGCTGATTGACGATGACGGCAGGGCATATATCTATTCTGTTGGTCCGGGATGCCTCGTAGGGGCGCCCTTAAAAGAAAATATGGTGCAGCTTGCCGATACCATGAGGCGTATGGAAGGCCTTCCCGATGGTTTCAAGGAGGGACCTTTCGCCTTCAAGAGAGAAGGCATGTACTACCTTACCTTCCCTTGGGTGAGGAAGAAAGACGGCACCGAGACTTTGGCCTACGCCATGAGCAGCAACCCCTTGGGTCCTTGGACGTTTAAGGGTATCATCATGGCCGAGCACAGAAACAGCTGCTGGACGATCCACCACTCCATCGTCAGATACCACGGACAGTGGTACCTCTTCTATCATCACAACGATTACTCCCCGAAGTTTGACAAGAACCGGTCGGTATGCATCGATTCCCTTTTCTTCAATGCCGACGGCACCATCCGGGAGGTCAGGCCGACACTAAGGGGCGTTGGCATCACGAAAGCCTCGTCAAGAATACAGATTGACCGTTACAGTGACATTCATGATGCAGCAATAAGCTATCTTAATAACGATAATCCTTTTGAAGGCTGGCAGACCGTGTTTCATAAGAGAGGTGCCTGGGTGAGGTACAACAGGGTAGACTTTGGAACAGGAGTGACAGGCTGCACGCTGAGAATAAGGAACAACAGGCCTTGCCAGGTAATAATCAGGGCTGACGGTAAGATCGTAGCCAGAGTCAAGGTCGGAGCAAACATCTCCTTTACCACTGTAAGCGGCAAGGCAGACACAAATTGTCAAGGAGTTCATGACCTGACAGTAGAGCCGGCCTCAGATGGTGAGGTAGCGATCGACTGGATAAGATTCAGTTCAGATAATTCCAAATTAAATCTGAGACAACACTAAGGTGATCGAACGACTGCTAACGGAACTGCCTGTGAGCTAAGTAAGGAGCTCACAGGCAGTTCTTTTTATGATAGGCTCTTCATTTATCATCGCTGCTTAGATCCTTCAGCAGATCAGCGAAGTATATGTAATCGGCAACACCGGCTATTGTGCACTCGTTCTGCCCCCAGAAGAAAGGCCAGTCGTCCTTGTTCTCTGCGAAATCTGGCTGAAGAAGCAGCAGGCCCGGCACCACGCCTCCTGCAATGAAAGAGAAATCAGCCCGGTTGCTGGCATACGAGCGTTCCTTAGGCCTGACACCGACTCCCATGACAAACGAGAGGTTGGAATATGGATGGCAGCCAAAGAGAAAGTTCGCAGTCTTGTAGACATCCTCCTTGCTGACAACAGTCGGAAAATACTTGTGCAGCCAGTATGCCGTGATGCCCTGGCGGACAACCATGCCGCTTGAGCCCCATCCCCCTCCATAAGCCATTACACCATAGGGGTTGTTCTTCTCCAGGGAGTCGAGACCGGCCTTGAACTCTATGGCTGCCGCCTCAATATGCTTCATCATCTTTTTGTCAAGGTAAGGCAGGGCTTCGACGGCAGTTGTCAGGGCAAGTGCCATGCTGTGATCGTCAAGTGTTGAAATGGAAGTCTTGACTGACCTCAGGAATTCTTTATTGCCGGTCGCCTTATAGAGCTTCAGCGCTGCTTCCAACTTTGCTCCGCTCATGAAGCGACTCATCCTGTCGTCTTTCGATGGAGCGCCACTGTCTCTCTGCCATAGCATCTCTGCAGCATTGAGACAACGGCGGGCAAGACTGTCGCGACAGCCCTTCAAGGCCTGGGACGCGGAAGCCAATGCGGCTATGGTGCTCATCTCGAGCATGGGATTGGTGTCTGTAAACAGCCATCGCTCGTCACCGGTCATCGGCTGGTTGTCGGTGATGCTGCAGACATCACCCAGCCGGTTGTATTGATAGAGGTACCGTGGATTGATGCCGCGGCATGAGTGACCGGTCTTCTCAACCATGTTCACCACCGGCAGCACACCATGCTCTATCTGCTGCAGCAAGTCAGGCGTGCCGTCAGGACGATGCATGACGACGAGACGCTTGTCCTGATTAACATAGGTCTCATCGCGCATCGGCCTGAATGTCTCCCAGGCATTGGCAAGGGACAGCAGTGCTGAGCAATGGCTGTTGGTCTCAATGTCAAAGTCGCCCGCATCAAACCATCCCCCATGATCAAATCCCGGAATAAACTCCATGGACTTATAGGGAGAGTCTATCTTGCCCTGGGCATAATTGTCAAAATGAGTAGTGTTCTCGGGAGCCTGTCGCACGTCATCAAGATATGGCGCTCCATGCCATACTCTATACCCCTCGCGCACCATCATGTGGTCCATCTGTACGGGAAGCCAGACATCCGTGGAGGCAACCCCTATTCTATCGTATACATCCTGGCTTATCGGGAAGGCATTGGTTGTCTGGTCATCATATTTGATGAAATACAACCCGGGTGTTGCAACAGAGGAGAAATCCGCTGTGACGTAGTGATAGCGCAAATAATTGCCCCACTCTGTCACGTCCATTGTCTTGGCAACCTCATGCCCCCCGTCCTTGGATATCCTGTAAAGCGTAGCCGTAGGCTTCGCAGTGTCCTCTGCGTCAAGCTCAATGACGGCCGTCTTCTTCTGACCGGGCAGATAGCCTACTTGAGAGAATCCTATATTCGGCCTACGCATCCACCCGGCTTTAGCCTTTGGCTCGACATACCACTCGAGAACCTTGCCGGTTGCACCCACAGGCAGCAAGGACCTTACGACGAACCACCCGTTCTGAGCTATGATACGTCCGTCATATAACAATAATGTGGAATCACTTCTTACGATACACATCTGTCTCTCGTCTTCGGGAGCCATGACCAGCTCGTGGGCTGCAGCCAGAGGCTTTGGAATGATGAAGTCGGAGAAGCCGCGGTTGTCAATGGTAGAGAATCCTCCAACCTGCGTTACTTTCTCTGAGTCCGGCCTCGTCCCGGTGTCGCTGAAAGGGTAGCGGGGAAAATAGGAAGGCTTGCCGTCGGCAAGATAGGTCTTATTCCAATATGCTGAAGGAAGGAACTCGAGATTGAACCCTGCCTTGCCCTCGAGGATCTTTGGAACAGGCTTGTCCAGGACAACGCTGATACGTATACCCTGGCCCTGAGGCATGACGTTGATGGTTGACTCGAAATCATATTCATCATACCGCACCCTGACACTTATCTCACTTGTCGTTTTATTGACTTTGCGACTCAGCATCTCGGGAACAAGGTCCCATTGCTCCGGTGTGGGGTTGAGACGTACTCCGCCGTTGGTGATTGTCATTACATCGTGATGGACAATGTCAATGCCAGAGCGCTTCTCATCATAGAATATGGCACTGAACGGGTTGCTGTAGACCATGACATCCACACCCTGCCTGTGAAGATAGCCTTTGTCAGTGAGGCGGAGAGACTGGGCTGTGCAAGGGCCTGGCACGGTCAGGCATACAGACAAGGCAAGTACTTGAAAGGGACTCATTCTCATTTCTGTTGTTTTTAGGAGTTTATCTTCTGGAGCATTACTCAATGCTTGTTGCAAAGTTACGAAAAACCGGCATTCCCGCTTTTCCATGATGTAGCAATAGCATTTCTGTTTGTAACAAAGCCCAGAAAAGCCTGTTCAATACCAGTCTCAGGCAGATACGGCGCGAGAGAAACCATGTCAGCGTCGGATCCGTCCGTCGAAAGGGAGCATAAACAGAAGGCAAGCTGGATGAAAGAGACAAATCAAAATACTTTGGATACTTATTGTAAGGACATTCACGGTATAATCATGTAACTTTGCATATATGAAAACGATAACATCAATCAAGATTTTATTATGAGACATTTCTTATTACTGTTTCTTGCGCTGTTCCTCTTGGCAGGAGAGAGCTATGCACACAGACACAATGGTGAGACGGTCCTCTCACCTGTCGTAAGCACCCACTATGGTAAGATTCAGGGACTCGTGATAGCCCAGGGCCGTCTGGTGCAGTTCCGCGGTATTCCCTATGCGCAGGCGCCTGTAGGCAGCAGGAGATGGAAAAGGCCACTGCCGCCGAAAGCATGGAACGATACGCTGAAAGCCGTCACATGGCCGGACATCGCTCTCCAGACGGATCAGGACAAGGGCTCGTTCTACGAGAAGGAGTTCTTCCGTTTTGGCATGCCGAGGAGCTCAGAGAACTGCCTCTTCATAAATATCACCATGCCCCGGAAGGCGCTGGCACACAATAAGGCTCTCCCCGTCTGCGTCTGGTATCATGGCGGTGCCTATCAGAACGGTTACAGCTATGAGATAGAGATGGATCCTACGGAGTGGGCTCGGCGAGGCATCATCTTTGTCAGCGTGGGCTACCGCATGGGTATCACGGGCTTCCTCTGCCATCCTGAGCTTGACAAGGAGGTCAGCGACCACAGCAGCGGCAACTACGGCACCTACGACCAGGTGATGGCCCTCAGGTGGGTTCATGACAACATCGCTTCTTTCGGCGGCGATCCTTTAAGGATCACCATTATGGGTCAGAGCGCTGGGGGCGGCAGCGTCAAGAATCTTTGTGCCTCTCCTCTGTCCCGCGGCCTGATAGCAGGGGCTATCATACAGAGTGCCGGAGGGCTAGGCAACTTTCTTTCGGGTAATGATCCGGCTGACTACATGCGGTCCGCAGGCAAGATGCTCATGGACTCTATAGGTCTGACGACGCTGAAGAAAATGCGGGATGCAGACATGGAGACCGTACGTGACCCGTGGACCATGACCCGCCGGCACGGTATCAACACCATGCGCGTCTTCGCCCCTCACACAGGCGGTGACCTCCTGCCTGAGAGCTTCGATGACGCCGTGCTGGACAACAGTGTTGCCGACGTGCCATATCTGATAGGATATACTGCCGACGACATGATGCCCATGGACGGGGCCATCAACCGCCTGGCCTCTGCAAGAGACTCTCTCGGCAGCAAGCCTGTATACTCCTACAAGTTCTGCCGACGGCTGCCAGGTGACGATGCCGGAGCTTTTCACTCCTCAGAGTTATGGTACACCTTTGGGAGCCTGAAGCACAGCTGGCGTCCGTTCACAAAAGAAGACTATGAGCTGAGCGACCGCATGCTTGGATACTGGACTAACTTCGTGAAATACGGGAATCCCAACAAGAGTCAGGGATCATGGAGGCCCAATACATCAAAAGATCACTATTTCCAGATTCTGGATATTGCCAAAGGAGGTAACCCAAAGTAGAACTTCAATAAGGCTTTTGGCTTTTGTGAATATCTTGGCTGTCCGCTATGCGGGCGGCCAAGAGGGACCGCCCCCGCACTATCACCCTTTTCAGATCCTCATGACATAACATTATTTAGTTGTTATGTCAGAAGCTGCGCTGCTAAAAGAAAATATTAAGTCTATGCAGATTCGTTATGTTCATCCGGTACTCGTACACATTTACAGCACAGTTGGGATAATGAACCTTACCACCATTAAGCGGTAACGCAACTTCTCTACTACCTGTCTCCATAACGATTGATTTCAATGGTTGGTTGAGACGCAGGACCAGGGTGCTTCCAGAAACAGAAGGGGTGATTGAAGCCTTAGTTAGCCGGCCCCTGCTCCAACGCATGTCAACCTTGTATCCGCCTCTGGCGCGTAGTCCTCTCACCTGTCCGTCCTGCCAGGCTGCAGGGAGCGCGGGAAGGAGATGGACGGCTCCGTCATGGCTTTGAAGCAGGAGTTCTGCCACGCCGGCAGTGAATCCGAAGTTGCCGTCAATCTGGAAAGGCGGATGAGCATCGAAAAGATTAGGGTAGATACGCCCGTTGGGATATTCTTTTGCAAGGGAATCGCAAGGCAACAGATTCAGCATGTTGTTGATGATAGACAGGGCATGATTGCCGTCAAGCATCCTTGCCCAGAAGTTGATCTTCCATCCGAGGCTCCATCCGGTAGCCATATCCCCACGCTGCAGGAGCGTGGTACGCGCACCTTTGAAAAGGTCGGGCGTACGGAACGGTGATATCTGATTGCCCGGATAAAGTCCGTAGAGATGTGAGATGTGCCGGTGCTGATCCTTCGGATCATCACCATCTTGGAGCCACTCCTGCAGTTGCCCGTAGCGTCCTGTCTTCATAGGAGGAATGAGCTGGAGGTCGTGCGCTACCTCCTTTCGGAAGACTGTATCGGTGTCGAGGATCTGCGAGGCCTGCAAGGCAGCAGAAAGCGCGTCACGCGCTATCTGGTTATCCATCGTGCACGCAGCGGTCACGGATGTGTGCTTGCCTACGGGACCGTGCTCGGGACTGACGGAAGGAGAGATGATAAACGAGGAAGCCTTAGGATTGGCGTTCGTGGCATAGTCCATCAGGAACCTGGCAGCCCCTTTGATAACAGGGTACCATTGACGCAGGAAGTTTTTGTCCAGCGTGAAGAGATAATGCTGCCACAGATGCGTGGTCAGCCATGCCCCGCCATTAGGATACATCCCCCAGTAGGCCCCGTCAACAGGACCCGTAACCCGCCATATGTCGGTGTTGTGATGAGCCACGAAGCCACGACACCCATACATCACCTGTGCCGTGCGGTGACCCGTGATGCTGAGATCGCGGATCAAAGAGAAAAGCGGTGGCAGGGTAGTCGGGAGAGCGGTCACCTCTGCGGGCCAATAGTTCATCTCAGAGTTGATGTTGATTGTATATTTGCTGTCCCATGGCGCATAAAGCTCCTTGTTCCAAATGCCCTGAAGGTTTGCAGCCTGGCCTCCCGGCTCTGAGGAGGAGAGAAGCAGATAGCGCCCATACTGGAACATCAGAGTGACGAGGCGGGGATCATGACTGCGCCTGTATTGAATAAGAAGAGAGTCTGTAGGGATAGAAATCGGCCGGTCGTCTCCTAAGAACAGATCTACAGAATGAAACAATCGGCTGAAGTTACCGGTATGTCTTTTAAGTTGTTGATTGTAACTGCTTTCTATCGCCGTTCGCAGCAAGCTGTCGGCTTTAGCTTCGGCATTGCCGCTGATGTCATGATAGTTAACGAAATTGGTGGCAGCTGTCATGTAGATGGTCGCTTCGGTAGCGTTTCTGATGTCTAATCCTTGCTTGTCGGCTTGTTGTTTTCCGTCTGTCCTCACAGCCACTCTGCAAACGGCCCGGAGCCCGCCCTTCACACCTTCCTGGTCTGGTCCCTGACAGGTCATTGACAGCTCCCCGTCTTTAGCACTTGTCTGATGTGCCAATACCGAGGTCAAAGAGACAGAGAAATTAAGTGCATGGGACTTCGATGCCTTCAGATGGACAGCCATGAAACGGCTGTCAAAAGAGGTGAAGACTGTGCGCTGAATCTTTACTCCATTGACCGTGAATGACGTTACATTGAGTGCGTCGTCCAAAGACAGCCACCGTCTGTAGTCGGTTGCCTGTCGTGCCTGAGGCATGTTGATAACCAATGAGCCGAGCGGCAAAAAGCGCATGCCGTTCTTTCCCGAGAAGAAATTGCGGTTGATGACCCCTTCAGCCTGGTCTTCCTTGCCACTGGCAATCAGTTGCCTTACCCATTGCAAGGAGTCCTTGGCACGTGGCATATCGTTGTTGTAGGGAGATCCCGACCAGAAAGTTGTCTCGTTGAGGTCTATCTGTTCCCGGTCGGTGCCACCATAGACCATACCACCGATGAAGCCGTTGCCGACGGGCAAGGCCTCCCACCAGTTGTGGGCGGGGTGCCGATACCATAATCTGAGCTCTGCATTGAAGCTCTTTGTCAATCTGGATGTCTTGCCCATGACCGAGCTCATGCTCATGATCAGCAAGGCAAGGGCCAGAAAGCGTCTGGATTTATCTATTTTAATCATATATATTGCTCCGTAATTTCTGTCAATGGATATAGCCCCAGGTAGCGGATGTGCCTACCTGGGGCTTACAAAGCTGCCTTCCTTCGGGAGACCCAACCGGCCCGAATCCGGAAGGCACGAATATTTTTGCTTTAAACCTTATCTCTAATACGCAATCACATTCACCGAGTAAGGCGCTAATGTCATTTTAAACGTCTTGCCCGTCTTCAGCTTACTCGTTGACGGTACGATGTTACGCGGATGGTCAATGCTGTTGGTGTCTTCAGGCTTGGCCGACTTCAGTACGGTCCACATGCCTTTGCTGCCCGTCTTTGCTCCGGCATTGTTGACCGTCACTGTCACTGAGGTAGCACCGCCATTGACAAGTTTCAGATAGACCTTGCCGGTCTTGGCATCACGGGTAGCAGAATAATAGAGCTGATCCATCTTCGTACCCTTGACATCCATCTTGGGCACACCATTGACCTCGACAGGTATGATCCTGTCACCCACATTGCCTGCAAACATACACTGGGCATAGTAAGACGGGGAGCCATAGGCATTGAGGGCATCGTATCCGATAAGGTCACTCTTCCACTGCATGCCGTGAGGGTTGACATTGACGAAGAGCGGAGCATAACAGTGAGCCACGACGATGTCGGAGTTGCGCTCCATGCCCGCCATCCACGCAGCGTCTCCGAGCGCCGCATTCATGTTTGTCGTCGGCTCTCCCTCACGCGAGGCCCACTCGCCACAGAAGATCTTCGGACCCTTGCGGTCGTAACTGTCATACTGGTGGAAGGCGCGGTACATGTCGGCCGTTGAGCGGTAATAGTGCTCATCGATGATGTCATATCTGACGCCTTCCACACCCGTTGCCTTGGCATCGTCCGCCATCCGCTTGGCATCAACGGTAGAGATGAGCTGCAGCTGCGGATACTTCGCCTTGATGGCCTCGTAGAACTTTTTGAAACGTCCAGGATAGCTCGCTGAGTTGTCGAAGAAGTCCTCGTTGCCGATCTCGACATAATGGAGCGGGAACGGTGCGGGATGACCATCCTTTACGCGCTGTGCACCCCACTTGGTCTCGGGATCGCCGATGACATACTCGATCTCGTCCAGGGCATCGCGCACGAAGCCGTCGACATAGTCGCCCGGGACATAGTCGCCGTTGAGCGTGTAACCGGCAAAGACGGCGAGCAACGGCTCAGCGCCCACATCCTCTGTCCACTCGAGGAACTCGAGGAGTCCCATGCCGTCGGTACTGGGATAGCCCCACGGGCTCATGTGGCCCGGCCGCTCATCAGGATCACCTATGGTACGCTTCCAGTCGAAGCGGTTGCGGAAGTCGTTGCCCTCAACATAATTGCCGCCGGGGAACCGCAGGAACTTCGGATGCATGGCCCGCATCATCGTCATCAGGTCACGCCGCAGTCCGTTGGGCCGGTTGTTGAACGTCTCGGGGAAGAGCGTGGCACGTGTCAGCCAGTACTTTCCGCCCTCATCCGCCGTGATGCAGAACTTCGTATCCTTTGTCGCCTTGACCGAAGCAGGGGCAGAAAGCGAGAAAGCATACCGGCTCCATGTCTTTCCGATACCTGTGACCCGGGTACTGGCATAGACGGTCTTGCCATCCGTGCTGATGAGCGAGACCGTGAAAGAAGCAGGGGTACTGCCGTCAGTCTTGGCATAGAAAGCACCGTTGTAGTGTTCGTTCGGACGCACGGGAAAGCCCCAGTAACCGTCATTGAGGAGCCGGGATCCCCGGGCTGCCTCCCACCGCAGTGACTTGGGATTGGCGCGGTTGATGCCGTCGCTCTGCTCGATGGCGATCTTACTGGCGCCGGTGTCGGCGAGAGTCCAGAACTTCGGTCCGCCACTCTTCCACGGAGTCCAGGGGTTGGGCTGCTGTCCGTTCCGGTCTTCCTTGAAGGATGTGTTGCGGATGAGCTGTGCATAGAGTCCGCCCTCATAGGAATAGTTGATCTCCTCGGTCATCAGTCCATAAAGCGTCGGACTGACTGTTTTGTCGGCCTCGTCAAGATGCAGGGTAAATGTTGTCTGGGCAGGAAGCAGTGTGCTCAGTGCCAGACTCATCCCTAAGGCCATTGTTCGTAAATTGCTTTTCATGGTTAACACAATTAAAGTGATGCCGCAAAATTAGGAAGAATATACCTAAAACACGTTAGTGTTTGTATCATTTGAACTTGTAATAAGTTGCATACTCCGTGATAAACCATTGTAAGGCATGCAAAAGATACAAATGAAAAGTTCTTTGATACATTTAGATAAATCTGAGACCAGTTAATACAATATCTTTGCAATGTCAATAATAACAATCAATATGAACAAGACATTATTATTTATCTTCTCGGCAATATTCTTTGCCACTAACGCCTGTGGACAGGTAAAGGAAGACTTCCAGCCAAGTGAACTGAACCAACCCGGGCAGCTGTATCCCATGGTCAACTCTCAAGGCTATGCCCGTTTTCGTATCAAGGCCCCTGGGGCTTCTTCTGTCAAGGTTACCCTGGGATTAGGTGGCAGTGGCGGCACCGAACTGACCAAAGACGCAGAAGGAGTGTGGACTGGTACGACAGCCGGCCCAATGGACAAAGGGTTCCATTATTACCACATGATCATTGATGGTGCGGTGGTCAACGATCCCGGCACCAACAACTTCTATGGCTCCTGTCGTTGGGAGAGCGGTATTGAGATACCAGCTCCTGACGCAGACTTCTTTGCATTGAAGAATGTGCCTCACGGCAATGTCCAACAGGTGATCTTCCACTCGTCCGGCGCTCAAATGGAGAAGGCTGCCTTTGTCTATACACCGCCAACGTATGGCAAAGACAACAAGCGTTACCCCGTGCTCTATCTCCAACACGGATGGGGTGAGAATGAGACAGCATGGTGGCGGCAGGGGCATGTCGGACTCATCATGGACAATCTTATCGCTGCAGGAAAGGTCAAGCCTTTTATTATCGTGATGACCTACGGCATGACAAACGATGTCAAATGGGGCCACATCAAGGAGTTCGATGCCAAAGCCTTTGAGAAAGTGCTCGTCAGTGAGCTCATTCCTTTTATCGACAGCCATTTCCGCACGCTTGCCAACCGTGGTCACCGTGCGCTTGCCGGGTTGTCGATGGGGGGCGTGGAGACGCGGCTCATCAGTATGCGGCAGCCACAGGTGTTCAGTGCCTATGGTGTGCTGAGTGGGGGAACCTTTACACCTGATGAATGGAAAGGCAAAGAAAAACCGCAACTTCTCTTCGAGAGCTGCGGCAGCAAGGAATATCCGAAAGAAGTAGAGGCATCGGTCCAGTCATTGAAAACAGCCGGCTACAATGCGCATTCTTTTGTCTCAGACGGTACGGCCCATGAATTTCTGACCTGGCGCCGTAGTTTCTATCACCTGGCACAGTTACTGTTCAGATGGTAGAAACGGAATTTTCTGTGCAAAGTCTTTGCCTTTACTGTGGGCAGACCTCAATTTCCTCCAGTACGATACCGGGATCAAGCGGGCGGAAGACGATGCGGTGGGAGCCCTGTGCAGAAGGAGACAACGGGAGGGTGATGGTCTTCTTCACGATGCGCCGTGCCACGGTCGGATAATAGATGCTGTAGATGTTCTCCGGCTTCTCATTCAAGAGTGCATTGAAGTTAATAGTTCTGCCAGCGCCATCGAGCAGCACCTCATAGCGCAGCCCACCCTGATTGAGGAAGTCGAGCGTGGAGCGCGTCGTGACCGTCACCTCCAGGGAGTCGGCATCACTGAGTCCACGGAAGCGATACTCCAGCGCTCCACCTCTCACCGATGCTGTCGTCGGCCGCAGCGTCATGGCTCCGTCACCCGGTCCCATGTAAGGGATATACACCCAGTGAGCAGCCTGTCCCTCCGTCTTGCTGAAATATTGTTCCGGCTCAATGGTGAGCTCGTTGTCTTTTGCTTCAAGGATCCTCCCACCTTCCCGCTGTGCCACGCTATAGAGCTTAGGCAGCATGTCATGCGGGAAGTTATCACTCCACGACGTGTAACCGATATGCTTCTGGATCATCATCCCATTCCATTTGCCCCCGGCTATCGAGTGGTTGTAAGCCGCACAGAGCAGCGAGTCGCGCCTGAAGTCGGTGCGGCACCGCTCTGCCCACTCGTTGGCCTTCGGATCATGCTGCTCATAAAGCGCATGGTTCATAGCTTGGGAGTAATACATGTCGTAGAGATTCGCCATTGCCTGGACGGGGAACAGAATGAGCTCTTGGTAAGCATCCCGGTATGCCTCCGGGAACGACGCGTATTGTCTGAGGGCATCGCGCTCCAGGTCAGCATAAAGACTGTTCACGCGCTCCCATTCTCCATCCTTGAGGTTGAACGTGTGAGCATCGAGCATCTCCGCCGTGCATCGTCCCGCATATTTGCACTGGAGGTTGAGAATCCGCGCAGCCTCCGTAGCCTGCGCCTCTCCAAACTTTGTGGCACAGAACGCACGCGTATGGTCGAGGAGATTGGAAGCCGTGAAAGCAGATGGGTCCCACGCCATGTCGATGAAGAGCTGGATAGGATACTCCATCGGCTTGAGGTCACCGACATTGAGGATCCACAGACGGTCGATACCATTCTCCGCAGCCAGCGAGAGCTGTTCCCACATGTTCTGTATCGGCGTCATGTTAAGCCACTTCGAATTGCGGGGCGCACCTACATAGTCGACATGGTAATAGAGTCCCCATCCTCCCTTGCGGTGACGCTCCTTCGGTGTGGGCACCCGCCGCACGTTGCCCCAGTTGTCATCGCAGAGCAGCAACGTCACGTCGTCGGGTACTTTCATGCCCGCATCGTAATAGTCCATCACCTCTTTGTATAAGGCCCACACCTGTGGCACCTCACTGGCTTTCTTTCCCCTTTCTTTCTCGATGATGCTGCGCTGGTTACGGATAATCTTCTCCATGAGCTTGATGTTCGTGTTCTCACTCATCGCCATGTCACCGTCTCCGCGCATTCCGATCGTGATGAGATCCTCCGTGTTCTTGTTCCGTCGCACGCCCCCTGCCCAGAAAGCATCAAGCGCTGCCTGGTTCGTGGCATAATCCCACTTGCCTCCTGCCGCGATGCGATCCTTCCGATCCTGCGACTCCACATTGGGGTCGTCAGAGTGGTTATGCCATTCTTTCTGTGAGCGACACATTGGCTCATGATGTGAGGTGCCAATGATGATGCCTCGGTCATCGGCTGTCTTACTGTTCAGTGGGTCATCGGCATAGAACGCCCAGCCCCACATCGCCGGCCAGAGGAAGTTGGCTTTCAAGCGGAGCAGCAGTTCAAAGACACGGTCGTAGAACCGGTGGCCACCATAGTTGGTACCAAACGTGTTCTTCACCCACGTTGTCAGGCAAGGCGCCTCGTCGTTGAGGAAGATGCCACGGTACTTGACTCTCGGTGACGGCTGGAGCTGCTTGCCACGCTCATAGACGATCTCCTCACGGTGCTGCACGGGTACGTCGGCCCACCAGTACCACGGTGACACACCGATCTCACGGCTCAGTTCATAGATGCCGTAGATCGTGCCGCGCTTGTCACTGCCGATGACCATGAGGTTGCCGTCGACCACATCGATGAGATAGCTCTCCCATTGACCGCGGAGCTTGCTGACATCCATCTTGTGGCGCTTGACCCAGTTGTCGATGAGGGGACTGTGTCCGAGTGTCCCGGCAAGGATCATCCCTTTCTCCTGAGGAATCGATTGATCCCAGGTATCATGAACCCGCACCGGCGCTTTCCTCCCACACACGCGAGAGACATCCTCACTGAAGTCTCGTGCCGCCAGCTTCACACCAGTCCAGTCGAGGCTGTCTATGAAGATGGTTGAAGGTGTCGCACCTCGTTGAACGATCGTAAAGGAGCCTGCCGAGGCCTGAATAGAGATGGATAACAGCAGACTTGCTGTGAATAAAAAAAGCCGGTTAAACATATTAGTCATTTTCATTGTTTCAGATGCAAAATTACGAATTAATAAGCATAGACATACCTCAATATGTATCAATGACCTATGAAAAACGTTGCATCAAAACAACTTTTACGACGAAAGCGATGCAACATTTATCTATATTCCCTATCTTTGCAAGCAGATACAGGAACATAAACTAAAGAAGTATGAAACGTCTATTGATAGTTTTCTTTGCGATTTGTCTCACTTTGACGACAGAGGGAGCGGCTTCTTCCAGCTTCCATCTTTATACTTATCGTGATCTAGGGAGTAGTTCGGTGACAGCTATTTGTCAGGACCGCTACGGACTGATGTGGATCGGTACCGACTATGGTTTGTGCCGTTTCGATGGCTATCAATTTACGCAATACCTCCATCATCACAATGACCGCTACAGTCTTCCGCAGAACATCATCTGCAGTCTGCTCTCCGACCGCAGGGGACGTTTATGGATCGGTACGAACAAGAGCCTGTCGTTCTACGACTTCAACACCAACCGCTTCAATGTCATCCCCTTCCCCAAAGGTATCGAGCCCCGTGTCGCGAGTATTATGGAGAGCAGACGAGGAGATATTTACGTGGCAACGTCAGGCTACGGTCTATACGTGATCTATAAGGGCAGCAACAGACTCTGTCGTGTCCCCGGACTTGACAAACGGCTGCATGACCAGTTTCTCGGGCGCCTGTGCGAAGATGCCCAAGGCAACATCTGGTGCACCGGTCAGAACGATGTGACCTATCGCATCAGTATGAGAAACAAAAGCGTGACCCAAGTGAGCAGATGGGCGAATGCTCCGGGGTCGCTGAGGATGTATGTCGTTGACGGTGCCGGCCGTCTCCTCCTGATGACGGGGCATGGCCTCTCGGCATTCAATCCTCGTACCCACCACTTTGCTGATGCCGGCTATGTGTTACCGCCGAAGATGGTCCATGCCGGACTGTCGTGTGTCGAGAAGAGGGCAGACGGCAGTCTGCTGATAGGTACAGAGCAGGGCGTCTATCGGATAGCCAAAGGACGCAGGACAGCGGAGGAGATCAGATGTGCACAAGGCTCTTTCGACCTCGCCAAGATGTCGGTTCATAGCATCTTCACCGACCGCAACGGTAACCTATGGGCAGCCTGCTTCCGCAATGGACTCTTCCTGCTCACGAACCGTCGGCTGCCGTTCCATTCGTGGTCACTGGCATTTCAGACACCGGAGTGCCATGGCGACATCTCTTCTATCGCACCCGCCCGTGATGGCGGACTATGGGCGGCGACGTGGGGCGATGGCCTTTATCACTTCAATAACGAGGGGATCGTGACCCAGCATCTCACTTCTTCAACAACCGTTCAAAAAGTGATCCCGCGTTCCGGTGGCGGCTACTGGATGTGCGACGAGGCGGGGATCTACGAGATGGATGCTCAGGGCTCAACCCGGCTTGTCCTCCCCTACCAAGGATTCAAGACAGCGATCTGCGAAGACAGAGGCAGAGCGCTCTTCTTTGCGGCATCAGGGGCGGGGATCATCCGATACGACCTGCGGTCGAAGCAAATCCAGCAATATTCGTCTCACAGCAAAAGCAGGAACGGCCATCTCAGCAACGACTGGGTGTCGGCATTGACTATCGACTCCAGCCGCCATCTGTGGATCAGTACAACGGGTGGCCTGTGCTGTATGGATCTACGGACCGGCAGCTTCCATCCTTTCGGCTGGGATGTGCTGCTGTCAAAGACAGGTATCAACAAGAGCAGTATCCTCCCCAACCAGGATGTTGCCATTGCGACGGAGTCGGGACTCTATCTGTATCAGCGCAGAACGAGGAAGTTGTCACTCTTCCCCAACAGCCGTGCGTTGGAAGACCAGCAGATCTACAATCTCCAGACGGATGCGCATGGAGACATCTGGATCAGCACTCCTACCGCCATCTGGTACTATGACCACAGGCAACAGACCTTCGTCTCTTATGGATCGGGCTACGGACAGAGTGCAAGCGACTATATATGTAATGTGTCCTACCTCGCTCCCGACGGGACCATTGCGTTCGCAACGAACCAAGGTGCGACATTATTCAATCCGAACACGGTAAAGAGAACGAGTGCGAAGAGAGAGACCTTGATGCTCACCACCATAGACATCGATGGAAAATGGTATTCCACGCAAGCGCCACAGATAGATATCGCTCCCAGTGAGAACACGCTGACGCTCTCCTTCTCCCTGCTCGACTATCAGAACACGGGAGACGTTTCCTTTGAGTACCGGCTCAATAAAGGCCCTTGGATCAGCAATGAGCTGGGCAACAACAAGATAGTCTTCAACCGTATGCGCTCTGGAACCTACCAATTAGAGGTAAGAGCTGTCTACGGCGGGCGTGTTGTGTCGGATATTAAATCACTGGAGATCATCATCCATGCACCCTGGTATGCCACGAATATAGCTTTCCTAATCTATTTTCTGCTTCTCTGCTGTCTTGCCTACGTTGGGATACGCCTCTATCTGCAATACAAGCACCGGCAGCTCGATGAGGAGAAGATGCAGTTCCTCATCAATGCCATGCACGATGTGAGATCTCCGCTGACACTCATCACGAACCCCCTACAGAAACTACTCAACGATGAGAACGATGAAAAGAAACGCGGCTTGCTGAAGGTCATTGAGCGAAGCAGCCTTCGTATCAGTCAGCTGGTCAATCAGATTCTCGACAAACGCAAACTCGACAAGGAACAGATGCAGCTCCATTGTCAATATACGAACCTCGCACATCTTATCCAGGGCGACTGCAAGCTTTATGAATATGAGGCACAACAGCGAAACATCGCCTTCCGTTTCGAGCACGATGACGTCGTGATGGCGTGGGTTGACCGGCTCGCCTTTGACAAGGTGATCAGCAACCTCCTGAGCAATGCGTTCAAATACACGCCAGACGGCGGAGGGGTGACGATCCAACTGTCTCTGGATGAAAAGCAAGCCCTCATTCGTGTCCTCGATACCGGGGTGGGACTGGGCGACAGCAAGAAAGCCAGTCATCTCTTTGAGCGGTTCAAGCAAGGGGCTAATGCGACCAATCTGAGTGTCCAGGGCACCGGCATCGGCCTCGACCTGTGCCGCTCCGTCGTCAGCATGCACCATGGGGTGATCACGGCAGCCAACCGTTCGGATGGAAAGCACGGCGCATGCTTCACCGTAACAATCCCATTGGGTAAGGACCATCTGAAACCCGAAGAGATTATCGAGAAGAAAGAGAAGAACGAGGCTGATAAGATTCTTCCTGCAGCAAGCAGGTCGAGCAGCAGTATCCATGTCATGTTTGTTGACGATGACCAAGAACTGTCCAACTATGTCAGTTATGAGCTAAGCAACTCTTTCAAGATGACATGTTTCAGCAATGGACAGGAAGCACTGAAAGCACTGCTCAGCGACAGTGAGAAGTATGATATCGTGGTAAGCGACATCGTCATGCCTGAGATGGATGGCATCGCCCTGTTGAAACATATCAAGGAGAACCCTGCGCTCAGTGGTATTCCTGTCGTCCTCCTCTCTTCGAAGGCCTCCGTCAATGACCGCCTGAGAGGATTGAAGAGCGGAGCCGAGGCGTTCCTCCCCAAGCCGTTTGAGATTGACGAGCTCCGGCTCACCGTTAAGAACCTCGTCACAGGGATGCGGAAGCTTAAAGGCTCGTTGACGGTCAAGCCCCTTCAGGAGGATGCCATCAGTAAGGAGAAGGTTGTTGGTAACGACGACAAGCTCATGGAGCGCATCGTCAACGCTGTACACGAGCATATCTCTGATCCCGACTATAACGTAGAACAACTGGCAGCAGATGTTGGTCTGAGCCGCTCACAGCTCCATCGTCGCATGAAAGAGATGACGGGCGTCTCCACCGGTAAGTTTGTCCGGGATATGCGCATGAAGGAAGCAGCACATCTCATTAAGCTCGGTACACTGAATGTGTCTCAGGTAGCATACCGCGTCGGCTTTGTGGACCAGGCACATTTCTCCACCGTCTTCAAGAAATATTACGGTATGTCGCCATCCGATTACGGGAAAGAATGACACGCAACACGATACGTTCCATACGTATTTTATAGATCATTATTGGAAGCGGTGACTTCTATGTCGACTTACCGAGTGAAGGCATCGACCTGTCTTCCTGCACCAGTCTAACTGTGAGCGAAGAGGGTGACGATATCGTCCAGTTCCTGGAGGTTGACGACGCTAACAACGGCAAGGTAGGAGGGTTCTACAGCAGTAGGTTCCAGCTTGACCTGACCAAGTACGCCGACAAAACCAGTGCCGTGAATAAGATTCTTTGGCATTGCAACGCTGCGGGTACTATCACCGTGAAAAGCATCACTCTCACCCGTCCCGTCGTCTTCAACTACAAGGACGATGAAGTTCCATTGACCACCGCCATGTTCCATGCCTGGAGCGCGCCCGTGGCAGGAGAAGATCAGGGAGCTGCTCCTTGGTCTGTCCTTGCCTTGAACGAGGAGATCTCCAACGGAGCCCTCGTCTATGGAAACGCCAATGTCAACTATCTTCAGTATGCAGTGCTTGACGGGTACAAGGAGATCAGAATATATGGAGCCGCTGGCATCAAATACCGTCTTCTGTTCAATCGTGAGACAGATGGTGGCAAGACAACAGAGAAAGATATCACGTCGGATGAGAATGGATTGGCAACTTGTTACATCTCTGATCTGCCTTACGTCCATCTGAATGCCATCAAGCTGGCGTGGGGAACAGCAGCAACGATTGTCAAGGGCCTGTGCGTTTCCAAGCAAGCAAGCAGCAGTGCCACTAACATCAAGTCTGCCATTTCTCAATCCGTAAAGTCTATGCAGGCCTACGACCTCTCGGGAAGACAAGTAAACAGCAATGCCAAGGGCCTGCTCATAGTTAACGGGAAGAAAATGATACGGAGATAGAACATGGTAACTCCTTATTGTAAACTGTGAACTGTGAACATGAAAAAAGTTCCGGTTCCCGGGGTGATACTATCCACACAACCTCGAAGAGGGCGAACCTACGACACCAACACCTATCACTTAGCACCCCGCAAAGGTTCGCCCTCTTCGAGGCCGGATTGCAACGTATCGTCACGCACCCGAACCCCACGTTTCGGCTGCGCCTCACGTGGCTAACCAAGTTGGCCCCCTACGGGGACCTCACAACCCGAAAATAGATGAAACAAATAAGGGTAGACTTATCTATTATGAGCCACCGATAGTGTAACTTTGCAGTCATTCTATAGATAATATTACTAAAGATCATGAATTACTTTTCCATTCTGTTGTTTGTCCTCCTTACCCTGCGTGCCAGTGCCGCACCGTTTCGTATCGCCACGGCCCACTCCACGGCTCCCGTCATCGTCGACTCGATGGATTGTCGGGGTGTAACAAGAGCTGCACGCGACCTCTGCGAAGACATCGGGAGGGTGTGCGGAAGGAAGGCTTCTATGGCCTACGCGTTCGACAAGACTAAAGGCAACATCATCGCAGGGACCATCGGACACAACCGATGGATTGACGCGCTCGTGCAGAAAAGGAAGCTCGACGTCAGTGCTGTACGAGGTCAATGGGAGAGTTATCTGATCGATGTCGTAGACGGCAACCTCGTCATTGCGGGAAGTGACCGGCGTGGCACGATCTATGGCATCTATGAGATCAGTAAGGAGATAGGCGTCTCACCCTGGTACTGGTGGGCTGACGTACCTGTGAGGCATGAGTCAAAGATTGATTATTCTCGGGGCCGACAGCTCCAAACTTCACCGAAAGTGAAATACCGGGGAATCTTCATCAACGACGAATGGCCCTCGTTCGGTGGATGGGCTCAGAAGCACTTCGGGGGACTAAACCACAAGATGTACGGTCATCTCTTCGAACTGCTGCTACGCCTGAAAGCAAACTACCTTTGGCCTGCGATGTGGGCCACAGCGTTCAATGAAGATGACTCGCTTAATCCGAAGCTGGCTGACGAATACGGTATCGTGATGGGTACGAGTCATCATGAGCCTATGATGCGGGCATATAAGGAATATACCGACCGAAGGAAAGAGATAGGCCCCTGGGACTATAGCATTAACAAGCCCCGCCTTGACAAGTTCTTCCACGAAGGTCTTGAACGTAACAAAGCGTACGATAACCTTGTGACAATCGGCATGCGTGGTGACGGTGATGTCGCTATGGGAAAAGGTGACGATGAGGAAAACATGAAGACGCTCCACAGCGTGATTGGCGGCCAACGACAGATCATCAAAGATGTCTATGGCCGCGCTGACAGTGTTCCACAGCTCTGGGCGATCTTCACAGAGGTACAGCGCTATTACGATGCAGGCTTCACGGTACCCGATGACGTGACGCTGCTCTTCTGCGACAACAACTGGGGCTACATCCGCCGTACAGGACCCGAGAAGGAACGGCAACGCAAAGGTGGCATGGGACTGTACTATCACATCGATATGAATGGTGGGCCATGGAACGACCGGTGGATCAATACATCTCCCCTGCCCAAGCTGCGAAATCAATTGGAACTGGCTTACAAGACGGGGCTGGACCGGATATGGATTATCAATGTCGGAGATCTCAAACCGAAAGAAGTGCCTATCAACTTCATCATGGACTATGCCTGGGATCCAGACAAGATTAAAGCCGGGGACGAACAGACATGGCTTATTGACTTTGCTGCACAATGTTTCCCTCGGGAAGATAATACGAAGATCGCAGATATCATGAGGCGGTATGTCAAATACAATGCATGGAGGAAGCCTGAGGTAGAGACGACTGATTATTTCAGTGTGGAGAACAATCACGAGGCTGCCCGGTTATTGTCGCTTTGGAAGAAGTTGGAGAAAGATGTACGGACAGTGAAGTCTACTGTAAAAACGAATGACCGCGACGCCTTCTATCAACTGGTAGAATATCCCGCTATGGCTTCTTCGGGTGTAGCCCGGCTCTATCTTTATGCCGGTCTGCACAACTATTATGCAAAACGGGGCATTGCCACTGCCTACGCAGACAGTGCCCGGATGATGTTCGGACGGGACTCTGTCCTCACGGCTTATTATAATGACTCCATCGCAAGCGGCAAATGGCAGGGAATGATGCAAGACAAACATATCGGCTACACAAAATGGTATATGCCTGATAATAACACCATGCCCCAACTGTTGCCCATTGCAGAGAAAAAGATTTTCGCTACTGTTGCAGACTGTCCACAAAGAACAGCTAAAGTGTTTGATGATATCCGATGGCTCAACACAAAGTTTGCCGTCAACCCGCTTGTGAGACGTCATATAATCCGTGTCTATCTCATTGACCCGGAGATTGTTTTGGAGAAAATAATTGTGAACCCAGACAACAATGCTCCGTCCTACTTCGGAAAATAATAATATTCGTGCTGACACAGCACACAAATTCTCCTTTTCGTCCTACCCTGCAGAGCTCAATCCGGTTCCAAGCTCAGCAGGGCCCCCACTTTCCTCAGGATTGCCATCACTGTGATAATTCTGGCGTCCTGCAGGAAAGAAATGGCAATCACGAAGACACCTTACCCCCCACTCCGCCGCTCAGCGTTCCTCAAATACGCTGAGAAAGATGATGATGACTAGGCGAACGACTTTATTTGCCGTAGCATCAGACTCTTGAGATCTCTGACACAAAATCAAGCTTTTAGTTCTGTCATTCAAATATTATTGCTAATTTTGCCAATAACAATATAATTATAACCAACCGTAGTTTTTATGATCATGAATAAGTTATTCTTTCTTTTATCTATAGTATTGGCATTGCTCTTGACAACCCCAGCACATGCCCAGTTTGGACCAGTCAATGACATTGACAATAAATACGCCACGGATCTGCCTAAGGCAGGGTCAGATGCACCTATGTTCAAGCTGAAGACCATTGACGGCAAGACATTCAAGTTGTCAAGTCTAAAGGGAAAAGTCGTAGTGCTGGACTTCTGGGCGTCCTGGTGCCCTGACTGCCGTCATGACATGCCCGATGTGAAACGTATCTATGAGCGCTTTAAAGACAAAACTGCGTTTGTAGGCGTGAGCTTCGATACCGACAAAGACGCCTGGGCCAGTGCCGTAGACAAATACGGCATCGGATACACTCAAGTGTCGGAGCTTAAGAAGATGCGGGAGGCTGAGATCACCAAGACCTACGGCATCCACTGGATACCCTCGTATGTCGTTGTGGGTGTCGACGGTAAAGTGCTGCTCTCTACGGTATTGACCTGGAAACTGGAGAAGAAGCTGATGGAACTCTTCCCTGACAACAACAAGCCGGAAAGCACAACGGCTGCACTGACCATCCAAGGGAGTAAAGGCAAACTCTCCACGCTGATCGTAAAACCCGCAGCAAAGGAAGGTCAGAAGATGGATGTCGCCATCATCATGCATGGCTTCACAGGCAACAAGAACGAGACACTGCATCAGGCCATCTCCCAGGAGTTGCTGAAAGAAGGTATTGCTTCCGTCCGCTTCGATTTCAACGGCCACGGTCAGAGTGAGGGGAGGTTTGAGGACATGACTGTCCCCAATGAGATCGAGGATGCCAAGGCCGTGTTCCATTATGTCCGCGCGCTGCCATGGGTCAGAAACATTTATCTTGTCGGCCACTCACAGGGTGGAGTCGTAGCGAGCATGACAGCAGGAGAACTGGGTACCGATTCCATCCAGGGCGTGGTGCTCCTCGCTCCAGCCGCTGTCTTGCGAGAGGATGCCATCCGAGGCAACACAATGGGCATGTCGTTTGATCCGCTCGATCCTCCGGAGAAAGTGAAAATGTTCAATGGCCTTTATCTTGGTGGCGACTATATCCGTACGGCCTTCTCACTGCCTATCTATGAAACGGCAGCCAAGTACCAAGGCAATGCCATGATGATCCACGGCAATGCCGACCACGTTGTGCCATATACCTACAGCGAGCGCTATCATGCCATATGGCCCAAGAGCAAGCTCAGCATCCTCGAGCATTTCGATCACGGCTTCTCACAAAACCAACAGAAGGTGGCTGAGATGGTGGCCGAATATCTCAAACCGTTTTAAATGATACTCCCCTTCTTATTCTACCGTCACCATGTTGTGACGATAAGCGGCGATACGCACCTCGTCAGCATCCGTAATCTCGCTCAATGCTTCGTCCAAGAGGTTCAGCACAGCTTTCTTCTGCTCAGGCATGTGAGCAATGAACTTGCCATTGCGCATCTCATTGAAGAGAGGGGTACCTGGCAAGACGCTCAGGGTAGTGAGATACATTAAATAAGGATGCATCTGGTTGAGAACCTCTACAGAACGCTTGGCTGTCTCTTCCGCACGCCCCTTACCAGCCAGACCACCGAGATAGATGATGCGGTAATTTACGCCAGCCTCGTCAAGTTTTTGAGACATATCAAGGATGTCCGCCACGGTATAACCCTTGTTCACCTCTTTGAGCACCTGGTCGTCACCGCTCTCAATGCCGATCAGCAGATTATTGAATCCGAGCTCACCGAGATGACGGATATCCTCCACACTCTTGTGCTTAAAGTCATCCACACGGGCATAGGTAGAGATCTGTGCCTGCGGCATATATTTCTTGAACAACTTGGCTATCTCCTCCAGCTTACGGACACTCAGTGCATAAGGGTTACCTCCGTTAGCCCATATCTTTTTAGCATGGGGCCAGCGCTTGGATGCTTCCTTCAGGTCAGCCTCAATCTGAGAGAGCGGAGCCACACGGAAGGGGAAATCTTTATAGAAGTTGCAGAAGGTGCAACCATCATAGGTGCAGCCTACAGTTACCTCGATGAACACACTGTCAGCATCCGAAGGCGGACGTACTATTGGACCATGAAAATGCATAATATTGTTCCTTTCTTAATTATATTCGTTATCGTTTTACGGTTACAAAGGTACGACTATCCTTTCGATGACCGGTAAACAAAAACGTGCAGAGATTTGGCAATATGCGACCAATACTTATATTATGGAGGATATCAGCATAACGATGAAGATCGCAGAATGAACATGTGCAAAAAAGGTCATTTATTCACCATTTTAGGTAACCGCTTATTGGAAGAAGACATTGCTTCCAGTATATATGGTTCCATTCCTCTAAGGAGCAGATTGGCGAGAAATTTCCCGAGAATTATTTGCCAGAAAGTTGATAATTTACTATATTTGCAACATAGTATTTTTGAAAATAAGTAATTTCGAGACAATATGCAGTTCATAGATAGAGAGAACGAACAGGAAAGGCTTCACAGAGCATTGGATTCAGACAAGCCAGAGTTCGTTGTATTATATGGCCGTCGCCGACTGGGAAAGTCGACGCTTATCCGTCGTGTGCTGAAGAAAAACGATGTATATTACGAAGCCTCCCGTAAAGAGAAAGGGATACAAATCGACATGCTTGCCCATACTATTGCCAATGTATATCCGGGATTTGATGGTCCAGTGTATTCAGATTGGCGGGATATCATACTGGCCTTCAATCATTGGTGTGAGCCTAATGCTACTTTAGTCCTCGATGAGTTTCCCTTCATGGTACAGAAGGATCTGGCATTGCCGTCAACATTGCAAAACATTCTTGACCGTAGAATCATCGGTGGTGAGGGGCTACGTTGCAACATCATCATCTGTGGATCCTCGCAACGGATGATGCATAGCCTTCTTTTGGGCTCCGAACCATTGTATGGAAGAGCCGAGGAAGAATATGCCCTTCGTCCCATCCGTTTGCCTCATTGGCTGGAAGCAACCGGTATGGAAGCCAAAAGTCTCATAGAGGAGTATAGTATATGGGGTGGCGTTCCACAATACTGGAATTACAGGGGGCAATACAATTCCTTGGATGCAGCCCTTCATGAACTCGTTTTCAATGAACAGGGTAAGATGTACAATGAACCAGACAATCTTTTCATGGACGAGATTGCCGATGTAGCCTCTTACTCTTCGATCATGGCGTCGATCGGCTATGGCAACCATAGATATTCAGAAATAGCAAGTGCGATAAGAAAGTCCATGACTGAGCTCAACAAGCCACTCGGGAATCTCATCAAGATGAATTACATCCGTAAGGAAGTCCCCTTCGGCGAGAACGAGAAGAAGTCGAAGAAAACTCTTTATCAGATTGACGATCCATACCTGGCCTTTTACTATTCTATTGTAGAGCCAGTCAAACCAATGCTTGCTATGGGTATGGACAATATTGTAAGAAAGAGATTTGAAGAGAAGTTTCCTATGCATGTAAGTAAGATTTGGGAGCAACTCTGCCAGTTAGCTGTCTCCGGAAATGAAATCTTTGATCATGTATGGAACATGGCGGGCAGATGGTGGGGAAAGGTTCCGGTCTATGAAGAAGGCAGGAAAACTCCTGTTGGATCCGAAGACTTGGAGTTCGATGTTGTCGCCCAGGATTATGAGGATAAGAACACCATCCTCGTGGGTGAATGCAAATGGGCTGCAGCAGACTATGCAGGCAGGTTATTGGAAAAGCTGAAAGCTAAGACGGCTAAGGCGCCGTTCGCCCAAGGAAAGAATATTGTCTATGTGCTCTTCCTCAGAGAGAATCCGAAGTCTCAGGCTGATTGTGACATTATGCTGCCGGATGACGTTATCAAAGCATTGCCAAGATAGATTCACCCTGCACCTTGAGCGTGACTGAAACAAATCCAACTGATTGACAATCCACCGTTTTTTTAAGGAATATTTTTCCCTGTCTGTATTGCCCCTCAAAATGTAGACACTGAAGCGTGAGCACGTCTGCGCGAAGCGAAACGAATCATCCATGACAATCCTTACATCAAGTTGTCTGAAGTTGCATTGCAAGTGGGCTTCAATACAAGCAAATATATGAACTATTGCTTTAAGAAACATTTTGGACTGTCGCCAAAAAAACTTTGCTGAACAGATTCGAGATAACGTTACTGCTTATTATTCTGATGAAGAATGATACTAGCATTCAGGGATGCCGTCGTGTCATTCATCTCAGAATAAGTACCGACCACCAACCTTAGTTCACCGACTACCATTGCTTTAATACTTAATAGAAGAGACAATATAAAGAAAGAGAGCCTCATATTCATAAATACTTTCATTATTCAAAAGTCACACTCATCAGGCTCAGCACCGATACGCACTGTCGACTTAATCGCATCAATGCTTTTCATGTCCTCATCGCTCAACTCGAAGTCGAAGACGTCGAAGTTCTCGCGGATCCGGCTTTCATGGGTCGACTTCACCAATGGTACGATACCCTTCTGTATCTCCCAGCGTATCACAGCCTGAGCCGGTGTCTTATGGTGGCGCTCGGCAACAGCCAAAAGATTCGGATCTTGGAGCACTTTGCCTCGTCCTAAAGCACTCCATGCCTCCACGACGATACCATTCTTCTTGCAGTATTCAACGCTGTCCTGTTGCAAAAGGCCGGGATGAAACTCTATCTGATCCACCATCGGCTTGACCTCTGCCGTCTGCATCAGGTCATCAATATGATGCGGCAGGAAATTGGAAAGACCAATGGCACGAACACGACCGTCACGATATAGTTTTTCCAACGCTCTCCATGTCTCCGCATTGATCTTTGTTGCAAAGTTACAAATAATCGGCGAAACCTATCGATTTGTCATCAGTAATCATTAACTTTGGCGGACAATTAACGATACTACAGCATGGAACAAGAATGAGACAGAGCGCCAGCAAGTTTGGAACGACATTCTGAGCCTGCTGTGATACAAAGAAGAAAACAATGCAATCACAAATAATCATATCGCCCCGTGGTAAGCTGATGAGCAAGATACCACATTATCTGCTTATCAATGACCAGCTGCTCGGGATCATCAAAGGCGGAGAAGTACGTGTTAACGTACCGCCCGGCATCTACCGCGTTACCATAAGGAGCATGTATAAGTTCATTGAGTCAACTATTGAGGTCTATGTTCCTATCAACGAGACCAAGCGTCTGACTTTCGGTGACAGAGACAGATACTGGAACTGGCTCTTCAACATCGACTTCATCTTGTGGATTATCAAGCGACTCATTCATGTGCCGGAACCCTGGGGTACAATATATGAGGTTATCAGCAACGGCTTCTTCGTTGTCTGGCTTCTCCGCATATGGATAATCAGAAAACGATATTTTAAGATTCTGCCATACGGTGACCCTGCTCCCCGACAGCGTCATCTTCGGCCAAGAGGGACTGGTTGCCGTACCCATCAGTGATTGCGGTGAGGAAAGAATGTTGAGATAGACATATCCAAGGGAGCCTTGTCACTATCATGTATTAGCCAAGTCTTCATAGGCCTGATTCATCTCGTTGATCAACGTCTCGTAGTTCTCTGCATCTTTACTGACGATGCGGTAAATGTCATCGAGGTCAGGATTGACTCCCCAATCTGAGATCTCTGTGTCATGGAGCAGCGTATGCATGCCGTTGATCATCATCCTTAGGATAGTCTTCTGTTGGAAGCCGGTGCCGTCGGTGGCCTTTATACCTACTACATATCCTTGCATCATTGAGCGTACCACACCTCGGATAGCTTGTGGTGCAGGCACCGGAGCGAGTGAGGATGGAATAATCTCCACAGCAAGATGTTCAGAAGGAGTCTCGATGTGGCCACACAACAAAGCTTCCATCTGCCGACGGTATTCAGCAGTCATGCATTCATAGGCTCCCTTTGATCCACATGCCATACGCATGAGCAGTTTCAAAGGAGTGTGATCACCCACATGCTTCTCTTTCATCTTCGCTGACAGGTCATCAAGACTATCATAACTGATTCGGGCAATAATCGGAAACATAGCATGCGTAAAAAAGCCTGCTATGCTCTCATAATTGTCCATCATCAGTTTTTTACAATTACTGACCTGCTCTTTCCGTTTTCCTTGTCTGCTTTTTCAATGAGAGCTGAGAAAAGACCCTCAAAGAAACCACGGACCATTGACCTAATGGTCTTGTATCTGTCTATCTTGTCTGTACGCATATCGCAAAGGTACAACTTTACATTGACACAAACAAAAGAGAGCAAAAAAAATCACTCGTAGGTAGGATTGATCCGAGATTCATTTGCAAGTTTCCCGAAGTATTCCAGGCATGTGTTTCTCCACAGCCGAGCATTTTTGGTCTGCTGTTGTAACAGGTTGTTGACACGCTGCCACCGTGCTCCGTCGGCATCACCGTCACGCATTTCCACGGCTCTGACGTTGTTCCAAATCAGCGAATAATCTTCCACGCTCCTCACTCCGCGGTTGTAATGAAGCTGCAGGTTATCCCAGAGCGTGAGCCCATTCCGCATTTCGTAGTTCCATGGCACATGATGAAACCAGAGGAGGTACGCATCGGGACAGGTGGCGAGGTCGTCATACAGTGAGCGATAAGGTTCACGATACTGTGACACGGCATCCGACCCTTTCGAAGAGCGGTCGAAACCAATGCCGAGGCTGTCAGCCTTATGATAATAGACGGGGCACCATTCTATCGGATAGTCAGGACGGTAGCCGTTGGGCTCAGGACCATAGTGATTGTCGAAGGCGAAGATATGGTGCAAGCCAAGCGGCATCATATAGTCGACACAGTCCTCCCGGCTCTTCAGCATCATCGGCTTGACTGCGGATAGGAATGTCGAGTCGGAGGAGAACGTGAGACGTAGCCATTCGTCGGCAATCTGCTCCGAGGTAAGCGTTGGGTCCCATGCCAGTCGCCCGAAGGCATACCAGTTGGCTTGCGAGAAGTCGTGATGAGTCCAGTTGGTCTCATCCCCGATATTGCTCACCCCCGCAATCCCTTTTAAGGTCTTCGGACTGACATAGCCGAAGAACTCCTTCCACATCGGCGCCAGATAGACGAGGTGCTTCGCCTGTCCCGTGTATTCTTGAGCAATCTGGAACTCCACAGCCTGACTTGTCTTGGGCATATTGTCGAAGATGGGCGAATAAGGCTCGCGCGGCTGGAAGTCGAGCGGCCCGTTCTTCGACTGTAGGATGACATTGTCGCGGAACTGTCCATCGAGGTCTTTAAACTCCGACACGGCTTGTTTCACGCGATCCTCACCCTTGTGTTTGGCGCCATAGACGAAGGAGCGCCACATCACGATGCCGCCATAAGGCTTCAGGGCATCAGCAAGCATGTTGGCGCCATCGGCATGAGAACGACCATAGTCGAAGGGTCCGGGCTGGCCTTCAGAGTTAGCCTTGACGAGGAAACCGCCGAAATCGGGCACAGCCTTGTAGATTTCCTTCACCTTTTGCTGCCACCACTTGATGACTTCCGCGTTCAGCGGGTCGGCCGTCTTCGTGGCTCCCAAGGCGAGCGGCGAACCAAAGTTGACGGACAGGTACACCTTAATATAATAAGGTCGAAGGATATTGGCAATCATGCGCACGGTATCGATATAGGCACGTGTCAGGATCTTCGGTGAGGCATTGACATTGTTGAGCACTGAACCATTGATGCCCACGGAGAGATTCGCCAAGCCATAGGCCCGGATGCGCGCCTTCCATGCCTCACCTTTCACACTGCTGTTCCAGAAGATGCTGCGGCCGGCATAGCCACGCTCAATGGTGCCGTCGAGGTTGTCCCAGTGGTTGAGGATGCGGTACCTGAAGGCCGGTATCTCTTTCCGGGAGAGTGGCTGCATACCTTTGCTGATTCGGCCGCAAGCAGTCAGACGTGCCACTGCCATCCGCCCATAGGCACCACCCTGTGGGGTACTGGCAAGGATCAGGACTTGTTCCGGTGAGGTAGCCTTGAGAACAAAGCCCTCTCCAAGGCCGTCAGCATGTCTTACCGTCACCTTCTGGGCCACGTTCAAGTCCATCTTTCCCAACCACAGCTTGCTACCATCGTTGGCAGAAACAGTGAGGGAGAAGAGTGCAAGGATCAAAAGAAATATGTGTCGCATAATGATTACGCTTTATGTTGCTGTGCATACGTTGTCGGTGATACACCAAAATGTTTCTTGAAGACGCTGGAGAAGTGGGTCTGATTGTTGAAACCGACGGCATAAGCCACTTGAGTGACATTGATGTTGCCTTCACGCAACAGCTTGGCCCCCTGCTCGAGACGCAGGTTACGGATGAAATCGCTTGTCGTCACACCTGTAATTTCTTTCATCTTACGGTGCAGCTGCGCCCGGCTGATACCGACCTCCTCGGCGAGACGCTCCACATTGAAGTCCTGTTCGGTGATGTGCTCATTGATACATTTCATGACACGGTCCATCAGCGCATCATCATTGCCGCGTACCTTTACGTCCTCCATCTTATCCTTCTGCTCGAGGGCCCCGGAGAACTTGCCGCGGAGGCGCCGGACATTCTCAAGCAGGTTATTGATGACAATGCGCATCTCGTCAATATCGAACGGCTTGGCGAGAAATGCATCAGCACCCTTCTTCAATCCTTCGAGTCTATGTCCCACCTCACTCTGCGAGGTGAGGAGGATGACGGGGATATCGCTCGTTCGCGGGTTCGACTTGATGGCTTTGAGCAAGGCTATACCGTCCATCTCTGGCATCATGATGTCGGAGATGACAAGGTTGTAGTTGCCCGACAACACTTTCTCCAAGGCCACCTTTCCGTTCTGAGCGGAGTCGACCCGATAGTTCTGTCCCAGTTCGCGGGCGATATATGCCGGGATCTCGAAGTCGTCATCAGCCACAAGGATATGGCAATTGCCACGCGTGCTCTCAGGAAGAAGAGCCTTCTCTTCCTTCTCTGTCACAATCTGTTCAGGCTTCAGATGATTGTTGCCTTTACGGAGGGTTACCTCAAAGCAGGCGCCGTGCTGTCCATCGGTACGGTTATATGCCTTGATGGCACCTCCGTGCATCAGCACGATGTTACGGCAGAGGTTGAGCCCGATACCCGTACCCTGAATGTGCAGGATGTTCGTGGCGCGGCTCTGGTAGAACCGTTCAAAGAGCCTGTCGGTATCCTCTCCTTTGAAGCCCGGCCCCGTGTCGGTGACGCGCAGGACGACAGCATCATCGTTCTCTGAGACGTTCAAGGTGATTGCTCCTCCGTCGAACGTATATTTCAAGGCATTGGAAAGAAGATTTGCGATAACTTTGTCGAAGTTGACCCGGTCGATCCACACCTTCACGGGTTTATGATGGATATCGACAGGCTTGCCGTCTCCTTCCGTGAGCGTGAGCGTGATGTTGCGCTCCCTAGCACCATACTGGAAGAGGCGCATCGACTGGGCAGCGAAATCCACGAGGTCGGTCTCTTCACAATGGAGCATCATCTGTCCCTTGTCAATCTTTCGCTCATCAAGGATCTGATTGACAAGGACCAGAAGCCGCTGTGCGTTATGGTCGATAGCATCAAGCTCATTGCGGTCTTCCTCGTTTGTGATACGCTGCTGCAACTTCTTCAACGGACCGAGGATAAGCGTCAGCGGGGAGCGGATATCGTGGGTGGCATCGATGAGGAACCGCATCTTCTGCTCGTCATCCTCCACTTTACGCTTGCGCTCTGAAGCACGGTACCAATAGTATATGCCTAAGACAATGATAGCCAGATAGATGAGCCATGCCCACCACGATGAGTACCAAGGGTTATTGACCACAACATGGATCATCACCGGTTGTTTGGACTCTACGCCATTATAATCGGCAACAACTTCTATACGATAGTCGCCAGGCTCCATGTGAGAGAAGAGGATGCTGTTATCACCTTCTTCGTTCGTCTGCCATCGGCCTCCATTGATGCGATAACGATAAGCTGTCTCTTTGGCGTACTTATAGTCGAGCTGTGAAAACTCCAGTGTGAAAGAGTTCTCACTATAAGGCACGGAGAAGTTGGTCTTACGGAAGTCTTCCTGTCGTCCATCCACGATAAAGGCGGTGAGGTGCGGCTGTCCGACCTTCATCACACTGGCGTTGACCTCCTGCGGATGGAATACTGTGACACCATCGCTCGTGCCAAAGGCCACACGTCCATCAGTGGTACGCAGACTGCAGCCCGGTACATACTCGTGAGCCGACAAGCCATAGCCACGGAAATAGCCAACGAAAGTTCGCTTTGAACGGTCATACTGCCACAGACCCATGGATGTGCTGACCCACAAGTTACCGTCGTGGTCTTTCACGATAGCGCACACTTGTTTCCCGACAAGCTGACCACTGTGTGGGAAGCGCGTCACCTTACGCTTGCCAGAGTTGTACAGGAAGAGTCCGTTTTCTGTTCCAATGACGATGTTGCCTTTTCCGTCCTCTTCCAATGCATTGGTGACTATACCTCGCAGGATGACATCCCACCCACAAGGCTTAAAATTCTTCGTCTTCGGGTCGAAGCAGCACACTCCGCTGGAGGTTGCTATCCATAACAATCCTTGATGGTCGAGCTTTAGGCAGCGTATCCAGTCGTTGCATAGGAAGCCACGGGGTGACTGCAAACGCATGTTGTAGTTTTCCGTCTTGTTGGTGTGAGGGTCATAGACATATAGGCCTTTGCTGTAGGCAGAGATATAGAGTCTTCCGTCACTGTCTTCCTCCATGCCATTCACACCAAAACTATCGAAGTGCACACAAGGGCTTGCTGCTCCCGTCACGGGGTTATAGCGGTACACGGCACTGTTTGTTCCGAGCCAGTATTGTCCTGTACGATCGCGGAAGATAAGGCGTGCCCCCGAAGGTGCAGAAGGGTGACCGATGATCATTCCGTTCTCGTCGAAATGATAGACGCCATTATTCTGTACCGTGCACCAGACATCACTAGCGGTACCTCGCGCTAAGGATGAGACACTGTTGCCTGTAGGGAAGCCCTGCCAGGCAAGGCTCCAGTTATGAAAGGCATAATGGATATTGTTGATAAGATACAGTCCCTTGCTACGACAGCCTGCCCAGATATTATGGTCTTTGTCTTCATAGAGACAGGTGACATCGGCTGTCTTAATGTCGAAGACCGGCGAGGTCGAGCCCATATACTGGGTCACTGCGCGGCTCCCGTGTTTGATGATAAGTATGCCGTGCTCTGTAGTACCCAGGAAAATGTCACCTTTATAAGAGCGAATAGCCGTATTGATGGTCAATTCGGTGCTAAAAGAGCCAAAGTCGTAACCGGCATCCGTAAGTCTGCCTGTGCGGTAGTCGTACCGCGCAATGCCTTTCATGCAGACAACAAGTAAGCTGTTCTTGCCGTCGGGCAAGAAGGCGATAGGAGGCCCACAAGGCGAGCGGAAGGTCTTTGCATAGTATTTTCCACCTTTATATATATAGCGCACGACAATCTCCAGGTGGTTTCCCTTCCAGTGATAGCCTCTGTTATCAGAATAGATATTCGTGAAGAAGTCATCATAGTTGCTTTGAACAAAGCCTTTGAGTTGTCTCATGGCCTTCTGTCCCCTGTCGATTTTATAAAGCCCATAGCCAGCTGTGCCAATCACGATATCGCCCTGACGGTTTTCTATGATAGAAAAGACACGTGGAGCAGCTTTGATACCGGGGAAATGATATTGAACGAAACGGTTGTGCTCGTAGTCGTAGCTCATCAATCCCAAAGCGGAGCCTATCCACAAGGTTCCATCACGGGCGACAAGAAACGACGTGATGGTATTACTATTAATAGAAGTGGTATCCTTGTCGTTATGGAAATAATTGGTGAAGTGATACCCGTCATAACGGCTCAGGCCATAGTCGGTGCCTACCCAAATCAGCCCATAGCGATCCTGTGTGATACAGTTGATCAAGCTGCTAGGCAACTGATCGCCGGGTATCAGAAAACCATTGTCGGCCTTTAGAAGAAGTACCGAGAGTAAACTAAGCAAGAAGACCAATCTAAGGCTTTTCGTTTTTATTCGTTGCATAAGATTCTTGCATTTGACTGCAAAAGTACACAAAAAGAAGATATCTAACCGATATTAAAGGGAGGAAAATAACGTGATGATACAAATTGAAATGCAACGGATACAAATGAAAAGGCACCCCACGCCTATATTGCCTAATTTTGCAGCGTGAAAAAGTTTAAGCAAGTCTATATACATCTCAAAACCAATATAGATCTATGATTTACGTATGAAACAAGAATTATTTAAATTGCGTAGACTGTCTATGGTTGTGTTGTTGTTTGTCTTGGGAAGTCTGGCTTCCTTGGCACAGACCATCACAGCCAATGGCAATGTGAAGGACAAGAACGGTGACCCTGTCATTGGTGCCACTATTGTTGTCAAAGGACGTACTGCTACGGGAACGGTTTCCGATCTCGACGGTAACTTTGTCCTCAAAGGTGTCAAGCCGAGCGATCAGCTTGTAATTAGTTATGTGGGTATGACCGCACAGACGGTCAAGGCCGGAAGAAATCTCAGCATCACGCTCAGCGACGACCAGAAGGTACTGCAAGAGGTTGTCGTCGTGGGTTACGGCCAGCAGAAGAAAGCCAGTGTCGTGGGTTCTATCACCCAGACGACAGGCAAGGTGCTGGAGCGTGCCGGTGGTGTAAGCAGCCTCGGTGCTGCACTGACGGGTAACCTTCCGGGCGTGGTAACAATGAGCTCCACGGGTATGCCGGGTGAGGAAGACCCGAAAATCATCATCCGTGGCGTAAGCAGCTGGAACAACAGCGACCCACTGATCCTCGTTGATGGTATCGAGCGCCCGATGAACAGTATTGACATCAGCTCGGTACAGTCGGTGTCTGTACTGAAAGATGCCTCCGCTACAGCCGTCTATGGTGTGCGTGGTGCAAACGGTGTCATCCTGATTACGACCAAACGTGGACAAGAAGGTAAGGCAAAGATAGAGATGGGCATGAACGCAACACTGAAGTTCGTCAGTAAGCTCCCAGGCTCTCTCCACAGTGCTGATGCTCTCACCATCCGTAACCAGGCCGCTGAGCAGGAGCTGAGCTTGACACCCGACTCTTGGAACAAAGTGCTGCCTCTCGACATCATTGACAAGTACCGTAACCCCGCCAACATTGAAGAGGCGGAGCGCTACCCCGACGTAGACTGGCAGAAAGAGGTGTTCAAGAACCACGCTATGGCCTACAACCCTCATATCAACGTCAGCGGTGGTACCAGATATGTGAAGTATTTCGCTGTTGTCGACTTCCTGCACGAGGGAGACCTCTTCCGGCAGTGGGACAACAACCGCGGCTATAAGACGGGTTATGGCTACGACCGTGTCAACGTGCGCAGCAACCTCGACTTTGCCATCACACATACCACGACCTTCAAAGTGAACCTTTTCGGCAGTCACGGTATCCGCAAAGGCCCTTGGGGAACAGCCACTGGGTCGTTTGGTGAGTCACAACTCTGGCAAGCTGCCTACAGTGCGCCTCGCGATGCCTTCATCCCACGTTACAGCGACGGCACATGGGGCTATTATCCTGCCGACAGTCAGGGTGCACCCAACTCTGTGCTGAACTTGGCTCTCTCCGGTTCAGAGAAGCACACCACAACACGAATCAACACCGACTTCTCTCTTGAGCAGAACCTCGACTTCATCACGAAGGGTCTGAGCGCCAGCGCACGCGTGGCATGGGATAACGTGTTCCAGGAAGACGGAAGAGGTATCAACGACCTCTATCACAACGCACAGGAGAAATGGATTGATCCTGCAACAGGTGTTGCCACCTATCTGCAGCCCCGTCAGGGCAATACCAACTTCGACTTCCAGGAGGGTATCTTATGGTCCGTTGCCGGCGGTAGTGTAAACAACAAGGCCACCGTCCGCAACCTCTTCTATCAGGCGCAACTCAACTACGCCCGCAAGTTCGGCAAGCATGACGTTACCGCCATGGGAGTTTTCAACCGCACGGAGAACGCTTATGGCAGTCAGTTCCCTCACTACCGTGAGGACTGGGCTTTCCGTACAACATACAACTATGACGGTCGCTACTTCGTCGAATACAACGGAGCTTATAATGGATCGGAGCAGTTCGGTCCTCACTATCGTTTCGACTTCTTCCAGTCGGGTGCTGTCGGCTATACCATCAGTGAAGAGAAATTCTTCAAGCCCTTGCGCAAATATGTCGACTTACTGAAGTTCCGCTACTCTATCGGTGAGGTTGGTGACGACGGTGCCAATCTCGGTCGCTGGCTCTATGCTACACAATGGGCTTACGGTGGCAACATCAGACAGGGTCTGACCTACAGTGACAGTCCTTATACCTGGTACCGCGAGAACACCATTGGTAACCCCAACCTCCATTGGGAGAAGTCAACGAAGCAGAACATAGGTATCGACTACGGATTCCTCGGTGGCCTCATCACCGGTAACATCGACTTCTTCGTCGATAATCGCCACGATGTGCTTATCGCAGGCGGCAACCGCTCTGTCCCGTCCTATTTCGGTGCTACAGCCCCTGCAGCCAACTATGGCAAAGTCCGTACAAAAGGTTACGAGCTGGAGCTACGACTGAGCAAGACCTTCTTAGGACATCACGTCTGGGGCAACTTCTCTATGACTCATGCGACCAACAAGATTCTAAGATACGATGATCCTCAGCTTCTGCCTGCCTATCAGAAGAGCACCGGCTTCTCCATCGGACAGGATCATGCCAATCTCACATCCGGATTCGCTAACACCTGGGACGATGTCATCGGCATCACACCGTACAACACCAATGACAACCAGAAACTGCCGGGAATGTATGACGTCATCGACTACAACGGCGATGGTGTCATCGACAGCAACGACTCTGCTCCCTATGGATACACAGGTAACCCCGAGAACACCTACAACGCTACCATCGGTTGGGACTGGAAAGGATTCTCTGTCATGGTACAGTTCTATGGTGTGACAAACGTTGACCGCTATGTAGGTTTCAGTTCGCTGAGCAAGAACCTCGACACTGTCTTCGACGAAGGCACATTCTGGACAAAGACCAGTCAGGCTGCCGATGCGCCTATGCCACGTATCAACTCCACCCCTTCTTATTATGAGGGTACCCGGTTCCATTACGACGGCAGTTTCATCCGTCTGAAGAATGCGGAGATAAGCTATACCTTCACACAACCGTGGGTCAAGAATATCGGACTGACAAGCCTGCAGGTCTATGTCAACGGCAACAACCTATGGGTATGGAGCCGCATGCCGGATGACCGCGAGAGCAACTATGCCGGAACAGGACTGGCCTCACAAGGCGCCTATCCAACCGTGAAACGTGTGAATGTCGGGTTGAAAATCAACTTGTAATCATGTAACAGTGAATCATGTAACAGTGAATCATGTAACAGTGAATCATGTAACATATGTAACATCTTGTAACAATGAAAACAATCAAACAATATATATTTATCGCGTGTGGGGTGCTGGCACTCGCCGGTGGCACGACAAGCTGCACCGATTACCTTGACAAGGCTCCTGACAGTGACGTGTCATCAACGGATGCCTTTAAGGATTTCCAAAACTTCCAGGGATTTACGGAAGAGCTCTACAACTGCATTCCGGAATTCGATAAGGGCTATTGGACAAACTCCTGGAACTGGGGCGAGGATGAGATACAGAATGTGGGCATCAACTACCACATGGTTTATAAAATCGACCAAGGCGACTTCTGGGGCTGGCAGAGTGAGTATGACGGCTGGCAGAGTGGCTGGATGGACCGTCGCGGCTTCAACCCCGGTGGCGACCGTTTTGCCCATTCGCTCGTGCCGGGTTGCTGGTACGGCATCAGAAAAGCTAATATCGGACTGGAGAACATCGATAAGTTCGTTGGAACAGAGGAGGAGAAGAATCTTATCCTCGGACAGCTTTATTTCTTCCGCGGCTGGTTCCACTTCCAACTGATGCAGTATTTCGGCGGCCTGCCTTACATCGACAAAGTTCTTCCTGCTGACCAGCCCCTCCGTGAGCCTCGTCTGAGCTATCAGGAGTGTGCAGAGAAAGCGGCTGAGGACCTGCGTAAGGCTGCTGATCTGTTGCCTGTCGACTGGGATAATACTACTGCCGGTAAAGCAACGCTCGGCAACAACCAGCTGCGCATCACAAAGATTGCGGCGCTGGGCTATCTCGGCAAAGACCTTCTGTGGGCCGGATCACCCTTGATGAACAAGGTCAGCACCGGTGACACTGGCTATAACAAAGATTTCTGCAAGCGAGCTGCTGAAGCTTTCGGCGAGCTCTTGGCTCTTGTGGAAAGCGGACACACACAGTTCGGACTTCTTCCTTGGAAAGAATATCACAACAATTTCTATTCTATCGACAACAATGGCAAGATGCCCGGACAGAGCTCCGACGGATCCATCACCGAGGCTATCTTCCGTGGCCCACTCTATAATGGCGACTGGAATGTTACCAACTGGGGACTGTCCAAGCAGTTCTGTGCGGTCAACAGTGCACTCGACAATACCGGTGTGCTGTCTCTTCCTACAGCCAACTATGTCAACTACTATGGCATGGCAAACGGTCTTCCTCTGAATGACCCGCAGTCGGGTTTCGACAAGACCCATCCCTGGAAAGGACGTGACCCGCGTTTCTACAATGATATTCGTTTCGATGGTGAGAAGATCTTCACAAGCGATGACATCAAGAAGACCGATGCCACCATCTACAAGAATGGCGAGACGGAGAAGGACCCGTCGCTGTCGCTGCGTTATGCCAACCTGCAGACCGACGGCACCTACCGCAATACTGCTACCGGCAGCCGCACTGGATATCTGCTCTACAAGTTCATTGACAACAGTTGCAACAAATTGGACGATGGCTACGGCTGGGCACACCATTTCCTTATCCATCTTCCCTGGATGCGTCTGAGCGACGTCTATCTGATGTATGCCGAGGCTGCCGCTGAGGCTGAGGGAACAGCACAGGCCAAGGTAGGCCAGTGTCCGCTCACCGCCTTAGAGGCTGTCAACAAGGTTAGAGCACGTGCAGGTGTAGCACCTGTAGCTGAGAAATACAGTGCCACCCTCGACGGATTCATGAGTGAGCTCCGTCGTGAGCGTGCCGTTGAGCTGGCTTACGAAGGACATCGTTTCAACGATCTCAGACGATGGCTCCTCCTCGACAAGTATCCTTACAACATTAAGACCTCACAAGAGTTCAAGCGTGTGAAATGCGACTTGAAGAACCCACAAAACAATGAGGTCTCCGGATTCACCGAGAAGACAATCCTCACCCGTAACTTCACCGAGAAGCACTACTGGTTCCCGCTGAAGAAGAGCGACGTGAGTATCTATGCCGATTTCAAGCAAAATCCAGGCTGGTAATGACTTGTCTTTCCATCATCAATAAATTCCTATATCAATGAATAAACCAAACAAACATATCAAGACTGTCCTGACCTTAGGATTGATGTTCACGGCAGGTATGGCCGACGCACAGGTCGTCGCCGACACTGCACGCGTGAATGTGGCCTTCGGTACAAAGGTCAAGTCTGAACTGTTGGGTGGTGTCTCTGCCATCGACATGGAGGACCTCACCAAGAAAAACTACAATACATACAGTCTCGACGCTCTCGATGCCTATGTCGGCGGCTATACGGGACAATTGTGGAACATGGGCGACGTGCTCGTCTTAGTAGACGGTGTGCCACGTGATGCCAACAACGTGCTCCCTACTGAAATCAGCCAGATAACGTTCCTCAAGTCGGCAAGTGCTGTTGCTCTCTATGGCAGCCGTGCTGCAAAAGGAGCAGTCCTTATCACCACCAAACGTGGCAAGGTCGACGGACTGCAGGTAAGCGCACGAGGCGATGTGAGCCTCTTCACACCCAAGCGTTACCCCACCTACCTCGGTTCTGCCCAGTATATGAGCCTGTACAATGAGGCATTGCAGAACGACGGCAAAGACCCTGCATACAGCGATGCAGACATCTACAACTATGCTTCGGGCAAGGATCCTTATCGTTTTCCAAGCATCGACTTCTTCTCCAAGGACTATCTGAAGAAAGCCTACACACGCTATGATGCCAACGCCGAGTTTGAAGGCGGTGGCCGGTTCGCACACTTCTATGCCAACGTAGGCTTCTATCATGTCGGTGATCTGATGAACTTCGGTGAAGGTAAAAAGAATCACACCAACCGACTGAACGTACGCGGCAATATCGATCTCCGGCTCAACGATTGGATCAGTGGCTGGGTGGATGCCAATGCTTCGTTCTATGACGTACGCGGCGACCGCAGCAATTTCTGGGGCCAGAGCGCTACATTGCGCCCCACATCGCAGGAACCGCTGACCCCGCTCATCCCTATCAGCATGATTAACCCCGATGTTGCTGACATGCAGAAGATGATCGCCAACAGCAACTATGTCATTGATGGCAAATACATGCTCGGTGGCACACAGAGCCAGCAGACAAACCCCTTTGCCGCCATGTATGCTGCAGGATACAACACGTATACAAGCCGACAGATGCAGTTCGACGCCGGTGTAAAGTTCGACCTCAGCAGATTACTGAAAGGACTCAGCTTCAAGAGCCAGGTAGCCGTAGACTATTCCACATCTTATAATAGTGGAATGTCAAACACCTATTCTACTTATCTTCCTGTCTGGACAAACCAGGACGGAAAAGACGAGATCATCAGCCTGACTAAATACTCCACGGATAAGCACACGGGTATCCAGCAGGTCAGCGACTCTCACGACAGACAGACCATCTTCTTCTCCGGTCAGTTCGATTACGACCGCTCCTTTGGTCGTCATGCCCTCGATGCCACACTTGTCGCACAGGGCTATCAGATCTCCAAGGACGGTGAGTATCACCGTACGAGCAATGCCAACCTCGGCCTGAACGTCGACTACAACTATGACCGTCGTTACTATGCCAACGTTGCCTTGGCTGCCATCCACTCTGCTAAATTAGCAGAAGGCCATCGCGAGGCTTTGTCACCCGTCTTCACCCTCGGCTGGCGCCTGAGCAAAGAGAGCTGGATGAAGGGTGCCTCTTCATGGCTCGACGACCTGAAGCTGAACGCTTCGTGCGGCGTCATCAATGAGGATCTCGACATTGAAAAATATTATATGTATGATGAGATCTTCACCGCTACAGGCACATGGTGGGGATGGAGCGAGAGTGCCAACGCCATGCAGACCTCCGACTCACAGCGCGGTGGTAACAAAGACCTCGGGTTCGTAAAACGCAAAGAGTACCGGCTGGGCCTCGATGCGAGCTTCGGAAAAGGATTGATAGCTGTCAACGCCAACTATTTCCACGTGAAGTACGACGGACTCATTGTGTCGCCCGACGTGCTTTATCCAAGCTACTTCCATACCGACCGGCCCGTTTCTACGTTCATTCCGTATATCAACTACAACGCACAGAACCGTAGCGGCTTCGACTTCACCATCGACTTCCATAAGAAAGTGGAAGAGGTCGACCTCTTGGCAGGACTGACCGGAATGACTTATACATCAAAGAACACGAAAGTGAGCGAGAATGTAGAGTATCCGTGGCAGAAGTCGGAAGGTCAGCGTGTCGACGCCCTCAGAGGCTATCGTTGTCTGGGCTTTGTCACCGAGAATGATGTCGTGCGCGATGCCAATGGCAAGATCACCGGCTATGCCGACGGTGTAGGTGTCATCAACAACAACACCAAGCCCGGTGACCTGAAATACGAGGACATGAACGGCGATGGCATCATCGACAGCCGTGACCAGGTAGTGCTCGGTCATTGGACCCCAGACCTCTATTTAGGTTTCCATTTCTCTGCAAAGTATAAAGGATTCACGTTCTTCATGAACTGGACCGGCAACTTCGGAGGAATGGCTATCAAGAACAACAGTTACGAGTGGGTGTATGGAAGTGGCAAATACTCCGACGTCGTTCTCGGTCGCTGGACCCCGGAGACGGCAGCCACAGCTACTTATCCTCGTCTGACAACAGAAGGCGGCGAGCTGAACTTCGTCACGTCCGACTTCTGGACCTACAAGACCAATGCCGTTCGCCTGAACAAGGTACAGCTTACCTACGACCTGCCGGAGAATCTTTTCCGTAACAAGTGGGTCAAGGGCTTGAGCGTCTATCTCAGTGGCAACAGCCTGCTCACTATCGCCAAGGAGCGCAAGTACATGGAGACCAATGTAGGGTCAGCACCACAGATGCGCTGCTATAACCTCGGCATGAAAGTTAACTTCTAAGCCAAAAGCAATGAACAAGAAATATATTAAGAATATCCTTCTCGTCGCAGTTGCCGGAGTGCTCATGACATCCTGTGACGATCTCTTCACGCCAGCCATAGAGAATAACCTTGGCGTGAACTACATGGACAATAATGCATCCTATGCTGAAGGAGTGTTGGGCAATGCCTACACACGTATCCCCATCAGAGGCGGATTTCCTCTCAACGAGGTGGCAACAGATGATGCCGTGAGCAATGACAACACCAACAGATGGCGCAAGATGGCTACTGGTGCCTGGACTTCCGACAACAACCCAGCTGAACGGTGGTGCGACTGCCGTGCTGCCATCATGTACATCAACCTCTTCCTCAGCCATGTCGACCAGGTCCACTGGGCTGATGACGCCGTGGCAAGCAAACTCTATGCCCAGCGTGAGAAAGGAGAGGCTTACGGCCTGCGCGCCCTCTTCATGTTCCACCTTCTCCAGGCTCACGGTGGATACGACGACCAAGGCAACCTGCTCGGCGTGCCTATCGTGACGACACCGGAGGATGTCAACTCGCAGTTCAACCTCCCCCGCAACACTTTCAAGGAGTGTATGGACTCTCTCTATGCCGATTGCGACAGAGCGCTGGCTCTGCTGCCCGACCATTATAAGGATGCCAGCTCAGAAGCCGACATCCCCGAGAAATTCCGCAAGGCCGCTACAGACGTAGAACACTGGAACCGCGTATTCGGCTCTAAGTTCAACGGCCGTATGGATGCTTCCATCGTCAAGGCTTATCGTAGCAAGGCTGCTCTCTTGGCAGCCAGCCCAGCGTTCAATGCTCAGAGCGGCACGACATGGGAGCAGGCTGCCAACGATGCCGCACAGGTCCTCGATGCCAACGGTGGACTGGCAGGCATGGATCCGACAGGTGTCACATGGTTCTCCAACACGCAGGAGATAGAGTCACTGGCCAATGGTGCTAATCCGAAAGAGGTGATGTGGCGTGGCGAGAAGTCGGAGAGCAACAGCTTAGAGAAAGACAACTTCCCGCCGTCGCTCTATGGCAAGGGACGCATCAACCCTACACAGAACCTCGTGGATGCCTTCCCTGCTGCCAATGGCTATCCTATCACGGATGCACGCAGCAACTATGATCCCCAGCATCCTTACGACAACCGTGATCCACGTCTGGCACAGGCTATCGTCTTCGACGGAGGCAAGGTCGGTGTCAACGACACAAAGATCAACACTGAGGTAGGATCAGAGAAAGACGGTATCAACAACATTGCCGGCTCCTCAACCCGCACCGGTTACTATCTGCGCAAACTGCTGCGTATGGACGTCAACCTCGACCCGAAGTCGGAGAGTAAGAAGTACCATTACACGCCCGTCATCCGTTATACCGAGATTTTCCTCAACTATGCTGAGGCTGCCAACGAAGCCTGGGGGCCGAAGGGCAAAGGAGGTCATGCCTACTCCGCCTACGATGTCATCAAGGCTATCCGCCAGCGGGCCGGCATCACCGACAATGGATACCTCGACGAGTGTGCACAGAGTAAGGACAAGATGCGCGAGCTCATCCACAACGAGCGACGCCTCGAGCTCTGCTTCGAAGGTTTCCGCTTCTGGGATCTCAGACGGTGGCAAGATCCGATCACAGAGACTGCCAAAGGTATGGAGATAAAGACAGATGCCGACGGCAACACGACCTACTCCCCCGTCGACGTGGAAGAGCGCTCCTACAAAGACTACATGATCTATGGTCCTATTCCATACAGTGAGGTGTTGAAATTCAGTAATCTAAAGCAGAACAAAGGCTGGTAAAACAAATAAATAACAGTGTGAACAATGAAAAAATCAATATTATATACATTGGCTTTCCTCTCGCTCATTCTCGCTACTTCCTGTGAGAATGGCGACAAGGAATACGACGATTTCGACTATCAGACCGTCTATTTCGCCCAGCAGACACCGGTGCGCACGATCACGCTCGGCGAAGATCAGGAGTTCCCCAATGAGCTCGACCAGCAACACAAGTGCGAACTGCAGGTAGTCGTGGGTGGCGTATGGAAGAACCGCAGCAACCGCCATGTCAAGATAGCCGTTGACAACAGCCTCGTCAATGGTCTGACCTATGATCTCATCAACGGCGCTGCCTTCGCCAACACCGGTCGTCCGGTCGTAGCAATGCCTGACAACTATTATAAGATTGAGAACACGGATATCACAATCCCCTCTGGACAGGTACGTGGCAAGGCAACCGTGGACCTCACTGATGCGTTCTTCGCTGACCCGAAGTCGGCAGAGGTGACTTACGTCCTTCCTGTAAAGATCGTACAGGCCGACGACTCTATCCTCAGTGGAAAAGACTATACGCTCTATGCCATCACTTACAAGAACCCTTATGCCGGTATGTGGCTCGACACTGCCGACGGCACGACGAAGGTGACCCTCAACACCGTTGACCTGAACACCTTCTCCGTCAACAACAGCCTCAGCGTAAGCGGAAGCCGTACCTTGAACGCTACAGTGGATATCACGGTCGGCAGCGACGGCAAGCTGTCGTTCTCTACAAAGACAGCCGGCGCCACCGTGACGGGTAGCGGTAACTACACGGCACACGGTTCAAAGGTAGACGGTTCTAAGTCGTGGGGCGACAAAGAACGTGACCTGCTCACGCTCGACTATACTGTCACCTACACCTATGATGACAACGGCGTGACAAAGACTGCAACCTCTCACATCCAAAAGACACTTGTTCTCATTTCAAGGGACAACAAGCTCCAGATCTTCACGACCAAATAACGAATCAGAATGAAAAAGATACAAACAATGCTTTCACTTGCCGCAGCAGCCTTGCTGCTGACGGCTTGTGCCGACGACAACGTGCCGGGCTTCAGCGCTGACGAGACGGCAGCACAGATGGCGCAGGACAGCCTGAATGCCTATGGCCCGTTGAAAAGTTACGTCGACCACAACAAATATCCTAACTTCATCCTTGGCGGCGCCACATCGGCAGATAATTTCAACCAGTTAGGACAAGTCTACGCCCTCTGTAAGTCCAACTTTGACGAGGTCGTCACGGGCAACGCTTTCAAGTATGCCTCGTGTGTGTCCTCTACAGGTGCCATGGACTTCTCCAGAGTGGCGGCCTTCGTAAAGAACGCTACAGCAGCAGGACTGACCATCTATGGACACACGCTCTGCTGGCATTCGCAACAGCAGCCAGCTTATCTCAACAGTCTCATCACCGATCCTAATGCGGCCAAACACGTGCTGCATGTCAGCATACCGGAAGCAAAAAACAACCTCTGGGACTGGGAACTGTACCTCAATCCCACCGAGCCAATGGTCACAGGCAAGACCTACACGTTGAAGATGCGGGTCAAAGCTTCTCAAAACTTTGACATCACCGTCTGGCCTCAAGGCGCAAGCACGCAGTACTGGCCGACACCTTCGTTCAAGACGACAACCGAGTGGACGAATATCACTGCCTCCTTCGAAGCCAAACAGGACCTGAACCAACTTCGTTTCGAACTGGGTAAGTTTGGCGGCGATCTATGGATGGACAATGTCGAACTGTTAGACCCCGACGGTAAGAACCTCATTGCAGAAGGCGACTTTGAGAATGGGACCACAGACGGATGGTCAAAGCCCTCATGGCACAACTACTCATTCAATATTGTCACCGACCCTGACCAAGGTAGTGCAGGCGGCGGCATGAGCGAGCAGACAAAGAAGGATACGCTGACATGGGCACTCGACAAGTTCATCTCCGGTATCATGAAGGCCTGTGACGGAAAGGTGAAAGCCTGGGATGTCGTCAACGAGCCTATCTCTGGAAGAGATCTCGACGGCGACGGATACTATGATCTGCAGTCGGCCACACGGGGCACCGTCGATCCGGCAAGTGCCAAGACCAACTTCTACTGGCAGGACCATCTCGGTGACCTCGAATACGTACGCACCGCCGTTCGCCTGGCTCGCAAGTACGGACCTGAAGACGAGAAGCTCTTCATCAACGACTATAACCTCGAAGCGGCTTACGACCATAACAAGAAATGTGAGAGCCTCATCCACTGGATACAACAGTGGGAGAGCGACGGCGTGACGAAGATCGACGGTATCGGCTCACAGATGCACGTTGCCTACAGCCTCAACCCAGCGGTCCAGAAAGCCAACGAGGAGGCTTACATCAATATGCTGCATCTGCTCGCTAAATCGGGCAAGCTCGTACGTATCTCCGAATTGGACATGGGCATCACCGATGCGAATGGCAAAACGCTCCATACGGCTGACGTGACCGACGAGATGAAGAAGAAGATGGCTGAATACTATCACTTCATCGTAAAGAACTACCTCGAGATTATTCCCGCAGCACAGCAGTACGGCATCACCGTCTGGGGAGTCACCGACAGTCCTAAAGAGAACACGGGATGGCTTCCTGATCAGCCGGTAGGTCTTTGGACAACCTCCTATGTCCGTAAGCCTGCCTACGCCGGATTTGCCGACGGACTGGCGGGTAAATAAGGACTGCTTGAGTAAAAAAGAATCATGACAATACATCGTTTATTTCTTTCTCTTATCATCACTGGCATGAGCATCATGGGAGGCTTAGCTGAAAGCATCAGCCTCCCGGCTCTTCATGTCAGTGGCAATCAACTGCAAGACGCGGAAGGTCACAATGTGACCCTCCATGGTGTGATGGATACGCCGAATCCTTATTTCAACGGTTACCGATGGGGAAATAAATGTGAGGTGAGTACGGCGACAGCTTGCATCAACTACTTTGACAAGCTCTTTACGGCAATCACTGATCATAGCAAAGGAACCTACTGCACGGTTTTCCGCCTCCATCTCGACCCATGTTGGACCAACAACGGTACGGCAACGGGTGAGAACGACATCTCCAAGTTCTCGCCCAACCGCCTGCGTATCTATCTCAACCGCCTATATGCACCTATCATGGTGAAGGCATTAAGTCATGGTCTCTATGTCGTCGTCAGACCACCGGGTGTATGCCCCAAGACCATACAGGTCGGTGACGACTATCAGAAATACCTCCTTCAGGTATGGGATTCCGTGACCAACAATGCCGTTGTCATGGCTCATCAGGGACAGATCATGTTTGAACTGGCCAACGAACCTGTCACCGTTAAGGATGCCCAGGGGGTAGAGAACAGCAATGTCTCTCTCCACGATTTCTTCCAGCCCATTGTCGACCTTATTCGCAAGAAAGGATATACAGGAGTCATCTGGGTGCCGGGCTATGGCTATCAGTCACAGTATGGTCCTTATTCAGTCAATCCTATTACGGGCGACAATATCGGCTATGCCGTGCATGTCTATCCGGGATGGTATGGGACCTACAATACCAGTTTCACAAAAGAGGCATTCTAACAGCAGTTTCTCAATCAGGTGCCTGTACAAAAGACGAACCCTATCATCGTGACAGAAATCGATTGGAGCCCGGAAAAGCCGGGAGCAGGCCACTACAACGAGTTCAACCAATGGGTTCCGGCCAACTATGGTACATGGGGTACGGAGACAACCACCCACTTTGGCAATCCATGGAAATATGTCATGGACCGGTGCGGCAATATTTCAATGACATTGGGAGGTACCGGAGAATATATTGACATCGACAAGTATCTGAGTGAAAGGACTATCACCCGTCCTTTCTCTGGGACTGACGAAGCCTGTGACAAAGCAGCATGGGAGTGGTATAAAGCCTACTATGAGGCGGATAGAGGAACAGGGGTTCATGCTGTCTTTGCTGAGAACAGGCATGATTCGAGGTGCTATAATCTCTTGGGACAAAGGATAAACTTCTCCTCTCATGGTATCATTATCAGAGACGGAAAGAAATTTATCAATAAATTAAAATAACAAATGCTATTTTCTATGTTTGATCTTGTAGCTTGCAAGTTTTTCGTTTTAAAGGTATACACTGTCTACCTTTTAGCACATTTTTTTTGTGCCATCACGCCTCATATGCGTCGCGTTCTATAAACGCATTGGAGTGTATAATCAACTTTATATCCCTAAGTCCTAAAAATCGAGCGCTCAAGGCAAATCATGAAAGAGTGTGATTGATGATAAAGGCGTTAGGCACTCTATTATGACTGATGAACCGACAAAAGGAGTTCCAATGCCAGATGTTTGGGATATCTCTGTGATAAATCCAGTAGCAAAAGAGCGTGTTGGTTACGCCACTCAGAAGCCAGAGGTACTACATGAACGGATGGTCTGATGGCTACCTACCTTCCCGATTTCCTGGTTGCTACAGTCTCGAAGATCTATCTCATCGAGACGAAAGGTGAGGATAAGGTCGACGATGACAATGTGCGACAGAAACAGTTTGCTGCGACGGAGTGGGTGAGGAAGCTCAATACCTTGCCTGCTATAGAGCGGATGGGGCGTGAGTGAGAGTATGTGCTTATCGGTGAGTCAGCCTTCTACAGTTTGCGTTCAGGTGGAGCTTCGCTCACTGATATCTTCGACCGATGTAAGGTGAGCTATGCAGTAGCAAGGGGTACATTGTTCTAAAAGTGTAACAATAGTCCCTTCATATTGTTTCACTAATAGAACAACCCAAAAAAGGGCGGCCCTAGGGCCGCCCTTTTTTGGGTTGAGATTAATTAATATCCAGGATTCTGATCCTTCGATTCATCCAATGCACTGTTGGCATCAAATGCAGCTTGAGGAATCGGACGGAGAAGCTTATCGCCGATAGCCTTTGCCGCTGTACCTTCCAGGTCATGGTTATAGAGGTTGTTATGCGACACCAATGTCTTTGTACGGCGAAGGTCTATCCAGCGCGGACTGTTGCCGAAGAGCTCACAAGCACGCTCCTTCAGGATAGCATCGATATCGATAGTCGTAGCATCTGCCAGGCCAGCACGTTCACGCACGACATTGAGTCGGTTGAGCGCCTCGGCAGTGTTACCAGCCTCAAGATAAGCCTCAGCAGCCACGAGGTACATCTCCGGAAGGGTGATAACATGGATGTCACGGTAGTCGGTGCTTGACTGATTGGAAGCTGTCTGAGAGTCATCAAACTTCTTGCAGCAGTTGCTACCAAAGACGGAGGTAATGGCATCCCAGTAATTCATAGCCTTGCCGTTCATCTCCTGCGGTTCCACCGTATTCTCATCCATCGGGATGACGTAAGTGTTCTTGCGGTTCTCCGGATCCTGAGCACGCCAAGCAGCTACATCGGCGTCTGTCTCATACCAAGCACGGTAGTAGCGCTGTACAGGATAACCCTTCAGGCTCTCACCGTTCTTGTACCAGGTCCAATAACCAGTACCAGCCTTGTTACCCTTGGCCACATCAGGCAGTTCCTTCATGAAGGTCACGTCATAGCGGACGTCACCTTTCTCAAAGCAGTGGAGGGCGTAGATCGTCGGCACATACGAAGAGGTCGTGGCCTTGATAGGATCCTCAGCACCGCCGAGATAGTTACAGAAATAAGAACTCCAACTATGACCACCTGTCGTGGTGTTCGTAGCCGATGCAAGGTCATACTCCACATCCCAGAGGAACTCGGCATTGTCATCACCACTGCCGTCAGCCTTCCACAGTTTGGCAAACGGCGTTGTCAGCTTGCGGCCGGCAATGACCTCATCAGCATACTGAGCAGCCTTCGTGAAATAGTCCTTCTTCCCGAGGTCCCATGCAGCAGCGAGATAAGTCTTGGCGAGCAGGCCTTTGGCAGCCTCCATACTCACACGGCCACCACCCTTGGTTGCTGTAGAAGCCTCAAGATAGTTATTCTTGATAACATCCTCCAGTTCAGAGATGATATAGCTATACACATCCTCTGCTGAGCTCTTGGCATAACCGTCGTCAGCACTCGTGAGGAAATCCTTGATGATAGGCACACCTCCATAATCGTTGACAAGGATGTAATAGAAGTTACAAGCGATGACACGAGCCTCATCGGTGCGCTTGTTACGAAGTGCCTCATCGACGCCCGTTGCCTTCGCTGCATAAGCACGAACTGCATTGGCAGCACGGATACCTGCATAGCAAGTCTTATAAAGCGTGGCATTGTAACTGTTCTCCGGGTTCAGCGTTTCATAGAGCTGATAGCTGTCCTCAATCTTGTTACGTGCCGTAGCATACATGTCGGTCCCGGCATTAAACCACACATTATAGTCGGAGCTTGCATAGATGTCGCGCATCTTGCTGTAGGCATCGTTGACAAGTGACTCGAAGCCACTCTTTGTACCAAACTGCTCTTCGTCGGAGACACTCGATCTGTTTTCCGGTGTCAGGAAGTCACTACATCCGCTGAGCAGGAAGGCGGAAGTCATGAAAGCAGTCGACATGAAAAATGTCGCTATTTTGATCTTGTTCATAAGATTCGTTTTTAAGTTGTTTAGAATTTGAGGTTCACACCAAACTGATAGGTAACAGACGACGGACCGCCGTTCTGCAGGTTTGCACTGGCCCACTCTGGATCAAAGCCCTTATAATTGGTGAAGCAGAAAGGATTGAGCACATTGAAGTACAAACGCAGCTGCTGCAGGCCGATATGACGGATGAGATTACGATCGAAGGTGTAACCAAGCGTAATGTTCTTAACCTTCGTGAATGAAGTCTTCTGATATTGCCAGTTCTCACCCTTTGCGCTACCCTTGTCACCGAAATAGCCACCGGCAGAAGCATCACTGTTGTTCGGGTAAGGATACTCGCCATAGACCGTTGTAGGATTGGCAATGATGTCGCCTGTTGTATGGTCAATGACAGGAGCTCCGGCCGGAATATAGAAGTTCATGACCATGTGGGCATTACCACGGTCACCATACTTAGCATATTTCTCGTGGAAATAGCTACGCGACCACTGACCACTCTTCGTATAGAGCATCACGGAGAAGTCCCAGTTCTTATAGACAACCGTCGTGCTCAGACTTCCAGTCCAACGTGGATCGGTGCAACCGTAAATCCGTTTATCGTTGTCGTCGATCTTGCCATCATCGTTCCAGTCGTTGACAGCAACCTGACCTTCATACCATTTATACTTAGCGCCGTACTTCTCATAGAACTCCTTCAGCGTGTAGTGCTTATCACCATTCATTGTATGCATCGTGACACCCTTGTCAGTGATAACATCAGTATGAGTGTAGTCGCGCAGCACGTTCAGCGGCTCGCCGATGAACCAGTTGTTAGCCACCTCATCGACCTTGCCACGTGACAGTTCCTTAATCTTATTCCAGTTGCGGGCAAAGTTAACATTCACATCCCATGTGAAATCCTTCTTACGGAAAATGTTGAAGTTGGCACCAATCTCAATACCTCTGTTTCGCACACTACCGATATTGCAGGTCATCGTACTCTCACCGGTCTCATAAGGAATGGTCTTTGCCATAATCTGACCATCAGAGAGGCGGTTGTAGAAATCCATTGTCAGGTTGATGTGGTTCAGGGCAGCGAAGTCGATACCCAAGTCAAACTCCTTCACTTTCTCCCAGATAAGGCCGGTATTAACGATACCATTCGGATAATAGCCCTGCACCTCAGTGCCGTCAAGGACAACATAGCTTGGACCAGCAGCGGTGTTCATCGTCACGTAATCGCCTACATTGTTGTTACCTGTAACACCATAAGAGAGACGGAGCTTGAGGTTGTCAAGCCACTTCTGACTCTTCAGCCAACTCTCCTCGCTCATTCTCCAAGCTACAGCCATGGATGGGAACCAGCCCCAACGGTGACCTTCGGCGAAGCGTGAGCTGCCATCAGTACGGAGTGTTGCCGTAGCCATATATTTGCCTTTATACGCATAGTTCAAACGGGCAGCGAAAGAGACGAGCGAGTTCTCGGTATAAGAAGAACCGATGCTCTTATCGCCACTGGCTTTGCCAAGAGCGTTATAGCTCAGACGGTCATCGGAGATACCCTTACCGGCAGTGAGGGCTGTCTCGGTGTTGCTCTTGTAAAGAGAGAAGAGGCCCATGGCACTGATGCTATGCTCTTTCTCCTTTCCCAAAGCGACGTTATAGTCGATCTGGTTATCCCAGGTCCAGTCGAAACGGGTCTTGGTATCGATCTCACCATAGTTAGTATGGTTCTTCTGATAATACATTGAGCCTTGTGGGTTATCCTCCGTCACACCGGCTGCATAGAAGATGCCGTTGCGACCATGATAGAGGTTAGGCGAGAACGTCGTAGTGACCTGCAGTCCCGGCATGATATGGGCGCGAAGATAGATGTTACCCAAGACATTGAAATCGCGCTGCTGGTTCTTGTCATTCTTATCATACAGGTCGATAAGCGGGTTGACAGTAGACGTGAACTGAGAGTTGGAGCCGAATGGTGCCTTGGCACCCGGGGTCGGATAGAGCTTACCGTTCTCGTCATACGGAGAGACGAAAGGATTGAAATAGAAGGCATTGACATATGGCGAGAAGCTGGCATCCGTACAGAAATCCTCCGTAACGCTATAAGCCATGTTGAATGACAGGCCAGCTTCGAAGATCTTCGACAAACGAGCATCGAAGGCGCCCTTGATGTTGTAACGGCTATAGTCGTTCTCCTTGAAGACATTGCCTTCATCCTGATAGCCAACACCCAAGCGATAGTTGACGGTCTCTGATGATCCGGCAACGCTCAGATAATGGTTCTGCTGGATGGCCGTGCGTGTGACATAGTCCTTCCAGTCGTAACCACTGAAATCAGGATCCATCATCTCTTCGTAGAGCTTCGAGTCCTTATAGCTCGTACCACCCTTACGCATGAGAAAAGCAGAAGCCAGGTCGGCATCCTTAATAATATAATGTGGATGACCGTCGGCATCGACACCCTTACGCGATGAGCCGTCATAGCTCTTGCCGTCAAGGACGGTATAACGGGCGAAACGATAGTCGATAAACTGGGTTGGATCCATGAAGTCCGGCATACGGGCAGTCGACTTCCAGCCTACATAACCGTCATAGGAAATCTGGGGCTTGAATCCCTTCTTGGCTCCCTTACTGCCTTTCGTGGTGATGATGACCACACCGGCGGAGGCACGGCTACCATAGATAGCTGTTGAAGAAGCATCCTTCAGAACATCGATACGGTCGATATCGTCAGGGTTCAGGAAGTCCATCGATGAACAAACGACACCGTCGATGACGTACAATGGAGAAGCTTGCTTATTGATAGAGCTCTGACCACGGATCTGCATGCTGATGCCGCCGCCCGCACGGCTGCTCGACTGCGTGATGTTCACACCGGGGACAGAACCCTGAAGGCTCTCAGCGACACTCGTCGTACCACGGGCAGCAACCTTCTCAGAACTGACACTGGCAACAGAACCCGTCAAGTCGCTCTTCTTCATCGTACCGTAACCCACGACGACAACCTCATCAAGGGCCTGGTTGTCCTCATCGAGCACGACAGTGAGCGTACCGTTGTTACCCACCTTTAAATCTTTTGTCTTGTATCCTACATAAGAGAATTGTAAGGTTGTAGATGGGGAAGCATTAGGAATTGTGAAATTACCATCCAAGTCAGTTACTCCTCCTTGTGTCGTACCTTTCACGACTACGCTTACACCGATCAGAGGCTCGCCCGAGGCATCGGTTACCTTTCCCGTGACTGCTTTTTGAGCAAATCCTGCTAGCCATAACGTCGAGAGCGTCATAGCCAGACAACATCTTTTCATTGTTTGCTTCATACGTTTTATTTTTAGTTTAGATTTGTTTATTGTCGTTAGACTACATTCGATATATGAACACGGCAAAGCTAGTGAATGTTAAGGCAGGCATAGGTCTAAAATCGTTCAGAATAGGTGGAAAATCAACACGAAGGAATAATACTCTTGAATTAGCAACCAAAATGACGATAAAATGTCGGGGTGGAATGTCAACAATCAATAAAATAGTAATGCTATTAGGAATTAAATCACTAACTTTGCAATCAAATATGCATATACAACATCAAATGACGACAAGACATATCGATCCTATGAGCAAGGGACTGTTGTTCCTTTTCTTGCTTCTCCTCTCAGCTACCGCGTTCACGGCATGCAGTGACGATGAGACTTATGCTGACCAGGTGAAGCGCGAACGTTCCGCTATCAGCGCATATATCGCCGACTCCGGCGTCAACGTCATCTCTGAGTCGACCTTCCGCGACCAGAACTACACAACAGACACAGCGAAGAACCAGTTTGTGCTCTTCGAATCGAGCGGTCTCTATATGCAGATCATCCGGAAGGGTACCGGCAAGCCTATTGCTTCCGGTGAGTCGGCGGAGATCATGTGCCGTTATACCGAGCGTAACCTGCTCACCGACACTATCCAGGCTAACAACACCATCTCGCCCTATTACTACCGCTATGTCGAGACCATGGAAGTGACCAACAACTCCGGCACGTTCTCCGGCAGTTTCAAGAAGGAGAGCAGCCTGATGTACCTCTTCTACGGCAGTACGGCGATCCCCAGCGGCTGGCTGGCTGCCCTGCCCTATCTGAACTATACGCGCTATGCCACGGCTGACGATGAGATAGCGAAAGTACGCCTCATCGTGCCGCACGACCTCGGACAGAGCTATGCCTCCTCGGGCGTCTATCCCTGCCTATATGACATCACCTTTGAGAAAGGAAAATAAATTATCTGATCACAACGTTTAATACCATAATAAGATGACACTCATTAAATCTATTTCAGGTATTCGCGGCACCATTGGTGGCCACACAGGTGATACGCTGAACCCACTCGACATAGTGAAGTTCACCTCTGCCTACGCCACCTTCATCCGCCGCAGCAAACACTCGGAGAGCAACTCTATCGTTGTAGGACGCGACGCGCGCATCTCCGGAGAGATGGTAAAGAATGTAGTATGCGGTACGCTCATGGGCATGGGCTACGATGTCATCAACATCGGTCTGGCTACAACTCCTACCACGGAGCTCGCCGTCCGCATGAGCCATTCTGCCGGCGGCATCATCATCACCGCCAGCCACAACCCCCGCCACTGGAACGCACTGAAACTCCTCAACGAAGAGGGTGAGTTCCTCACGAAGACGGACGGTAACGAGGTCCTCGCCATCGCTGAGAAAGAAGACTTTGAATATGCCGATGTAGACCACCTCGGCCACTATACGGAAGACAACACTTACAACCAACGTCATATCGACTCAGTGCTCAACTTGCGCCTCGTCGACACCGATGCTATCCGCAACGCTCATTTTCATGTCTGCGTCGATTCCATCAACTCTGTCGGTGGTATCATCCTGCCTCAGCTCTTGGATGCGCTGGGCGTAGAGCATAAGTTCCTCAACGGTACCCCCGACGGCAACTTCGCCCATAACCCGGAGCCTTTGGAGAAGAACCTCGGAGGCATCATGGAAGAGGTGAAAGAAGGCGACTACGACCTCGGGATCGTCGTTGACCCGGATGTAGACCGCCTCGCTTTCATCGAGGAGAACGGTAAGATGTACGGTGAGGAATACACACTCGTCACTGTCGCCGATTATATCCTTGACCATGTCAAAGGCTCTACTGTGAGCAACCTCTCGTCGACACGTGCCCTGCGCGACGTCACGGAGAAGCATGGCTGCAAGTATTATGCTGCCGCCGTGGGTGAGGTCAATGTCACAACAAAGATGAAGGAAGTGAATGCCGTCATCGGTGGTGAAGGCAATGGTGGAGTGATCTATCCGGAGAGCCACTACGGACGCGACGCCCTGGTGGGTATCGCCCTCTTCCTCAGTTCGCTTGCTCAGAAAGGCTGCAAGGCCTCGGAGCTCCGCGCTTCCTTCCCCAACTATTTCATGGCGAAGGACCGCATCGACCTTGAGCCGGGTACGGATGTCGATGGCTTGCTCGACCGCGTGAAGCGAAAATATGAGGGTGTACGCGACGTCAAAGTCACGGACATCGACGGTGTGAAGCTCGACTTCCCCGACTGCTGGGTGCACATGCGTAAGTCGAATACCGAGCCTATCATCCGCGTCTATTCAGAAGCCAAGACGATGGATGAGGCACAGCAGCTTGCAAAGAAGATGGCAAAAGAGCTCGCATAAACAAAGAACGTCGCCGTAAACGGCGACGCACAGAACTACATGCAAACGACCCTTGAAACATATCAGCCCCTCCCCTGGATGGGGGAGGGGTAGGGGTAGGGCTAAAGCAACTCTTGCAACGTCGGATGGATATGGATGACACGCTTGAGGTCATCCACCGATGCTCCTACGCTGATCATCGCACTCACCTCCTGCACGAGGTCGGCAGCGTGTGCGCCAAGGATATGACAACCGGCAAGTTTTCCTTCCGGTGTCGACACGACCTTCACAAGACCATCCGTGGCGTCCATCGTCACGGCTTTGCCGTTGGCGCGATAGAACGATTTTGTCTCAACAGGTTTCTCTGTCAACGACTCGTCAGCCTTCAACGCATCTAACGTGTCTCCCGTACCCGCCAGTTCCGGTACAGTGAAGACAGCCCAAGGCACCAGCTTCACATCCACAGGTTTCTCACACCCTAAAAGAATATCGACGACCCGCCGTCCCTGTGCCTCTGCGGCATGGGCAAGTTGCATACGACCATTGACATCACCGATGGCATAGACTCCTTTGACACTTGTCTCAAAGTTGTCATCTACCTTGATACCATGACGGTCATATTCTATTCCTAACTCCTCCAGTCCCAGACCTTCTGTGTTAGGGCCACGTCCCGTAGCTGCGAGGATAAGATCACCTTCCACCGTAATATCCTTACCTTTCTGCGTAAAAGTAAGCGCAACAGCATCCGGAGAAGTCACATTTTTGTCGCTCACGCTCTTAGCAGCCGACTGCATATAGAACTTCACGCCACGTTTCTCCAAACTTTTTCTTAAACGCTTGGCGAGGTCACTGTCCGCCATCGGCAGACACTCCTTGAGAAACTCCACCACCGTCACTTCCGTGCCGAAAGCATTGAAGGCCGAAGCCATCTCCATGCCGATGACGCCGGCACCAATAATAATGAGATGCTTGGGAAGTTTGTCGAGCGCTAACAAACCCGTAGAGTCGACGACCTTGGAATGGTCGATACCCTCCACTCGCGGCATGACGGGATGGGAGCCAGTGGCGATGAGGATATTGTCAGCAGTATAATCCTGTCCGTCGCAGGTCACGGTGTGGGCGTCTTTCAGTCGCGCCGCCCCACGGACGAGCGTGATACCTGGCTGACGCATGAGTGTCTCTACCCCTTCGCGCAACTGCCCCACGACAGCATCCTTATGTTCATGAAGCTTGGCAAAGTCGATGGCCGGCTGAGCCGACTGCCACAGTCCCCACTCCCCGGCCTTGGCATTGTCGAGGACGAGCATAGCTGCATGGCAATAGACCTTCATCGGGATACAGCCTCGGTTCAGGCATGTGCCACCTGCCTCCGCTTTCTCGAAGACAGTGACGGTCATGCCTGCCTTGGCAGCATATTCAGCTGTGGCATACCCACCGGGCCCACAGCCGATGATAATAAGAGATTTAGACATAGCGTTATTCTTTAGTGTAGCGCAGCACCGGGTGTCGTGCCGCAAGCACGTCATCGACACGCGTGATAGGTGTGTTGTGCGGTGCACCTTTCACGGTGTCGGGTTCCTCAACAGCTTCCTTGGCGATCTTGTGCATCACATCGATAAACTCATTGAGGGTCTCTAGGCTCTCGTTCTCCGTCGGTTCAATCATCATAGCCTCATGGAAGAGCAGCGGGAAGTAGATCGTCGGTGCATGATAGCCGTAGTCGAGCAACCGCTTGGCGACATCAAGTGTCGTGACACCTGTCGACTTATCCTTCAGTCCATTGAACACAAACTCATGCTTGCACGGTCCGGAGATAGGCAGCTCGTAAGCGTCCTTCAGGCTCTCCTTCACGTAGTTGGCATTGAGCGTAGCGAGCGGTCCGACGTTCTTGATGTTCTCCTTGCCCAACGTGAGGATATAAGCGAGGGCACGGAGCTGGATGGCGAAGTTACCCGTGAAAGCACCGACATGGATCTCATGTGCCGTGGGTGACGACGAAGCAGCATCGTGACCGTGGTTGAGCACAAACTTATCACCATCCCGTTCCACACGCGGATAAGGCAGGTATTTCTCCAAGCCTTTGCGCACACCGACAGGACCGGAGCCCGGGCCGCCTCCACCGTGAGGTGTCGAGAACGTCTTGTGAAGGTTGACATGCATGACATCAAAGCCCATGTCGCCCGGCCGGCAGATGCCGAGGAGCGGGTTGAGGTTAGCGCCATCGTAGTACATCAGTGCCCCACAGTCGTGTACGAGCTTGGCAATCTCAGGTATCTCGTTTTCAAAGAGACCAAGGGTGTTTGGGTTCGTCATCATCATTGCTGCCACATCGGGGCCGAGGAGCGGCTTGAGGTCCTCGACATCGACACGGCCGTCAGCCGTACTCTTCACCTCGACAACCTCCAGGCCGCAGACGGCGGCAGAGGCGGGGTTCGTGCCGTGAGCCGAGTCAGGTACGATGACTTTTTTACGGGCCATGTCATCATGATCCTCATGATAAGCACGGATGATCATCAGACCCGTCAGCTCACCATGGGCACCGGCACACGGATTGAGGGTGAAGTCGGACATGCCCGTGATGGCAGAGAGTGCATGGCGCAGTTCCCATTCAGCCTCCATGGCGCCCTGGGCCGAAGCATCGGGCTGCAAAGGATGGAGCGTAGAGAAAGCTGGCATAGCCGCTATCTCCTCATTGACAGGCGGGTTATATTTCATCGTGCAGGATCCCAACGGATAAAAGCCATTGAGCACACCGAAGTTGTTTCCGCTATGATTGGTATAATGACGCACGACCGTCATCTCGTCGCACTCAGGCAAGGCAGCGTCTTCTGCACGCCGTTCCTCCTCCGGCACATCATAGTGGCCGAAGCGGTCCTTAGGCAGCGAATAAGCGCGACGACCGGGCTTCGAGAGTTCAAAGATGAGGTTGCCGTATAGTTTATTGTTCATATCTTCCTTATTTTACACCAGACTAACATATTTCTCTATCTCTTCCAAGGTACGCTGCTCGGTAACAGCAATCATAAGGATGTTGTCACCCATGTCGACGCCGCCGAGGATACCGTTGTCGGCTAACTTCTGCAGCAGCTGCGGCACGTCACCACTGTATTTGAGGCAGAACTCATTGAAGAACGGGCGGTCGAAGACCTTCGTGAACTTGCCTGTAGCGAGAAGCGTATCGTGGAGGTGATGGGCGCCGTCGTAGGAGATCTGTGCAGCCTCCTTCACACCTTCCTTACCCATGATGCTCATGTAGATTGTTACCCAGAGGGCAAGGAGCGACTCATTGGAACAGATATTAGATGTGGCTTTCTGGCGACGGATATGCTGCTCGCGGGCCTGGAGCGTCAGCACGAAGGCACGGCGGCCTTTGGTATCGACCGTCTGGCCGACAACGCGTCCCGGCATCTTACGCACGAGCTTATCCGTTGTGCACATGTAGCCAAGGTAAGGCCCGCCAAACGACATCGGGATGCCGAGGCTCTGCGCCTCACCCACGGCGACATCAGCGCCCCACTCGCCCGGAGTCTTGAGCAAAGCCAGGTCGGCAGCGACACTATTAATAATGAAGAGCGCCTTCTGGTCGTGACAGGCATCAGCAAAGCCCGTGAAGTCCTCCACAATGCCATAGCGGTTAGGCTGCTGAACGATGACACCAGCCACACCACCCTGCGACACCATTTCCTTGAGGTCGTCAGCGCTCGTCACGCCTTTGTCCTCAGCGACAATACCAAGCTCGAAGCCATGCACGTGGGCATAAGTCTTCACGACGGCGAGCGTTTTCTTGTCCACGGTGGCAGAGATGAGCACGCGCGTAGCTTTGTGCGAAGCCGCCATAGCCATCATCGCAGCCTCAGCCGTGGCTGTCGTACCGTCGTACATCGAGGCGTTGCTCACCTCCATGCCCGTCAGTTGCGCCATCATCGTCTGATATTCGAAGATATAATGGAGCGTTCCCTGCGACACCTCGGCCTGATAAGGCGTATAGCTCGTCAGATACTCGGAACGGGCGCAGATAGACGGAACCACAGAAGGAATATAATGATCGTAGACGCCGGCACCGGCAAAGCAGGTCAAAGGCGTGTTCTTCTTGCCGAGTTCGGCGAAGTGTGCCCGCAGCTCAGCCTCGCTCATCGCCTCCGGAAGGTCGTAGTCGCCCTTCAGCCGTACCTCCTCAGGTACGTCTGAATAAAGCTCATCCAGATCCTTTACACCGCAACGGGCAAGCATCGTAGCGATGTCGTCGGGCGTATGGGGAAAATACTTAAAGTTCATAGGCCCTGGCAATATTTATCGTAAGCGTCGGCGTTCATGAGGCTATCCAGCTCCGATTTGTCGGCGAGTTTCACTTTCATGATCCAGTTACCGAAAGCATCCTTGTTGATGAGCTCCGGATGATCCTCCAGCGCCTCATTCACTTCTTCCACAGTTCCCGTGACAGGAGAGTTGAGGTCGGAAGCGGCCTTGACGCTCTCCACGGCGCCGAACTCCTCACCGGCCGTCACCTCATCGTCTACCTCCGGCATATCGACATAGACAATGTTACCAAGCTGCTGCTGGGCATAATCGGTGATACCTACGTAGCCACAATCTCCTTCTACGCGTACATACTCATGTGACTCTGTGTAATAGAGTCCTTGCTTCACTTCTGACATATTCAAATCGGTTTTTATAGGGTTATTTGTTATTTCTTGTAATGCTTGTCGTAGAACTTCTTTTTGACGACAGTGCCGGGGAACGTCTTCTTGCGGATCTGTATCTCCACACGGTCGCCGAGCTTCAGCGAACTGTCTACCAGGGCTACGGCACAACTCTTGTCGACGGAGATGAGCCTATAACCCGTCGTCACCTCGCCGACCTGCTGTCCGTCCTTCAACACAGGATAACCATGACGCGGCACGGCATGGGCATCAAGTTCGATACCGCGCAGACGTTTTGCTACACCTTCGGTCTTCTGCTTGAGCAGCGCTTCCTTGCCAATGAACTCAGGCTTGTCAAATTTCACGAAGATGCTCAGTCCTGCCATAACAGGGGAGATATCCTTCGACAGTTCATCACCATAGAGTGGCAAGCCGACCTCGAAACGGAGCGTATCGCGACAGCCGAGACCACAAGGTGTTACCTTCGCCTCCATAAGCTTATCCCAGCAAGAGATGATCCACTCGTGAGAGCCATAGACCTCAAAACCGTCCTCACCCGTATAGCCCGTGCGGGAGATAAGAATGTCGCCGACGGTCTTCACCTCATAGAAGTTCAGTTCATGACAAGGGATGCCGAGCACAGTCTCCACGACTTTCTCGCTCTCAGGGCCTTGGATAGCAAGCTGACCGTAACGGTCACTGGCATAGTCGATCTTCACATCGAAGCCCTCGGCATTCTTACCGATCCATTCGTCATCTTTGTCAATGTTAGCAGCGTTGATTGTGAGGAAGAACTTGTCCTCAGCAAGTTTGCAGATACATGTGTCGTCCACGGTACCGCCATCGGGATAGCACATCATGCCGTAAAGCACTTTTCCAGGCTGAACGGCATTGACATCATTCGTAAAAATATGATTGACGAATCGGGCGGCATCAGGTCCCGTGACGATGACCTCACCCATGTGAGAGACATCGAAGACGCCACAATGATGGCGCACGGCATTATGCTCATCAATAATAGATGAGTACTGTATCGGCATGTCGAAGCCTGCGAAAGGCTGCATGAGCGCGCCCATAGCCACATGGCGCGAATGGAGACAGGTTTGTTGCATAGCAATAAAATTATATAGATCTTAAGTTACAAAGTCATTTCAATATTTATGCGGTAAAGTTACAAAATATATTGACACGAAAATATTTTCCCATCAACTTTTAAGAAGAATTATCAAATGAATGCGGTTAACAAACACTCGAATCTTACATTGCCGGATTCGGCTGACGTTCGACAAACAATCGTTCGACGTTCGGCAAACAATCGTTCGACGTTCGGCAAACAATCGTTCGACGTTCGACAAACAATCGTTCGACGTTCGACAAACAATCGTTCGACGTTCGACAAACAATCGTTCGACGTTCGGCAAACAATCGTTCGACGTTCGACAAACAATCGTTCGACGTTCGACAAACAATCGTTCGACGTTCGACAAACAATGACGATGAACAAAAACGGAACCCTACTCACACGAGCCGGGTTCCGCGAACAAGAGAGAATTTACACCGGTCCAGGACGGACCGGCTTTTTTCTTTCGTTTATCTCTTGATATTAATCGATATCATAATATGCAAGTATAATGTATAGAATAATAATGTATAGATGTTTTAATCTCTCAGTCGTTTGTCTTCGTCTTACAACGGAACAGATATAATTTGAATTTGATATATGTTATATCACAAATCAAAACATCTGAAACAAAATAAGACTGAACACTTTATCTTTCTTACATCTCTCACTTTTTACAAAATTATATCAAAATTATGAAACTATCAAGAAAACATGTCACAACTTAACATTATTATCACAAAGATTGATATATATCAAGTATCTAACTCATTACTGATTGGCACTCTGGCACGGCCACCGCAACCGATACCCATGCTGCTATTACGAAGAAAAAAAGAAAAAAGTGGCTAAAACATTTGCTAATTGGCTAAAAATGCGTAACTTTGCACGCTGTTTGGGAGACATTGTACCCTGACGCTAAATATGAACTTTATAATAGTTGGATGAAGAAAGACAATTTGAAAGACCAGTACCGTATCAATGGACAGATCCGTGTGCGGGAAGTACGTGTGGTAAGTGACGGCGGCTCCGAGGTGATGCCTACGCGCAAGGCGTTGGATCTGGCCCGTCAGCAAGAGCTCGACCTCGTCGAGATTTCACCAAATGCACAGCCACCAGTCTGCCGTATCATCGACTATAGCAAGTTCCTCTATCAGCAGAAGAAGCGCCAGAAGGAGATGAAGCAGAAACAGGTCAAGGTGGAGGTGAAGGAGATTCGTTTCGGACCTCAGACTGACGACCACGACTACCAGTTTAAGCTCAAGCATGCCCGTGAGTTCCTCGAAGAAGGCAACAAGGTGCGTGCTTACGTCTTCTTCCGCGGCCGCAGCATCCTCTTCAAGGATCAGGGTGAGGTGCTCTTGCTCCGTTTCGCCAACGACCTTGAGGAAGTGGCAAAAGTAGAGCAGATGCCGAAGCTCGAAGGCAAAAAGATGTTTCTCTTCCTCGCTCCTAAGAAAGCAGGCGTGGCTAAGCAGAGTCAGCAGAAGCGTGACCGTCTCGCCAAGGAAGCTGTTGAGAAGGAGCAGAAGAAGATTCAGGCTGAAGAAGAGGCTAAGAAGAAAGGTCTGCTCGGAAACGCCAAGGGTGCAGAGGCACTGCTGAAGCTCAACGCTGGCGCTAAAGAATAAGAAAATTACTGTGTGGCCCCGCCTGGTATATGCGTTGCCACCTTTCATTAATAACAAATAAACAATAACAAAAATGCCAAAAGTAAAGACAAACTCCGGCGCAAAGAAGAGATTCACATTCACCGGAACAGGTAAGATCAAGCGTCATCACGCTTATCACAGTCACATCTTGA
>Ga0256406_1000183_pt1 | contig 121025 bp, 98 predicted proteins | sample RumenRJG_03DNA_FD_185986 | JGI IMG/M metagenome (GOLD analysis project Ga0256406, IMG submission 185986) | Bovine rumen microbial communities from Lethbridge, Alberta, Canada - RJG_03 | ecosystem: Host-associated > Mammals > Digestive system > Stomach > Rumen | place: Canada: Alberta...
CTTGATAAGAGCCTTCAGCAAAACTCCCAAGGCAATGTCAATATCTCCAAGCTCGTCGACGAGATTAACGCCTCCAACCGCTTCATCAAGCAGCTCATCGAGGCCAAGGACAAGAGTGACAGCCTCAATATGGTCCTCACCAACAATCTCACCCGTTCCCTTACCTCCAGTGAGAAGCAGGAAGTCGATGTGCAGGTCCTCAAGGGTGTCGTCTACATCTCCCTGGCCGACAATATGCTCTACAAGTCCGGCAGCTACGAGATCAATGAGCGCGCCGGGGAGACCCTCAGCAAGATCGCCAAGATCATCAAGGACTACAGCTCCTACGACGTCCTCATCGAGGGCAATACCGATCCCGTGCCCATCAGCCGGCCCAATATCCGCAACAATTGGGACCTCTCCTGCCTGAGAGCCTCCTCTGTCGTCCAGGCCCTGCAAAATGACTATGGCGTAGACCCCAAGCGTCTCACCGCCGCTGGCCGTGGAGAGTACAATCCCGTGACCACCAATGACACCGAGGTCGGCAAGCAGCGCAACCGCCGCACCCAGATCATCATCACCCCCAAGCTCGACCAGTTCATGGACTTGATTGACAAGGCTCCCGAGACCGAGCAGCGCTAGACTCCAGATTCCCTCATCTCATTCTCCATATTCTCCCGACTCCGCATCCGCAGAGCCGGGAATTTTTTGTCACAGGCGGCCTAAGGCCACGCGTAAGTTGCCTTGACAGGACTGCGAACCGGATGGCGTGATTCCCGCAGCCTTAAGCTGCGGGAGATTTTTAGGGCGTTTTGCTTGGCAGAGTAAAGGCTTTGGATTAACTTTGCTATTCCAAAGCATTTTAACACACGGATATTTCAATATCTTATTATACAAAACTTATTATACAAAATGAAATCATTATGGCTATCCTTACTGCTCCTGCTGCCTGCGTCTGGCGTATGGGCCGATGAGTTGGCGACGGTACAGACGCCCCTGGGCACGCTGCCCCGGGAGATCGTGCGCGGTTCGACTTCGCCCTCGGGCAACCTCCATGTACAGGGTGTACAGGTGGATGTCAAGCGCGGGTATATCTACTACAGCTTCACCACCGAACTGGTCAAGACGGACCTCAGGGGTCAGGTCGTAGGCTCGGTGACGGGCCTGACCTGCCATCTGGGCTGTATAGAACTCGACACGGAGAGCGGCAAACTCTACGGTTCGATGGAGTATAAGGATGACAACATCGGCAAGGGCGTGCTCAAGGCGCTCGGCAGGACGCAGGGCGGACAAGGTCAGGGCAACTACTTCTACATCGGCATCTTTGACACCGACAAGATTACGCGCGAGGGGATGAATCCCTCGACCGACGGAGTGCTCAAGACGGCGTATCTGCCTGAGGTCGTAGAGATGTATGGGGCTAAGGTCAACCAGGGCGGACAGCTCCGCGACCACCAGTACGGCTGCTCAGGCATCGACGGCATCAGCAAGGGACCGCAGTTTGGCAAGACGCAGGGCAAGCGGTACGTCAACGTGGCGCTGGGCATCTACTCCGATCTCAAGCGCACGGACAATGACTACCAGGTTATCCTGCAGTACGATCCCGCCAAGCTCGAGCAGGTGGCTCGGCCGCTGGTAGCGGGTCAGTTCCACAAGAGCGGACTCAAGGCTGAGAAGCGCTATTTCTACTATACCGGCAATACCAACTGGGGCGTGCAAAACCTGGACTATGACCCCTATACCCACTACTGGATGGCGGCCGTCTACACGGGCAGGAAGCCCGGCTTCCCTAACTACAGCCTCTTTGCCATCGACGGCACGCGCAAGGCCAAGCGGCAGGCACTGAGGGGATTGCAGCCGACAGAGCGGGGACTCGTGCTCCAGCAGGCTGCGGCAGGACTGCAGGACCAGACCACGGGAGTACGTGGATGGCGGTTTGCCGACGGTTCGACAGGACTGGAGAGCCTGGGCGGCGGCTACTACTATATCTCACATCCGGGCCGCGACAGCCAGGGACGGCAGCAGTGCACGCTGAGCCTCTACCGGTGGACAGGTAAGGACGACGGCCCCTTTGAGAAGGTGAAATAAGTTTTTTTATATCCTTATAAATAAAAAGAGATGAGAAGAGTACTGATATCCCTGGGCCTTCTGCTGATTACGCTGCAGGCGGCTGCCCAGATGGAATGGCATGACCCGATGGCGGAGAATGAGCCGCCCATCTGTGGCCGCGCGTGGAACAAGGAGATTGGCACGGAGTATCTGCGCATGCCGCGCCGGATGAAGCCTTTGCTACGCAAGGAGGTGTGGAGCCTCGCCCATCATACGGCAGGCCTTTATCTCCATTTTAATACCAATACGAGCCACATATGGGTGCGCTATGTGCTGACCGGCTCTACGAACAAGGCGGGCAATATGTCGGCCCTGGGACACAGCGGCGTCGACCTCTACGCCTACGACCGCGAGGGCAGGATGCACTGGCTGCCCAATCAGATGTACTACAATCTGACTCTCAAGCACCAGAGCGATACGGTGCTTTTTCGCTACGATGACGCCAAGATACCTGCCGCGGGCGCCAAGGGATGGGATTATGTGCTCTATCTGCCCACGTACAACGGCGTACAGTCGCTGCAGGTCGGCGTAGACAAGGGGACAACCTTCAAGTGGTATGTGCCTAGCCAGGACAAGCCTATCGTGGTCTACGGCACGAGCATCACGCAGGGTGCCGCCTCCAGTCGCCCGGGCATGATATGGACGACGATACTGGAGCGCGAGACGGGGCTGCCGGTGATCAATCTTGGATTTTCGGGCAACGCGCTGATGGAGCCTGAGGTATTTGACGCCGTGGCCGAGACTGACGCACGCGCCTACATCATCGACTGCATCCCCAACAGTTTCAGATTTTACAAGGGTCAGGAGATCCAGACCCGCTATCCCGCCGGCATCCGCAAGATACGTGCCAAGAGCGATGCGCCCATCATCATGGCCGAATGCATCGTGGGGGACGACCAGCTCTTTGTGTCCAAAAAAGACGCCAAGAAACGGGCTGCCAACAAGATCCTCAGACAGGTCTACGAGCAGCTGAAGGCGGAGGGCGTCAAGGGACTCTACTATATCTCGGCAGAGGACTTCAGCATGCCGCGCGACGCGATGGTCGAGGGCACTCACCCCAACGATATCGGGATGCAGATCTATGCCCGCACCTATGAGAAAGGATTGGCCAAGCTCGGCCTTCTCAGTGGGAAGAAATAGCTGTCTAGGCCTCCCTCGGATATAGATTCGGCGAGCGCAACCGATGGGCCCACGAGAGAGGCTGATATAGCCTTGGGCATGCATTTGATAAGCGCGGCAGAAAAGGCCCTTTTACAAGGTTCAAAACGCCCTTGGATAGGCTTCTGTTGACGTGACTGGATTGTGCCTTTTACGGGGTCTAAAATTGCCCTTATACTTGGGCTTCTTCCGGACGACTTCCACGGAGGCGGGAGTACTTCTTAATCCGTATAAATCAGTACAAAAATATAGTGATTATCAGATGAAATCTCTTTTTGACAAAACTTTTTTGACAGCACTGCTGCTTGTGTGCTGTGTCTTTGCAGCTCAGGCTCAGACAGATTGGTACGACCCGATGGAGGCCGAGGAGCCCTATATCAACGGACGGGCGTGGAACCAGGAGATCGGCCGCCACTACCAGAGGCTGCCGGAGCGCTTCAAGGACAAGGTGAGTAAGGCTGTATGGTCCCTCAGCCACCATACCGCGGGACTCTATGTTAAGTTTGTCACACGCTCGCGACATATCTCCGTGCGCTACGTCTGCACGGCTCCTACGACGGGCTATCCCAATGTGGTGGCGCTCAACCAGAGCGGTGTGGACCTCTATGTGACAGATGTGCACGGAGCGGACCACTGGATATGCAACCGCATGGGATACAGTTTTCACCTCAACCACTCGGATACCGTCGAAATCAGATACCACGATATCACAGTGCCCCGTCAGACGCGACAGAGTGTGGAGTATACACTCTACCTGCCGACGTACAACGGTCTGAAATCGATGCGCATAGGCGTGGACAAGGGAGAGCGCTTCCAGTTCATCCGCGACTCTCAGGAGCGTCCCATCGTGGTCTACGGCACCTCTATTGCCCACGGGGCTTCGGCCTCCCGTCCCGGCCTCATCTGGCCGACACGCGTGCAGCGGGAACTCGGGTATCCGGTGATCAACCTCGGATTTAGCGGGAGTGCCAAGATGGAGCCCGCCATATTTGACATGCTGAGCGAGATTGACGCCCGTCTGTACGTGATCGACGCGGTGCCCAACTGTACGGGGTTGGACGATTCCACCTTCACCGCCCGCTTTCTAGGCGGTATGCGGGCGCTACGGGCCAAGACCAAGGCGCCGATACTTGTGGCCGACGGCAACTATCTGCCCTATCACTCCTGGAATGACGGCTTCAACGGCCAGGGACGCCACAAGGACTCCCTGCAGCTGCGCCTCTTCCGCCAGCTCCAGCAGGAGGGGATGCAAGGCCTCTACTACCTGAGCGAACGGGACTTCAACTTTTGCGAGGACGACTATATCGAGGGTAGGCATCCCAATGACCTTGGCATGAAGCGCTACGCCGACGCCTACGAGGGCGCTTTGAGCCGTATCCTCATCGGGGCGGATACGATGAGAGCCTATCAGCCTTGTGTTCAGCGCAGGGACCGCATATATGAGTGGATGGAGCGGCACAACGAGGTGATTAAGCGCAACCGTGAGACACAGCCGCAGGTTGTCATGATCGGCAATAGCATCACCCACTTCTGGGGCGGCAAGCCAGACTGCACGCTCAAGAGCGGCGAGAAGTCGTGGAATAAGCTTTTCAAGGGATGGCGCGTGACCAATATGGGATTTGGATGGGACCGCGTCGAGAATGTGTACTGGCGCCTGCGCCACGGCGAACTCGACGACTGCCGCCCGGAGCATGTGTTCTTGCTCATAGGCATCAATAATGTGGGCCAGCCGGCGGCACAGGTGGCTTCGGGTATCGTCGACATTGTGAAGCTGATACGCAAGCTCCAGCCCCAGGCACGCCTGCATGTCATCAAGCCCTATCCGGCCCGCAAACGCGAGCAGTGGGTTCTCGACCTCGATGCTGAGCTCGACAAGCAGCTGCAGCCCGACGCGATGACCGACGTCAGCGATCCCGGCAAGGGCCTCCTGCTCCAAGATGGGAGCGGCAAGATTGATGAGAAGTACTTCCGCGATGGCCTCCATCCGATAGAGTCAGGCTACGAGATACTGACCAAGACGTACAAGAAGCTGCTGAAGCGGAAATAAATCCGCTAGTTTAGGCATAGGGAGTAGGAGCTGGCGGACAATGCCGGCACCACATCTTCCGCGATGTGGGTGCGTCCGTATGGCACATCTAAGGGGGTAAAATACGCCTTCTCAGATGGCCCTACGAGACTCTGTTGTCCAAGCGTCTCAGGGCTCTTCGGATGAGTTGTAGGTGGCTGATGGAGGCGGATGACAGATAAGTGGAGATTTTACCTATTTTTGACGGGCGCGCGAGGGAAATGTAAGAGATTTATGTTAACTTTGCAGAAGTAATATATCTGATTCGCTATGATGAGAAAATATCTATTGTCGTGCTTGCTCGCGCTGCCTTTGCTGAGCATGGGGCAGAAGACGTGCAAGTATGACGGCGAGCGCGTTCGCCTGTCAGACAACACGGTCAAGGTGACCCACATCGGCAAACTCGCCGGGCAGAAGGGCATCAGTTATCAGGGCATGGACATTTGGGGCCATACACTCGTGAGTCTGCAGCATACGGGCGTGGCGACGCTCTACGACTTTAACGGAAAGAGCATCAAGAAGAAGGGGCAGCTGAAACTGGCCTCCTATGACAAGACCAATCACGCCAATGTCGCCTCCTTTGGGACGCAGTATGCGCAAGCCGGTGACCCGCTGCCTCTGCTCTATGTGGCGCGATGCTCAGGTAAGAAGCTCAGGGGGATGGACAACCTCTTCTTTGTAGAGCGCATCGACCCCAAGGCGATGAAGAGCGAGCTCGTGCAGCAGATCTGGCTCAATGACTATAAGCATCATTTCGGTTCGTACTGCCTCGGAGCCGTCGACCGGCAAAACAGGATGCTCTACATGTATGCGGAGACGACTGGACGCCTCCATCCGGGGACCAACAGGCACTGGGTGATGCAGTTCCGCTTGCCCGAGTATCGGGGGCCACAGGACAGTCTGGTCATCCTGACCGAAGACGACGCCTTGGCCCGCTACGACATGGAGGACTCCTATACCTTTGACCACCAGCCGATCACGCAGGGCGCAACGGTATACAATGGTTTGCTCTTTCTGCCGATGGGCGTCGGTTCCAAGGCTCAGCCCAGCCTAATTTACGTCATGGATACTGGCACTCACAGGGTGCAAAATGTCGTTAATCTACAATCGGCCATTCCACATGAGCTCGAGGATTGCACCGTATGGGGCGGCAAGATGATACTGCAGACGCAAGGGGATATCTATCAACTTGAGTTCTAGACTCATCCGGTGGACGTGAGCAGATAATTTGACAGGCGCTGGCGTATGACAATCAATATCCTCTTCATCTTCCTGCTGACTATAGGCGCGAGCTTTATACAGCGCACGGTTGGCTTCGGATTTGGCATCTTTATCATGACGATGCTGCCTTATCTGATGCCCTCCTACGGCGAGGCGACGACGCTCTCGGGCCTGCTAGCGCTTACCACATCGGCGGTCATCGCGTGGAAGATGAGAAGGGTGGCCGAATGGCGCAAATTGGTGCTGATACTGGTCACATTTACTCTTGTCTCAGCCTTGTGCATCTGCTGGCTCAAGCGTATCGACGACCGCGTGCTGCGCGAGATATTGGGTGTGGTCTTGGTCCTGATCGGCATCTACTTTGCCTGGATGAGCCGCCGCATCAAGATCCCCACGAGCTGGCCTTATCAGATAGGCGCAGGTACGCTGAGCGGTTTTCTGGGAGGTTTTTTCGGCATGCAGGGGCCGCCCGCAGTGCTCTATTTTATTTCCGCCTCCAAGGATAAAGAGCACTATATGGCGCTGGCACAGACCTATTTCCTCTGCGGCAATATTCTGATGACGGGAGTACGCGCGTGGAACGGGTTTCTGACGCCCGCTGTGGGACGCGGCTATCTCTATGGTCTCGGCGGGGCGGCTATCGGCACGTCTTTGGGCGCATTTGTCTTCCGGCATATCCCCAATCGCATCTTCCGGTATATCGTCTACGCCTATATCTGCCTCGCAGGCGTCATCATCTTTGTAACCTCAGTATCTTAGTGCTTGAATATGAACAAATTTTTTTCCATTCTCCTGTCCGCCTGTCCGATGCTCCTCGGTTTTAGCGGCATTTCGGCTCAAGTCAAGGTCTCTTATACCGGCCCTCGCATTGATCTGAGCCAGCACAGTCTCACAAGCCGCTGCCTCGGCCCCTTGCACAAGGAGGACAAAAAAAGCCTTCAGGGCATGGCAATCTGGAAAAACACACTCATAAGCTTACAAGACTACGGATATGCCAATGTCTATGACTTTGACGGCTGGCACTTGAAATACAAGGGTTCCATGAAGCTCGGTTCCTATGGCGAGGCTAACCATGCAAATGTGGCCTCGTTTGGCAATCAGTACTATCGTGAGGAAGACAAGTTGCCGCTGCTCTATGTGACGCAGTGCAAGCGGTGGGGCAGGAAAGGCCTCAATAAGCTGCTCTTTGTCGAGCGCATCAACCCCGACAGCCTGCGAAGCGAGCTGATGCAGCGTATATGGTTTAATGACCTCAAGTCACGCTACGAGGGCAATACGCAGTACGTCGTCGACCGAGAGGCCAATATGCTCTATCTCTTTGGCAACAGCAAAGTCGGTTTGCCCGAGGATAACCGGCATCCTATTTTTAAGTTTCGCTTGCCCGAGTATCGCGGGCCGCAGGACAGCCTCGTGGTGCTCACCGAGGACGAGGCGCTGGACAGTTTCTACGTCGAGGACATCCATCAGGAAGCGCGGCAGCACGTGGGGCAGGGCGCCTATGCCCGAAATGGCATAATCTATTTTCCCGTCGGGGTAGGCGATGAGAAGCGCCCCTCGCTGCTCTTTGTGCTCGATGCCAACCGCCATCAGATGAGAAACGTGATAGACCTGACTAAGGTGACCAAGAGTGAGCTCGAGGACTGCGACGTATACGACGGCGATCTCATCGTACAGAGTCAAAGGGCCGGTTTGTGGCGCCTCCATTTCGAATGAATCGTCCCAATAAGTAAAACGACAACGAGCCTAAGGTATAATAAAATAAAATGATGACACACGCAAAAATGACCAAGAAGGGACTCAGAGGAATGCTATTGCTCATACTCCTGCTCTGTATTGCGCCGGGGATGGCTCAAGACCGACTAGTCCTGACGGCGCAGGATATATTCAGCAAGAGGTCTTTTAACTTGTCCCACAGCAGCGTGCAGGGCATGGACATCTGGGGCCACTACTTGCTGAGTCTGCAAAATACAGGTATCGCCCATTTGTACAATTTTGACGGGAGCACATTGACGCAGCTGGGCTCTTTTTCGCTCGCCTCAGCCGGCGCCCGTAACCACAGTAATCTGGCCTCGTTTAGCAACCAATACTATGCCGACGGGGACAAACTGCCTCTCGTCTATATCACCCGTGCCAATGCGACGGTCGATTCCGATGGCATGCGCAATGTGTGCTTCGTGGAGCGCATAGACCCCGACAAGATGTCATCTACCCTTATCCAGAAGATCTGCTACAAGCCAATCAATGGCGAAGGGCAATTTATCATCGACCGCCAAAACAACCTGCTCTATGTGTGGGGAAATACGATAAGCAACGGCGCCGTGGGCAATAAGCACTATGTGCGCAAGTTTAAGATCCCCGAAGTTGGCCCCGGCAAGCCGAGCCTAGTTTGGCTCACCGATGACCAGAGCCTCGATACCTACTACTGGGAAGACTATTATACGGGCGGCGCTAACCCCGTGATACAAGGCGGCGCGATTAAGGACGACCTGATGTTTCTGCCGTGCGGATTTGATACGGAGGAGCAGCCTTCTGTGCTCTATGTGTGGGACCTCAAGAACCACAAAATGCTGAAGGAGTTGAGCCTGACCGGATATTTCAGCGGCGAGCTCGAGGATTGCTCGGTCAATGTCGACGGCTGGCTCGTCTTGCAGGCCAATCCTAACCATATCTATATGATGTCGATTAAAAACATCAAGTGCTGGTGAGATAGACAGCGCTATCTGACGCAATCAAAATAAAGAAATAGCAGGGTGAAAGAATTTGTAATCTCAGAAGCTAAGACGGAAACAGCCGTGCTCGTCGCGCTGATTACACCACAGCAGGATGAACGTAAGACGAAGGAGTATCTGGACGAACTCGAGTTTCTCGCAGAGACGGCCGGAGCCAAGACCATACGTCGATTTACCCAGCGCACAGGAGGTCCCAACAGCACGACCTATGTGGGCAAAGGTAAGCTGGAGGAGATTGCCGCCTTTATCAAGGAGGAGGAAGATGCTGAGCGCGAGGTCGGTATGGTCATCTTTGACGATGAACTCTCCGCCCGCCAGCTCAAGAATATAGAGGCCGAACTCAAAGTCAAGATCTTGGACCGTACATCGCTCATACTGGACATCTTTGCCATGAGAGCCCAGACGGCCAACGCCAAGACCCAGGTGGAGCTCGCCCAGTACCGTTATCTGCTGCCAAGACTGACCCGCCTATGGACCCACCTCGAGCGACAAGGCGGCGGCTCTGGCTCGGGCGGCGGCAAGGGAAGTGTCGGACTGCGCGGACCGGGCGAGACACAGCTCGAGATGGACCGACGCATCATCCTGGATCGTATGAGCCTGCTCAAGAAGCGCCTTGTGGAGATAGACCGGCAGAAGACGACGCAGCGTAAAAACCGCGGCCGCTTGATACGCGTGGCCCTCGTAGGATATACCAATGTGGGCAAGTCCACCTTGATGAATCTGCTGGCCAAGAGCGATGTGTTTGCTGAGAACAAGCTCTTCGCTACGCTGGATACCACGGTGAGAAAGGTGGTCGTGGGCAATCTCCCATTTCTCCTGGCCGATACGGTAGGATTTATACGCAAGCTCCCGACAGACTTGGTAGACTCGTTCAAGTCAACACTTGACGAGGTGCGCGAGGCAGATTTGCTCGTGCATGTGGTCGATATCAGCCACCCCGACTTTGAGGAACAGATAGAGGTGGTCGAGCGTACACTTGCCGAGATAGGTGCCGGCGGCAAGCCAAGTATAGTGGTATTCAACAAGATAGATGCCTACACCTACGTGCACAAGGATACCGACGACCTCACTCCACGTACTAAGGAGAACTGGTCGCTCGATGAACTCGAACAAAGCTGGATGGCAAAGCTGGAGGGCGAGTGCATCTTCATCTCTGCGCGTGAGAAGACGAATATTGAGGCTTTGCGCAAGAAGCTCTATACAATGGTACGACAGCTGCATGTCCAGAAATATCCGTACAACGATTTCCTCTATCCGTCAGCCGATGATTTGGAGTCAATAGAATAACTAACAGATACGCAACAATATATAACTTACACAGATATGGCACAAACACCAAAATTCAAGTACGCGCCGATGTTTCAGGTCGGCAAGGATGACACAGAGTACCGCCTTCTCACAAAGGAGGGCGTGAGCCTGTCTTCGTTTGAGGGAAAACCTATACTCAAGGTGACCCCTGAGGCTCTTACCTTGCTCAGCCAGCAGGCTTTTCATGATGTCGAGTTTATGCTTCGCCGTAAGCACAATGAGCAGGTAGCCGCTATACTCGACGATCCCGAGGCCTCAGAGAATGACAAATATGTCGCCCTAACGCTCCTGCGCAATGCAGAGACCAGCGTCAAGGGAGTGCTCCCCTTCTGCCAAGATACGGGTACAGCCATCATTCACGGTGAGAAGGGACAGCAAGTGTGGACCGACTTCGACGACGCAGAGGCACTCTCCCGCGGTGTCTACAATACCTACACTCAGGATAATCTGCGCTACTCCCAGAACGCTCCGCTCAATATGTACGACGAAGTTAACACCAAGTGCAACTTGCCTGCTCAGATAGACATCGAGGCTTGTGAGGGCGCTGAGTATCGCTTTGTCATGGTGGCCAAGGGCGGTGGCTCGGCCAACAAGACCTATCTCTATCCGATGACTAAGGCCATCATCCAGAATGAGCAGACACTGATCCCCTTCCTTGTCGAAAAGATGCGCAGCCTCGGTACTGCTGCTTGCCCTCCGTATCATATCGCCTTTGTCATCGGAGGTACAAGCGCAGAGAAGAATCTCCTGACGGTCAAACTGGCTTCTATCCATTATTACGACAATCTGCCGACTACGGGCGATGAGACAGGCCGCGCCTTCCGTGATCTCGATTTGGAGGCCAAGTTGCTTAAGGAGGCCCAAAAGATAGGCTTTGGCGCTCAATTCGGTGGAAAAGCCTTTGCCCACGATGTCCGCGTCATACGCTTGCCTCGTCATGGCGCGAGCTGCCCGATCGGTCTCGGAGTGAGCTGCTCAGCAGACCGCAATATCAAGGCAAAGATTAATGCTGACGGCATTTGGCTCGAGAAGATGGATGATAATCCAGCTTCTCTCATTCCTAAAAATGAGCAAAAGCCCGGTGAATCCGGCGGCGTCAAGATTAACCTCGAGGATGGTATCCAGCAGGTTTGCAAACAACTGACCAAGTATCCGGTCTCTACTCGTCTGAGCCTGACGGGTACAATCATCGTCGCCCGCGATATTGCGCATGCTAAGCTCAAGGCACGTCTCGATGCCGGCGAGGATCTGCCCGAGTACTTCAAGAAGTATCCTGTCCTCTATGCAGGACCGGCCAAGACTCCAGAGGGCATGCCTTGTGGATCGATGGGTCCTACAACTTCCAACCGAATGGATCCCTATGTCGATGAATTCCAGGACCATGGAGGCTCGATGATTATGATAGGTAAGGGTAATCGTACCCAGGCCGTGACGGATGCTTGCCAGAAGCATGGCGGATTTTATCTGGGCACGATTGGCGGCGTCGCAGCCGTACTCTCTCAGACTCATATCAAGAGTATCGAGTGTGTAGAGTATCCCGAGCTCGGCATGGAGGCTATATGGAAGATTACAGTTGAGGATTTCCCCGCCTTTATCCTGGTCGATGACAAGGGACATGACTTCTTTAAGGAGCTCAAGCCCTTCTGCCCGAAGTGTGGGCTGAAGTAGCAAAGTGAGATAAAGAAGCCTACTGTCATGACGCGCTCTCTCTAACGCGCGTACATTATATAAATATATAAAGGCCGCATCACGTATCTATATGACGTGGTGCGGCCTTATACTGTATAGATAAATTTCTCGTATATGTGCGATTTGATGCTGTATAAGAAGATAAAATTCTTGTATAGCCTTATATAGTATAAGAAGATGGCCCCTGCTCATCTTAGATAAATCCTACTCTAAATATAGGTTGACCTTTTTAAAAAGATGCAGACGGCATCTTGGGATAAGGCTTGGCGTAAATGCGACTTACTTAGGCCGCTTATTTACGTAATTTCTCCTGAAAATAGCACTGATAAATCTAAAATGTAGAAATTACATTCAAAAATAATACAAAATGAAAATATATTACAGTAAATTTCGTCTGAATGTATTGAAAAGTGTGTTTATTTCGCCAAAATGTAATTTCAAGACCTTTAGATTGTAAGGCTCACTTTCAAAAATCAAATTTTTAACCTTGAAAAATGACGATTTTAAGATAAAATCGCTATAAACATAGCAATATGCAAGATTATTTTGGCCATATTCTTAAAAGTGTCGTAATTTTGCATTGAAAAATTGAGAGTAGAACAGATTTAGTTAACCATCTAAAGCAAGATCGAAATGAAAAAGATTGAAGCAATCATCCGCAAAACCAGATTTGAGGATGTGAAACAAGCTCTGCTGAAGGCAGACATTGAGTGGTTTTCTTACTACGACGTACGTGGTGAGGGAAAATTGCGTCAGGCGCGTATATATCGCGGTGTCATGTATGATACAAGCTGTATAGAGCGTGTGTTGCTCAATATTGTGGTGCGTGACAAGAATGTCGAGCGCACAATCGAGGCAGTGCAGCATGCAGCATGCACAGGCGAGATAGGTGACGGTCGCATCTTTGTTATTCCTGTCGAGGACGCCATTCGTATACGTACAGGTGAGCGTGGCGATATTGCGCTTTACAATGCGGAGCAAGAGAAATAGTCAAAATTAATATAAACATCAACTAATACCATATTAAGAAAACAGAGATCATACTCGAGGTTACATCTGGGCAACAATGCAGAGAGTGATGAGAGTACAACATTAAGTTTGGCGGGTCCGATTTGACTCGGCGGATAATAAAGATAACATTTAATCAATTTGATATTATGACAGTTGAAGATTTGGGAATTTCCCTAGATACCGTGTGGATGCTACTTGCAGCCATGTTAGTATTTTTCATGCAACCAGGCTTTGCATTTTGTGAGGCGGGCTTTACTCGTAGTAAAAATACAGCGAACATCTTATATAAGAACTTTGTAGACTTCATGATCGGAAGTATTCTCTTCTGGTTTGTAGGTTTCGGTTTTATGTTTGGTAGCGATGGGGCTGGATTTATTGGTATGCCCAACTTCGGTGATTTGAGCTTTTACAAAAATGCAGCAGGCCTACCGACAGAAGGATTTTTAATATTTGAGACCGTATTCTGCGCTACGAGTGCAACCATCGTTTCTGGTGCCATGGCTGAGCGTACCAAATTCTCGATGTACTGCATCTATTCCTTCTTCATTTCCTTGCTTATCTACCCTGTGGAAGGTCACTGGACCTGGGGCGGAGGCTGGCTTTGCAATGCCGATGCCACAAGCTTCATGATGACTACATTTGGTGAAACCTTCCATGATTTCGCAGGATCTGCAATCGTACACTCTGTCGGTGGTGTGCTCGCTTTAGTTGGCGCTATCTTTCTTGGCCCGCGTATCGGTAAGTACGACAAGGACGGCAAGAGCCGCGCTATCCCCGGTCACAACCTTATGGCTGCTGCTTTGGGTGTCTTCATTCTGTGGTTCGGCTGGTTCGGTTTTAACCCCGGTTCTCAGCTGGCAGCTTCTGGCGAAGTCAACCGCGTCGCTATCTCTCATGTATTCCTGACGACCAACCTCGCCGCTGTTGCAGGTGGACTTGCTACAATGTTTACGACTTGGATTAAGTACAAGAAGCCTTCCTTCTCTTTGATGCTCAACGGTGTACTCGCCGGACTTGTAGGTATCACAGCTGGATGCGACCTTGTATCTCCTGCCGGTGCTATCGCAATAGGTGCCATTTGCGGTGTTGTGCTGCCCTTCTCTATTGAGTTTATTGACAAGAAGCTCCACATAGACGACCCTGTAGGTGCAAGCTCTGTACACGGTGTCTGCGGTATCATGGGTACCCTGTTGACTGGATTGTTCTCTGTCAGCTCTGGCGCTCTCTATGGACATGGATTCGGATTCTTCGGCGCACAGTGCATGGGTATCCTCTGCATCGATGCTTGGGCAGCTGTAATGGGTATAATTCTCTTCTGGACGATTAAGCATACTCACGGACTCCGCGTTGACAAGCGTGTTGAGGAAGAGGGACTTGATATCTACGAGCACGGGGAGACTGCTTACAACTAATTACTCCCACTATATAGGTGACACACGCACACTAAGCTTGACTCACAGCCAATTGGCTATTTCATAATAGTGTTTATTGTGTTTTCGTTGAGAGGGGCGGAGCCCCAGACTTCGCTCCTCTCTTTTTTCAACAAGTAAAAATTAAAAGCAATAGTTATACTTTAACCCCAATAGGTATGAAAACAAGAAAAAGTTTTGGCCTCCTCTTGGCCGTAGTTTTAGTGACATTGTCTCCTAGCGTTAAGGCGCAGGATGGTGTAGAAGCATCAATAGGTGCCGATGTAGTCAGTCAGTATATCTGGCGTGGGCAGAATTTGGGCAATGCCGCTATCCAGCCGACCGTTGGACTCTCCTACAAGGGCCTGAGCCTATCTGCATGGGGAAGCACGGGTATCACAGAGGCTTCAGACACAAAGGAGTTTGATCTTACACTGTCCTATGCGACAGAAGGCTTCCATGTAGGCGTGACCGATTACTGGTTTGATAAGGCTACCAATTACAAGTCAGGATATATCGAGGATGCTAAATATTTCAAGTATGGTGCTCATGGCACGACCCACACTTACGAGGCCAATGTCGGCTATGACTTCGGAATACTCTCTGTTGACTGGTACACCAACTTCGCCGGAAACGATGGTGTTGACAAGGACGGTGACCGCGCCTACTCAAGCTATTTTGAGATTAGTGCTCCTTTCAAACTCGCTACTTGCGACTGGAAAGCCACAGTCGGTGCTGTGCCTTACAGAACGGACTTCTATAGTAAGGCTAACGGTTTTGCAGTGACCAATGTCACGCTCAAGGCAACCAAGGGCATCAAGATTACAGACAGCTTTAGCCTGCCTCTATTTGCCAGCATCACAGCCAATCCGAGTAGCCAGAAGGCCTACTTCGTCGTCGGCCTTACTTTGCAGCCCTAATGTGACGCACTAGTTACCCAGATATTATATAAATGTTACTCCGCCTTTCCAGCTTGCTGGGAGGGCGGAGTCTTTTTGCACTATCAGAAAAGCTCAATGAGGCGAAGGCTCAATTGGCTTTAGGAGTGTTCGCCAACAGTCTTCGGCTCCTTAGGTGACAAGTTGGCTCAGCGGAAGATTAGGGCTCAGTAGATCATCAGCGGAGTCGGGCAGACAGTTGGGCGATTGGGAAGAGAAATTTCTTCTTTGCGCCAGTTCGCGGGCGACTACAGAAGCGCCTTGATGCATCAAGGAATCTTCCTGGGCATGCGAAAGAAGAACCTTATAGAAAGAAGTATGGGCTTCGTCGTATAATTGCTTGTAGAAAGCCGCATCCGTGATGTTGGACAATTTCGTACGGTCTTAAATTCCGAGCACTTTTCAAAGCGTGCGGACGGCCGTCATTTTTTTTGACAGAATAATTTTATATAATAAATTAGGCTTGCTGACTTATACAGGAGCCGATGTTGTCATTTCAAGTCTCCATGTTCGTGTAACAAGGTCGGACTTATTTTAAAATAGGTCCGATGTAGTTTAAACTAGAAGGCTATTTGCTATCGCTTGAAATTCAAGTATTTATAAAGGTATCTGGTTTTACTGTAATTATTTGGCATTCAGCGAGCTATAGAATAAATCCGGCAAGATGCCCACTTTTGCCTTTGGACATGAATGGACGAAGTTTGCTTCAATTATTTATATAAAAATTCCATCTATGAGAGCTTGATAGGAATAGGCGCTCCCAACCAGTAGTTGTGCTTCTCGCAGAATAGCTTCCGGTCAAAGGTAGAGCGACTGGGGCTGTAGGAAAGCTAGTCGGCGCTTCGTCTGTCGCTCTTCGCTTGATGAGCCAATCAGAGGTCCGACACTGGCATATACCAGTTCGTCGGCCACGAGAGCTGGGAATAGGCAGCTGACAGGCTTTTAGCGGACGGCCATGAAGGCGTTATTCCCCTACGATTTTCGGCTAATACGATACTTATATTGGAAGCATTGCCCACTGCACTCGCTCGGTAGAGCAAGAGGCGCCGCGTCTAGTGCTTTGCCTTAAGACAAGCTTTGACGAAGTAGGTGATGAGAGCGAGGTAAGCGACCACGGAGACGACGCCACTCCAGGGGCTGGAAACCCAGGTGTCATTGATTGGATTGAATCCGCAGAAGCGTAGTATAGCGCTCACGACGCCCATGAGTGCGCCACCGGCGATGAAGCCTGAGGCCATCAGTGTGCCAAGATTGCCGCGTGCCTTGTTGACTGCGTCATCGGAAGAGCGGTTCGTGACGAACCAATTGATGAGTCCTCCAACGAGTATAGGCAGGTTGAGGTCGAGGGGAATAAACATGCCGAGAGCAAAAGCGAGCGCAGAGACTCCGCAGAGGTCGAGTACGATGGCGATGACTGCACCGATGCCGTAGAGTAGCCATGGAGCGCCTTTACCGCTCATCAGCGGTTCAATCACGGCAGCCATAGCGTTGGCCTGAGGCGCGGCGAGCTGACCAGATGTAAAGCCGTAAGTCTTGTTGAGCAACATGATGACGCCGCCGACTGTGGCTGCGCTCACGAGGGTGCCGAGAAACTTGAATGTCTCCTGCTTGCGAGGCGTAGCCCCCAGCCAGTAACCGATCTTGAGGTCTGTCACAAATGTGCCGGCGGTGCTCAGTGCAGTACAGATGACGCCGCCCATCAATAGGGCAGCGACCATGCCGCTTGTCCCCTTGAGGCCTATGGCTACCATGATGACGGATGCGAGTATAAGCGACATCAGCGTCATGCCACTTACGGGATTGGAGCCTACAATAGCTGTCGCATTGGCAGCGACGGTTGTGAAGAGAAATGCAATCACGGCAACAAGTATGATGGCCACGATGCTAAAGAGCAGATTGCCTTGCATGACGCCGAAGAGGAAGAAGAGGAAAATCAGAAACAGCGTGGCGACAGAGCCGATAGCGACTATTTTCATCGAGAGGTCACGCTGTGTGCGTAGGGCCATGTCATTGGACGTTCCCTTGCCCTTGAGCGCTTTGCCGGCGAGGTTGGCTGCTCCGGCAAGTATGTGGCGGCTCTTCCATATACTGATGATGCCCGCCATGGCGATGCCGCCGATACCGATACTCTTGGCGTACTTGAAGATATCATCCGGACTGGCTTGTGAAGCGACGAGGCTCGCGCCGTCAACTACCGTATTGGGGAAAAGGAAGGCAATGGCCGGTATGATGATCCACCATACTACGGCGGAGCCGGCACAGATGATTGTGGCGTACTTGAGTCCTACGATGTATCCCATACCGAGTACTGCGGCGCCTGTATTGATCTTGAAGACCAGCTTGAGCTTGTCACTCAAGAGCTGTCCCCAGGCATAGACGCCGGTGGTAAAGGTATCTGTCCAGCTGCCAAAGGTGGCAATCACAAAGTCGTACAGACCTCCGATGATGCCGGCGATGAGCAGTGGTTTGGCCTGCTCTCCGCCTCCTTCTCCAGAGATGAGCACCTGTGTCGAAGCCGTGGCCTCCGGGAAGGGATATTCTCCATGCTTCTCCTTGACAAAATATTTGCGGAAGGGAATCATGAAGAGGATGCCCAGGAAGCCGCCGAAGAGGGAGGCTAAAAAGACTTTCATAAAGTCTACCGTTATCTCCGGATATTTGGCTTGTAGGATATAGAGAGCCGGCAGCGTAAAGATGGCGCCAGCTACTATCATGCCCGAGCAGGCTCCGATACTCTGGATGATCACATTTTCTCCGAGGGTATTTTTGCGGTGTGTCGCGCTGGCCAGTCCTACGGCGATGATGGTGATGGGAATAGCTGCTTCAAATACCTGCCCGACCTTGAGTCCCAGAAAGGCGCAAGCCGCAGAGAAAATGATGGCCAAGATGATACCTAGTGTGACAGACCAAGCGGTCACCTCGCGGGGGCGCCGCTGCGGATCCATGATAGGTTTGTACTCTTCGCCTTCCTTCAACGGGCGAAAGGCATTGTCAGGCAAATGGTCGGGATATTCCATATCGTAATAGATGTTTTTTTGATTGATGCTTAAAGGTATGCAAAGGTAGCGACTTCTCGCGACATTTGTCCGATTGAGTCGTACAAATCTGAGCGTATGAAGGAGGATTAGTCTTGAGGAAAAGCTCTTTCTCGTCTATGGGAGAGTATGTTTTTTTGCGAAAAGGGCTCTCCAACGCTTATCCCTTTCCTCTAGTCTGCTACAGTCGGATGTTGTGAAAAGGGCTCAAAGGCCTTGCCCCAGTCTTTTAGGAAGCGATATCAGACTGCTGCTGACGGTGTAAGGACAAGCCGTGGGTCAGTGTATTTTAATAAAGTCCTCTTGCAGAAGATATTGGTGCCAATCGGGATTGTTGAACCATCTGTCGGGCGAAATCACAATCTTGTCCTTCTCCCGCCCAAGGTACTGTGCCCACCACGAGAAGGTGGAGTTGCTGATGATGAAATGCTTGCAGCTGTACATCAGTCGCAGCGTCTCCCAGGCGGGATTGCCGACCGGCTCGTAAAGGCATGGCGCATCGGGATGCAGCGTGGCGCGGACCCAGGCGATATCGTCAGAGAAAAATACAAAGGTGGGTTTGCTTAGCCGTTCTTTCATCAGTTGGATAGCCTTCTGGTAATAGGCCTTATCGCATACATGGAAGTTCTTCTTCAGATTCTCCGAAAGGTAGTCGTCGCGGCGTATGTGTACACAGACCGATTGCGAGTGCAGGATTTGCTGCATTAGGACTTCGTTGCTCTTTATCACAGGTCGAACGGGAACAAACTCCTTGAGGAGTAGGGGACGGATGCCGCTGAAAAGGCTGGGATTGTCAAAGAGGCCAGAGAGGTAGATGTCCTTGTGAGTGAGGAAGTAGCTCCTTATCTCTTGGGGAAACTCTCTGATCGTATCGCAGGAGAGGAAGATACCTCGGCGGTTAAATATTTTCTCCAAAGCGTCGGTATCCTCTAGGTGGAGCAGGCGGTAGGCAGCGTAGGACAACTTCTGACTCATATTGCCGGCTCGCCAGAGCATCCCCAGATTGCTCGCCGTGAGATAAGGCAACACCTTGAAGTACTGCAATCCGTCCTCAAAGCCCTTCTCTCTCGGTCCATTGCAATGGACCAAGTAGAAGTTGAAGAGCAACTTATCCCTCTCTCCTCTGACCGCTCTCAATTGCCGGGCAAAGGCGTACTGGAGCATCTGGTTGCCGAGACGGCCATTGTAAAATACGGCAATCATCTTTTTGTCGACGATCTGTTTGTATTGATAGTCAATAGAATACGCTCGATTGAAGGTATGGCCGGAGTCCTGCGAGAAATGAACATTAAGATGCATCCGCAATGGCCTCTCCCAGAGGACTGGCTCCTTGACCATCGGGCTGGCAGACGCTGATCCGGGGAGAAAAAGGCATTCAGTCGAGATAGCTTGTCGTTCTTCCTCGATTTTATCGGAGACGGAGCATACCGCGACAATCCCATCATGTCTTTGACACCTTTTAGCAATAGAAGTCTAGCAAATCGTAGATCGGTTATCGACGTTGCCCCTCTCTTGCTTCAGGGTTTATGAAGGAGCAGAAATCCTGAGGAAACGGCAAATGCTCACCCATGCAATCGGTTTCTCGGACTAGAAGAGGTAAGCTACTTCTACTTGGAAGCTGTTGGCCTTGAAGTCGCCTTGCTTGTCTGAGCCTGTCGTGATGCCCAGTGTTTTGGCGTATTTGGTCAGGGCAAAATTGTAGCCTACGCCGATCTCCAGATGGCTGAGTGCTTTGATTCCGGCGCCGATATTCCAATTTATATTGGCCGACTTCATCTTGTACTCACGCTGGGCGAACTGCCATGTGTTGTCTCCAATATAAAAGCCAAACTGGGGTCCCGTCTTGACATATACTGCCAAGGCGTCGAGACCAAACTGGTAGCGCAGATTGACTGGTATCTCGATAGAGCGATAGTGCTTGGTCTTTGCTGCGTCAGTGACATCCTGCTTCTGTCTGAGATCCTTTTGGGAATACTCTATTGCTGCTTCAATGCCCAGCCCGACAACGGGTACATTGATTTCTACTTTGGGACCGATATACCATCCTGCCCGATTGGAGGAGCTAATGTCAGGCATCTCGTTAAGGGATAGTTTGGAAAGATTGAGTCCGCCGGTGACGCCAAATTTAATCTGAGCACTGGCTGTGAGGGCGGTGAGCGCGAAGGCAAGCGTTAGCAAAGTAAGTCTGAATCTGTTCATAAGGAGACTGCGGGTTAAAGTAGATGAATGTATTTGTTGTGGTGAATACGGATTCCGATATTTTCGGCAAACTTACGCAAAAAATCCCGTATTCCTCATTGTTTCAGCCAAAAATGTTGCAGCATGTGTCCCACTACCTGACCCTGGATAGGACAGAATGGTTGGTTGGGAGGGGAGGACGAGTCAAGCGGCAAGCTTTTCCTCCCATTGGGCTTATTTGATTAGAAGAGCCAAGGGCTGCCGGATGGGAATAAAAATTATTTACCCCTATTCCTCAACTCATTTTTGTCAATGACGACATAGATGGTGTCAACGACGCGCCCCTGACGAGCGCCGGGCAGCCGCTTGGATACATTGGCAAAGTCCTTGTCGAGCACGGTGACACCGTCCACGAAATAGTCAGTCTCGCCGCGATTGGAGAAGACATTTTTGAGGCCCCAGACCTCATGGTACTTGATTTTGACCTTCCAGCCCTCTACCTGAGCCTGGTAAAGTAGCTTGATGAGCGGCCCCTGGTCATTGCGGTCATTGTCAAAGGAGAAGGAAAAGGGTTCGCCACTCGTATTCATGCCCGTCTGGGTCAAGTTGAGTCGGCCTTCCCACGAGTCCCAGATAACCCCTTTTTTGGTAAACTCAATCAGGTTGCCCACCTTCTCGCCATTGGAGTAGTTCTCCTTGCAGCTCATCAAGAATATGCAGCAAAATGCCGCGAGAATGGATAAAGTGAAACGTCTCATATGAATATGTGAGATTAGAAAGGCCTCAAAAGTACGAAAAAGAATTGAGGAAACAAGTCGCTGACTGTTTTATTTGGACTTTGTCGGGGGAGACTTGAGTGACACAGCGTGTAAGTTCTCCTCCTCCAGACTTCTCCTCTCTTCGACACAGTTCCTCTCTAGTAGGGATTAGAATGTCTGTCAATGCCCTAATAGCTGCGGATAACTCTGGCGATTCCTTGGCCACAGAAAAGAATGGAGACTCCTTTTACCCTCAGCTTGTGTCGGTGGGAAAAGAAATCCGCCATAAAATATGCGGAGACCGCTAGCAAAGTGATTTCCGCATGTGTGTAGTGTATGGTCAAGACGCTGGTTATCTTAAAATGACCATGATGATGGGATGATTATTCTTCATCATCCTCGTCGTCCTCTTCCCACGGGAAGGGATCGTCGACATAGGTGGGCGTGGTAAACTCATCCATCTTGCGGCGGTCACGCTTAGTCGGACGACCTGTACCACGGGCGCGGTCGACAAAACCGCTGATGCGGCTCATTTCAAGAAGCTCATACTGGTCGGGCCGGGTGATGTTTTCGAGTATCTCTGGCACGAGCTTCGCTCCCACGCGTTGCTGTATAGGCTGCTTGATACGAAAAGTATATGTGATGGGCGACTTACGCACATCTATCACGTCGCCGGCCTTCACGATGTGGCTGGGCTTCAGTCGGGTACCTTGTATGGTTACACGCCCATTCTTACAGGCGTCGGCGGCGAGAGTACGGGTCTTGTAGATTCGGGCGGCCCAAAGCCATTTGTCTATGCGTGCATCTGACATATCTGGTAGGTATAGGTGGGAGATATAGTATTTGATAGGATTGTCAAAGCCTGTGGCAACTCCGTTATCTCGGGGCGAAGAATGTAGGTGAGACTATTTGTTATTGTACTGATTCATGGTGTACTGTACGCCAGCCAGACAGAAGCTGACAATCATATCGTCGGCTTGCTTGATACGCTGCTCGAGGAGTTCGCTCTCCTTTTCAGGAAAGCGCCCTAATACGTAGTCGGCTTCAGCGCCACGGGGAAAATCATGACCAATGCCAAAACGAAGGCGGGCGTACTGGTTGGTCCCCAGGCAGCTTGTGATGCTACGCAGACCATTGTGCCCACCCTCGCTGCCGGAAGGCTTCATGCGCAGAGCGCCAAGGGGTAGGGCTACGTCATCGTTGACGACGAGGAGATGGTCAAGCTCTATCTTTTTCTTTTGCATCCAGTAGCGTACGGCGTTGCCGCTGAGATTCATGTATGTGGAAGGTTTAAGCAGGATAAGAGTCTGTCCCTTGACCTTGAGCTCTCCGACAAATCCGTAGCGCTTGTCTTCAAAACCAATATTGGACGCCTTAGCAAGGGCGTCCAATATCATAAATCCTATGTTGTGGCGGGTATGATCGTATTCGTCACCGATATTACCCAGTCCTGCAATCAGGTAGTTCATCTATTCATTAGTAGAGATAGCGTATCTCGACCTACTTGGACTCCTCAGCGGGAGCAGCTTCAGCAGCAGGAGCCTCGCCCTCTGCAGCGCCTTCCTCGGTAGTGCTAGCGTCAACAGCACGAGTGGTGCGGACACCGCATATGAGAGAGTCTGGACGGCTTAGCAACTCTACGTTGTCAAACTTGAGATCACCAACCTTGAGGCTCTTACCAATCTCAAGATCTGTTACATCAATTGTTAATCTCTCAGGTATCTGTTCAGCCAAAGCCTTGACGGGCAGGTAGCGTACACTGGTATACAGCACACCACCGGCACGTACACCCTTGGCATGTCCTTCAAACTTGACAGGCACGTTCATTCTGATAGGCTGGCCAGGAGTTACCTGGTAGAAGTCTACGTGGAGCACATTGTCCTTGACGGGATGGAATTGTATCTCGCGCATTACGGCCTGGCACTTCTCACCGTCGATATCGATATTGACCAAGTAAATATCAGGAGTGTAGATAAGCTTGCGGATGTCGTTGAATGCAACTTCAAAGTCTGTTGCAATAGTCTTGCCTTCGGCATCTTTTTTACTGCCATAGATGACGCACGGAATGTTGCCGTTCTTTCTAGCCAAGCGGCTAGCTTTCTTACCGATCTCGGTACGCTTGGTACCTTTCAGGTTAAATTCTTTCATGATTCTTTTTGTTTGTGTTACTCTAAATTAAGTGTTGCTCAATTCACCATCACACGAATGTATAGCATCCTCTGTGGGGGCTTATTTGCGGGCGCAAAGTTACGATATTTATCCCAAGTAGCCAATATCTGCTTCAAAATCTTTGTCCTAATCAAGGCGATAAGTTTATTTTCATGTACCTTTGCATAGTGGACAAGCGCGGAATTTAATCCGCAGTCTGCAATTGTATGGACAGCGTCGGATGCCGGACGCTACAGTCTTGAGACACGAAATATTAATATACAAATGGACAATTCAGTATTACAAGCTATTCATACACGCCGTAGTATCCGTCATTACGACAGTCGCCAGGTTAAAGACGAGGAGCTTCAGACGGTGCTCGAAGCCGGGACCTGGGCTCCTTCAGGCATGGGCTATCAGTCGCCATATATTGTCGCTGTGCAAAATTCTGATATCATAGCACGCCTTGTCAATCTGAATAAGCGCTTTTATCAGGGTACTGGCAATCCCTATTACGATGCGCCTACCATTATATTGGTCTTCGGCCCCAAGCGTGAGTCATGGCGCAATACGGTGCAGGATGCTAGTCTCGTGTTGGGTACGATGATGCTTGCTGCACACTCCATAGGCCTTGGTACATGCTGGATCAATAGGGAGATAGAGATGTTTGAGACGCCAGAAGGTCGCGAGTTGATGCACGAGTTTGGCCTTTCCGATGACTTGATGGGAATCGGCGCGCTCTCCATAGGCTATCCTTTGAGGGAAGGGCGCGTCAAATCGCGCAAAGCCGACTATTTCAGAGTCATCAAGTAGACATAAGCTACCCAGTGCCGGCCTTTGGATAATAAAGCTAGGGGAGCAGGATAGATTTATCCCAGTTATATTGCACGAGACAAGGGCATGTGGCTCACAGCATAAACGTTGGCCAGATGCCAAGATGCGTTATACGCCCTTGTGGATAGGGTATGAATGGGGCATGTCGGCTTATTCCAAAATCTTGCTGAAAACCTTGGGCGATTGTAAGGAATGCCGTATTTTTGTGCAAACTTAATTTTGCTATAGCGTATGCAAGCAGTGATTTTGGCCGCCGGCATGGGTAAGCGCCTCGGCGAGTATACGAGGGACAATACCAAATGCATGGTACGTGTCAATGGCGTGAGGCTGATAGACCGGGTGCTGACCCAGCTTAGTCGTCTTAAGCTTGACCGTGTCATCATCGTCGTGGGGTACAAGGGGGAGGCTCTCAAGGCCTGTATAGGTCATCGGTACGACGACAAGCTTCATATCGAGTTTGTCAACAATCCAATCTACGACAAGACCAACAATATATACTCCCTCTCTCTGGTTAAGGATTGTCTCTGTGAAGATGACACTTTGCTGCTGGAAAGTGATCTGATATTCGAGGACTCTTTGCTCCGGCAGATTCTGGCTAATCCCTATCCTAATTTGGCGCTGGTCGCCAAGTGGGAGACATGGATGGACGGTACTGTTGTCAGGCTTGATCAGGATCGGAATATCATCAACTTCATTTCAAAGAAGGCCTTCAATTACGCGGATGCGGATCTCTACTACAAGACAGTTAACATCTACAAGTTTAGTAAAGAATTTAGCCGGCATAAATATGTGCCCTTCCTCACGGCCTATTGTGAGGCAGTAGGCAACAATGAGTATTATGAGCAAGTGCTGCGCATTATCACCTTTTTGGACAAGAGTGATATCAAGGCGCTTCCTATTGCAGACGAAAAATGGTATGAGATAGACGATGTGGCTGATCTTGACTGCGCTTCGTCTATCTTTAAGGACAGTGTGGGGCAAGTGCAGGACTATGCCCGTCGTGCTGGAGGTTATTGGCGCTTTCCTAGTATACTTGATTTCAGTTTGCCGACCCATCCTTACTTCCCTCCGGAGCGCATGATGGAGGAAATGAGAGCCAACTACAATGTACTCCTGCGCAACTACCCGAGCCGGGTACATGTCAACTGCGTTTTGGGTGGAAAGTGCTTCGTCATCAGGAGCCAATATGTGGTCGTAGGCTGCGGTCTCCCTCAGATGATTGACTCTTTGCTTCGACATATCGAGGGAAAGGTGGGGATCATAGTGCCTAACATGGCATCCTATGGGAAGCAGATTCCGGAGAATCGTCTCATACCCTATCAGGCCAAAGGAAAGGACTTCAAATATGGCGTAGACGAACTGATGGCATTTTACAAAGACAAGGGCATCAGTCTCTTGATTCTGTCTAGTCCTGACCAAGTGTCTGGACAGACTATTGCCCTGCAAGATGTGCTTCGCCTCTATGAGTGGTGTGAGAACCGTCATATCCGTTTGGTCGTTGACGAGACGCTGGTAGACCTTGCCGTGGACTTGACGACAGACACTCTGCTTCGCGACAGGCTGTTGGAAAATCGAAAGATGCTCATCGTCTTGCGTGATATCGCAGAGTCCCATGGCGTGCCCGGACTCCGACTGGCTATGATGGCCACCTCGGACGAGGATATTGTGGCCCTTATGCGCCAAGATGCAGAGATGTGGCCGATCAACAGTTTCGCGGAATTTTATATGCAGATATTCAATAAGTACGATTTTCTCTACAGTCGTGCCCGTGAGCAATTTCAGAAGACACGGGAGCATCTTATTGACCTTCTGTCGACGGTCAGCTGGCTCAGAGTCATCCCTGGTGAGGCCAATTTCCTACTTTGTGAAGTCAAGGATCTCTATACTTCGGCAGGCGTTGTCAGTCAGTTGCTTCAGGAGTACAGCATCCTCGTACGGGACTGTTCCTCCGACCTGTCAGGACAAGGGCGCCAGTACATACGGATTGCAGTACGCAGCTTGGCGGATGATGAGCGACTGATCAGTGCTCTCCTGCATTTCCATCCTTAGATTTAACACACAACGATTTCTTCGAATACACAAGACCCTATGCGTCAGATTACAGATAAAGACGAGTTGAGGACCCTACAAAAGTCCATCCTCGATGAGATTCATAAATATTGTATAAGCCACGGAATCACGTACTATTTGGCCAGCGGCAGTCTGCTTGGTGCCGTACGTCATCAGGGGTATATCCCGTGGGACGACGATATAGATCTCTATATGCCCCGCGCCGACTATGAGCGCTTCGTCAGGGAATATCATGATGACAGTGGGCGATACGAGTTACTCGAGCCGCGGCGTACCAAGCACTATGTGTACACTTTTGCCAAGCTTAGCGATACGCGTACCATCATGCACGAGGATGCCTACGAGGGCTATCCCATCGGGGTTAACGTAGATATCTTCCCACTTGACTATGTGTCAGACAATATGATGGTGCGTCGTCTCGTCTTTACTCTCAAACGTCAGGTGTTTCGTATATGTATCGACAAGATTGTTCCGCTGCTGCGTGACCATCGTCCATCAAATATCCTTAAGCGCTTGGTATGCAAGATGTTGCCGGTGAGCCGCCTCATGCTCATTCGGCTTATGCGTAGGCTTGAGTGGCATAAGGGCAAGTCCAGTACGGTGGTCAATATGACTGAGATGGGGCCCGGCATTGAGGCTTGCTTCTCAGCGCATGCCCTCGACGGGACGGTTGATCTGCCCTTTGAAGGCAAGATGTACAAGACCATGGCCGGCTACAAAGAGTACCTCACCTATACCTACGGAGACTATATGAAGCTCCCGCCTGTGGACCAAAGACAGACCCATAAGTTTGAGGCTTACTGGAAGGATTAGTGCCTGCAGCAGCGGCCTTTACTATTAGCTCCTTTCTTTTATCTGAAGGCATTCTCAAGTAAGCGCTTGCTCTTGCATCCGATATCGGAGATGTGAGAAAAGCAGACATTTGCAGAAGATGGACTCCATATATAAATTAAGGCCAAATCCCCGTCTGGAAAGAATTGGCCTTAGCGTTTTTAGGGCTAATCGGACTTAGAGCAGTGCGGCAGCCTTCTCCTCTACCTGCGTACCGGGTACGGCTCCGATAATCTTGTCTACGATTTCCGTCCCCTTGAGGAAGTAGATAGCGGGGATATTGCGAATGCCGAACTTGCTGACGAGGTCGTCATTGTCATCGACATTGCACTGTCCGACGATGATTTGGCCATCATACTTCTGGGCCAGCGCTTCTATCACGGGCGCCATGCGGCGGCATGGGCCACACCACTCGGCGTTGAAATCAATTACCATGGGTTTCCCCTGCGCTGCATAATCAGCGAAATTCTGATCTGTAAAGTCTATTACCATTTTGTGTATAATTTATTGATGATTAAAATTCTATAGTATCTTTCACGCGACTGTCGTCAACTGCTGTGCGCCTTCGTAGAGCAGAGAGGGAAGTGTCACTTCCCGATGGCTTTGTGAAGGTTAGTGTCTTGACTGTGGCAAAAGCTATGCCAAAGCAGACTAATTGACTCTATATTTCACAGGTTCCCAATGGTCGAGGAAGTCTATGACCTCTCTGTTCACGTTTACCTGGAAGTTGGTGGACTTCAGGCTGAGCTTCTGTTGCGACTGCTCGTCGTAGATCTTGAGACAGAGTTCGGCATTTCCCTTGTGGCGGTCAAGGCACGTGATAAACTCTTCTGCTGTCGTCTCATCGAGTGCCGAGAGTGGCAGTGAGACGGTCAGCTTTGTGATGAGCGAGTCTTTGACATCGGCGAGGAAATCAATCTTGTCGATTAGCAAGTCGAGCCGCTCGGGTCTCCACATGGGCGAGTCGACATGACAGTGCAGGAAGAGGGCTGCGCCGTCGGTGAAGTAGGATTTGAAGTTGGCCCAATTGTTGCCAAAGAGCGTCAGTTCCAATTCGCCTGAGAAATCCTCTATCTTGATGCGTCCGAAGGGCACATTGCGCTTGGTCAGTCGCTCTTCATGTCGGGTGACGATGCCGCCGACAGTCATGCTTGAGCCTTTCATCTCGTCCTTGAGCTCGTTGAGGTCGACACACTTATTGCTGCAGACTTTGTCCAGGATAACGCTGTACTCGTCCAGGGGGTGCGCAGAGAGGTACATTCCGATGAGGTCTTTCTCCTTGTTGAGACGCTCGAGGTTGGACCACTTCTTCTTGGGATCTCCGGGTTTGGGGCGGGTGATGCTAAACTCCGCTATGTCGCCAAAGAGCGTGTTGGAGTTGTCCACTTTGTCACGCTTGTAGGCTTGTCCGTAGCTGATGAGCTTGTCAAGGAAAATCTCGCCCTTGGCGTCTGGCTCAACGTATTGCTCGCGCGTCAGTCCCTCAAAGCAGTCAAAGGCTCCACAGAGCACGAGGCTCTCGATAGACTTACGGTTGCAGGCGCTCAGGTCTATGCGTTCTACGAAGTCATAGCAGTCGCGATAGGGCCCATTCTGCTCACGCTCGTTGATGATTACCTGTGCAGCGGCGTCTCCCATGCCCTTGATGGCCGCCAGTCCAAAGCGTATCTCGCCGCGCTTGTTGACACCAAATTCCATATAGCTCTCGTTGACATCCGGCTCCAGCGTCGGGATGCCGAGGCTCTTGCACTCATCCATGAGCTTGGTGATCTCGTTGATATCGCTGCGGCGCCGTGTCATAATAGCAGACATGTATTCCGCAGGATAATGTGCCTTGAGATAAGCGGTCTGGAAGGCTACCCAGGAGTAGCAGGCGGCGTGGGACTTGTTGAAGGCGTAGGAAGCAAACTTCTTCCACTCCTCCCATATGTTGTGGAGCGTATCGTGGTTGTATCCGTTGCGCTCGCCTCCTTCGTAGAAGAGCTTTTCCAGCTTATTCATCTGGTCAATCTTCTTTTTGCCCATCGCTTTGCGGAGCGTGTCGCTTTGGCCTCGGGTAAATCCTGCGAGTTGGCGGCTCAAGAGCATCACCTGCTCCTGATAGACCGTTATGCCGTAGGTCTCCTTGAGGTACTTCTCCATGACCGGGATGGGGTAGGTGATAGGCTCCTGACCCAGCTTGCGTCGGATGAAGGAGGGGATATTGTCCATAGGTCCTGGGCGGTAGAGCGCGTTCATGGCGATGAGGTCGCCGAAGACTTCGGGATGGAGCTCTCTGAGGTGTTTCTGCATGCCCGGGCTTTCAAACTGGAAGGTACCTATTGTCCGTCCCTCCTGATAGAGCTTATAGGTGAGCGGGTCGTCGATGGGTATCTTGTCGAGGTCCACGGTGTGACCCGTCGTGCGCTTAATGTTTTTGACCGCCTCTTTAAGCTCGGAGAGTGTCTTGAGCCCGAGGAAATCCATCTTGATGAGCCCTGTAGACTCGATGACATGTCCGTCATACTGTGTGACAGGCACTTTGACGCCCTTGAAGTCGGGGTCGTCTGCTGTGCTCACGGGTACCCAGTCGCTGATGGGGTCACGGCAGATGATGAAGCCGCAGGCGTGGATGCCGGTGCCGCGGACGGTGCCCTCCAGTTGCTTGGCATACTCAATGGTATTGTGCAGCACGGGGTCAGTGCTTGCCTCAGCCTGCTGTAGCTCAGGTACGCACTTAATGGCGTTGGTCAGATTCATCTTCATCCCATCGGGCAGGCGGTCGGGGATGGCCTTGCAGAGTCGGTTGCTCTCCTCGAGAGGGAGCTTCTCTACGCGGGCGACATCTTTGATGGAATTTTTGGTCGCCATGCTTGCGTAGGTGATGATATGGGCGCAGTTCTCGTGGCCGTACTTGTCCATGACCCATTGGAGCACTTTGCCGCGGCCGTCGTCGTCAAAGTCAGTATCGATATCAGGCAGGCTGATACGGTCGGGGTTGAGAAATCGTTCAAAAAGCAGGTCGTACTTCAGCGGGTCGAGCTTGGTGATGCCTAGGCAATAGGCAACGACGCTACCTGCTGCGCTTCCTCGGCCGGGGCCTACCATGACGCCCAGCTTGTCGCGGGCAGAGTTGATGAAGTCTTGTACGATGAGGAAGTAGCCGGGGAAGCCCATGGTCTTCATCACGTGGAGTTCAAACTTGATGCGCTCCAGCACGTCTGGTGGCGTGGGGTCGCCGTATAAGCGCTTGGCGCCGTCGTAGGCCAGCTTGGCGAGGTAGTCGGCTTCAAACTTGATGCGGTAGATCTTATCATATCCGCCGAGGTGCTTGATACGCTTGTCGGCATCTTCAGGTGAGAGCGGATTCTCGCCGTTCTCGTCTGAGCAGAATTCCTTGTACAGGTCCTCCTCGGTGTATTTCTTGCACCATTGATCCTTTGTGCCAAAACTCTCGGGGATGGGGAAGTTGGGCATAATCGGGTCATGGTCGATGCTGTAGATCTCTACTTTGTTGAGGATCTCAATCGTATTGTTGAGGGCTTCGGGGATGTCACTGAAGATGTCGTTCATCTCCTGTCTGGTCTTAAACCATTCCTGCTTGCTGTATCTCATACGGTTGGGATCGTTGAGTTCGCTGTTGGTGGCCAGACAGAGCAGGTGGTCGTGGGCTTCGGCGGTGTTCTTGTCCTCAAAATGGCAGTCGTTGGTGCAGATGAGCTTGATGCCGTATTCGCGGGCCAGGGGAATCAACTGGGCGTTGACCTTCTGCTGCAAGGGGAAAGTCTCGCGGTTGGCGACGATATTGGGATCGGTCACCTCGTGGCGCTGGAGCTCTAGATAGTAGTCGTCGCCAAAGAGATTTTTGTACCACTCGATAGCCTCTCTCGCGCCCGTTTCGTCGCCTTTGAGGAGCTTGTGGGGCACTTCTCCGGCCAGACAAGCTGAGCTTACGATGAGTCCCTCGTGATACTTCATCAGGTCTTTGCGGTCGGTACGCGGGCGATAGTAGTAGCCATCGACCCATGAGCGGCTGACGAGCTTGATAAGGTTTTTGTAGCCCTGGTAGTTCTTGGCGAGGACGATGAGGTGGTAGCCGCTGTTGTCGCCGTGCTCCTTGACCTTGTCCTCTTTGTTGTGATGGGCCACGTACATCTCGCAGCCGAGTATGGGCTTAAAGGGCTCCAGTCCGTCGGCCTTGCGTTGCTTGTTGACCTTGGCGCAGTAGTCGGCAAACTCCTTGATGCCGTACATGACGCCATGGTCGGTGATGGCCATGCCCTTCATGCCGTCTTTGATGGCCTTGTCGACGAGGTGGGATATCTTGCTTTGCCCGTCCAGTATGCTGTAGTAGGTGTGGACGTGCAGGTGTACGAAGTCTTCCATTGAAAAGTCTGTGTGTCTCTGAGAGACTGTTTTCCGCTTACAAATATACTTTTTTTTTATGACGTGGCCATAATTTTTGGACCAAATTTCATCTTGATTTTCCTCCTCGATGATGTACCTTTGCCAATGTGCTTATGGATGAGTCTTTTGGTCGTAGTGGCTACCAAAAAGAGACCCGGCTCCGTATTGTCGGGGCCGGGTCTGATGCCTTTCGTTCATGGCAAATCAGCCGCAGAGGGTTGCTCGTATGTGGTCGGGAGCGCTCTTGAAGCTACATGTTGGAGCAGGCTTGTCCCTCCTGCTTGGCGACCTTGACGCCGGGCTTGACGGTGCGCGCGGTGTAGCCAATCTTCTTAAAGCCCTTGATGAGTTTTTGCTCGTTGGTCTTGGACGCGTCGTATTTCACCTTGACGAGTTGGCTGTCGAGTACGGTCTCGATTTGCTTCACGCCTTTCTCAAAGCGGAGGTTCTGCTTGATCTTGTTTTCGCAGCTGGCGCAGTGCATCTGGGGCTGTGTAGTGAAGATGACGGTCTTGAGGTCCTTGGCGAAGCCGCTGCCGCAGAGCAGGGCCATGAAGGTGAGGAGTGTGATGGATTTTTTCATGATGTTGAAAATTTTGATATGGATAATAATAATGACGTAAATTTACTCAAAATGAATAGAATTGGGTTTAGAACTTCTCAAAGTTGATGCGGATGCCGGCGTAGAACATGCGGCCGTGGACCGGTCCCCATACGAGGGTGCTCTCAAAGGCTTCTCCCCAGGGATTGTCGGCGCCCATGATGGTCTGCCTTTGACGGAAATTGGTCAGGTTTTCTCCACCGACATAGACCGATAGGTGTCGGAAGTTGCGGGTCACCTGGGCTTGTAGCTGCGGGTAGGAGTGGAACCGCGGTTGTGTTATGAGGCTACTGGGAAGGCGGCCGCCTCCGTTGAGCTGGAGTGTGGCATCAGCCTGCCAGAGGCCCATACCAGGCTTGTAGGAGAGGCTGAAGAGGCTCTTGTAGCGACTCTGCATAGGAACGCGCAGGCGCTTGCCGCCATAGGTGGAGCGTGCGTCATTCCATCTCCAGGCGGCGGTGAGCGTCAGGGAGCTTATGATGGGGTAGGTGGCATCAAGTTGGAAGACGTGGCTATACGACTTTCCCTGTAGATTGTCCACGATGATCTGGTGCGGGTCGGAGTCGTAGTCGACCACGGCTTGATTGTGAAATCGGGTGTAGTAGTATTCGGCACCCAGATTGAGGATATGCTCGCCCAGGGGCACATTAAAGGCGAGAGAAGTCCCATAGTTCCAAGCCGACTCCTGTCTGAGGTTGCCGATCGTCAACTGGCGTCCTGATGCGAGCAGGTAGTGGCGCTCCACGAGGGCGTGGGGCGAACGGTAGCCCTTGCCTGCCGAGAGGCGCAGGGTGACCAGACGGGACGGGGCCCACTTGAGGTGGAGACGAGGGGTGAGGAAGGTGCCGTAGAGCGAACTGTGGTCGAGGCGCAGACCGGCCATGGCGATCCATTTGTCGTCCTTGTTGAAGGTGTACTGGGCGTAAGCGCCGGGCACCGTCTCCCTTCGTCTCCCCAGCTGCGTGGCGTCTATCTGCCAGTACGCCTGTGGGTCAGCAGTGGAGAGGCCGAGATGCTGCTTGTAGTAGTCGTGGACGAGGCTGAGGCCCGCCGACAGGCTGTGGAGTGTGCTGAGCTGACTCTCCACCATCAACTGGGCGTAGAGGCTCTTCTGCGTGACGTCGTAGAGCTTGTGCCCATACTGGGCCGACTCATCGTGGTAGACGCCATTGGCGACGAGGGCAACATTGGTGCCGTGGGCCGGGTCGAGAATGAAGGCGTGCTTCTGGTAGAGCTCGTAGTGGTCATTGTCGAGGCGTATCTGGTAGCGCTCCAGTCCCGGGGCCATCACATGAGCGAGCTGGCCGCCGCGGCGTTTCTCGCTGAGGCCTGAGATGCCGCCGTGAAAGATGTAGCGGTCTCCCTTGTAGAGCCAGCGATTCTGGAGGTTGACCTGGCGGCGACGCGGCTTGTCCAGGAAGTTGTCATGATTGTCGTCATGGTGGCCCCATTGGTTCTCGTAGTGGGTGAGCACCTCGGTCGACAGGTGGCTGTTGAGGTGGATATTGGCATCGGCGTTGGCTTCAGCCCGGCTTTTGGTGTCGCCGTAGAGATTGGCGTGGAGCGCCGGCGTATCCTCGGGCTTGAGGTACTCGAGATTGATCTGTCCCGTGATACTTTCATAGCCGTTTTTGACCGTCGCCGCGCCCTTGGAGACCTGTATGCTTTTCATCCAGGTGCCTGGTACGTAGTCGAGACCAAAGGGGTTGGAAGCGCCGCGCAGGGTAGGGATATTCTCGGCGAGCATTTGGACGTAGAGACCGGAGAGCCCGAGCAGCTTGATCTGCTTGGCGCCTGTGGCGGCATCGTCGTAGCTCACGTCTACGCTGGGATTGGTCGAGAAGCTCTCACCCAGATTACAGCAGGCTGCCTTGAAGAGCTCGTCCTTGAGCAGCAGGTCGCCGCCCTGAGCCCCCTGGAGCTTGGCGGTGGTCTTTTTGCGGGCCGATACTGTGACCGCGCCTACTTGATAGGTCTTTGGGCCGGTAGAGTCAGCGGGAGTAGGAGAGGGTGTCTGCGCCAGCGCCTGAAGGGGCAGCAGGGGCAGTATGAGGAGGGGATAAAGGTGAATGTTCATTGTCTTAGGGTATTCTGTATAATATGGAGGGATAATAAGATATGTAATACATACCACGATGACTGCCTTCTGACAGCCATCTGGCTAAAACATATCTTAGTATCAAATCCGCAGAATACTGAGCAGATTCAGTCTCATCCGGGGTGGATGCATATGAATCCCTTGCTGCGACCTGCTCTCCCGTGGTGGGCAAATGGCGAAGTCCGGACGGGGCAGACAGGCGAGCATGAAGGCGGGAAGGAGAAGCACCGCGGGGAGTTGCAGGGCCTGTGTCGAAGCCGTGACGGTGGGGGCGAGACGCAGGGAAGTGACGGTCATACACGGCTTTTGACTGCCGCATGCGTCCTTGGCTGCAGCAGGAGCAGACAAATCCAGCATCTGGACCCGGTGGGTGTGGCTGCAGGTGGTCAGCGTAATACCTGTCCCTGAGAAACATAGTACCAGGGAGATGAGCGCATAGGTCAGAAGTCGGTGTATCCAAATCATCTTGCTGCAAAGATACGACAAATCTCCCATTCGCGCCCCTTCTCTTGGGTAAAAGATAGTGGAAGTGCGAAGCTGCCCCAAAAAACTGGGTGCTGTCTCCTCGGTCCGGAGGGGCTTCTGTAGTCGTCAGGAAAGGTCCCGCAAGCTCGCTTTTGCGCCTTCTCTTGGCCCTTTGCGGTTCGTTCGATAAAGAAGAATGTCTTGGGCTGAATGGGTCTATGCTGCCGCAGTCGAAAGGCCTTGCTAGCTAGCTTTAGCGCCCTTCTCTCGTCCCTTCACTTAGTCCCGAAACGGGTGAGGCTTTGCTCTGATCATGCGCCCAGTGGCGCGCTTGGAGACAGACGACGTGGCCGATGAATGATAAAAACTGAAACTTTCGCTTGGCAATATTACAACTTTGTACTACCTTTGCGCTCACATAATCGATTTTTTGGGGGCATTCCGTCGCTTCCCGTCTACTTATTATCCATAAAAAGACACACGCCATCAAACGCATAAGGAAATTCAATAAGATCAGGCTCCATCACGAGGGGACGCGTACGCTGCTCATCAGTGGTGTGTTTTTGCTCCTGGTCAATGCTGGACTTTACTACTTGGCAGGCAAGTGCGTCGTGACATTCATCGTCCTGGCGCTGAGCCTCACCGTCTACGCGATACTGGTCAATTTCTTCCGCTGTCCCATCCGTTATTTCAATGGCGACACAGAGGGTATCGTCGTGGCCCCGGCCGACGGCAAGGTGGTCGTCTGTGAGACGGTGGACGAGAATGAGTACTTCGGCGAGAAGCGCATCATGATCTCCATCTTCATGTCGCTGCTCAATGTCCACGCCAACTGGTTCCCCGTCGACGGGTATGTCAAGTCCGTCCGCCATCAGGACGGCAACTTCCACCGCGCCTTCTTGCCCAAGGCGAGTCTGGAGAATGAGCGGTCGGCGGTCATCATCCGTACCCCCAAGGACGGAGACATCCTCGTGCGCCAAGTCGCCGGCGCCATGGCCCGCCGCATCGTGAGCTATGCCCGCGAAGACGAGGACTGCTATATCGACGAGCACCTCGGTTTTATCAAGTTCGGTTCCCGCGTAGACCTCTATCTGCCTCTGGGAAGCGAAGTACTGGTCAAATTGGGGCAAAAGACGGTGGGCGACAATACCGTCATTGCCAAGTTACCCTCTTCCTGCCACGATGTCAAGTCTGATCACTAAGCATATCCCCAATACTCTGACCCTCTGCAATCTGCTCAGCGGCGCAGCCGCCACAGTCTATGCGTTGGAGGGTGATTTTGTGATGGCCCTGACGATGATTATCATCGGAGCCGTCTTTGACTTCTTTGACGGTTTCAGTGCTCGCATGCTTGGGGTGTCGACAGGTATCGGCAAGGAGCTCGACTCGTTGGCCGATGACATCACCTTTGGCCTGGCACCTGCTGCCGTTGTCTTTACCCTGCTGCAGTCCTTTGTGCAGCTGGCCGACGCTCCTTGGACTTGGGTGCCGTGGATGGGCTTCTTGATTGCTGCCTTCTCGGCCCGCCGCCTCGCCGTCTTCAATCTCGATACGCGTCAGACGGGCTCCTTCATCGGCCTCGCGACACCGGCCAATGCCCTCTTCTGGGGCGCCTTCGCCATCAGCATGAAGGCCTGGCTACTGGCCAATGGCATTGGCCTCTATCTCGTACTGGTCCTCATTGTGCTCTCCTGCTGGCTGATGAATGCCGAGCTGCCGATGTTTGCCCTCAAGTTCAAGTCCTTCGCCTGGAGGCCCAACGCCGTGAGATACCTCTTCCTGCTGTCCAGCCTGCTCATTATCCTGGGCTTTCTCCTGTTGGTTCACAGCATCGCCGGCGTGTGGATCGCCATACTCTGGTACATCGTGCTTTCCGTCGCCTTCGGAGCGCAATAGGAGTCCCCCTAGACGACGGGCTGCCTTGACGGGCATAGTCGCAGACCTACCTTAATACCATTATAGACAATATTTCGACAAATGAGCCTCATACTATACCTGATTATCCTGTACCTCCTGTACTTGATTTACAAAAATCGGAGCCAGATCTTCGGCTCGCTCTTCAGTGCTCATCGCGATACGCCGCGCCGCTCTGATGAGGCGCGTCCCCGCTCCGACCGCCGCAACACGACCTCGACAGGCGAGGACATCATCAACGGCAGCGAACAGGAGTACGTGGACTTTGAGGAAGTCAAGGACGACAAGAATGGCCAGCAGAAGCAACAATAGCATTTTCTCAAGAAACTATCTATCTATTTGACTATGAATAAGTTTAATCGTATATTGCTCAAGCTCAGCGGCGAGAGCTTGATGGGCGAGCAGGGGTATGGCATCGACGTCAACCGGCTCCACGACTATGCCGTCCAGATTAAGGAAGCCCACGATACCGGCGTACAGATTGCTATCGTCATCGGTGGAGGCAACATTTTCCGCGGGCTCAGCGGCGTCGGCAAGGGCTTTGACCGCGTTAAGGGAGACCAGATGGGCATGTGCGCCACAGTGATTAATAGCCTCGCCCTCTCCAGCGCTCTCGGAGCCCTCGGCGTCAAGGCCCACGTGCTCACGGCCATCCGCATGGAGCCCATCGGCGAGTTTTACAATAAGTGGCGCGCCATCCAGTACCTTAACCAGGGCGACGTTGTCATCTGCGCCTGTGGCACGGGCAGCCCTTATTTTACGACGGACACCGGTTCGTCCCTGCGCGGCATCGAGATCGAGGCCGACGTGATGCTTAAGGGTACACGCGTCGACGGCATCTACACTGCCGATCCGGAGAAGGACCCCAGCGCCCGCAAGTTTGACGACATCTCCTATGACGAGATTTACCGCAGAGGACTCAAGGTGATGGACCTCACCGCTACCGCGATGTGCAAGGAGAATGGCCTGCCTATCTATGTCTTCAATATGGATAAATACGGCAACCTCGCCCGCGTCCTCCGAGGAGAACCCATCGGCACTTACGTACATAGGTAGGAAGCCTAAGGGCTGGTGTCCTAAGGCCACTCATGAATTCGCCTTCCGGCTTGCTGTCCTGTCAAGGCGTGATATGTGGAGCCTTAGGCTCCCGCGCGGCCTTAGGCTATTTGCAAAACAAGAGCAATTGCGCCCAAATTTGCGGTAGTGAGGTAGAGGAGAATGCCCACATCTTATTCGTTGGCTCCCAGCCTCCTCGGCAGGGCGAACATACGTGCGGCCTTAGCTCGTCTGCGCGTATCACGCCCGGACAGTGCAGGAAACGAATGGCTGCGCAGATTATCTTCTTTATGCGGCATTTTTATTTCAACTATCCAAATGCCTCAATAGGTTAAATCTATATATTTCAGCCCAGGTGTGCTGATAATCATGTCCTTTCTATGAGAAAATATAATAAACCTATGCCACCGATTTCCAGCAAGTTTGTATCTTTGTCAACAGAAATTATTGTTATTTGAGGAAGTAAAACGAAAAATGCATCCCCTCGGGTCTTTTGGCAGCGGCGTAATAGACGAAAAAGGCGCCCATGTGTTAGGTAGAGTGAAATCTGCCTGTCATGCAAGTATAGTGTCATAAATCATTTTTAGTTATGGGTACTTTTGGATTGTTATGGCTTTTATTGGCTGCATTGTTTTCAATCTCTGGTGGTGCGTTTATTTCATCTGTGTGGTGATAGGCATCCTCATTCAGATCGTAAATGGGTGCTACTGGGTAGTCAGGGAGATCAAACCGTATTATCAAAAGAGGAAATCAGACGAACAGAACAATGACGAATAAGAAGGGGAGATTATTATCTCTAAAATATAGGGAAATGAGACGTTTTAGATTGATGCTACTTAATGCTACTTAGTTTGGTATTGGCTTTTTCATTCGTTGCTCCTATTCACACACGGTCAGTCAGTTATGGGAACAAGCTGCTTGATATGGATGGTTACAGTGCGGAGCTAACCATCAACAATATACTACCTGCGGGTTAGTCGTACAAATAACCTCTGAAAAGGCCCAATTCACTAAAGGACCATTCATAATGATAAGAATCTTCAATAATTTATTAGGTTTGCAGATGATAATATAATGACGGATAACAATGTGTATGGAATCCCTGCTGGCAGTACCGTTATAATGGGATCGGAAAAAGTATCAACAGCTACTTTCTCATTATCCCAAGAGGACGTCGAGAAAATTAAAGACGGCGTTTCCAAAATTTGCTTTTCCGTATTTCCAGCTACCTTCCAAGACAAAGTATTCAAGGAAGGTAAGGTATGAAAGAATCTTTATGTAAGCGCAAAACAGAAAGAAGATAGTTTTTAGAGGTCAAGATTGTAATATATTTGGCCGATGAGAAGGGGTTGTAGGTGCAGGATAGTCCGCCATTAGAATGTGGAGGGGTAGCAATCCTCTTTTACGAGACGTCCTTATAATAGCAAATAAATCTATGTAAAAACCATTTTCTAAAGAATTTTTGCTAACTTTGTTTGACCACGTTGGGGCTCCATTTGACATCTCTCTCAGCGCTATGGGAGGTGGAAAAATTCCCGGCCGTATGGGCCGCTTAGACTCGATGTGAGGCCAAAAATTGTGGTGGAAAGATGACTACATTGGACAAGGAAGAATACGTGAGACGCCATCCTCGGTGCATGTACGAATCGTCGCTGAGCACCTTCATGCGCCTTAGCCAGGGGGACATCTTGAGGAATGTCGTCATCTCGTATCATGGCGTGGTACAGGACACGCAAAACGAGGCTTGGGACGAGGAAATTGCTATACTCAAGGAGGCCTTGGCCCCTTGGCAGACGGAGCATGCTCATATTGTCTTGGAGTACGACATTCCGCGTCTGGGGAAGCGTATCGACGTGGTGCTGCTCTTGCGCGGATTGATCTTTTGCCTCGAGTTTAAGATCAACAAGCGGGAGGCGATGCAGCAAGATGTGGAGCAGGTGATGGACTATGCGCTGGACTTGACCAATTTTCACGAGCTGAGCCAGGGTCATAAGATCGTGCCGATACTAGTGCCCACGGAGGTGAAGGACTATAGCACGAGGCTCTTGCCTCTAGAATACAGCGAGCTCATCTACAACCCGCTTATCACGGGCAAAGCCCATCTGAAGGAGACAATCCAGCGGGTACTGGACAAGGAACAGGCACAGGAAGTGGCACCTGAGGTGGACTTGAGCCGATGGATCATCAGCCCCTACAAGCCGACACCGACGATCGTGGAGGCGGCTCGATGCCTGTATGAGCACCACACGGTGGAGGATATCACGCGCCACGAGGCGGACAAGGTGTCAACGGATGCTACGACCAACTATATCCTCAAGGTGATCGAGGAGAGCAAGGTGTACGGCCAGAAGAGCATCTGCTTCGTCACCGGCGTGCCAGGAGCTGGAAAAACGCTTGTGGGCCTCGATGTGGCGGTTAAACAGACGTATAAGGACGGTGGACAGGCTAACGAGGAAGAGGGAGCTGTCTACCTCTCGGGCAACGGTCCGCTGGTGGCGGTGCTGACGGAGGCACTGGCACGGGATAACTGGGCAAAGTGCCGGATGAGAGGAGAGAAGAAGAATATCTCTGACTCGCGGCGTGAGGTGGGGAAATTTATCCAGATTATTCACCGCTACCGCGACAATATGCTTGCGAAGGTGAAAAACCCGATAGAGAACGGTGTGCTCGAGATTGACCCTCATCGGGCCATCCGGCAGCGCAATGCGGGCTATGGCGAGGTGGAGCATGTGGCGATCTTTGATGAAGCGCAGCGCACGTGGACGCATGAGCATCTCGCGCAGTGGCTGAAGACGGGCGGTAGCTACGGCAATAAGACGAGAATAGCAAACTTCCCGATGTCGGAGGCGGAGTTTCTCATCTGGTCTCTTGATCAGCGCGAGGACTGGGCGGTGATTATCTGCCTCGTGGGCGGAGGTCAGGAGATCAACACGGGCGAGGCGGGCATCTCGGAGTGGATCAGGGCGCTCAACGAGAGCTTCACCCATTGGCACGTGTATATCTCCCCAAAATTGACGGCGCCGGAATATGCGGAGGGCAAAGTCTCTCAGATGCTTCAAGACCGCCAAAACGTGGTCTACAGTGACTGCCTCCATCTGGCGGTGAACCTCAGATCGTTTAGAGCTGAGAGCTTGTCGGCTTTTGTGCATCATGTATTGGCGATAGAACGAGACGAGGCTAGGCAACTCTATGCCCAGATCAAGAGGCAGGGCTATCCGGTGCTGCTGACCCGTGATATTGCTGCGGCGAGACAATGGCTGCGGCAACACTCTGTGGGCTCACAGCGCACGGGAATCATCGCTTCGTCGGCTGCGGCACGCCTGAGGCCGCTGGCTGTGGATATCCGCGTGTCGCCAGATGCGGTACACTGGTTTCTGGAGGATAAGGACGATACGCGCTCGTCGTGCTATCTGGAGGATGTGGCAACGGAGTTTGATGTGCAGGGGCTGGAGCTGGACTACGTTTGTCTGATGTGGGACGCTGACTTCCGCTACGAGGGTGGCCACTGGAGTTACTACCGATTTAATGGATCGACGAAATGGAACCCGGTGAAGGTTGAGGAACGTAAGAAGTATATGCTCAACGCTTATCGCGTGCTCCTCACCCGAGCTCGCCAGGGGATGGTGATCTGCGTGCCAGAGGGCAACGGACGTCTCACCGCTGAACACTTCCCCGAGGATGCGACCCGCTTACCTCAATTTTATGACGGCACCTATGACTACCTGAAGTCCTTGGGGATGGATGATCTCTAGCGGCCTAAGGGCAGCCAAGGGCTGTGGGAGCCTAAGGCTCCGCGTAATTTTGCCCTGACGGGGCGGTTAACGGAAATAATAGCGTTAAGAGAATGGTGGCGCACTTGAGACATCTGTGCCTTATCCTCGATAGCTCCGCGCCTAGTGGCTATTTCCATTTTGGAAACAACCACCTCTTTCTGCATCTCTCTTTCTTCAAAAAAATGTTTGCTGATAGCTGGATTTTCTATGCCAAATAGCTGCGCTAGGACTTTTTTTGGGTAAGCTAGAGACTATTTTGGGGCTGGAAATGGGGCGCTTTGTCCTTTCCTGATTTTGGTTGACTCGGGTTTATAGATTAGAACTGGTTTAAGTTGAGTTTTTGTTGCTGTCTATAAGATTTGTTTACCATCCGAGTTTTATCACTGTCTGGGGTTGATAGGAGGCCGTAGGCCGGAAGGAGACCCCAGACAGTAATACAAAGGTAAAGATTTTTCAGTGATATCCAAGTTATCCCTGTTTTTTATTGCATTCATCCGGTAGCTGGTCCATCTCATATTCCTATCACCGACAGCGTCAACCATATCTTCCTGCACAGACATCCCGATGCTCATATGCGGCCTTCTGTTATTGTAGAAGTCAACGGCTACCGCCGCAATGGCGTCGCTGATGTTTGTGAATACTTTATCCTTAAGCAGCTCGTTCTTCATTGTATTGTTGATTATCTCGGCCTGGGCATCTTTAGGATTGCCAGATTCTGTCATGCTGACTCGCATGTTATGATCTCTTAAGGTGTTTACATATTCTCGGCTTGCATACAGGCTGCCTCGGTCCGAGTGAAGGATGAGATTTACTTCTTTGCCATCTATGCGTTTCAGAGCTATCTTTAGCGCTCTTCCATTGGATATGTGGTGTCAAGCGTTGGCCCAACACTCCAACCTACGATTTCTTCGGTGTAGGCGTCCAAGACCAAAGACAAGTGACAGAAGTGGTAATGAGACGTCTCTTCCATGATCACCATGTATGTGAGTCGCTTACCCACAACTGATTCGCCCCGTCAGGCACAATGTCTTTGATCAGGTCCGGGATGTGGGAAGGCCATGTGCTGAGTCCGTCGTTCTGGGCTTGCGGATTCGCAGTCTGACTTTCAGATTGTTCTCATCGATTATCCGGCAGAAGCGGTTCCGCCCGATCGGATGGTCGCATCCAAACTCAGTCTTGTACATAAGCCAGCGTTTGCCCCGCCTATACTAGGATTAAGCCTGCGGATGTCTTTGACGTACTGTCGCGAACTCCTCTCTGGCTGCTTTAGCGAGTGCCGTGTCTTCGTTGTACCGATAGTATGCCTGCTTGTTTACACCAAACAGCTCGCAAAGGAACAGGGTGCAATAGCGTCCTCGCTCCTTTGCGTGCAGGTTCTATACTGTTTGGCGCCAGCTTTTTTTTCGTATCGGGATTCTGAACTTTGCTTCGGCCACATTGATTATCTCATCGTAGGCCTCTGCCTTGATTTCAGCCCGAAGAAGCTGCGCCTCTAACTCTTTGACTCTCGCTTGGAGTTTGTCAATCTCCTCTTTTCATTAGAAGAGGATGCTGTCTCTTGAGGCTTTCGCATATAGTTTTCCCAGGAGATCTTTCCTTTCTCCCTCGCAAAGGTGGCAACAATCTATCTCGAAACTGTGGTATGGCCTATGGGTAAAACTTGCGATATTCGGTCTTTGCCATAACCTTCCTCATAATGTAGACGAATAACTTCGTCGAAGTACTTCAGCTGTTTCTCTGTGTGTAAATGATACATCGTTAACTCTTTGTTATGAGTCAACTTTTTTCAGGGAAAGACAGTAGCCAAGGGTTGCGCATTTCAGTAATATTCTTACCAATTCGATTGCCTCTCGAAGCAATAAGCTGATTAATGTATGTTGGGCGAGGGATAATCATATTATTAAGAATTGTCGGTTACGGCATTTTTTTGTAATGCGATTCCTGCAAAAACTACATCTGAAAAATAATGCTGATTTTATTTCAAATGTTTCTCAAATCCATTTTGGAGGATGTGGGATTTTCGGTAGTTTCAGTTTTTTTCTTGAGTGGGCAGGCCGCCTGTGCGGATTACGCCTTGACAGGGGAAGGGATATACGAAAAAACACTCACGACGATTGGGTCGTAAGTGTCTGTGGGGAGGTAGCGCGGGACAGGCTTGAACTGTCGACCTCATGATTATGAATCATGCGCTCTAACCAGCTGAGCTATCGCGCCAACTTTTTCTAGGGGTGTACCCCAGAATTCGGGTGCAAAGATAGGACTTATTTCGCTACCGGCCAAGAGATGGACGGAAAAAATTTACACTGACGGTCTGGGGGGCGTGCGGACGGCCCTAGTGATCTCCCGTGGGCGACGGACGGCGCAGAACTGATAAAAATGGTGAACGGCAGGGCGGGATTGATGCAAAAGTAGTAATTTTGTATCTTCAAATCAGTGCGCGGTGACGACTGGCGGACAAGTGCCGGTCGCAAGCGTCAGAATCAGGAAAAAGTGTAGACAGTACTCATGGTAGCAGTCAAGAAGATAGACCTCTATGTGCTCCGGAAGTTCGCCAGCCTCTTTGTCGGCGCCTTCTGTATCTGCCTCTTTGTTCTGATGATGCAGTTCATGTGGCGCTACATCGACGAGCTGATTGGCAAGGGTCTGACGATGGATGTGCTGGCCAAATTCTTCTGGTACATGAGCATGACGCTAGTGCCGATGGCTTTGCCGCTGAGCATCTTGCTGACGGCGTTGATTAGCTTTGGCAACATGGGTGAGTCGCTGGAGTTGACGGCGATGAAGAGCGCGGGCATCCCGCTGCTGCGCATCATGAGGCCGCTGATTGTGGCCTGCGGACTGACGGGGGTGGTCTCCTTCTACTTCCAAAACGTGGTCTCGCCCAAGGCGCAGAAGCAGCTTACGCGCATGTTGGTGACGATGAAGGAGACATCACCGGCCATCGAGATACCGGAAGGGGTATTTTATAATGGTATCCCCGATGTCAACCTCTACGTGAAGTCCAAGGACGTCAAGACGGGCATGCTCTACGACGTGATCATCTACAAGATGGACCAGGGTTTTGAGAATGCCCAAATCGTGGTGGCCGACTCTGCTTGCTTGGAGACGACGGCGGACAAGCACTTCCTCAAACTGACGATCTACAGCGGCGAACAATTTGAGAACTTGCGGGCGCAGAGCAGCCAGCTGACGACGGCGATACAGGTGCCCTATGACCGGGAGACATTTGACGAAAAGACGCTGCTGATTGACTTTGACAGCGGTTTTGAGCTTATGAACGAAGGCATGTTTAACGGCATGGCCCGCGTGAAGAACCTGAAGGAGCTCGTACGCGGTGCGGACAGTATCTACCACTACTGCGACAGCGTGGGCTACGAATACTATAAGAGTCTCGACACTAAGTATCTGGCCCTGCCGGCGGTGAGTCGCGCGGACAGCACCAAGGCGCTACTGCTGGGAAAACGCGACAATGCGGGAGTAAGGCCCACCTTTGACCAGTTGCCGCCGGACCGCCAGCTGGTGGCGGTACAGCGCGCGCAGACACAGGTCAAAAATATTATGACGGACCTCGATTGGGAACAGCCGGTGACCAAGCAGGGCTATACCAACGCGCGACGCCACTGGATAGAGTGGCACCAGAAGTTTACGCTGTCGCTAGCGTGCCTGATCTTCTTCTTCATCGGCGCTCCGCTCGGCGCAATCATCCGCAAGGGTGGACTGGGACTGCCTACGGTGGTGTCGGTGATCATCTTCATTTTCTACTACATCATCAATACCTCGGGCATGAAGCTGGGCAAGGAGGGTAGTATACCCGTATGGCTGGGCATGTGGATGAGCACGATGGTGTTGGCCCCTTGCGGCGCATGGATTACGTGGAGGGCCAACAATGACTCGGTGGTCTTTAACCTGAGCACCTTCACGGCGCGTCTGAGACGCTGGTGGGGCATCAGAACGAGCCGCAACTACTACCGCAAGGATGTGGTCATCAGCCAGCCCGACTACGCGGTTGAGCGCGAGCGGCTGCAGACGCTGACAGCGCAGTGCCAGGTCTATCTGGCTGAGCACCACCTGCTGCGTCTGCCCAATTACAAGCGCCTCTACTTCGCCCCGCGGCCTGCGGATGCCATCGCGGACATCTCGAGACAGATGGAGGAAATGCTCGAACGGCTCTCCAACAGCCGCGACGCGCGTCTGCTGACGATCATGAACCGCTACCCGGAGCTGATGACGAAGGCCCATTTGTCTCCCTTTGCCCATCGTGGCACGAACTTTGCAATAGGAGTACTAGTGCCAGTCGGCATACTGGTGGCTTGGCGCATATGGCGCTGCCGCATCAGACTCTACCGCGACCTCAAACTCATCTGCAAGATAGACGGGGAGATGACGGCGCGCATTAATCAGATACTTAATCATCAATCATGATAGACAATCAAGATGAACGACAAGAAAACGACCCTCTCCAGCGTGGAAGACGCGGTGAGAGATTTCAAAGAAGGAAAATTTGTAATCGTAGTTGACGACGAGGATCGGGAGAATGAGGGTGACCTCATCACCTCTGCCGAGATGATTACCCCGGAGAAGGTCAACTTCATGCTCATACATGCCCGCGGCGTGCTCTGCGCCCCTATCACCATCTCCCGCTGCAAGGAGCTCGACCTGCCTCATCAAGTGGAGAACAATACTAGTGTGCTAGGTACCCCCTTTACCATCACCGTGGACAAGCTGGAGGGCTGCACGACGGGCGTGAGTGCCCATGACCGCGCAGAGACGATTAAGGCGCTGGCTGACCCAGCGTCGACGCCGCAGACCTTTGGTCGCCCGGGACACATCAATCCGCTCTATGCTCAGGACAACGGCGTGCTACGCCGCTCAGGGCACACGGAAGCATGTATCGACCTCTGCCGCTTGGCGGGGCTGTATCCGGCCGGAGCGCTGATGGAGATTATGAACGAGGATGGCACGATGGCCCGGCTGCCGCAGCTGGAGCAAATGGCCAAGCAGTATGACCTTAAGATCATCTCCATACGCGACCTGATCGCCTACCGCCTCAAGACCGATTCGCTCGTCGAGATGGGCGAGCGCGTGGACCTGCCGACCAAGTACGGACACTTCCACCTGATTCCTTTCCGCCAGAAGAGCAACGGTTTGGAGCACATCGCCCTGATTAAGGGGGAGTGGAAGCCGGATGAGCCAGTGCTGGTGAGGGTACATTCGTCATGCGCCACGGGTGATATCTTCGGCAGCCTGCGCTGTGACTGCGGAGACCAGCTCCACAAGGCGATGGAGATGATCGAGCGGGAAGGCAAGGGCGTGATCCTCTATCTCTCCCAGGAGGGACGCGGCATCGGCCTGATGGCCAAGATAGCGGCCTACAAGCTGCAGGAGCAGGGCTATGACACGGTGGACGCCAATATCCACCTCGGCTACGACCCCGACGAGCGCGACTATGGCATCGGCGCCCAGATCCTCTACAAGATAGGCGTGCGCAAGATGCGTCTGATGACCAACAATCCCGTGAAGCGCGTGGGACTGGAGGGCTTTGGCCTCCAGGTGAGCGAAGTGGTGCCGATAGAAATTAAGCCCAATCCCTATGACGAAAAGTACCTGCTGACCAAGAAGGAACGCATGGGACATAAGCTCCATATCAAGACGACTACAGACAATCAATAATAACCCTCAATAAAAAACAGAACAACTATGAACAACGACAATTTTGATCAGTATCAAGACTACGACGAGGTCACCTCGTACGACTCTGTCGGCAATCGCCGTCAGATCTTTATGGCGACGGCCTTCAGTAGTCTGATGCGCAAGGTCTATGTGTGGATGACGCTCGCCCTGGTAGTCTCTGGACTCACGGCGCTCTATGTCTCCGGTTCAGAGGCAGCAATGCAGGCCATCTTTGGCAGCCGTGCCGGCTTCTGGATTCTGGCTATCGCTGAGTTGGCGCTGGTCATCATCCTCTCTGCACGCATCCAGCGGATGTCATTTGCCACCGCGGGGCTTATGTTTATCGCCTATTCGATCCTCAATGGCGTGACCCTTTCCTTCATCTTTCTCGCCTATACCCGTGCGAGTATTGCCTCGACATTTTTTGTCACCGCCGGCACCTTTGGCGCGATGAGCCTTATAGGCTACAGCACCAAGCGCAATCTCGACGGCCTGGGACGCTATCTGCTCTATGGCCTGATTGGACTGATCATCGCCTCGGTAGTCAACCTCTTCATCATGAGTTCTCCCTTTGACTTCGTGATCTCGATCATCGGTGTTGTCATCTTTGTGGCGCTGACAGCTTATGATACGCAGAAGATCAAGCAGATGTTTCTCGCCTATGGACAGGACGTCAACGACTCGACCCAGAAGCTCGCGCTCCTCGGCAGCCTGACGCTCTATCTGGACTTTATCAACCTCTTCCTCTATCTGTTGCGCTTCTTTGGCAAATCAAACGATTAATCCGTCTACTATAAACATGAAAACAGAACTTTCTCAAAGTCTCGGCCGCCTCGAGCCCTCTGCGACCCTCGCTATGTCGCAAAAAAGCAACGAACTCAGGGCTCAAGGCGTCGATGTCGTCAATCTGAGCGTCGGAGAGCCCGACTTTCCTACGCCCGATAATGTCAAGGAGGCTGCCCATCAGGCCATCAAGGACAACTATACCCACTACAGCCCTGTGCCGGGCTATATGGCGCTCCGCGAGGCAATACAGCGAAAACTCAAGCGGGAGAACAACCTCGACTATACGACGGACGAAATCCTCTGCAGCAATGGTGCCAAGCAGTCGGTCTGCAACGTCATTCTCGCCCTGGTCAACCCCGGAGACGAGGTTATCATCCCAGCTCCCTACTGGGTGAGCTATCCCCAGATGGTCAAGCTCGCAGGGGGTACGCCGGTCTATGTCAAGGCGCCTATCGAGCAGAACTTTAAGATTACACCCGAGCAGCTTGAGGCGGCTATCACACCGCATACCAAGGCTCTGATCCTCTGCTCGCCCTGCAATCCTACGGGTGCTGTCTACAGCCAGGAGGAGCTCGCCGAATTGGCCAAGGTAGTCGTACGCCACGACAATATCTTTGTCATCTCCGACGAGATCTATGAGCATATCAACTACATCGGCCGATCAGCCAGCATCGCCCGTGAGCCCCAGATGAAGGAGCGCACAATCATCATCAACGGTGTGTCCAAGGCCTATGCCATGACTGGATGGCGCATCGGATTTATCGCCGCTCCGCAATGGATCGTCAAGGGTTGCAACAAGCTCCAGGGACAGTACACCAGCGGCCCTTGCTCAGTGAGCCAGATAGCTGCTGCAGCTGCCTTTGACGGCCCTCAGGACAGCGTAGAGGACATGCGTCAGCGCTTTGAGAAGCGTCGTGACCTCATCGTCCGCCTGTCCCGCGAAGTGCCCCTCTGGGAGGTCAACGAGCCGGAAGGAGCCTTCTACCTGTTCCCCAAGGTGAGCGCTTACTTCGGCAAGAGCTACAAGCAGTATCATATCAAGGACAGCCTCGATTTGGCTATGTATCTGCTGCTTGAGGGACACGTGGCTACCGTGGGCGGCAAGGCCTTTGGAGATGACGAATGCCTCCGCATGAGCTACGCGACCAGCGAGGACAATATCCGCGAGGCTATCTCTCGCATCAAGACGGCCCTCGCCAAGCTGCAATAAGCGTCTGTGCGCTCTATACTATAGAATACTGGCACCTGAACGGAGGCAGCAACCTCCAGTCAAGTGCCAGTTTTCCTTTTGCTCCAGGGGGAAGATTTGACTGAGGGTGAGTAATTTTTGGAGGAGAGAAAAGGGCTCCCAGCGCCTCTCTGCAGCGTCTCATGGGCCTCTCCGGTCGTCATACGGATCAGAGCGGGAGAGAGACTAGTTGGGAAAAATCTTCTGAGCGAATGGTTTTCGCTCTCCGTCTTTGGGTTGTCGTTCGGAGCCGGCAGGGGAGTTCTAGCAGAAAGCCTCGCATGAGTCCTCTGGATATCCTACGTAAGCTTTTTTAGAAAATATGATTTAGCACGTGTATGATTTGTCCAGACAAATGCTCGGGGCACTGCTTCTACGGAGGACTTCTTTATCCTTTTTGATGTATTAGTGCGCCGGGGAAGTAGCTTGGCACAATATTTGTATGAATTTCAAAAGAAAAAGATTATACATACAGATATTATTCACTATGCAAAAAGGTACAATCGGGGTCACTACAGATAACATATTCCCCGTCATCAAAAAATTTCTTTATTCAGATCATGAGATTTTCCTTCGCGAGCTCGTTTCTAATGCCGTAGATGCCACGCAGAAGCTTCAGACGCTTGCCCGTAGCGGTGCGCTCAAGGAGGATTTGGGAGACTTGACCATCCACGTCAATGTCGACAAGGACAAGGGTACGCTGACTATCAGCGACCGAGGCATCGGCATGACTGAGGAAGAGGTGCAGAAATATATCAATCAGATCGCGCTGAGTGGTGCTACTGACTTCCTGGACAAGTACAAGGATCAAGCAGCCAATATCATCGGCCACTTCGGACTGGGATTTTACTCCGCCTTTATGGTCAGCAAGCGCGTGGAACTCGTCACCTGTAGCTGGAAAGAGGGCGCCAAGGCTGTCAAATGGAGTTGCGACGGTACACCTGCATTTGAGATCACAGACGCTGACAAGGCTGACCGCGGCACCGACGTCATCCTCTACATCGACGACGACTGCAAGGAGTTTTTGGAGAAATACCGCGTGCTCGAACTGCTGCGCAAGTATTGCCACTTCCTGCCCGTGCCCATTGCCTGCGGCAAAAAGACGGAGTGGAAGGACGGCAAGGAGCAGGAGACCGCCGAGGACAATATCATCAATGATACCCATCCGCTGTGGACACGTAAGCCTACGGAGCTCAAGGATGAGGACTACAAGAAGTTTTACCGCGAACTCTACCCGGAGTTTGACGAGCCGCTCTTCTGGATCCACCTCAATGTGGACTATCCCTTCAAGCTCACGGGTGTGCTCTACTTCCCCAAGATAAAGAATACAGTCGAACTGCAGAAGAATAAGATTCAACTGTACTGCAACCAAGTCTTTGTCACGGATCAGGTAGACAATATTGTGCCCGAATTTCTCACCCTGCTCCACGGCGTCATCGACTCTCCGGACATCCCGCTCAACGTTAGCCGCAGCTATCTCCAGAGCGATGCCAACGTCAAGAAGATTTCCAAGTATATCACCAAGAAGGTGAGTGACCGCCTCGAGAGCATTTTCAAGGAGAACCGCAAGGATTTTGAAGCCAAATGGGATGATCTCAAGCTCTTTATCAACTACGGTCTGCTGAGCGATCCGGACTTCTACGAGAAAGCAAAGGGCTACGTGCTGCTCAAGGATGTGGATGGCAAATACTTCACCTACGATGAGTACCGCAACTTGATCAAGGACAACCAGACGGACAAGGACAAGACCCTGGTCTATCTTTACGCCACGGACCGCGATGAGCAATACACCTACATTCACGCTGCCCAGGAGAAGGGCTATAGCGTGCTGCTTATGGACGGACAACTGGATCCCGCGCTCATCAGTATGCTGGAGCAGAAACTGGAGAAGTGCCGTTGGAGCCGTGTCGACGGCGATATTGCAGAACGCCTCATCCCCAAGGAGGACAGCAAACTTAATACGCTGGCCAAGGAGCAGAGCGAACTGCTGGCCTCCATCTTCTCCACCCAAATGCCGAAGGTCACAGGCGGCGAGTTTCACGTCGAGGCCCAGGCACAAGGAGAGAAGGCGCAGCCCCTGACGATTACTCAGAGCGAGTATATGCGCCGTATGAAGGACTTGAGCAAGATACAGCAGGGCATGAGCTTCTACGGCCAGATGCCGAATATGTACAATGTGGTGCTCAATAGCGACCACCCGCTGATTAAGTCTATCCTTGACGACGGTACCAAGGCGACGGCTGAGGCCCTCAAGCCTATCGATGCCGAACTCAAGGGGCTACATGCGCGCCAGAGCGTACTGCGTGACCAAGAGAACAAGAAGAAGCCGGAAGAGGTCACTCAGGAAGAGAAGGACGAACTCTCCAAGTGCGACAAGGATATCTCCAGTGAGCAGCAGAAGCGCACAGATGTGATTGCCGGCTACGCCAAGGGCAACGACAAGGTGCACCAGCTCATCGACCTGGCTCTCCTGCAGAACGGTTTGCTGCGCGGCGAGGCTCTCGTCAAGTTCATACAGCGCAGCGTGGACCTGATAAAGTAATATAAGAGAACGAAGCAGCTGCTGCTCTCCCTGAGCGCTGCGGGCGGAGCAGACTCATTCCTGGGAGGAACGTCTGCAGAGATATAATTAACCGGGACTTCAACTGCCGAAGCGGTTGAGGTTCCGTTTTTTGTGCACACTGGGGCTGTCTAAGACGGGCAGGAGAGGGCTGTGCCGCCGCGCATCTGGCGAAAATGCTGACGGAGGGTTTGCACGATGGACTCGGGCGTATCACATGAGGCGACAATCTGCTCCAGTGGGCAGCGTGAGCCGTCCTGGGGTGTGATGATGGCGTCGACGAGCTGCCCGCAACTGTGCTTGATGCCGCACCGGTCGAGCAGGGGGAGCGCCTTGCGGCTCATGACATCGGCATACACCTCGATGACGCCGCCATAGGCCGCCATGCCGGCTGCTGCCTTGCCGATGACCTTGTCGGCTATTCGGGCCTTGCGGAGTACTTCAGCATGATGGTCTAGCAGGTCTTCGAGGTCGCGTACTCCAGGCTTGCTGTAAGTCGTCACCTGTCCGTGAGCATCACACACAACGAGGCTGCAGCTATCCCTGTGCAAACGGTCGATCAACTGTTTCATTTACATTTAGAATTTGAGGTTTACGCCCGCCATGAAGGTGGCTCTCGGCATGGGAAATCCGGCATTGATCTCGTATCTCTGTGCCAGCAGATTTTCTCCGCGGAGCCACAGGCCCAGCGCTTTGAGGAACTGGTAGCTGACGTTGGCATTGACCATCGTATAGTTTTCCTTGTGGGCATTTGTCCCAATCAACGTGTAGAGCCCTGCAATCTGCATCACGCCGAGCCCCGCCTGCCACTTGCCTTGCCGCCATTCGCCACCGAGGTAGCCCTTGTATTCGGGTGCGGCGATGACCTTGCGGTGCATGTGGAGCAGTGAGTGATTGGTGGAGAGAGAGAGGTGATTCGTGGCTTGCCAACGGACTTCGGCTTCAATCCCATTGTTGTGGAGTGAACCGGAGTTGACATTGCGGGGGCGTCCGTCGATACGCACGGTCTCGATGATATTGTCGGCGTCGATATGGTAGAGATTGATGCCATAGCTTAACCGCCCCTGCATGAATCGATGTCTCCAGGAGACTTCATACTGCATGAGACGCTCTGGGCGGAGATCGGTTGTCGAAGGCGGGTAGAGGTACATCTCTCGCATGGTCGGGTTGCGAAATCCCTTGCTGACGGTAGCCCGGAGCTCGCCTGTCTCGATGGGACGGATGACGAAGCCGCCCTGAGGTACCCATTCTGAGCCAGAGATGTTGTGGTAGTCCAGACGCAGGCCGGCGTCAAGGGTGAGCCAGCTCGCGATATCCTGACGGAGGTCCAGATAGCCGGCTACCTCGTTGCGATGGCTGTGGCCGCTCTGCTTATTGGGCGTGTCGAGGATTTCACCGGTGGCAATGGAGGTATAATAGGCGCGGCCATAGATATGCTGGTAGTCAAATCCAAGTGTCAGCCGGCTGCCCTGCCAGAGACGGGCATTCTGATAGAGAGAGATGCCGGCCAGATTGTCCTTGGAGCGGAAGTAGCGCGACTGCGGCGAGGTGGGGTCGGAGGTGCCGTCGTTGATCTTGTGGCGGCCAAAATTGGTATAAGCACTGATGCGGCCGTTGGTCCAGCCATAGTCATTGTCTACGCCCAAACTCACGTTACCACGCGTGATCCACGCCTTGGCTCCATAAAGAGGACTGCTGACGGGCCCCGGATTGGCGGCGTTGAAGTGCGTAATGTCACCATCGACAAATGCCTTCCAGTGGGCTACGAAATCGTAGCTGAGATGGAGATATCCGCCGTATTGCTCAAAGCCCATACGGGAGCGGTGATTGTCTGTGCGGGCATAGTTGGCGGCCACGGTGCTTGAGAATCTGCCGGCCTTGACCTGTTGGGTCGCTTCGGCTTGCATTGTGCCCCAGCTGCCGGCGCCCAGACGCACCTCTGTATTGCTCCCGTCCTGCTTCATCGTGCGGGGGACGATATTGATGACGCCGCCCATGGCATTGCTGCCGTAGAGTAAGGAGGCTGGGCCATGCAAGACTTCTACGCGATCGGCTATCATCGTCTGGTAGCTGTCGGAGAGGGGATGGCCGTAGATGCCCTGATACTGGGGATGGCCATCGATGAGAACGAGCAGCTGGCCCGAGCCGCCTGAGATGCCGCGCAGATTGATGCCGCCGGCTGCGCCAGTGGATACACCGTAGCCCATCATGCCGCGGGAGGTAGTGAAGAGACCCGGCACGAGCTCGGTCAGTGTGGGAAGAACATTGGGCCGGTCTCCCTCGGCAAGTTTGTCATGGCCGACTACGCTGACGGTGTAAGGGAGGTGGCGGACGTCGGTGGCTTCGCGCGAGCCGGTAACGACGACGTCACCGAGCCGAACGTCTGCGGAATCGATGGGTGCAGCTCCTATTGCGGTGGGTAGAAGGGAGAGGAGGCAGGTTATTTTGCCAATGTGATGATAGTTCATACTACTTATTGATGAAGGTGAGAAACGAATGCCCGGCATTCTGCCGGACGATGATCGATGATGCAAAATTACGCTAAATGGGAGATATAGAGGGCAATGCAGATTACCTGAATGACTACCAATTTTACGGATATGTGTGCGAACGCCTTTTCAAAGGGCCTCTCAGAGGGTGCAATGGGCAGCTTATGGGTGCATGCAGGAGAGGACAGTTTTGGCGGAGACGACTCCTGAATCTTTACAAGGAAGGGCAAGGGACGACTGGGAGTGTGCGCGGCTCATGAAGGGGTAATGAATCGACCATTTGTTCGGAGCAAATTTGAAGAGAATGAGGTGAAAAATGGAGGCTTTTGGCCGAGGACGTACTTGGAGTGAAAAAGATGGCCGGCCAGTAGAACTTTGTCAAAACTTTTGTGTAAGTTTGCAGAACGACATCTGTTGAGAATCGGCGACTGTGGCATGTTCGCCATATACCGTCGGTTGGTGATTGCGACATTATTCAAAATAATCAACTATGGATACAGCTAAGTTCAAAGACATTGTGGGTCAATTTGCCCTGGCAGGACCGACGACTGATATTGTCCCTCTCGGAGCAGGACTCATTAATGACACTTATCGTGTCAACTCTCTGGAGAAGGGCAAACCTGACTATGTGCTCCAGCATATCAATAATCAGATCTTCACCGATGTGGATATGCTCATGAACAATATCGTTGCAGTGACCACCCATATCCGGCATAAACTGGAGGCAAAGGGCATGGCTGACATCGATCGTCACGTGCTGACCTACATCCCTCTCAAGAGCGATGCCTCTAAGTATTACTATCGCGATGGCGAAGGCAAATACTGGCGTATGATGATCTATATCCACGACTCGGTGACCAAGAAGGAGGTCAATCCCACCACCAGTCATGATGTCGGCATCGCCTTTGGCGACTTCCAGGCGATGCTAGCGGACCTGCCGGTGAAACTTGGCGAGACGATACCGGACTTTCACAATATGGAATTTCGCCTGCAGCAATTGCGCGAAGCTGTGGCAAATGATGCCGCAGGACGTGTGAAAGAGGTGAAGGACTTGATAGAGGCTATCATGGCTGATGCTGACGAGATGTGCCGCGCAGAGCGCCTACACAGAGAGGGTAAACTGCCCAAGCGCATTTGCCACTGCGACACCAAGGTGGACAATCTGCTCTTTGACAAGGATGACAATGTGCTTTGCGTCATTGATCTGGATACGGTGATGCCCAATTTTGTCTTCAGCGATATCGGGGACTTCCTGAGGTCAGCGGCAAATACGAGCTGCGAGGACGAGCCCGACCTGGACAAGGTGAATTTCAATCTTGCGATCTTTGAGGCCTTTATCAGCGGCTATCTCAAGACGGCGAGCAGTTTTCTCCTGCCTATTGAGATAGAGGGCATCCCTTATGCGACAGAGCTCTTCCCCTATATGCAGGCAGTAAGATTTCTGACCGACTATCTCAACGGCGATACGTACTACAAGATCCAGTATCCGGAGCACAACCTTGTACGTACACGCGCCCAGTACAAGCTCTATCGCAGTGTCAAGGAACATGAGCTGCAGATGCGTGCCTTCATCAAGGGCGTGATGGCGGGGATGAGCAAGTAGACAAAAGCTTATGAGGAGGCCGGGACGGTCAACCAAGTCTTGGCCTACAGATGTCTGTAGATTTATACGAGAGAGATGATACAGATAATAGTCGTAGACGATGAACCTGACATCAGGGAAATCCTCCAATACAACTTGGAACTGGCCGGCTATAGCGTAGTCTGTGCCCAATCGGCAGAGGAAGCGCTGGCCCGGATCACGCCTGAGTGTGCCCTTATCTTGCTTGATATCATGATGAGTGGTATGAGCGGCTATGAGATGGCAGAGCGCCTGCGGTCGGAACAGGGGAACGAGGTGCCAATCATCTTCTTGACCGCCAAAGGAGAGGAGCGAGACATGCTCAGAGGCTTCTCTGCCGGTGGAGACGACTATATCGTTAAGCCTTTCTCCGTACAAGAGGTGCTGGCCCGCGTTAGCGCCGTACTCAGACGCACGGAGGCCCGTAAGACTCCGCCAAGCCCCAGTCCCAATCAGACGAAGGTCCCCTTCTGTGTAGACTCGGAGCGCAAGCTGGTGACGGTAGACCGCCGACAGATAAGGCTGACACCCAAGGACCTCGGCATCGTTTCCCTGCTGGCTGCCCATAGGGGACGCATCTTCAGCCGCCGCGAGATACTGGATGATGTGTGGGGCGGGGAGAGCCAAGTGCTCGAGCGCACCGTCGATGTCCATATCGCCCATATCCGGCATCAGCTTGGTAAGTGGGGCTCTCTCATCGTGGGCCATCAGGGGTATGGATACAGCATGGAGGATGTATAACCAATAATAAGAGGAGAGGCTTTTTCAGATATGTCGTACAGAAGCAAACTGTTTGCCAATATCTTCACGGTATTTCTGGTCTTTACGGTCATCGTAGTGGTCTTCCAGCACCGTCGAGAAGTCACTTATCGGCGTGATGTGGTGGAAAACCGCCTGTGCGGCTATGCCGATATCTATGCGAAGCTGCTCAATGATACTGTGGCCGTTGACAGCCAGCGGATGAAGGACGTGAGCCGTCTGATGCCGGCAGACCTGCGTCTTACCGTGATCGATAGGGAAGGGAATGTCGTCTATGAGTCAGCTGCCCAGCCTCAATCGATGGACAATCACCAGAACCGTCCGGAGGTGCGCCAGGCGATGAAGCAGGGCGAGGGATGGGATATTCGCTATTCCAGTACGGAGAGCAAGGAGTACTTTTATCTGGCCAAGCGCTACGGGGCCTATACGATCCGAGTCTCCTTACCTTACGATGTCAGCCTGCAAAATCTGCTCAAGACTGACAATATCTTCCTCTGGTTCATCCTCTTGCTGCTGCCGCTGGTCATCTTCATGCTCGTCTATATCTCCGGCCATTTCGGCAAGTCGATCGCGATGCTCAAGTTTTTTGTCTCTTCGGCTGAGCGCGGCCTGATCGACTATGACCATATCAGTTTTCCACGAAGCGAATTGGGCGAGATAGGAGAGACGATAATGCAAAAGTATAAGGAGCTCGACGAGAGCAATCGCAATATCGTGCGCGAGCGAGAGAAGCTGATACGTCATTTTCTCTATTTCAAGGAGGGCATCGCTATCTTCACGCCTACCCGTGATCTGGTGTATGCCAATCCTCATTTTCTCCAGTACATCAATCTCCTCTTTGACCACCCCTCGGCTGATGTGTCCAAGATTTGGCAGCTTGATGCACTCAAGCCTGTCATAGAGTTTCTCCAGCTCCACAGAGAGGCGGGGAAGTCTTATGACGAGGCTCCTGTATACAGCTACCCGCTGGCTGTGGGCCGGCAGATCCTCAATGTGCAGGCACTGGTATACAATGACGGTGGATTTGAAATCACGCTCTCGGACATTACAGAGACGGAAAAGACAATCCAACTGAAGCAGAAGATGAGCAACAATATCACGCACGAGCTCCGCACGCCGCTGAGCAGTATCCGGGGCTATCTGGAGACACTCCTCGCCCATCAGGACATGGACCCCGCCCGTCGCCAGCATTTTCTGAAGCAAGCCAACGACCAGACGCTCCGCTTGACCAATCTGATACGCGATGTCGCTCTGATTACCCGTGTGGACGAGGCGCCGCGGACCTTTGAGCGTGAGCCGGTCAATCTGCATAAGATCGTTTCCGACATCTGCGAGGAGTTTCATGGCGCGATCGAGCAGCACCATGCTACGATAGACAATGAGCTACAGCCTGATCTGCAGGTGAAGGGCAATTATTCTCTCCTGTACTCTATCTTTCGCAATCTGATTGAGAACAGTCTGGCCTACGCTGGCGATGACATCAGGATTCATGTGGAGTGCTATCGACAGGAGCAGCAGCTCTGCTTCATTGACTACTACGATACAGGAAAGGGTGTGCCTGAAGAGCATTTGCCCCACCTCTTTGAGCGCTTCTATCGTGTCAGCCAGGGTCGGACGCGCGATGATGGCGGCACAGGTCTCGGGCTGTCTATTGTGAGAAATGCTGTGCGCTTCCATGGCGGAGACATCTCCGTGCGCAACCGCAAGGGTGGCGGACTTGAGTTCCTGTTTACGCTCAGTATATGACGTCTGACAATGATAATACGCGACTTGACAGGCTCTGGCGGAGCTCAAGAGAGATCCGATATACAATAAACAAAACCAAAACGCGTTAAAGATATATATATCAATACGAAATGTGCAACAATTCTCAAAAGCATAATGAGGTGGCGATGCAGCCCTTTATTGGTCCCAACTTCCTGCTCGATACGCCTATCGCACAGCGTCTCTATCACGACTATGCTGAGGGTCAGCCCATCATAGACTATCACAGCCATCTCTCTCCGCAGAAGATTGCTGAGGACTATCATTTTCGCTCCATCACCGAGATATGGCTTGAAGCCGACCCGCTCAAATGGCGTGCGATGCGTGCCAATGGTATTTCAGAGAAGTACATCACGGGAGAAGCGTCTGATTGGGAGAAGTTTCAGAAATGGGCTGAGACATTGCCTTACCTTTTCCGCAATCCTCTCTACCACTGGGCCCATCTTGAGCTTCAGCGCGTGTTTGGCATCTCCACGCCCTTGTCTCCTGATACTGCGGAGGAGATATACAAGCAATGCAACGACAAGCTCCGGCAACCCGAGTTCTCAGCGCGGAGCCTGATCCGGAGATTCAATGTCAAGACAATCTGTACGTCCAATGACATCTGCGATACTCTGGTCTATCACAAGCAGATGCGCAAGGAGCACGAGCCCTTTCAGATGCTCGCCACGTGGAAGCCGGACCGCCTCTTTATGCAGGACAAGCCTGAGCGCTTTTGTCACTATATCCAGGAGCTATGCGAGTCATCCGACATGATCATCCGCACGTTTGACGAACTACTTGAGGCCCTGCGCAAGCGCCATGCTTTCTTCCACTCCCAGGGATGCCGCATGTCCGATGTCAGTCTTGACACCTTTTACATCACTGACTATACAGCTCCGGAGGTCGACGAGATATTCCAGAAGATACTCTACGGCCACCCCCTGCCTCCCGAGGAACAGACCAAGCTCAAGGCTGCCCTCCTCATGGCTCTCTGCGAGCTCGACTACAAGGCCGGCTGGACCCAGCAGTATCATATCGGCAGCCTCAAGGATGTCAACACCACGATGTTTAAGGTCTTGGGGCGCCATACCGGTTTTGATGCAATTGACGACCAGGCCCAGGCATCCGCCATGGGACGTTATTTCAACCGCGTCTTTGAGCGTGGCCTTCTTTGCCGCACGATTGTGTACAATCTCAATCCGCGTGATTTTGAGATGTTTGCCGTTATGCTCGGGTGTTTTCAGGACGGGTCTTATCCTGGTAAAATGCAGCTAGGCCCCGCTTGGTGGTTTATGGAGCAGGAAGATGGTATCCGCCGTCAGATCAATGCGCTCTCCCGCCAAGGTTTGCTGAGCCGCTTTGTCGGATGGGCCACCGATTCCCACTGCTTCCTCACTTACACTCGCCACGAGTACTTCCGCCGTATCCTGTGCAATCTGCTGGGTGATGACATCACGCGAGGACTCATCCCCGCATACGAAGAGTCCAGGGTAGGCCAGATGATAAGGGAAATATGCTACGGCAATGCTCAGCGCTACTTTCACTTCTCCAGCATGTAGGCGCTCCGACAAGTGTTCCTCTCACAAAAAATATATGAGCTATGAAGATTAGATTGCTTTCACTTTTACTGCTCTCGCTGGTCTGCATGTCAGTGGATGGTAAGCCAGACAAGGTGCAGTCCGATTTCTGGGGCAACGGCTTTGGCGCATCGCCCGAGCAGGTCATACAGACGCTTCAACGTGAGCATATTGATGCTCAGCAAGGCCATGACCTCATCCTCTTCCGAGACGGCACCCTCACGGGATTTACCTATACTACCGTCTACATGCTCTTCTCCTCTGTAGATGGCGGACTCTACAAGGTCATCGGGTCCAATGCCTATCAGGATAAGCAGTCTGCTGAATTGGCCTTTGATACCGCTTTTGCCAAGATGCGTGAGACCTATCCCAAGGCCCAAACCCTGCGCAATCAAAATGGAGCCCAGAAGATGCTTACCTATACCGATGGGGACAATGTGGTCTATGTGGCGCTCTTTAAGTCGCGCGGTGAGGATGGAAAAGTCACCTACTTCGTTAATACTAATTTCTGGAACAAGCTCGCGCAGGATCATATCAACGAGACACGGCAACAATAGCTCCTCTCTATCTAACAAATGTCTGATTCCCAATTGTGTTTCGTCTATTCCGGTGGCCGTTTGCTCCTTCTCCAGACAGGAGACGGCGGGTGCCATTTGCCGCTCCTCTCAGCATTGCCCGAGGAGGGTATCCAGCGCAAGTTGCCCTTCACATGGATAGATGGCCGTGAGGCTGTCGCGGTAGAATTATCGGAGAAAGTTCTGTCGGCTGTATCGGCTCCGTACATTCTCTATGGCCTGCGTGAGGCCTATGACAAGCTTTCTCTGGGCGACTATCGTATGGCAGGCAAGGCGGAGGAACTGCTCGACTGGGATGCCCGTACACGCTTTTGTGGCCACTGTGGCACGCCCCTTCAGCTCAAGAGCCCCATCAGCAAATACTGTCCCCATTGCCAGCGCGAGTCCTGGCCCAAGCTCTCACCGGCTATCATCGTGCGCATCACCCGCGGCGATGAGATCCTGCTCGTACAGTCCTTGTCCTTCAAACATGACTATTATGGTCTCGTGGCGGGCTTTGTCGAACTAGGCGAGACGCTCGAGGAATGCGTCAGACGCGAAGTGATGGAGGAGACGTCCCTCCACATCCGCAATCTGCGCTACTTCGCCAGTCAGGCATGGCCTTATCCTCGCAATCTGATGGCGGGATTTACCGCTGAGTACGAGTCTGGAGAGCTCCATCTGCAGCATGAGGAGCTGCGCAAGGGTGGATGGTTCACCCGCAACCACATGCCGGCCATCCCTGCTAAGCTCAGTATCGCCCGTATGCTTATCGATGACTGGCTATCACTCCCGTCAAGGCATGATACGCGAAGCCTTAGCCTTCCTCAGACGGGGCAATAAATTGGCTGGCCGCCCAACAAATAAGCGATGCAATTAATTACTATACTTGGTCCTACGGCGAGTGGCAAGACGGCCTTGGCCGCCCATTTAGCTAAACAGATTCATGGGGAAATCATCTCCGGCGACAGCCGGCAGGTCTACCGAGGCATGGATATCGGCACAGGCAAGGACCTGGAGGACTATGTGGTCGACGGGCAGCCGATACCCTATCATCTGATTGATATCTGCGAGCCGGGGGAGAAGTACAATATCTTTCAGTTTCAGACCGATTTTATCCAAGCCTATCACGACATCCTCCGCCGTCAGCGCCAGCCGATCTTGTGTGGCGGATCGGGTCTCTATATAGAGTCCGTACTCAGGGGCTATGCCTTGTCCCCTGTGCCGCAGGACGACAATTTGCGCCAATCACTTCAGGGTAAAAGCCTGGACCAGCTGACGGAGATCCTCCAAGACCTTAAGCAGAAGACGGGCAGCAAGATGCACAATACCACCGATGTCGATACCGCGCAACGAGCCATCCGTGCTATCGAGATAGAGACATACAATCTCGAGCACCCCACAGACCGTCGCATGATACCCAGGGTGCCCTCATTGGTAGTCGGCGTGGATATCAGTCGTGAGGAACGGAGGCGACGGATTACCGCCCGTCTGCGCGAGCGTCTTGAGAAGGGTATGGTCGATGAAATACGGTGCTTGCTGGACCAAGGCGTCAGCGCGGAGTCCCTCATCTACTACGGACTGGAGTACAAGTACATCACAGAGTATGTCATCGGCCAAATGAGTTACGAGGAGATGTTTTACCAGCTCGAAATTGCCATCCATCAGTTCGCCAAGCGTCAGATGACATGGTACCGCGGCATGGAGCGTCGCGGCGTTACCATTCACTGGATCGACGGACTGCTCCCTATGGAGGAAAAGGTCAACCAGATTATCGCCCTCGCCTCCGAATCCCCTCACTCGCTTTGAGTACTTCTGCCGTTACCCATAATACAGACAGCTCGTTCTTGACAAAATTCGCTGGAAATAAAATTTTATATCCCATTTAACTCCCAATACAAGAAGTGGGTGTTCTTATATGTTTTCTTCAAATCGCTGATTACCAAATGATTATTGCAAAATTTGACGTTCAAATAATACTTTGACTTTCAGACGATAACAAGGTGCCTTCTAGTTTAAACCACATTGGACTTAGTTTAAACTACATCCGATCTTGTAGCGCTTGTAAGGCGACTTGAAATGACGAAGTCGGCATTTAAAAAGAGCGTATTCCAATTTATTATATAAAAATCAACGGCCTGTCTGAAAAAGGCGCCAAGCGACCGCACGTTAATGCACTGTTGAACTCCAATTTGCTACAAAAGGGTGTCTTGTGCAGGGCTGGTTTACCTTAGCTCTCGCGAATTTTTGCCAACGTCTGTTAGGGTGTTTACAATAGTGGGAGAGAAGGGCCTTCTATGGCAAATATACTTTTCTAGGACAGTTGGGGCCCTGGCAGAGCTACGGCAGTTACGGTATGGATAAGCTCGGGGTCTGGCAGAGACTACCAGATGTCAACTCGCTTAGCCTTGGGAACGTAGAGCGGGTCAGAACGCTTGATATTGAATGCCTTGTACCACTCGTCTATCTGGGGTAAGGCACCATCTACTCGCCACTTAGCCGGCGCGTGAGGATCGGACGTGTTGTAGAGGCGGAGCAGTTCGGGCTGGATATTCTCAGCCCAAGTGATGCCGTAGGCAATAAAGAACCGTTGGTCAGCTGTCAGTCCGTCGACGGTGGGGAGAGGATGGTTCTTGGTCGCATTTTTGTAAGCTAGCCAGGCAATCTTTAGACCACCGTGGTCGGCTATATTCTCGCCGAGCGTGAGTTCGCCATTGATCTTGAGGCCAGGGAGCAGTGTGATGCCGCTGAAGTAGTTGGATATGACTTTGGTACGCTTGTTAAACTCCTCTTTGTCGCGCTGTGTCCACCAGTTCTTGACATTGCCATCCTTGTCAAATTGGCTTCCTTGATCGTCAAATCCATGGGTCATCTCGTGTCCGATGGTAGCGCCAATGCCGCCATAGTTGTAGGCTTCGTCAGCGGTCGAGATAAAAAATGGCGGCTGCAAGATGCCGGCAGGGAAGCAAATCTCATTGGTGGAGGGATTGTAGTAGGCGTTGATGGTCTGTGGGGTCATGAGCCACTCGGACTTGTCGACGGGCTTGTTGACTTTCTTCTGGATCTGGTAGTCATACTCGTAGACAGCGGCGCGGCGTAAGTTGGCAAAGTAGGAGAGACTGTCGTCTACTTGCAGGCCGTTGTAGTCCCGCCACGTGTCAGGGTAGCCTATCTTGACGATGAAGTGGTGCAGCTTGTCGATAGCTTGCCGCTTGGTTGCGGGCTGCATCCATGTGACAGCTTGAATCCGCTCCTCAAAGGCCTTCTTGAGGTTGTCTACGAGCGTGAGCATCTGGCGCTTGCTGCTCTCGGGGAAGTATTTCTCCACATACATTTTACCGACGGCCATACCCAGTATTTCATTTACCATACTTACGGCTCGCTTCCAACGTGGACGGTCCACCTTGGCACCGCGGAGTACCTTGCTGAACTCAAAGCTGGTGGCTCTCCATTGATCGTCGAGCTCGTTGGCCGAAGCCATCAGGATGCGGCTTACAGCGTAGGTCTTGAGATCTTCGAGCGATGTAGACTGGAGAATCCGCTCTACGGCATGTATGGGCTCTGGCTGACTGACGGAGATGTGCGTAATCGATGGAAAGCCGAGCATCAGGAGCGTGCCAGACCAGTCAATGCCGGGATAGTCAGCGAGCAGACGGAGATATGTCATCTTGTGGTAGTTGCCCTCAACGTCGCGCAACTTGACGGCGCTATAGCTGGCTTGGGCGATGGATTGCTCGATGCGAAGTACGTCTGCAGTCTTGGCTTGAGCATCGGCTTCGCTCTGTCCGATGAGTTGGAAGAGCTGGGTGAGGTAGAGGCGGTAAGCGGCGATGATCTTAAGGGTAGCCGAGTCGGTATTGACGTAATAGTCACGGCTTCCGAGACCTAATCCGCCTTGATAAGTGCAGACGAGATTACTGGAGGCATCTTGCTGGTCTGCATCTACGCCGAGCTCAAACATCATCGTGCTGAGCCCCTCCCGTTCCATTTGGGCGCAGACGAGTTGATACTCTTGCTTGGATTGTATGGAGTCGATGCGCTGGAGGTAGGGCTTGATGGGGGCCAAACCCTCGCGGTTGCGGCGTGTGGAGTCCATGGCGAGCCGATAGAGTGAACCGATCTTTTGCTGCAGGCTCCCTTTTGTCTGGGAGTGTTTGGAAAAATCCTCGATGAGCTGACGGAGCTGCTTCTGATTTTCATCGTAGAGTACTTCTGTGACTCCGTAACTGGAGTATTCGGCAGTGAGGGGGTGGCTTTTCATCCAACCTCCGCAGCTGTATCTAAAGAAGTCTGTACCTGGTCGTGCCGATGTATCCATAAAGGAGCGGTCTATGCCGGTGGAGGCTTGTTGGCCGTAGACAAAGAGCGGACTTAGTACGAAGGCGATAAGGAATACAAAACTTTTCATATCTGAATTGACGTAAAATGCGTTGTTTTAATCCATGCAAAGTTACGGCTTTTTGCTAGGGGAGAGGAAAAAGTTTTGTGCTTTTTAGTTGTCAAATGGGCAAAGTATCGTACCTTTGCGTATAAACTTAAAGTAAGAGAAATGAATATTCAAGGTAAAATCATCTTTGTCGGAGAACCGCGCAGCGGAGTGTCCCAGCGTAATAATCAACCCTGGAAGAGTCAGGACTTTGTCATCGAAACCCACGACCAGTACCCGCGCAAGTGCATGTTTAACGTCTTTGGAGAGGATAAGCTCAATCAGTTTAATATTAAGGTCGGAGATGAGCTCTCTGTTGACTTTGATATCGATGCCCATGAGTATAATGGTCGTTGGTACAACTCTATCCGCGCTTGGCGTGTAGGCCCGATACAGCCTGCTGCTGCGCCTGCCGCGCCTGCTGCTCCGGCTTCATCCGCCCCTGCATCTGCTCCTGCAGCCAATACGGCTGCTACTGATACGAGTATCGACGATCTGCCCTTCTGATATGTCTAGCTAGCACACGGGTCGAAGCCTAGACTACGGCAAGGGCCCACGGTGCTCAGATAATACTTAATATGCCGCTCACATGCTAATGTTGTGAGCGGCATATCTTTTTGATTATGACGGACGGGGAGGCTACGAATTCATAGAAATTAGGAACTCTTCATTGTTTTCTGTCTTGCTCATGAGATTCATGACCTTATTGATGGCCTCGTTGGGCTTCATATCGGCGATGAGGTTGCGGAGGATCCACATGCGGTTGCGTGTCATCTCGTCTTGCAACAAATCGTCGCGACGCGTGGAGGAGGCCACGCAATTGATAGACGGGAAGATACGCTTGTTGCTCAGGCTGCGGTCGAGTTGAAGCTCCATGTTTCCGGTACCCTTAAATTCCTCAAAGATGACTTCGTCCATCTTGCTGCCTGTATCGATGAGCGCGGTGGCTATGATGGTGAGGCTGCCGCCCCCCTCGATATTGCGTGCCGCGCCGAAGAATCGTTTCGGCTTCTGTAAGGCATTGGAGTCGACACCACCGGTCAAGACTTTTCCGCTGGCGGGAGCCACGGTGTTGTAAGCACGGGCAAGTCGGGTGATGGAGTCGAGGAAGATGACGACGTCGTGACCACACTCGACCATGCGCTTGGCTTTCTCAAGTACGATGCCCGCAATCTTGACGTGGTGGGCGGCTGGCTCGTCAAAGGTGGAGGCAATCACCTCAGCCTTGACGGTGCGGGCCATATCTGTGACTTCCTCGGGGCGCTCGTCGATGAGCAACATCATGAGGTAGGCCTCTGGGTGATTGGCTGCGATGGCATTGGCGATGTTCTTCATGAGTGTTGTTTTGCCGGTCTTAGGCTGAGCGACGATGAGCGCGCGCTGGCCTTTGCCTATGGGAGTGAAAAGGTCCACAAGTCTTACGGAGAGATTGTCTCCGTGACCGGTGCAGAGGCGGAACTTCTCATCGGGGAAGAGCGGCGTCAGGTGCTCGAAGGGAACGCGGTCGCGCACTTCCTCTGGGCGTAGGCCATTGATGGAGTTGATGCGTACGAGGGGAAAGTATTTTTCACCCTCCTTGGGCACCCGTATGGGGCCCTCTATGACATCGCCTGTATTGAGACCGTAGGTCTTGACCTGCTGCAGGGAGACGTAGATGTCATCGGGAGAGGAGAGATAGTTGTAGTCAGAGCTGCGCAGGAAGCCGTAGCCCTCTGGCATGATCTCAAGTACGCCTGAGCCGTTGAGAATGTTGTCAAAGTCGAAGTCATTGTTTGCCTTGGCCACCTGACGAGAGGAGGCTGCGGGCTCTTGCCAGTAAGACGGATGAGGCTGTGACGCATAAGAGGATGGTCGTGGGCCATAGAAATCGTCTTGGCGCTGCATGTCTGCGCCGAGGAAGCGGTTGGAGAGTTCTTCATCCACTTCATTCTCGACATTGGGGATATCCTTGACGATGATGAAGCCGGAGTCCTCGTCCTGTGTCTCATCCTCGTTGTTAGGCGTCTCTTTTACCTGCTCCATGCGGGGCATGGCCAGGTCCTCGGCCGGAGCTGATGTCTGTACAGAGGGCTCTTGACTGAAGAGGTCGGGCTGTTGGTCGACCGGAGTCTTGGCAGCCGGTTTGCTTTCCGACTCGACGGCTTCTGCGGCCGGGGTGGAATCATTTTTATTTGTGCTGGAGATGGTATCGGAAGAGGGTGTCTCTGCAGTTGTGCTCTTGCGAGGACGTCCGCGACGGCGCTTTGGGGACTCTATCTCAGGCGCTGGCTGGGCAGAGTCTGTAGCGGCTGTATCAGGAGCACTTGTCGTCGGGCTTGTATCGGCCTTAGTATCGGTGGAGACGCTGTCGGTCTTGGACTTCTTGCTCTGGGTGTCAGCGGTAGCCTCCTTGCCAGCCTTTCGCTTCTTGCTTTTGTCGAGCAGCTTGGAATCGTCTTTGGTCGCAGAGGCGACGTGCTGAGCGCCGGTCTGGGCTTTGCCTATTCGTTTGCGTCGTTTTGGCGCGCTGGATAGGTCTGCTGCGCCTCTTACGGCTTGTTCCTCAAGTATCTGGTAGACAAGTGACTCTCTGTCTGTGTCAGGAGTGATGTCAAAGTCGCGTGCGATAGCCTGTATCTCGGTTTCCGACTTTGCCATGAGTTCATCTTTGGTGTAACTTGGCATGATGTAATGAATTTACGGTTAGTGTCAGGTCTGTAAGCCACAGAATATAGATGGTGCTTATGCCTGAATTAGGAATTGTAAAATGGTATGATTTGCGTCTGTGAGGAAAAATCCCCTCATGCTTACGCGCTACAAAGATAATACTTTTTCGGCTTATCAGGCCGAAGTAAAAGATTTTTTTGAAAGTTGCGCATCAATTTTTTGTATGAAAACTGTTTTGTGCTTAATTTCGCATGCGATATGGCAAATACTGTACTGGATGTTCAGCATCTGACGAAGCGCATAGGGTCTTTGGTTCTCTTCAAGGATATCTCCTTCTCCATAGAGGAAGGGCGGCATGTAGGTCTTATTGCCCGCAACGGCGCGGGTAAGAGCTCGCTTCTTAATATAATATGTGGTACGGGCGAGGATTACGACAGCGGTCAGATTGTCTTCAGACGGGATTTGCGTATCGGCTACCTCCAGCAGCATCCTGTTTATCCGCCGGAAATGACGGTCATGCAAGTCTGTTTCATCCACGGAGGTCCGAGCTGTGACCTGATTCGTCAGTATGAGGAGGCTCTGGTGGCAGACAATCAAGAGCTCTTGGCAGAATGCATCGTGCGTATGGACGCGGGCGAAGTATGGGACTATGAGACCCGAGTCAAGCAGATCCTGACGCAGCTGCAGATTACGGACTTTAATCAGCCTGTAGGGACGCTCTCCGGCGGCCAGCTCAAGCGCGTGGCTTTGGCCAATGTGCTTCTGACAGAGCCAGACTTGCTTGTGCTCGATGAACCGACCAACCACTTGGACATCTCCATGATAGAGTGGGTGGAGAGGTACTTGAAGGAGCGCAATGTGTCGATGCTGATGGTCACGCATGACCGATACTTCCTCGACCGTGTCTGCTCCGAGATATTAGAGCTCAGCGATGAGACAATCTATAGCTATCATGGTAACTACAGCTACTACCTGGAGAAGCGCCAAGAGCGTATCGACGCGCGCAACAGCCAGATACAGCGGGCCAACAATCTCTATCGTAAGGAACTGGAGTGGATGCGCCGTATGCCAATGGCGCGTGGGCACAAGGCAAAATACCGGGAAGATAACTTCTATGCGCTGGAGCAACTGGCCAAACAGCGCACAGAGGAGCGTCGGGCGGTGCTCGATGTGAAGAGCACATATATTGGCAGCAAAATATTTGAGGCCAATTATATTTCTAAATCTTTTGGCGACAAAGTCATCCTCAAGGATTTCTACTACAATTTCACGCGCTATGAGAAGATGGGCATCATCGGGGCCAATGGCACGGGGAAGTCGACGTTTGTCAAGTTGCTGCTCGGACTCGAACAGCCCGACAAAGGCCATATCTCTGTTGGGCAGACGGTGCGATTCGGCTACTACTCGCAGGAAGGGATGAAGTTTGATGACCGTATGAAGGTGATCGATGCTGTGAGAGATATTGCGGAATATGTTGACTTGGGCGGTGGACGCAAGCTCTCTGCCTCGCAGTTTTTGCAGTATTTCCTCTTTCCGCCAGACGAGCAATACAATTATATATACAAGCTCTCGGGCGGCGAGCGTAGGAGACTATACCTCTGCACTGTGCTGATGCGCAGCCCCAACTTCCTCATTCTCGATGAGCCGACCAATGATTTGGATATCATCACGCTACAGATACTGGAGGAGTATCTCATAGACTTTAAGGGATGTGTCATTATTGTCAGCCACGACCGCTATTTTATGGACAAGGTGGTGGACCATCTCCTAGTCTTCCATGGCAATGGAGACGTACAGGATTTTCCGGGCAACTACACGCAGTATCGTGAATACGAGGACCAGCTCCTCAAGTCCACGCCGGTAGACAAAACGGATGACAAGCCGACGGCTCGGTCCGTTCGGCAGGGTCGGGAGCATTCGAAGCGCAAATTGTCGTATAAGGAGAAACGCGAGTTGGAGGTGCTAACGACGGAGATTGAGCAGCTTGAGGCGGAGAAGCATCAGCTGGAGCAGGACTTGTGCAGTGGTACGCTCTCGGTCGAGCTGTTGACGGAGAAGAGCCGCCGTTTGCCCGCTCTGCAGCGGGAGCTCGATGCCAAGAGTGACCGATGGCTTGAGCTCTCAGAGATAGAGGAGGAATAATCGGCTTGCTTGGGCAAAGTCTTAGGACGCTGAGCTTTACCGTGACAAAGACATAGCCTTTGGCACTTCCCTTATAAAAGAGGAATAAGGGGAAATCGGCGCGTAAATTTTCCTATGCGCAATAAATGGCTTTTTAGGGCACCAAAAACAATTGGGGCTTGTCTCGCTATGCTGTGAGACAAGCCTCAATTGCATCTGATATCCGGTATTTTTGTTATTTCTTCGGAATTTGCTTTAAAATCTCGAGCAGATGATCCCACACCATCTTGACGGTGGGGATGAGCAGGCGCTCGTCAGGCGAGTGGACGCCTCGCAGGGTGGGGCCGAAGGAGACCATGTCCATGTGGGGGTATTTCTCGCTGAAGAGTCCGCATTCCAGTCCGGCGTGAATGGCCTTTACCTCGGGCTTGTGGCCGAAGAGGCGCTCGTATGCGTCGACAGCGATTTGAAGCAGCGGACTCTTTGGGTCGAGTTGCCAGCCTGGGTAACCAGTGTTGACGTCTACGCGGGCGCCGGCAAGCTGGAAGACGCAACTTACGGCATCACAGGCTGCCAGACGCTTGCTGGTGAGGTTGCTGCGCTGCATGGTCTCGACTTTGACGACTTTGTGGCCCTCGTCTTCTGTGATCTTGATGCTGGCGAGATTGCTGGATGTCTCGACAAAGTTGGGGATGTCTTGGCTCATGGCAAATACGCCGTTGCGTACGCCGAGGCAGGCTTTGACAATCTTCTGCCCTAGCTGACGCTCGATGGCCTGACGATCCTCGACGGGCTGGCTTTGGAGGATAAACTCCATGCTCTTCTCCGTCTGGGCATACTCGTGCTCAAAATCAGCAGTCATCGTGTTGAAGAGGGTGCGGACCTTCTCCTTGTCCTTATCGGATACGGCGCAGATCGCATAGCCGTCTCTGGGGATGGCGTTGTGGAGTCCGCCACTCTGGATGTCTACGAGGCGGAGGTCGTACTGTTGCATCATCGTGTAGAGCAGGCGTACGAGCAGTATATTGGCATTGGCGCGTCCCTTGTTGATATCGTCGCCGGAGTGGCCACCTACAAGTCCCTTGATTTGCATCTTAAAGGTAAATGCATCTTGGGCCAAGGGCTCGTAGCTGAGGTCAAAGTAAGCGCGGGTGTTGGCTCCGCCGGCGCAGCTGATGAAGATTTGACCCTCGTCCTCCGAGTCCAGATTGATGAGGTAGTCTCCCTTGAGTAGGTCGGCTGACAGTCCGCGTGCACCGGCGAGGCTGGTCTCTTCAGAGCGGGTGAAGAGACACTCCAGAGGACCATGCTGTATCGTGTCGTCGGCCAGTACGGCGAGCTCTATGGCGTCACCGATGCCGTCGTCGGCGCCGAGGGTCGTGCCCTTGGCGCGCATCCAGTCTCCGTCTACCTCTGTCTGTATGGCGTCCTTGAGAAAATCAAACTGCAAGCCGGCTACTTTTTCGCAGACCATATCCATATGGCTCTGGAGCACAGTCGTCTTGCGGTCCTCCATACCCGGCGAGGCCGGCTTGCGGATAAGGACATTGCCGGTGGCGTCGGTGGCATATTCCAGACCATGTGATTTGGCGAAGTCGACGAGGAAGTTCATCATATTGTCTTCCTTGCCGGACGGACGAGGAATCTTGTTGATTTGAGCGAAGAAATCAAATACGGATTTCGGCTCTAGTGTTGCTTGGGTCATGATAAATTATAATTTTATAGTTTGTTGTCTGAAATGTAAGTCATATAGGCCTGTAGATGTCTGCTCGCTGAGAGACGGCAGGACAAATACTTCACAAAAATAAGCAAAAATCGAACACCGCGTATAGCCCTCGACTAAAAATATTGAGTCTCTAGCATAAAATGCTCCGGCCTTGTCCAATCGGCTCCCGATTGGACAAGGCCGGATGAATCTCTTCCATATCTGATGCCAACCTCCTTGAATCCGGTCGGCCTATGAGACAAGTCTTATTGTGAAATAGAAAGCCTTTGTCCATTCTTTTGCGCGGGACTGCTAGAAATAAAGAGTCTTTGGTCTGGCTTTTTGCTCGGCGCATTGGGAAAATAAGAGAGCCTTTGTCCGGCTTCTTGTTTGACGCGTCAGGTTCGGAAAAAGTTTTTGGGAAAAATAATTTTTTTATAATAAAATTTTTGTGTGGCTTTCTCGCCTTGGCTCGAAGTAGAAAAACGAAAAAATGAGTGAAAATAGCCTTGTAACTCGTTGAAATTCAATAAATTGCAAAGAATCCTGATTTTTTCGTTACTAACTGTCTATCAAGCGATAACAACTCGCCTTCTAGTTTAAACTACATCGGACCTAGTTTAAAATAAGTCCGACCTTGTTACGCTTACAAGGCGATTTGAAATGTCCACATCTGAGTTTGTTGAGCCGACAGGCACATTTTTATTATATAAAAAATGAGAGGCCATTTCTGATATGACGGATGAAACTTCTAGTTTCCCCGACCGCTGAGTGACTTAATGAGAGGAGGGGACTGTTGTCTCCGCTGATGATTGGGAGACCGTATTTTGGCTCGTCAAAGGGACTCGGCGGAGACTGCGGGTGGGCGATGATGTATCCGAAGGGTGTCTAAGCTATCAGAATTTGTTCCCCTCGGTGGACTGAGGCAGCGAATGGGGATTTAAGGCGATTTGCCCGTCTATCTGGTGGCGGGAGAGCGGTTTGAGCTGGGGGTTAAAATTCATCGGCGCCGTAGCAGCCCTTTGAGAGCGGATGCAATTGGACTGGCCGGACGGGTGATTAAGACTTCATCCTCTTTTTCACTTTTTGCTTTGCGGAAGTCGAGGGGATAGGTTATCTTTGCAATTGATTATGGACTCTGCCGAAATCATCTATCGTCATTTCCCTGACCTCACAGAGCGACAGCGTAAGCAACTGGAGGGATTGGGCCCGCTCTACAGTTTGTGGAACGGGCGTATCAACGTCATCTCACGCAAGGATATCGACCATCTGTATGAGCACCACGTACTCCATAGTCTCGCAATTGCCAAGTATTGCGCGCTGGATGGAATGAATGTACTGGATGTCGGTACAGGAGGCGGTTTCCCGGGCATTCCCTTGGCCATCCTCTGTCCAGAAGCCCGATTTACCCTCATTGACAGCATAGGCAAGAAGATCAGAGTCGCTCATGAAGTAGTTTCGGCGCTCGACATCCGCAATGTGACGCTCGCTCATCGCAATGCCAAGGAGGAGCATGGGCAATACGACTATGTGGTCAGCCGGGCGGTGATGCGTGCTCCCGAGCTCTGGCAGATGGTCAAGGACCGCATAAAGCCGCAGCGGGACGTGAAGGGCGCCCTGATTTGCCTGAAGGGCGACACCGTCGAACAGGAGTTTGAGGAAGTGAGTCTGCATCACGAGGTAGTGCCTCTCAGCCAATGGCTGGAAGAGGAATACTTCGCGACCAAGTGCATTCTGAGGATAGACAAGTCTCAAAAATAAGGGGTTAGCCATGCTTACGGTCAAGCGATTTCAGGTCAATATGATACGGGAGAATACCTATATCATCAGCGATGAGACTGGCGAGGCGCTGATCCTCGATCCCGGCATGATGTGGGAAGAGGAGCAGGCGGCTGTTAAGGCTTATATAGCCGATCATCAGCTTAAGCCGGTACGACAACTGTGTACGCACGCTCACTTTGACCACATCATGGGCAGCTATTGGGTCTGGGAGACATATGGGCTCAAGTGTGATTTGCCGGAAGGCGACACTTGGCTTTACGATCATCTCGAGGATCAAGTGGAGGAGATCCTGGGCCAACGCTACAGCGGTTTGCAGCTTGCTCCGTCAGGCCTGCTCCTGAGCGAGCATGAGGAGGTGCGCGTAGGCCACCATACTCTGACCGTCATTTGCACTCCGGGACACACCCAGGGTGGCGTGTGCTACTACTGTGAGGCGGAGCGCATGATGTGGAGCGGAGACACGCTCTTCAGAGGCAGCTACGGCCGTACAGATCTCCGAGGAGGTGATCCGCAGGCCATGGCTGAGAGTCTCAGAACCCTGTCAAAGTTGCCTCCGGAAACGATGGTCTACCCAGGGCATGGAGCGGAGACCTCGATAGGCGATGAATTGCCATGGCTAGATAGGTCGGGCACCTGAGACCATACGACTGATGGCGTCAGACATTCAGATTTATCAATAACGAAGAAGCACAATCAATATTCAATGAAGCACAATATTTTAAGTCAGATATCTCTCTGTGGATTATTGCTCTCCCTCGCCTTGATGGGGAGTTGTGGCCAAAGAAGTGAAGATCAACGCTTGCAAAGCCAGGTCAGCGAACAGTCACGCCAGCTTTGCCCCCGCACCGTCAATACAGGCATCACGCTTGATAGCATGTCTTATCATCCGGACAATACGACGGTCTATTACTATTATACAATGGATGACTCAATCTATAAGCCTGAAGCTATCGCCTCGAATATGGAGCTGGTGCGTGTCAAGCTGCTCAATGCCCTTGTAGGTTCGGTCGAGCTCAAGCAGTTTAAGGAGCATCATGTCACATTTGATTACTCCTATCGTTCTAAGCGGGAGCCCGCAAAGGAGCTGATGCGCTTTGTCTTTGCGCCCAAGGACTACGGCGCCAAGTAGAGGCCGGAGAGGACACCAGCCTGACGGGCTATCTGATAGACGGGGAATACGGGCCTTGCTAATCTCTTGTCGTCCTTGGAGATCAGCGTCATGCTGATGGAGAAAATGGGATAAAAAAGAAAAAAACTGAACAATTGATTAACAATTATCCAGTCTTTATCTTCTTCGTACGCCCTCAGGGGATCGAACCCTGGACCCACTGATTAAGAGTCAGTTGCTCTACCAACTGAGCTAAGGACGCTTCATTGCTCGATTGCGAGTGCAAAAGTACAACTTTTGAGTATTACTGCCAAATCTTTTTTCAATAAAATTCAATCCAGATCAAAAAAAACTGAAGGCTCGGTGCGTTTGAGCACATGGACTTCAGGTAGGTCAGAAGAGGATATGTCGCTCTGTTGCAGCATATTTTCGACTATTTCGAGCGCGGTTTGTGGAGTATTGTTGTGCTCGCTAAGATGACAGAGCCATACCTTGGCCAGATGAAAGGCGTGGGCCGAGATGATTTGGGCTGCTTCAAGATTGGACAGGTGGCCATGGGCGCTGCTGATACGCTTTTTGAGTTGGTAAGGGTAGGGGCCCTCCCGTAGCATCTGCGGGTCGTAGTTTGCCTCAAGTACTAAGTTGTGGGCCTGGCTGATATACTGGTCGATGGTGGGCGTAAGCTGGCCGCAGTCCGTCACGATGCAGAGCGTGCACGTGCCTTGGGCGATGAAATAGCCCGCACAGTCCTGGCTGTCATGAGGCACTTCAAAAGGAGTTATATGGCATTTGCAAATGTCGTAGGTTTGATTTTTGAGAATGGCATGTCTGAGCTCGGGCTTGGATTTCTTGGGAATGGCAGGATTGTTCATGATTCCCTGCCACGTAAGTGCTGTCGCGTAAATGGGAATATCGTATTTGGCGGCAAGACACTCGGCGCTACGGGTATGGTCGAGATGATCGTGGGTGAGGAGGATGGCTTGTATGGACTCCGGGGAAACGGCATATTGCCGCAGATAGTGGAGCAGGCGCCTAATACCTATACCGGAATCGACGAGAAATCGGGCTCCGTCACATTCCAAAAGGTAGCAATTTCCGCTGCTTCCACTTCCAAAGCTAATGAATCTCAACATCTAAGGGAGAAATCTCTGTACTATCTAGAATAAATCATGCAAAGATAGTAAAAATATAGGATACTTTCCCCTCTGGTGCGCGGATGCTTGTCGGTAGAGGAGATGAGCCTCTTCTGCCTTCGCTCTCTATCATGAGGAATGAGAGAGAGGTGGGCTTTTGTCCGCTTGCAGGAATCTGACTCAGGATGGTCAGATAAAACGGGTAGGCCTTTAACAATCTTTCATTTAAACTAAAGATGAGTTCTCTTGTCTTACTAACGAATCGGGTGAACATAAGCGAATATGAAATCTGCCAAGACAATATAGCAAACAAGATCAACCAATACCACTCAGAAGACAAACGCATTTAGCCTGTTGTCTTTATATCAAGATTGAAACCAATAATTATAAAATGAAGAAATTTATCATCTTGCCAGTGATTGCGTGCCTGGCACTCCCGTCTAGGGCTGACAAGATCTGGACGCTGCAGCAATGCATCGACTATGCGCTAGCCAACAATATCACCTTGCAGCAAAATAAGGTTTCCAGTGCCCAGAGCGACATCGAAATTTCGTCGGCTAAGGCGCTCTTGTTGCCTAGTGTCTCAGCAAGTACCTCCCAAGCAGTGGCTTATCGCCCCTACAGCCAGAGTACTATTAATTTGACCAACGGCACGATGACCTCTACTCAGTCGGCCACCAACTACAATGGATCTTACGGCATCAATGCCAACTGGACAGTATGGAATGGCAATCAGAATTACAACAATATCAAGAAGTCGGAGATGAACAAGCAACTCGCTGATCTCCAGACGAAAGAGACAGCTAATAGCATTCAGCAGCAGATTGCCCAACTCTATTTCCAAATACTCTATGAGAAGGAAGCCGTTAAGGTAGACAGCGAAATCGTCAAAGCCAGCCGATTGCAGTGCGACAGAGCCAAGGAGATGTATAAGGTGGGCAGTCTTGCCAAGGTAGACGTGGCTCAGCTGGAGGCACAGGTCACCCAGGACGAGTACAGTCTCGTGTCAGCTAAAAGCCAGCTGGAGAGCTATAAGCTCCAGCTGAAACAATTGCTGGAAATACATGGCAGTGAGGAACTTGATGTGGTAGCCCCATCGCTTACAGATGCGACTGTGCTCAAGGCGATTCCTTCCAAAGAGGCTATCTACGCGACAGCACTTGATATCCGACCGGAGGTGCAAAGTGGTAAGCTCTCTATCGATGCGGCCAAGTTGGACGAAAAGATTGCTAAAGCCGGTTATTATCCTACCGTGTCTATGAATGCTGGTATCGGAAGCAGCAATGCGAGTGGCATGCACACTGCATTTGGGACACAGCTCAAGAATAATTGGAGCAACTCGATAGGCCTATCTATCTCTGTGCCGCTCTTTGACCAGAAGCAGACTAAATCGGCTGTCAAAAAGGCACGTCTGGCGACTCAGAACTCTCAGTTGCAACTTGAGGGCACCCAGAAGCAACTCTACAGCGAGATCGAGAACTACTGGCTGAATGCCATGAGCTCACAGCAGCAATACCGTTCGGCAAAGAGCAATGTCGAGAGTATGAAAGAGAGCTATGATCTTGTCAGTGAGCAGTTCCGACTCGGACTCAAAAATATTGTCGAGCTCACGACAGGCAAAAACAATTTGCTCTCAGCTCAGCAGCAGATGCTGCAAAGCAAGTATACAGCCCTATACAATATCTCAATGCTCTACTTCTACGAAGGGCAAGGCGTATCTCTCTAACTATTCTATCACCCAGAAAAACTAAAAATTCAAATATGAATCGCAACATCTATTTCACATTAGCCGTGGCCATTAGTCTGCTTGTGCTTGCTACCTCATGCAGCAAAAAGCAGACGACATCCTATGTCACTGCCAAAGCCTCTAAACAAAACATTACAACGACAGTTACGGCTACCGGTACCATTGAGCCTGTCACCGAAGTAACTGTAGGTACACAGGTCAGTGGCATCATTGATAAGATCTATGTAGACTACAATAGCGTTGTGCACAAAGGACAGGTCATTGCCGAATTGGATAAGACCAACCTCCAAAGCGAATTGACCAGCGCCCAGAGCAATCTGGCCAATGCGCAGAGCAATCTCATCTATCAGACCTCCAATTATAAGCGCTATCAGACGCTATACAAGAAGGGACTTGTCAGCGCTGATGACTTTGAGAATGCACGCCTTAATTATCAGCAGGCTGTGGCACAGGTGCGTGTTCAGCAGCAGAGCGTACAGAAGGCGCGTACCAATCTCGGTTACGCTACGATCACTTCGCCTATCGACGGAGTAGTGCTGGACAAGGAGGTTGAGGAAGGGCAGACAGTGGCATCCTCAATGACAACGCCGACACTCTTTATCATCGCGAAGGACCTGACAGATATGAGAGTCATAGCAGACGTGGATGAGGCCGACATAGGCAATGTCAAAGAGGGACAGCGTGTCACCTTCACAGTGGATGCCTATCCTGATGATGTCTTTGAGGGTAAGGTGACGCAGGTTCGCCAAGAGGCAACGACCGAGAGCAACGTCGTCACTTATGAGGTCGTCATCTCTGCGCCCAATGCTGACCTTAAGCTTAAGCCGGGACTTACAGCCAATGTGACCATTTTTACACAAGAGAAGCACGATGTATTGGCTATTCCCTCTAAGGCTCTTCGCTTCACTCCCAGCGACAAGTTGTTGACCAAGGAGCAGTCAATCAAAGACGAGGCCAAGGGCGCTGCAAACAAGGTCTGGGTGAAGGATGGTAATGTATTCCGCTCCATTGCAGTCAATGTCGGCATCACCAATGGCAGCTTGACAGAGATCACAAGCGGCCTGACTGAGGGACAGGCAGTCTTGACGGAAATCTCTGCGACAGATCAGTCAGATGGCAGTGACGAGTCTTCTGACAATAGTAATCCTTTCATGCCAGGTCCAAAAGACAAAAATAACAAGAAGACGGACTCTACCAGTAGCTCCGCTAAGAAATAAAACTGTCTCCATTATGGAAAACGATTCTCGTAAAGTCATCATTGAACTTAAGAATGTCCGCCGAAACTTCATCGTGGGCTCCGAGACAGTACACGCTTTGCGCGATGTGAGCTTCAAGATATACCAAGGAGAGTTTGTGACGATTCAGGGTACTTCGGGATCTGGCAAGAGTACACTGCTCAATCAGCTTGGCTGTCTTGATACTCCGACGTCTGGGGAGTACTATTTGGACGGCGTATCGGTACGTACGATGAGCAAGCGGCAACGTGCCAGGCTGCGCAACCAGAAGATAGGATTTGTCTTCCAGAACTACAATTTGCTGCCCAAGACGACGGCAGTAGAAAATGTAGAGCTGCCGCTTATGTACAATAATAAGTACAATGCGCAGCAACGGCGTGAGGCCGCCATCAAGGCCCTCCAAGCCGTAGGCCTCGGAGATCGTCTCTATCATAAGAGTAATCAGATGTCGGGAGGCCAGATGCAGCGCGTAGCCATTGCCCGCGCTTTGGTCAATGACCCTGCTGTGATCCTCGCTGACGAAGCTACGGGAAATCTGGACACACGAACATCGTTTGAGATGCTCGTGCTCTTTCAGAAGCTCTACCATGAGGGACATACGATTATCTTTGTGACTCACAACCCGGATATTGCACATTACTGCAGTCGCAACATCGTTTTGCGCGATGGGAAAATCAGAGATGATGAGCCCAATCTCAATATCCTATCTGCCGAGGAAGCTTTGGCCAAGATACCCAAACCGGTCGATGACTAGCGACTTAGTAATCAAAAACTCCAATCTATGAATTTCTTCAATCTACTTAAGGTTGCCGTACGCGCGATCTGTAGCAACAAGTTCCGGTCGTTTCTCTCCATGCTTGGCATTATCATCGGCGTGGCAGCAGTTATCATCATGATGGCTATCGGGCAGGGAAGCAAGGAGAGCGTGCGCGCCAATATATCCAAGATGGGCACCAATATTATCATGATCCATCCCGGAGCCGATATGAGAGGTGGCGTACGGCAAGACCCCTCTGCCATGCAGACGCTTAAGATAAATGATTATGAAAAGATACTCTCTGACAAGAGCTATATCTCAGACGTCAGTCCTGAGGTCACGGCTTCAGGACAAGCCATCAATGGCGCAAACAATACCAATACGACTCTCTATGGTGAAACGCCAGAATACCTTAATATCAAGCTCTGGTCTGTAGAGGACGGAGATTGCTTTACCGAGGAGGACGTGAAGAAGAGTGCCAAGGTCTGTCTCGTCGGCAAGACTGTAGTTGATGAGCTCTTTCCAGATGGACAAGATCCTGTCGGCCGCACTATCCGCTTCAAGTCTATCCCTTTTCGTATCGTCGGAGTACTCAAGTCTAAGGGATACAATAGTTTTGGCATGGATCAGGACAATCTCATCATAGCCCCTTATACGACAGTCATGAAGCGTGTCCTGGCCCAGACCTATCTTAGCTCTATCAATTGCTCTGCCCTTACTGAGGAGATGACAGACAATGCCATTGATGAACTTACCCAGATATTGCGAACCAATCACAAGCTATCCGCTTCAGATGACGATGACTTCACTATACGTTCCCAAGAGGAGATGATGGAGACCATGTCATCGACCATGGATACGATTACCATCATTCTCGTAGTCGCAGCAGCCTTCTCGCTGTTGGTGGCCGGTATAGGCATTATGAACATCATGCTTGTCTCGGTCACGGAGCGTACACGCGAGATAGGCTTACGTATGTCTGTCGGCGCCCGTGGAGTAGATATCAGCAATCAGTTTCTCCTCGAGTCTATCATGATCAGCGTCACAGGAGGTGTACTTGGCCTATTGGTCGGCTATCTCGGCACTCTGGCATGTACCTTTTTCCACCTGCCTACGAGCATTCCGCTCTGGAGCGTCTTGCTCAGCTTTGCCGTCTGCACGCTCATCGGTGTCGTATTTGGTTATTTCCCCGCACAGAAAGCGGCCAATATGGATCCGATTGAAGCCATCCGCTACGAGTAGTAGAGACGCACGGATCAGTCAACAAGGCTGGCGAAAGAATGACGCTTAGCGGTGGGATGCAAAGCTTTATTGGCTAGGGGTAAGAGCGTCAAGCGCAGTGTTCAAAGTGCGCCATCAGCCTTCTAGATACCTGAGAAAAAGAAGGAGGATCCACCGTATGGATCTCTCCTTCTTGCTCGTTGCGGGGGGACTATCGCGTGGCTTGACGCTTCATGTACGCGCGTAGGTCCCGCCAGTGGTAATAAGGCCATTGGTCCGTGGCGAGCGGGATATGCTGTTCCTTCTCAAGGAAGAGGATTTTGACAAGGATGTCATCGCTTCCCTTCTTGCGGTAAAAGATGAACTGGATGTTGCTTGCCATGGGCACCACCCTGTCAGCCGAGGTATAAAAGTTGAGGCTGTCAAGATTGGCAGTAGGACGTTGGCCATAGCCCGAGAATCGGAGGACAAAAGCCAAGGGATATACTTGTGTGTCGTGGGCAAAGCGGAGATGCGCACCCGTCTTGCCGTGACGGATCACCTCGTCAGCCCAAGAGACAATATTGTTAACGAGCGGATAGATGTATTGGTAGCGAGGTGTCAATCCGGGTATGATGCCACGACGAAGTACCCAGCGTACATTCTCAGCCTGAAAGAACTGGAAGAGCTCGTTCCGCTCAAATGCGTCGGTGAAGTCGAGGTGCAGCTGTGGCTGGCAGAGCATGTTGCCCCAGATCTGATAGAGGTCAAATCCCACTTGTCCCGGACGTTTGACATGCTTGCGTATCCAACTCTCCCGGGAGATGAGACGATAGACGACTCGATTGCTCTGATTGAGTGAATCCATGTAATGGATAACGCGTTGGCGCACTTCCTTGTTGGTAGGAGCAGCCTGAGCACTGTCCTTGTTGTTGGAAAGGAAGTATTGGTCCTTCTTTCTGGTGCGCTGGGATATGTCAAGGTCTTTGTTGAGCAGTTGGAGCTGGGTACAAAAGTGAGCCATGCTCTGCATGCAGCGGTTTACCAGAGTCGAGCGAGCGTCAACGAAGCTGTTGTCAGTAAATACCTCAGGGAAGTTGCGGTACATGCGCGACGCGATTTGTTCATGCTGCTGGCCACCAAGCGTGGAGAGCATGCCTGCCTTGCCGTGGGCGTCGGCATAGGCGATGCGCAGCTTGGCCAGTGTCTCTTTGCCTAGCGGCGTGAGCACCTTGTCCCGTTCTGCCTTGCTCAATAGGTCGATTGTGTGGTGATAATACTCATTGGAAACCATGTATCGCGAGCCATGTCGGCCCACATGACTGATATAGAAAGGCTTGTATCCCTCTGGAGCTGGCGTTAGCGGCGTCGTGGGGGCAGGATAGGGCAAATACACCACTGCTGCCAGGGAGGGATTGTTGAAAATGTCTGCGCGTGTCGTTTGCGCAGGGGCAACCGTGACAGACAAGAGGAGGGCCGTCAGCGCAAGTAGCTGGGAATGATATCGCATAATCAGTAGAAAAAGGAGTAAACTATCTACAAAGATAGTCATTTATCTTTATCCCTACCTGCCAACTGCAAAGAAAAATTTAAGGAAAATCTGCCGCAGTGAGTCGGCACTGCTTAGAAAGTTGGAAGCATACTTGACCTCGTCGATATGGATGGCACTGAGGTTAAGCGACTTCAGCGGCATTTTTCCAGAGAGATTTCAATACACAGCTTGTAGACTTGTTCACCTTGTAGGCTTTCAGACCTTCAGCGGCAAGGACGGCCTTCAATATGTCGTAGTAGAAAGTCATGGCGAGGATGTCGTTGGAAAGATAGCTTGACCTCCTTCTCTTGAGCCGAGAGCGTGAGGCTGACGGTACAGAAGAGAGAAGGTATTATTAAACGGATAGCTTTATGTTGTTAATGTTTCTACTCAGCTATTGCCATATGCAGCTGCGGTGGATGGGTGCGAGATACATCGAGTCGTCCGCAGTCACGTCGTATAGATCATAGAATATGTCGAGGTTCATTACTGGGTCGTTGACGCGCGCCTCGGCATTGGCGATTGTATTGTTATTTTGTTCGTTAATCAACGAGACTTCATATTTCTGGGCATAGAGTTGATCATAGCAGCGCAGCATCTTACGTTGTAGCGCCTTGAGTGTCTCTCCTCAGGATCCCTGCTCTTTGAGCAAGGTGGTGTAGGCGTCCATGGCCAAGGGTAGTCCGCCACAGTCAATCGTGTTTGCCTCAATAGTAGAAGTAGCGTTTTGATAGTAGCCGTAGCCAATCGGGATATTCTGATAGCAATAAACTAAGTTGTCGCGAATATTGATGTGGCGCATCTGGTCCTGCTTGGTCCACCAGTTGCCGATCGCACCGCTGAGCAGGTAGCCGGCCCCGATGTTGTCGAAACCCTTGGTCATCTGTCGTCCAATCAACGAGCCCAGCATGGCATGGCGCAAGGCGTCAGTGTCGCAGTTGTCGTAGGCCGGAGGCATGAGGTAGGCCGGACAGACAAAGAGCGTGTTGCTGTTGCGTGAATAGTTTGGCTCTTCATCATAAAGGTGAAAAGGCTCAATGATGTTGTGGAAGTCCTCTTGCACATCTCTGAAGCGCTTGCCAATCATCGCATTAAGCGTCTTGCTGAAGGTGACATTGTCGTTGTTGACATATTCCATAATACTCTTTGCGTTGGACTCCTATAAATAAGGGGAATTGGTGTTGCCTATGCTACACACATAGATCTGCATGCTGTCGAGTTTCTGAAGGGCGTAGTTTACGGCTGCAGACGAAAGCCAAGAACTCGTCTTGAGGCGATTGCGCAGGGCTTCCTTAACCCTGTCGACCACCTCTGTGCCGCGATTAATCATGTCTCTTGTGATGTTCTTAGTATAAAAATCGGCCGCTGCTATACCAAACTGAGCGTAGATATAAGTCTCAGTCATGTTTTGAAACAACTCTGCATCGCTTCCCTCCAACTTGCTCTCCTCGAGAGTGGAGACGCGATACTGGTTGTAGACCTGCTGCAGACAGAAGTTCAGAATGGAGTCCCGGCCCAATGCACTGACCTGCCGGTTGATGGCTTTCACCTTTTCAAACTTGGCATTGTATTCTGACTCACTGCTGTAAATCACGGTAAATTCATAGTTGGTATTGTAGATGTAGTCTAGGAAAGTCTTGCTGCTCGATGTCGTTCGTGTAACCGGAGTGTATAGCATTTTGGTCGCATGACGGGGCATGGAGCCTAGCGACGCAGGCCTCAGCCGCTTGACATTAATTTTTGGGTTAGTACGCGTATGCCTCGTCCTGCGTTGTGACGGCACCAATCTCTTCCTCTAATGGTCCGACATATTTGTATGCCGCAGTTTTCAGTTCGTCAGTCGTGCGATTGCGATAGAGGTTGATCAAGTAGGTTATATTCTTACCCGCAGATGTGTTAATTTGTTCATTGATGGGGGCGCACTGTCGTCGTATAACTGTCGCCAATGCGGGCCTGTTCGAGCCAAGGACCAAGACAGTACTCATAGAAGTCGTCAACGGCGCTAATTGTAGAGGAATAAGAGGTATAAGGCATCAGCTTGCTGTCGATGGCTTGCCAGCTCGTCGTCGGAGCAGGAGGAGAAGGTCAAGAGCAGTGCGGCGGAACAGCATGCCGTCAGCATGTGGTGGCGAAGGAAGGTCTTATTCATATTTTAATTTCAAATTACGAGTACAAATTTATTTATTTCTCTTGCTCGTTCTGATAAAGGAAAAAGACAGCTAGGAGACAAAATCGGGAATGTGTGGTGACAAATCGCGAAAGGAGTGGATGTTTTTTGATGTATTGAGCATTGTTCTTGGTGCGTCTTGTCCCGAGTTAGGTTGGGGGAGACGGCGCGGCGAGACTGCGTGACGCAGAGATCGGAGATGCAGATAAACGTACCGAAGTGATTTTTTATGCCGCGAGAGTCCTTTTTTGCCTATAATGACTATCTTTGCAGAAAAATAAGAGCGTAAAAGATGAAAAAAAGTTTTGTACATGCCCCATTATCTTATATCCTGGTGCTGACCTTCGTCTTGCTGTTTGCCTTTTCGAGCTGCGGGACGCATCATGCGGACAGCCAGGCGCTGGAGACGGACTCCCTCTCCTATACCAAGTACACTAAGACGCTTGATGTGTCTTACAAGGTGGAGTATCCCATCGGAGGAAATAAAGCATTGCTGAGGAGCATACGTGAGTTTATCAGTGAGAGCCTTGGTGACGGCTATGCGGGTGACCTTGACGAGGGGGATAGCCTCGTAGCATATTATGCCAAGGCAGATGTAGATAGTTTGGATGGCCTTGTCAAGGAGTATGAGGACGCTGCCAAAGAGTATGGAGACAGCGAGGTGCCTCAGCTGCTCTCTCATGTCACAGTATCCAAAGCTTATGAGACTGACAATTTGGTCACATATATCATTACGACCGAGTCTTACACGGGGGGTGCCCACGGAGGACACACGGAGTTTGGGGCGACCTTCCGCAAGAGCGATGGGCGCAAATTTGGGTCAGACATGTTTGTCAATAGATACGCAGACGGCCTGACAAGTGCGATGAAACAAGGATTGATGAGGTACTTTAAGGTTTCCAATGAGGCCCAATTGCGAGAAAACTTGATGGATGTGGAGCCCTATGACATACCTATGCCGCAATATCCCCCGTATCTGACCTCGGAGGGCCTGACCTTTACCTATCAAGAGTACGAGATTGCGGCCTATGCCGCCGGTCGACCTACTTTTACCATTCCGCTGAGCCAAATCAAGCCTCAGCTCATCAAGGCTTTTGCCAATGAGGTGAAATAAGTATTTTCTAACTAAAAAATATTAAGGCCCGTGCATCCTGCAAGTCAGATGCACGGGTCTTTTATGATACAGGAAAGTGGAGTGAGGTGCTATCCTCGTTGCACTTGCAATGCCTGCAACCGCTTATCGAAATCCTTGATGACTTGCTTGATGGGAGTGGGTAGATAGGTCAGCGCCTTTTGCTCCATTTCTGCGGAAATTTGCCAAATGGCTTCAGCCACGCTGCCAACGATGGCCCCGATGGTGTCGCTGTCTCCACCCCAGGAGATGGCGCGCCGGATAGCATCCTCAAAGTCCGAACTCGTGAGCACAAGCCGAAAGGCCAGGGGGACATCGCCCATGCAGGATCCGTCGAAGTAGCCTCTGGTAAATATCCTAGACTTAAAATCGGGGTAGTAATGGGTGGCAATTTTTGTCAATAGTGGCGCCCAATCCTCGCTAGACTTGTCGCGCGTGTGAAGGGCATAAATGACGTGAGCGACGGCCTGGGCGCCCTTGATGCCCTCTGGATGGTCGTGGGTGGGCAGAGCCGTTTCGCGTGCGGCTGTGAGCACCTGCTGTAGGGAGGAATAGTACCAGGCGACAGGAGATACTCTCATGGCTGCCCCATTGCCCCAGCTGCCATAGGACGTATGCTGGTCAGAGAAGACCCACTGGCGATAGAGGCTGCCATAGCCTCCCAAGGGGCGAGGATACTGCTGGCACCACTTTACGAGGGAAGAGGAGAAGCTCTTTCCCTGCAATAGAGCATCGGCTATCGCGACCGTACAGATGGTGTCGTCTGTATAGTCGCATTTGGGCGAGAATAAGTCGAACTGATAATCAAAGGTGTTGTCAAACTCGAAACGGGATCCAGCGATGTCACCAATAATTGCTCCAATCATAATGATATAAATGGAGATGTTAGGGAGATAATTTTATTAATTGAAGAAATTCCAGGAGAGGCCGAGCTTGAGCATGCCGGGATTGACGGGGTAATGGGGAGCTGCAAAACCAGACCCGCCGTCATTGCTATAGTTGACGTGGGAATACATGACGTAGAAGCGGGTATGCTTCAGGTGAAAGTTGGCGTAGACATTGACGATGGGGTGGTTGCCGACCTTGATGAGATGGTCTACATCTTGGTTGGCGTACATGCCGAGCGCGGGGTCGTAAGTGGGAGCATAGTACTGGGTGAAGTAGCGCAGGTCGGCTCCCAGCTCTACGCGGAGGACCTTGGCTACATGGAAGAGAATATACAGGTTGGTATAGGCGGAGAAGGCGGGCAGCGGAAAGATGCGCTTGTCGCTCGTGGCTTGATAGGCCAGTTCATTTTCCCAGTTGAAGATGCCAAAGGTGAAGTCCTGGTTGAGCGAGAGACTGAGCAGCTGGATATTGTCTCCGGCTTGGCGGACACTGGTAGCCATAGTAGTGTACTCGTTACCATTGTCGTCGGTCGTGGGCGTGAGGGTGGAGTAAAAGAAAGTGTACTTCTTGATATTTTCCACGTCAAAGGCAAGCCGTGTATGGGTCTTACGACTGGTGAGCACGGCTCCGATGCGCGTGGTCATCTGCTTGTCAAGACTGCTGTTGTCCCACCATAGATATTTGCCCTGCATGTGTCTGTAGTAGAAAGTGGGTTGCTGATTGACTGCTGTGGCGTGGGCACTAAAGTCTATACTGTCGCCAAATAGCCTGAAATGCAAATTGGCATCGGCGTGGAGCTTAAATTCTCCAAAGCTGTTGCCGTCGCTCGATGTCTGGGCAAGTAGATTATAACGAAAGGTCTTACTCTGGTGACGGAAGAGCATGCCGCCCAGCGTGATGCGGTTCTCATTGTATCCCTCTGTGGTCACAGCTGTAAGAGGGATGGAGTAGTGGTTGAAGTCGTGCTGGGCAAAGAGCCTGATGCCGGCCAAGGCCCACTTGTTGAAGCCTTCGCGGAGCTCGATAGCAAGCATATTGCTTACTGCTGTGTAGCCATAAACATCCTTGGCGGAGTCACCGGAGAGGTAGTCGTTGGTATAAAATGAATTGAGATGCTCGTTGGCCAGAAACTTCTTTTGATTGTAGGAGAGCTTGAGGGTGTGGATGAAGCTGGTGACTGGTACAAATATACTGGTGTCGGTCTTGAGAGTGTCTCGGTGGACGCTGGCGTTGACCGCAGCAAAGGAGGCGCTGATCTTGGCGCCACTGGAGTCAAGTTGGATAGTGTCGCCAGCCTTGTTGATGATGATGGTGGCCGGTCTGACGACTTGTTCTGCACTCGGGGCAGATGGCGTATGGCGTGCCGTGTCTTTGGGCAACGGTACCGTCTTGTGAAAGCCGATACTGTAGCTGTGGGTGAGCTGAGCTCCGTCGACGTACATCTTGTTCCATGCATAGTTGATGCGCGTCGGGATATCTTTTGTCCCAAATTTGGAAGGGAAGTTCTCAGGGTGATCGATATAGTCATCGTCCTCGATACCGCCATTCTCAGCCGTCTTGAGATAGTTGCTATAGAGAGACAAGTGGGCCTGATAGCGCTCCTTGAGGATAGAACCGTAAAGCGTGAAGCCGAGTTGTGAGGTGTTCTGGTGATTGTAGTATCCGCGCCCGTAGAGATAGTCGAGATGGAATCCGAAACCTATCTGCTTGTTGGCGTTTACGGCGAACTTCGCGGTAAAGCGGTCTTCTCCATTATCACTCGACGTGGTCTCATGGTAAGTGGCATTGGTGATGGGCGCTAGCGTGTTGGTAAAATGGATGGAGTTGAAGGGCCTGATAAAAAAGTCATAGGGCTCACTGAAGATGAAATAGCTCATCTCCATAGGCCTGTCGACCATCCAGCGCGAGAGACGCGGACTGCCCATATTGCCTAGCGTGGTGTAGCGACCGGTAGGGCCGTCGGTGAAGTTGGAGTTCTGAAAGGCATGGGAGAAGGTGTCTATGGCGACAGAGGCGCGCTCATTCCACTCATTGACTGTCCACACGCGGAGTCCCGTAGGGATCTTTTTCTCCTTTTTGTGCTTATCCTCACTCTTGGAGAAGTGGCTGCTGCCATTCCCATCATCGGTATTCATACTCATGCTGCGGCCTTGTCCGTCCAGGATGCGCTGGGCAGACACTGATGCTGGCAAGAGCAAGAGCAGCAAGAGGTATAGAAATCGTTTCATATTATTGTGTGCAAAGGTACGAAGTCTGACTTTAACGACCAAGTAAAGATTTCGTTTACACCTGTCTAGGGCAGATTTTATAGTATGTTTTGCTTTTTTTTGTACCTTTGCAGCCCAAGCCGCAAAGGGCTCCAAAGGAGCTTTAGGCTTCCTTCTCAAGACGAAATGACGCGCGGCTTAGACCGCTTTTTAGAGATGAAGACAAAAGACGAATTGCAGCAAGATGCCATAGATGAGGCTTACTGCTTTTTTCACCAGAAGTGGCAGGTCTATCGCTATTCACATAGCGAGACGCAGCGCGAGGATATAGAGTATGCCATAGCCAGCTACGTGGAGCAGATGAATCCCCGTCTCTATGCCCAGATGGCTGAGGGGCGCCCTGAGTTTTTGCTCTCTCCGTCCAGCTTTGACGCAGACATGTCTCATGCCCTCCTATGGCTTGAGGCGCGTATGAAGTAAGAGAATATCCTAGACCGGTATCAGACCTATACTGAAGGCTTGCATAGTATAAAGTCTGCGGTAAGACGTCTGCTGAGTCATTCTGAATATTATGAGATAAAAGTGGGCGTAGGTGTCCTGCGTCAGTTCCATAGTATTGTGAGAGAATCGGCTTACTCTTATTCATTACTATAATATCGTTGTCATAGAGTACATTATGGCATCTTTGCTTGCCGTAGATGTCTACGAAGGTCCATCAACGGACTAAAATCCTAGGCGAACTGTTTGGCTCAAGTAGAATGGTGGGGCAGACATATCGTTTAATCTATTGGAGAAGGCGAATCTCTTGGGTCCTTTGCGCCACTTAGGCAAGTTTTAGGAGCGCTTCATTATTGCAAGAGAAGCCCCTGCTACGGCTTTTGAGAGACGGTGGTGTGCAGGCGGAGTGGAGGCTATCGTCATGTCCTCTGGGCGTATCAGCCATGGCTCCGGTCCCATTCAGTCCAGTTTTCTCGGTCTTGTCGAGCCGCTTGGATTTTAACTGCCGCGCAGTTTCTGTGACAGCATTTGCTGAGTATGATTTTCACGAGGAGAAACATCGTACTTGTGCGGCCTTCATCCCCGGATTTTCCCAAAGTGTACAGCGTCTCATCGCTTTTTTAGAAAGCCAATTGATTTTTATATAATAAATTTGAAACCTGCCTTTTACAGAAGCCGATGTTGTCAAGACAAGTCACCTTGTTCGCGTAACAAGGTCGGACTTATTATTAACTAGGTCCGATGTAGTTTAAACTAGAAGGCGAGTTGTTTTCGCTTGATAGCCAGTAAGTTGCGAAAAATCCAAATGTTGGCTGTAAAAATCTTATAATCAGCAAGTTATAAAGAGTTTTTGGCAAATTTCTACTTTTTTTGTGTTTGGCGAAAATCTGGGTCTTTTCATTCAATTTTTTATTATTAAAAACAGGCCATCTCTAAGGGCCCTTGATAGGTGGGGCAGTCTATACAGGTAGGCTGAACGCTTGAGGAAAGACTTTCGGCGTAGGTCATAGAACTTGAGGTAAAGTGGGGACGGCATGGGAGGATGAGCGCGCTGCAATGGAGTTTGGCTGGGACTGCAGTGAGAGTAACTGTTGCAAGGGTGAGAGGTGTGGAACCAGCGGACCGAGTAATCGAATAGCGGGAGATTGCAATTGGTACTGTCCGGAGAATCACCGAGCAGCGCAGAGAGTGATGAAGGCCTCGCTTGTCTTGTACCGACAGAATGGCCGCTTAGCGCGTGTTCGTGCCGATGTATACCGACGAATTGACGATGGAAGCCAAGGAGGGGCGGCATACGGAGATTCGACAAACGGTGAGAAAATTTTTTGCTTCCTACGGATTTGCTATTGAGTCCACTACTTCAATCATAAATATATGTATCTCTGAGCAGGATGAGACGATATGCTTCAGACAATAAGAACCTTGCGGATTTGCTGTTTCTCGTAATTGAGCCGGCGGCTAATCTTTGTCGTAATAGGCTTGATGACGAATATTATTAAGAGGTGCTCAGAGGAGTGTGCTTCAAGGAGATAAGACCCAATGATGATTATATTGTAGATCTCAAATGAAAGCAGATAAAATAGATGCCATTTGGTCCATTGGGTACTCGAAAAAGTGTTTTTCCCTCTTCTCTAGGAGAACATATCCTCGCAACAATTGGCAAATTGAGGCAAGGCTTTTTTGTAAAGTCTTTTAGAGAGATCTTTTACTCTTCGCTATCCTCATCGTTGCTCAGGAGATCTTGAGCGTCAAACTGGAATGGGAGCAAGCTCTTGGTTGTGCCAAAGATGAGGCATTCTTTCTCGCCGTAGAGTGTGAGGTGAATACGTCTGTTGTATCTATTCTCACTCTCCAGCATAGCCTGACGGCAAAGTCCGCACGGCGATACGGGGTAGTCAGTAAACTTGCCGTCCCGTTGAGCCACGATGACCATACGCTTGATGGCAGATTCGGGATGCTCTGCATTAGCGTAGTAGAGGGTTGTACGTTCGGCACAAGTACCACAAGGTGATGATGCATTCTCTTGATTGCTACCGGCGTAGATGGAGCGATCTTCGAGGAGTACGGCACATCCGACCTTGAAGTTTGAATACGGGGCGTAGCTCTTTTCGCTAGCTTCTTTGGCGAGCTCGACAAGCGACTTGTCTGTCTCTGGGAGTTCAGAAGGGGTGCAAGTCTTGTAGCTGAGAACCTTTAGTTTCTTTTCCATAATAGGGTTTTGCGTTTGGAGGCGAAATTACAAACATTTTACTGATTTATCACGCTGATTTTGACCAAAACTTTCCTGAAGATATAAAATTTGTTAATCTATTCAATAATTTTTGTTCTAGGCATAAATTTAGTAACATCTGAAAGGGAAGCGAAGGCATTCATGGGGGAGATGGAAAGTATGAATTTTATTATATCTTTTTGGGGTCTGATGAAATTATTAGGGAAACTCCTCATCTTTTTTGGGGGGCTATTTCAGCTTATGCTGAACTGCACTAGTATCAGGTCCCCATATTTTGGGCTGTAACCGTATTATCTGCCGTTTTTGTCTCGTACACTCTGGCCATCTCGGTATAAGCCGGCGATTGCTGCGTGGCCTTTATGGGGGCAGGGTACAGGGCGTGCTGCCGGTCATGACAAGCACGGGGCAGGGAAGAAGAGTACAAGCAAATTTAGCGCCTCACGGTGGCTGTATCTCAGATGAAAGTGCTACTTTTGCCTATCAATCAAATCTTGCGTTAGACTGTATGGATTTCCAGACTCCCGTCCGTATGCCTCAACGGCCATTCAGCATCGGCATAAGCAGTAAGGTATTACTGATGGGCTCTTGCTTTGCCCTGCATGTAGGCGAGCGTATGGCGCAGAGCCATCTCGACTGTCTGGTCAATCCCTTCGGTGTCTTGTACAATCCTTTCTCCATCTGTCAGGCCCTTGAGCTGGCGGCTCATGGGAAGACGGACTTGTCAAGCTATCTGCTGCAAAAGCAAGGAGAGTGGGGCTCGTGGCTCTTTTCTACACAATTTGATGCTCTGACGAGAGAATCTTGTCTTCAAAAGACGGAGAAGGCTCTAGGTGAGGCACATCTGTATCTGCGTGAGGCGGATGTGCTGGTTATCACGCTGGGCACCAATCATGTATATCGGCTCAGACAAAGTGGGCTAATCGTCGCCAACTGTCACAAGATGCTCTCTGCGGACTTTGAAGAGGTATCTCTGACACTACAGGAGGTGATCGAGAGAGGAATGAGCTGCTTCGCCAAACTGCGGGAAATGAATCCGAAGCTTCACATCCTGCTTACGGTCAGCCCATATCGGTATCAGAAGTATGGATTTCATGAGAGCCGGCTGAGCAAGTCTGTATTGCTGCTGGCCTGTGAGGCTTGGGAAAAAGCCTATCAGGGATATGTGAGCTATTTTCCGGCCTATGAGATCATGGAGGACGAGTTGCGCGACTATCGGTATTATGCTCCGGATATGCTTCACCCATCAGAGATAGCGGTAGACTATATCTGGGAACGATTTTGCGAGACCTACCTATCGGAAGAGGCGATGGAGATGATACGCCAGTGGTTGCCTATACGCAAAGGACTCAATCATCGGACGGATCATCCCGAGTCGTCCTCTTACCAAGCCTTTTTGCTCCAACTGTGTCAACGGCTGGAAGCTTTCAGCCGACAATTTCCTACTGTCGGAATTGATGCCGAGTTGGCGCAAGTCCATCATCTAATGCATCTATCAGAAACTAATATATAATTACCTCATACACAATGGCATACTCTATCGAAGAAATCACTTCTCTCATTGGCGCTCATCGCTATGGCAATGCTGATGCAGAGATACAGTGGCTGCTTACAGACAGCCGATCGCTTACTTTTCCGGAGACATCCCTGTTTTTCGCTCTGCGTACTCCTATACGCGACGGCAGTATATATATTCCGCAGCTCTATCGTCGTGGAGTGAGAAACTTTGTCGTGAGTGAGGATCAAGAGGACTGGGAGAAGCGATATCCAGACTGCAATTTTCTCGTTACTCCCGATTCTCTGATAGCGCTCCAGCGCCTTGCCGAGCGTCATAGAGAGAAATTTGATCTCCCCATAGTTGCTGTGACAGGCAGCAATGGAAAAACTATTGTCAAGGAATGGCTCTATCAGCTTCTGTGTCAGGATTACCGTGTGGAGAGATCGCCCAAAAGCTATAACTCACAGATAGGTGTGCCCCTGAGTATATGGCTGCTGGACCAACAGACTCAGATAGGTATATTTGAAGCCGGCATCTCGCAGCCCCTAGAGATGCAACGTCTGCAGGATATTATCCAGCCTACCATCGGCGTCATCACCAATATAGGCGAAGCACATCAGGAAAATTTTGCTTCGCGCGAAGCCAAGTGTCTTGAGAAGCTGAAGCTCTTTGAGGAGTGCCAAGACATCGTATACAATGAGGATGACCCACTTATAGCTAAGTGCATAGTCAAGAAAGGCTTTAAGGCGCATTTGCTCGGCTGGTCGAGACAAAATCCCAATGCCTATCTGTATATCGGAAAGGTGGAAAAGACAGACAATAAGTCAAGCTTCACATTCAGATATAAAGGGACAGACTATCAGACTTATATTCCCTTTACTGATGATGCCTCGGTCGAAGACGCTATCAGTGCTCTGGCTGTCTCGCTTCTTATAGGGCTCAAGCCGGAAGTCGCCGCCCTGCGCCTAACTACTCTCGAGCCTGTGGCTATGCGTCTGGAGGTGAAGCAGGGTATCAACGGAAACACGCTCATCAATGATAGCTACAATAATGATTTGACCTCATTGGACATAGCACTCGACTTTATGAATCGCCGTCAGAATCGCAAGGGACACACATTCACATTGGTGCTGAGCGATATCCTACAGAGCGGAATGAGCGAGGAAGAGCTCTATACTAGAGTGGCGCAGCTCGTCAATGGACGACACATTGACAGATTGGTTGGAGTGGGCGATGCCATCGGTAATCATATGGAGCTCTTTGAGATGGAAAGACATCACTTCAAGACTACCGAACAGCTGATAAACAGCGGATTGCTCCAAGGCTTGCGCCACGAGGTTATCCTTATCAAGGGTGCCAGGGCTTTCAACTTTGACCGCATTACCGCCCGCTTGGAACAGAAGGTTCACCAGACTATACTGGAAGTCGATCTGAATGCACTGGTGGCCAATCTCAACCATTATCGTAGCTTTATGAAGCCCGAGACCAAGATGGTGTGCATGGTGAAGGCTTCGGCTTACGGAGCAGGTGCTGTCGAGGTGGCTCGGACGCTGCAAGACCATTGTGTAGACTACCTCGCCGTGGCTGTGGCCGATGAGGGTGTCACCTTGCGTCGGGGTGGCATCAGTCAGGGTATTATGATCATGAATCCGGAGCTGACGGCCTTTAAGGATATGTTTGACTACGACCTTGAGCCAGAGGTGTACAGTTTTGAACTTCTCGATGCGCTCATTCGTGCAGCCGGCAAAGAGGGCGTTACCAATTGGCCTGTACATATCAAACTGGATACAGGTATGCATAGGCTCGGATTTAATCCTGAGAAGGACATAGACAGGCTTATCGATGTGCTCAAAGGACAAAATGCAGTGATTCCTCGGTCGGTTTTCAGTCACTTCGTCGGAAGCGACAGTCCAGACTTTGATGACTTCACCCGTCACCAGTTTGCTCTCTTTGACGCTGCCAGTCGTAAGCTGCAAGGCGCTTTCAGTCACAAGATCCTACGCCATATATGCAATAGCGCAGGTATCGAGCGCTTTCCCCAATACCATCTGGATATGGTACGTCTAGGACTGGGCCTCTATGGTATTAACCCAATCAACAATGAGACGATACACAATGTCAGTACCCTCAAGTCGGTCATACTTCAGATACGTGACGTACCGGCCGAAGACACCGTGGGATATAGCCGACGAGGAGTGCTCAAGCGTCCGAGCCGCATCGCTGCGGTGCCCATTGGCTATGCAGACGGCCTTGACCGCCATCTCGGCTGCGGCAAAGCCTACTGCCTGGTAAACGGCAAGGAGGCTCCTTATGTGGGCAATATCTGTATGGATGTATGTATGATTGACGTGACCGGCATCGACTGCAAAGTAGGGGATGAAGTCGAGATCTTTGGCAATCACCTGGCAGTTTCAAGACTGAGTGACGTTCTCGGCACTATCCCTTACGAAGTACTTACATCGGTCAGTGAGCGAGTTGCCCGCGTCTACTTCCAGGACTAAGACGGTAGTAAGAAAGAGTAGAGCGTGAAGAAGAACGGCATCTACAATCACGTGCTCCGTTACACGGGCCTCTTTGGCGGCGTGCAGGGACTGTGCATGCTTATGTCGTTGGTACGCAACAAGTTTGCGGCTATCTTCATCGGGAGTATCGGACTTGGCCTAATTGATATCTTCAACCGGACGCTCTCCCTTTTCTCTGCGATATCATCACTAATTGCTCCAGTTTCCTCTGTACGAAGCCTGTCCATCGTTTACGAACGAGGTGACGAACGACAACTCGCCCACCAAGTCAAGGTAGTCCGAAGCTGGACGCTCTTGACGGGAGTTGTTGGCCTGATCCTTTGTCTGGTATTGTCTCCTCTGGTCAGCAGGTGGACCTTCAGCAACTATGGGTACACGTTGGACTTTATACTGCTATCACCGATTATCCCTCTGAGTGCAATAACGAGCACCGAATTGGCCATCCTCCAGGCAACGCGCCAACTGAGAAAGGCTGCGTTGGCGGCGAGTTGGGGCGCGGTGATACTGATGCTGATAGCGGTTCCCTTTTATGTGATACTGGGGCGGCAGGGTATTGTTCCGGCGCTCGTACTCAGTACTCTCGGTTGTCTGATCGTGTATCTGCGATATACACTTCCTCTCTTCCCATGGCATATTCAGCCGTTCTCTCTTACAATTCTACGCCAGGGCTTACCGCTTCTGAGACTCAGTATTGCCTATGTGCTGGCGGGAATTGCGGCTTCGAGTGCCGAACTTCTGGTACGCAATAGTATCATCCGAATAGGCAATGTAGCCGATGTTGGACTTTATAGTAGCGGTCTGATATTGACTGTGGCAGCGGCCAAGTTCCTCTTCGTCGCAATGGATGCCGATTATTATCCTCGCCTCTCTTCTCTGAGTCATCGCCCATTGAGGATGAATCTCACGGTTAACCGGCAATTGGAGGTCTGTGTCCTACTGATTGCCCCGTTTCTGATCTGCTTTGATGTAATGATGCCAGTTATTATTAGGCTACTCTTCACCCCCAAGTTCCTATCCGTTGTGCCGATGGCAATACTTGCCTCATACTATATGTTTTTCAAGGCTACCAATGTTCCAATAGATTATATCGCGCTCTCTCGCGGCGAAGGACGTATGTATTTTCTGATGGAGACAAGCTACTGGGTGTATTTCGCTTTGTTCGTCATCTTGGGCTATCAGATAGGTGGTTTGGAGGGCGCAGGCGTTGGCCTCTCGATCAGTAATTTTGTGGAATTAATCATAGTCTACACTGTCTACCATCGCTACTATGGCTTGCAGATCGGGCGGCAAGCGAGCCGCATCATTGCGGTACAATTTACGCTTCTTACTTTAGGCGTACTTGTCTCCATGTCTCTGAATGGTTTTGCCAAATATGCGGTCGGGGTGCCGCTATTTGTAATCTCACTAGGTTATACTGTGCGTCTGCTGTGTCGCAATAGCAATTTGGCCACAATCCTCAGTAGGAAGAATTGATAATATTGAAGTATAACAGCCTTTTTATCGGCTTAAATAAATAGATTATAAAATGTTAGACAAAATATGGTCCTCGATTGCTGCTGCTATACAGGGGGTCAGCGACTTTGTGTGTGGTTATCCATTATTTATATGGCTCATAGGCGGAGGCCTTTTTCTCTTCATTTATTCTGGAGCCGCCCCAATCCGATACTTCGGCCGCTCCATCCACAGCTTACGCATCAAGCATGAAGGGAAAGGGCAGATAAGTTCGCTTCAAGCGCTGGCTTCGACCATCAGCAGCACAGTGGGCATGGGCAATATTGCCGGTGTGGCCATTGCAATCGTGATGGGTGGTCCTGGGGCTATATTTTGGATGTGGGTTAGTGCCCTAGTAGGTATGGCAAGTAAATTCTTTGAGGGATCACTTTCCATTATGTACAAAGGGAAAGACAATCTGGGCGAGACGCAAGGCGGCCCGATGTATTTTATTACAGAGGGTTTGGGACATAAGTGGCGTCCTTTGGCCATCTTTTTCTCCTCGGTTGGTATGATAGGCTGTCTCTGCGTGATGCAAGCCAATCAACTGGCGGAGTCTCTCATTGCTGTGTTCGCGCAGCCGGCTGGGGTGAGTGATACGGTGGGATTGCGAACTGTGATAGGCATTGTTACGGGCTTCACTGTGGCTTGCGTAGTGCTTGGCGGCATACAGCGTATTTCCAAGATTGCTACTCGAATTGTCCCCCTTATGGTCGGACTCTATTTTATTCTCATCTTTGTGATAGTCATTCTCAATATCCAACGTGTGCCCGAGGTTCTTGCCTCCATTTTCCGTGAGGCTTTCAATCTGAAAGCGGGATTTGGTGCCTTGGCCGGCACAGCGATCATCGGCGCGCGCAGGGCGATGTATGTCAATGAGGCCGGTGTGGGAACGGCGAGCCTTATGCACGGGGCCTCACGCAATACGGAGCCTATCCGGGAGGGACTTGTAGCAATGCTTGAGCCGGCTATTGACTCAGGCCTTGTATGTACATTGACAGCCTTGCCCATCTTGCTTGCAGGGAACTATCATGTAGAGGGGGTGCAGGGACTTACAGTAGCCTTGCAGAGTTTCCAAATACTTATACCCGGAGCAGGACAGTATTTGCTTATGGTGATTGTCTTCTTCTTCGCGTTTAGTACGATGTTTTCCTATTCCTATTATGGTATGAAATGCTCTGGCTACCTCTTTGGTATGCAAAACGTCAGGTACTACAATTACTTTTATCTTTTAATGATAGTCGTGAGCTGTATTATCTCGCTGAAGACAGTAGTCACTGTGATGGACTTGGCCTTTGCCTTGATGTCTGTACCTACTATGTTTTGTCTGCTACGGCTCAGTCCGAGGGTAAAGCGGGCTATGCATGCATATTTTGGAAATAATAGTAGACCTGCTGATAAATAATAAGACGGGCAAAGAAATAAGTCGCAGATAATGGACTGTGTGGCTGGCTTTGCAGGAGAAGATACACGCGATGTAGTTACGACTATCAGCTAGGGAACACGGCGAGGCTACTTAATCTGAAACATAGAGTCAGAACTAGAGATAATCTGATTTTTCCGGCTAAATCGATTTCGCTTATGCGCATGTACGGGCTCTGTCGCTAGGTCGAGAGAAGGCATGGGCGTACCGCTTATGCAGCCTCTGTAGGCATTCCAGCGGGTCATAATCTGATTTACATAGCCATATGTCTCACTACCTACCATATAGCCGTACTTAACGACGGGGTCTCTATAGTATTGAGGCTCACTCAGGTGATAGACAAAGAAGCTTACGTCATTCCATGAGTGGGGGTTGCGGCCATACTTGCGGGCTAGACTCATCGCATCGCGGATATGGTAATATCCTCCATTGTATGCGGCGAGAACAAAGCGCTGCCGCTCTATGGGATGCGGTATGTCGGCAAATTGGTTGGAGAGTCGCTTGATGAAGCGCACAGAGGTGGCGATATTGATCTCGGGTTCATACAGCTGTTCTGTTGATACACCATACATTTCGCCGGTGGAGGGCATGATTTGCATTAGACCTCGTGCCCCGGCCCAGGAGACAGCTCTGGGATCAAATCCTGACTCTTGCCAGCATTGGGCTGCTAGTAGACGCCAGTCCCAGCTCACAGTTTGACCATATCGTACGAAGAGACCATCATAAGGGGAGATGATGCCTTTTTGCTTGGAATAAAACTGTACGCGAGCGTGTCTCATCACTAGTGGGCGCGATACCAGAGATTTCATCTCTTTGTCTGCGTTAACGAGTAGGGAAGGTTTGTACCATTTATTCAGCTCGCGCGACAGGACGGGGGATGTCCGTCGGACAGCCCATGAGGTGCGGAGGCTATCAGTGTGGAGACCGCAAGCGAGGAGTCCGTATCGCTTGATCAAACTTTGGGGTAGCTCATAGGCGATAAGGTCTGCCTTGTTGTGCTTAAGAAAATCAATAAGCTCAGTCGTATCGCGTGCTATCTCCATGCGGATGCGTACGCCTTGGCTATTGGCAAATTTCTCGGCCAAGAAATACTGCGGTCCCATGTCAGCGCCATGGTATTGGTAATAGCTTTCTGGCCCGCTGATGGTCACAGCTATGAGTTCGCCGCTCTCGAGTATATCGTCCATGTCATAGACTTCGGCAGTGGAGTCTGAGGTTTGTTCAGACTTAGTATCCGATCTGTGGCTGCAAGAAAAAAAGAGCAATACTATTGCTGCGGTCAGGTACAGCGTAGAGGATAGAATAATATGGTATGTATAGCGCGGCATGGATATGGCCAGGATCTGACAAAAGGCAAATAGCTACAATCCTGATGTTGTCAGGTCGATGGAAATTCGTATTTTCGCGCAAAATTAAGAAGAAATATTCAAATCTTCGATATAATGACACACCACATTGTACTATTTCAGCTCCGTGACGATTTATCTGAGGAGGAACGTCGTGGAGCAATGGAGAAGTTTCGCAGTCAAATACTTGCCCTTCCACGTAAATTGTCTATTATTCGCTCGCTAGAAGTAGGATTTAACATCAATCCTGCGGAGCAATGGGATATCTGCCTCAATAGCTCTTTTGACACACTTGATGATGTGAGGACTTACAGCGCTTTTCCTGACCATCAAGCTGCGGCTGCGGGTCTCAAGCCTTTCCTGAGCGGCCGCTCTTGCGTGGATTACGAGGATTGAAAAGGCATCTGTAGTACAAAAAAGCCAGAGATGAGTCGACCTAACTCGCTGAAAAATTGTACTTTTGTACGCCAAACGCAATATATTATCTCAATTAATAATTACAACAAGATGAAAGCATTTGTTTTTCCCGGACAGGGATCACAGTTCGTCGGTATGGGTAAGGACCTATACGACAGCAATACAGAGGCTAAAGCTCTCTTTGACAAGGCAGATGAGATTCTGGGATTTAAGATCACGGATATCATGTTTAGTGGGACAGATGAAGAGCTCAAGCAAACTAAGGTAACGCAGCCCGCCGTATTCATACACAGTGTCTTAAGCGCAAAATTTAAGGCCGATGGCAAACCTGATATGGTAGGCGGTCACTCTCTGGGTGAGTTCTCTGCTCTAGTCGCAGCAGAAGCTCTGACTTTTGAAGATGCGCTCAAGCTTGTCTCTGCCCGAGCACAGGCTATGCAGAAGGCTTGTGAACTTAAGCCCTCCACGATGGCCGCAATCATCGGTCTCAGCGACGAGCAAGTAGAGGCAGTGTGCCAAGAAGTGTCAAACAAGGACAACCTTGTCGTACCGGCCAATTACAACTGTCCAGGCCAGCTCGTAATTAGTGGTGATATCGAGGCTGTCAACACAGCTTGCGACAAGCTTAAGGCACTTGGGGCCAAGCGTGCACTTGTGCTCAATGTCAGTGGCGCTTTCCATTCTCCCCTTATGCAGCCTGCAAAAGAGGAGCTTGAGGCTGCAATACGCGAGACAGAGTTTCATAAGCCCGTATGTCCTGTCTATCAGAATGTGGATGGAAAAGCCCATACTGATCCTCAGGGGATTAAAGCCAACCTTATCGCTCAGCTCACTTCTCCGGTACGCTGGACTGAGGAGGTCAACGAAATGGTGGCAGCTGGAGCTACTGAATTTGTAGAATGTGGTCCTGGCAAGGCTTTACAGGGTATGATTGGTCGCATTTGCAAGGGCAACGAAAACGTCTCTGCTCACGGTTTGGCGTAAGATTGGCATTCGTTATATATCGGCCTAGTAAATCTAAATTTTGGGGGAGGTCAGGCAGGTCAAGCCTGACTTCCCTCTTTTCAGAAAGAGACTATACTCTCCTTATTTAATGTATAGAATTGGGAGAATCCAAAACGAGATTTAAGGATGAAGAAGATTATTTACCAATTGTTGCCGCGTCTCTTTGGTAATCCGACTACGAGATGTGTTAAAGACGGCACCTTGGCGCAAAATGGATCAGGTAAGATGGCTCATATTACGCTTAAGGCGCTTCATCAGATTAAAGCGCTTGGCGTGACGCACGTATGGTATACGGGACTGCTGCAACATGCGTCTCAGACCGACTATACGAGCTACGGCATTGCCCATGACCATTGCGCCATGGTGAAGGGCAAAGCAGGGTCGCCTTACGCCATCAAGGACTACTACGATATCGACCCCGACATTGCCGTCAATCCTGCGAAACGTATGCAGGAATTTAGGGCGTTGGTATCGCGCACGCATAGGGCTGGGCTCAAAGTGATCATGGACTTTGTGCCCAATCACGTGGCCCGTCAGTATCACTCCAGTCATTGCCCTCAAGGTGTCAGAGACCTGGGGGCCGGGGACCGAACGGATGTTGACTTCTCCCCAGACAACAACTTCTATTATCTATCGGGGCAGCAGTTGACTTGCCAGTTTGATATGCAGGCGGGGGAATCAGTACCTTATATAGAATGTCCGGCCAAGGCGACTGGCAATGATTGCTTCAGCGCCTTTCCGAGCCGTAATGATTGGTACGAGACGGTCAAGCTCAACTACGGCGTGGACTACCAGCATGGGCATGTTTGCCACTTTGCCCCCGTCCCATCGATATGGCATCAGATGACGGATATACTGCTCTACTGGTGCGCGCAGGGAATAGACGCCTTCCGCTGCGACATGGCGGAGATGGTGCCCGTAGAGTTCTGGCAGTGGGCGACAGAACGGGTTAAAAAACAATATCCTCAGGTCCAGTTTATAGGCGAAGTCTACAATCCGTCGCTGTATCGTAGCTACATTCATCAGGGAGGCTTTGACCTATTATATGACAAGGTCGGCCTATACGATACTCTCCGAGCTGTGACTCAAGGGCAGCAATCTGCAGCAGCGATTACCCACTGCTGGCAAGGCGTATCTGACATACAGGAGCATATGCTCAATTTCTTGGAGAATCATGACGAACAGCGTCTCGCTTCAGACTATTTTGCCGGTGCCGGTGAGAGAGGCAGGGCAGCGCTTATCGTCAGCAGTTGCTTCAATACCAATCCTTTCATGCTTTATTTTGGCCAAGAGCTTGGTGAGCGTGGCATGGATGAAGAGGGATTTAGCGGACGGGATGGCCGTACGACTATTTTTGACTATTGGAGTCCTGAGACGCTGCGCCTCTGGTACGATGAGGGACATTTTAGCTTCCGGCATTTGACAGAGCGAAGCCGTCAGCTACGGGCATATTACGAACGTGTGCTCTCCTTTGCTGCCAATAGTGAGGCGATATCACGCGGACGCAACTTTGACCTTATGTATGTCAATTACGACAATCCGGGATTTGATGCTCAGCATTGTTTTGCCTTCATACGCCGAGCCAAGGGAGAAATAGTATTGGTTGTCGTAAATTTCTCTGCAGAGGATAAGCACCAGCGTGTCCGCATCCCGCAGCATGCCTTTGACTACTTGAATCTGCCCCAAGGGGATATGGAGGCAACTAGTGTACTTGATGGAGGGACTATAGTCGTACACTTGGCCTCGGATGACTGTTTTGACGTCATCGTACCAGCTTACTCGGGTGTCATCCTCCAAGTACATGGCTGACCAAGGAGAATAGCAAGAGTACAAGTGCCGATGTTTTGATAACAAGGTCCGATGTAGTTTAAACTAGGTCGGACCTTGTTCTTTCTAGGTCCGATGTTGTTTTTCTGTGTTATTTCTCATGCATCAGTATAGGGCAGTTAGCTTATTCCACGACTGGTCATGACTTGTCTAGGGGATTGTCTTAGCCTAAGTTGTGGCCTGAGTGGCACATTTTTTGCTAATAGTTTTTAAAGAAAAATGATGTCAGAGAGTGAGACACCTAAATTCGAGTTAAAGAGATAGACGAAATGATTAAAATTGAGCCCTTTGTGACCATTTTTAGACTTCACTAAGTCATTCCATTTCCAGACTTGATTACTTTTGTAATAGAAATCGGATAAATAACTAACATTCAAAAGAAAATATGAACCAGAATTCAAGCATCAAAGTCTTTGCCTTGGCAACCGTCATGAGCTTAGGCATAGCATCAGTGGCTCCTCAGAGTATTATGGCAGCACCTCAGCCTGCTCCGGCCGCAGTCGGTACGGGTATGGTCGACCTTACGCAGGCCGCCGAGAGCGCAGTCAACAGCGTCGTCTATATTAAGGTTACGACCAATAGCAAGCGGCAAATGGTAGAATACACTAATCCCTTCGAGGATTTCTTTGGAGACTTCTTCGGCCAGGGAAATGGCGGCACGCAGCGCCGTCAGATTGAGACGCCCAAGAAGCAAGGCGCTGGTAGCGGCGTTATTATCAGCCAGGATGGCTATATCGTGACCAACAATCATGTGGTGGCCGATGCTGACGAGATATTGGTAAAAACCAATGACAACAAGGAGTACAAGGGACGCATAATTGGTCTTGACAAAACGACAGACTTGGCCCTGATTAAGGTGGAGGCCACCGGCCTTCAGGCTATTCCCATCGGAGACAGCGACAAGTTGAAACTGGGAGAATGGGTGCTCGCAGTAGGCAACCCTTTCAATCTGACATCTACAGTCACCGCAGGTATAGTAAGCGCTAAGAGCCGTTCGCTACAGGCCAATGATATCGAGTCGTTTATCCAGACTGATGCAGCTATCAATCCCGGCAATTCAGGAGGCGCTCTTGTCAATGCCAAGGGAGAGCTTGTTGGCATCAATGCCATGCTTTACTCACAGACGGGCTCTTTCTCCGGCTATGGATTTGCCATCCCGACAACGATTATGAATAAGGTGGTCGCTGACCTCAAGAAATATGGCACTGTACAGCGCGCCTTACTCGGCATAAGCGGCATGGAGGTAGGCAACTATGTGGACTACCAGAAGGACAAGAACAATAAGGACGTAGACCTCGGCACTACCGAAGGTATCTATGTGGACGAGGTGACCAATGACGGCGCAGCCGCTGCTGCTGGCCTGCAAAAGGGTGATGTCATTCTCAAAGTAGACGGCAAACCTGTCAAGAAGATGGGTGAACTCCAGGAGGAGATCACTACCCATCGCCCAGGTGACAAGGTCAACATCACTTATATGCGTGACAAGAAGACGTACACCAAAGTTGTCACCCTCCGCAATAGCCAAGGCACAACGTCTGAGATTGAGCAAGCCGATGTCATGAGCCTCGGCATAGCGCTTAAGCCTCTCGACAGCGAGCTCAAGAAGCAGTTGGCCTTGGATCACGGATTGCTGGTAACGTCTGTCCGCAGCGGCAAGATGCAGGATGCCGGCATCACAAAGGGACTCATCATTATGCAGATCAATGACAAGAAGATGAATACCGTAGCCGACTTTGACGAAGTCGTCAAGCAGACCAACCTCTCCAGTGATCGCGTGCTCTGGATCAGGGCTAAGACGCAGAGTGGAATCAACAAGAGCTTCACTGTCGACTTGAGTGACAGTCAGGCCAAGAAGGCAGAGCCCAAGCAGGGCAATCGCCGCCATAGATAAGCCTCAGTCTGTAAAGCGAGATTTCATCTAAGCCAAGTATCGGCATTAATAATAGAAGAGGGACAACTCCTGATTTGGGGTTGTCCCTCTCTTTTGCTTTATGAATTGATTAAAGACTGCCCTTGCTGGAGGGTAATTGCATGTCTGTGGGATCTCTGCGAATCGCCATGCGGAGCGCCCGTGAGAAGGCCTTGAAGATACCCTCGATCTTGTGATGCTCATTGTCGCCCTCGGCCTTGATATTGAGGTTAATCTGAGCGTTGTCGCTAAGGCTCTTGAAGAAATGGAAGAACATCTCCGTAGGCATTTCGCCTATCTTTTCGCGCTTGAAGTCAGCTTGCCATACTAGCCATGGTCTCCCTCCGAAATCGATAGCCACTTGGCATAGGCAGTCGTCCATCGGCAGACAGAAGCCGTAGCGCTCGATGCCGCGCTTGTCTCCGAGAGCCTGACGCAAGCACTGTCCGAGTACGATGGCCGTGTCCTCGATAGTGTGGTGCTCGTCCACTTGTAAATCGCCCTTGGTCTCAATCGTGAGGTCGATTTCCCCGTGGCGGGCGATCTGCTCGAGCATATGGTCAAAAAATCCCAGTCCGGTCGAGATCTGAGCCTTCCCTGTGCCATTGAGGTCCAGACTGACGTAGACGTCTGTCTCCTTGGTCTGTCGCCGGATCTCAGCCTTGCGCTCGCCGGCCACAATGGCATCTGAGATCTGCGGCCAGCCGAAATCCTCAGTCAGTTTGTAGGCCTTGCATCCCAGGTTGCGCGCAAGCTGCATATCAGTCTCGCGATCGCCTATCACGTAGGAGTGGCTCATATCGTAGCTCCCGTCGAGATAAGGCTTGAGCATGCCGGCTGCGGGCTTGCGATTGGCTGACGGATGTTTGGATGTGGAGGAATCGAAGTGCCAGGCTTTGAAGGTGATGCCTTCATTGCGAAATGCCTGCTCAATGAAGTGCTGGATTTTATCAAATGTGACCTGCGGATAGGCCGGGGTGCCAAGGCCATCCTGATTGGATACGACGATGAGGTCAAAGTCGGTTTTGTCCTGTATCAGAGCGAGGCTGGAGAAGACATGGGGCATAAATTCGAGCTTCTCAAAACTATCTACTTGCTCATCGGCCGGTTCACGCACGAGGGTGCCGTCGCGATCGATAAAGAGCGCCTTTTTCATAGGAATATGGGTATGGATACGACAATAATAGTTGATTGAAAAAAATAGCAGCGAGTGGGACACATCCAGTGGCTTAAGCAGGGGCTCAGCTGCCTCTGTAAAGCCTTGCAGCGCCTTGTCCAGCAGGAGCCTCTCGGCTATCTGTAGCGCCGGAGGGCTGCTAGTAGTGCGTTGTTTTCATTGGGAGAACCTACGGTGATACGCAGGCACCCCTTGCATAGAGGCTGAGTGGATCGGTCCCTTACGATCACCCCGCAGTTGACGAGGTAATTGTACACATTGCGCGGATTGTCCATCTCGCATAGGAAGAAGTTTGCATCAGTAGGGTAAATATGGTGCACGAAGGGCAATTCCTCTATCGACTCCATCAGAGACTGGCGCTCCTCGAGGATGAGTTTGACCCACTTCTCTACATCCGATGCCCGACGAAGCATCTCCTCAGCCTTCTGCTGAGTGAGCGTATTGATATTGTAGGGGTATTTGACCTTGTTAAAGAGATCAATGATAGGCTTTTGGGCAAAGGCCATCCCGAGCCGGATGCCTGCAGAGCCCCAAGCCTTTGACATGGTGTTGAGCACGATGAGGTTGGGAAACTTGTCGATGCGGGAGCGGAAGACGGGCTTTTGGCTGAAGTCGCTGTACGCCTCATCGAGGACGACTATGCCATCAAAATCGCGGACAACATGCTCTATCTCTTTTTCTTCGAGGCAGTTGCCACTGGGATTGTTCGGGCTGCACAGGAAGATGACCTTGGTGTTGGCGCTTACGGCCTGCAGCAGTTTGTCAGCTTTGAGGAGAAATCCTTTGTCAAGCTCGACAGGGCGAAACTCGGTCTGATTGATGTCCGCGCACACCTTGTACATGCCATATGATGGGCTGATGGAGACTACATTGTCCCTGCCCGGATTGCAGAAAACGCGGTAGACGAGATCAATGGCCTCGTCGCTGCCATTACCGAGAAATATCTGGTCTGGATTGACCCCCTTGATGACGGACAGTTGTGCCTTCAGCTTAAGCTGGAGAGGGTCGGGATAGCGGTTAAGCGGCGAATTGAAGGGGTTCTCGTTGGCATCGAGATAGACCGACGCCTCCTTGCCTTTGTAGTCATTGCGCGCACAGCTATAGGGGGCAAGACTCCATATATTGGGACGTACTAGCTGTATAAGGGGTTTCATGGCAGTTTGATTATTTTTTGTTGGACACGTCCTGATACCTGATCTCCATCGCGCGTCGATGGGCCTCTAGGCTTTCTTCTCTGGCCATGGTCATGACCGTCTGGCCAATGGAGCGGATGCCCTCGGCAGAGAGCTCCTGAAAGGTCATCTTGCGGATGAAACTGTCGAGGCTTAGTCCGCCATAGGAGCGGGCGTATCCCTTGGTGGGCAGCGTGTGGTTGGTGCCGGAGGCATAGTCTCCTGCGCTCTCGCAACTCCATGGCCCCTCAAATACACTCCCGGCGCACTTGACCTTGTCTGCGGCCTGTCGATAGTCCTTGACAGCGAGGATCAGGTGCTCTGGGGCATACTCGTTGGAGATGTCGATTGCCTCATCGATACTGTGGGTCAGAATGGCGAGACTATTGCTGAGGGCCTTGGCGGCTATCTCCTTGCGTGGCAAAGTGCTGAGCTGCGAGGATAATTGTTGGTCTACCTTATCCAGCAGTTCGCTGCTGTCGCTTAGGAGCACGACCTGACTATCGGGCCCATGCTCTGCCTGGCTCAGCAAGTCGGCTGCCACATACCTCGGGTCTGCGTATTGGTCGGCGATGACGGCTACCTCACTGGGTCCCGCTGGCATGTCAATGGCCACTCCGTAGAGGGTCGCCAGTTGCTTGGCGGCCATGACGTACTGATTTCCGGGGCCAAATATCTTGTCGACCTGGGGAATGCTCTCTGTACCAAATGTGAAGGCTGCTATCGCCTGCGAACCGCCGACCTTGTAGATATCCGTTACGCCGCAGAGAGAGGCCGCATAGAGTATAGAGGGGTTGACCTTGCCATCGCGCGAGGGGGGCGTGCATAGGCTCACGCTGGAGCAGCCCGCAATCTGGGCAGGCACGGCCAGCATCAGCACTGTAGAAAATAGGGGAGCGCTGCCGCCTGGGATATAGAGACCGACCCGCTGTATTGGGACGGCTACTTGGCGGCAGACGACGCCCGGCGCAATCTTCACCTCGATGGGGCGGAAGACCTGAGCCTGATGAAAGGCCTTGATATTGTGGTAGGCCTGCTGCAGGGCCTGCTTGAGTTCGGAGGGGAGCTGTTGGCCCGCCTCCTTGATCTCGTCCGCTGAGACCTTGAGGGAGGTGAGCTGTACCTTGTCAAACTGAAGCTCATATTGCTTGAGCGCCTGGTCTCCGTGGTCACGCACTTCATGTAAGATGGCACCGACAGTGTCAAATAGTCGCGTGATGTCAAAGGCCGGCCGCATCAGCAGTTGCTTGAGCTGAGCGGGAGAAGGATATGTAGAGCGTTGCATAGTTTACGTGTATAGTCTTGGGAATAAGATAGATATAGAGGACGGCGTAAGAGGCATCAACCGATAATCTTCTCAATCGGCGTGACCAGAATACCCTGAGCCCCCGCAGCCTTTAGCTGACCGATGATTTCCCAGAAGCTGTGCACGTCCAGCACCGTGTGGATGCTGCACCACTTGTCGTCGGCCAGAGGGATAATGGTCGGGCTCTTCATGCTGCCCGGCAGGATAGAGAGGATGCGGTCTACTCGGTCCTTGGGCGCATTCATCATCACGTACTTCTTGCCCTGCGCGTCGATGGCGGACTGGAAGCGGAAGATGAGTTCCTTGAGTATGGTCTTCTTTTCGGCATCGAGATGCTTGTTGGCGATGACGACAGCATCGCTCTGGAGCACTGTCTCCACCTCAGCCAGATTGTTGCTGACGAGCGTAGACCCCGAGCTCACGATGTCAAATATGGCATCGCTCAAGTCGATGAGCGGCGTGATCTCTACCGATCCTGTGATGATGTGTATCTGGGCCTTGACATCCTGCTCCTTGAGGTACTTCTGCAAAATATGGGGATAGCTTGTCGCGATGCGCTTGCCCTGCAGCCACTGCGGGCCCGTATAGTGCTCCGCCTTGGGCACGGCAATCGACAGTCGGCACTTACTAAGTCCGAGGTGTTGTACGACCTTGACATTCTCATCGCGCTCCATTACCTCATTGAGCCCCACGATGCCGATGTCTGCCACACCGCTCGCTACGGTCTCGGGTATATCGTCATCGCGGAGGTAGAGTACTTCTATGGGGAAGGTGCTGCTTCTCACGAGGAGGGCCCGCTCCGAGCGGTTGACCTTGACGTCGGCCTCCTTGAGCAGCGAAGTCGTGTCGTCGTAGAGGCGTCCTTTGGACTGGATGGCTATTCTAAGCATAGAGATATGTGTTTTTGTGTTTTTTAGGGGAATATACGACCAAAATGGTACTTATCCACCTTTATCAAGTGCAAAGTTAAACTAATCTGACGGGAAACACAACTTGTCGCTTTATTTAAAATGGTACACAAATCCCATTTTGGCCGCCATCTGGTGCCTAAGTGACTGCCGAAAATCGCATAATGTTTTCCCCAGTTGACGAAATGGACCGTACAGACGCCTCTTTTTGCTCATTTGTCCAGTTTTGTGATATGGGCAGCAGTTCATGACGGACAAATCATCGTTTGGGGGGCTTGTATCCTGCAGCCTCCATCGCCAACCTACCGTTTGCCGCACAATGGATACGAAGAAAACCGGAACAGATAAGAAAGAAGGTAAGACATTATTATTTTGGTAAAATATTTTCCTTCCCAATTGTTAAACTTGAGATATTTTTCGACGTAAATCGTTCTGTTAGCGCAAAAAGTTCTATCTTTGCAGTCCGAAAACCGAAATAGTAAGAATAATAACAAGAATAATCGTTATGACTAAAGCAGACATTGTAAACGAGATCGCTAAGAAGACGGGTATAGACAAGGCTACTGTATTGGCTTCCGTAGAAGCATTTATGGAGACAGTAAAGGACGCGATGGTAGGTGGAGAAAATGTGTACCTGCGCGGATTTGGCAGTTTCATTCTCAAGAAGAGAGCTCCTAAGACGGCCCGCAATATCTCCAAAAATACGACCATGATCATTCCTGAGCACAATATACCAGCTTTCAAGGCAGCCAAGTCGTTTGCCAACGTGGTCAAGGAAGCTAAAAAGTAACAATAAAAATAGTCAACATTAATAAACCCTTTTAAGCTATGCCAAGCGGAAAAAAGAAGAAAAGACACAAGATGTCTACGCACAAGCGTAAAAAACGCTTAAGAAAGAACAGACACAAGAGCAAATAGTAGGCTCGAGTGGTACAGCGTTCTCTCTCTCAGTGCTTAGAGAAAAACGAAAGGACAAACTTGGCATCGCCCCTGAGGCCATCCCCAGGTTTGTCTTTTTTTTCTGTTTGTAGTCAGGACACCGATGCATCGGGAGCCTCCTGCGGCACCGAATAAGGGAGAAATGAATCATTATTAATCAACCATTAATCCATGACGAGTGAACTTGTGGTGGACGTAAGTCCCAAAGAAGTCTCTATCGCTCTGCTTGAGGACAGCCGTCTCGTCGAACTGCAGAAGGAGGGCCGCGAGGAGTCTTATGCCGTAGGCAATATCTATGCTGCCAAGGTCAAGAAGATACTCCCGGGGCTCAACGCGTGCTTCGTCGATGTCGGGCATGGTAAGGACGCCTTCCTACACATTCAGGAGATGACGGCCAATTTTACCTCTTATCAGAAGTATCTCAAGCAGGTGTTCAGCGACAGAAAACGTCTATTCCCCATCAGCAAGGTCACACTCCAGCCACCTGTAACCAAGGATCAGAGTATCCAGACGATTCTCAAGGCAGGTGATGTCATCTTGGCTCAGATTATCAAGGAGCCTATTTCGACCAAAGGACCACGACTGACGTGTGAGCTGTCGTTTGCCGGACGCTTACTGGTGCTCATCCCCATGAGCGATAAGGTCTCGGTCTCATCCAAGATCAAGAGCTCGGCAGAGCGTTCACGCCTGAAGTTGTTGATCCAAAGCATTAAGCCCAAAAATTTTGGCGTTATTGTACGCACGGTAGCCGAAGGCAAACGTGCAGCGGAACTCGACGCGGAACTCAAGATCCTGCTCGACCGTTGGCAGCACGCCATAGAGGCCACCCATCGTGCCAACAGCTTCCCGCGTCTTGTCTATGAGGAGACAAGTCGTACGGTAGCCATGCTGCGCGACATCTACAACCCCACTTTCAGCGCTATCCATGTCAATGACAAGGCAATTTTTGCCCAGATACAGCAGTACATTGGGCTTATTGCCCCGGGCAAGGAGGACATCGTCAAGCTCTACACTGGCGCGCTTCCCATCTTTGACAATTTTGCCATCACCAAGCAGATCAAGTCTTCCTTCGGACGCACGGTGACTTATAAGCATGGCGCTTACCTCATCATTGAGCAGACGGAGGCACTCTGCGTGATCGATGTCAATAGTGGCAATCGTATCAAAAATCCGGATGGCCAGGAGGGCAATGCGCTCGAGGTCAACCTCGGGGCTGCCGATGAGATCGCCCGCCAGCTTCGTCTCAGAGATGTCGGTGGCATCATCGTAATCGACTTTATCGACATGGCCAAGGCGGAGCATCGTCAGGAGCTCTATGAGCGCATGACCAAGGACATGCAGGGTGACCGCTCTCGGCACAATATCCTGCCTCTCAGTAAATTTGGCTTGATGCAAATCACGCGACAGCGTGTACGTCCGGTGCTTACCGTCAATGTGGAGGAGACTTGTCCGTCGTGTTTTGGCACAGGCAAGGTTCGGAGCAGCATACTCTTTACTGACACCTTGGAGTCCAAGATCAAGCTCTTGGTCGGCAGGCTCGGTATCAAGAAGTACAGCCTGCACGTCCATCCTTATGTCGCGGCTTATATCAACAAGGGGCTCATTTCCCTTAAGAAGAGATGGCAACTGAAGTATGGCTTAGGTCTACGCGTTATTCCCAATCAGAATCTCGCTTTTCTGGAGTATCGCTTCTACGATGCTGACGGTCAGCAGATTGATCTAAAGGAGGAGCACGAACTGCCCGAGCAACTGGGCAAGGATATCTCCAAGGAGGAATAAGCGTATTCATACTCTTTCCTTAGAGCATTGCCTGCAAGTCTGTCCTTGCAGGCAATGCTTTTTATTAAAAATGCGGAGCACTTGACGAGGTGGCTAGCAGAGCTCGCAGGGGAGGATAAAATTTGCTCACGGGGACGGGTAGATATCTCTCTCGACAAGGCATAGGCAGCGCCTTTGGTGACGGACAGAGATAGGTGTAGGCGGAGCTTTAGGCGCTTAACAAACATGACTTTTGGCCACTAATAGGCATTCTTTTCGTCGGGGAGAAATGGATAGCGCTCCCGATACTCGATAGGCATGATTCGCGGTGGCTAATAGACGTGTTTTGGGGGCACTCAATGGACATGGTCTTTGGCTTCTGACAGGCATCGCCTTTAGCGGCGGAGAGCGAAGGGCTGGACGGGCTTGTATGAGGGCTGGCGAGCGAGGGAAGGGAGGCCTCGAGTTGTGATGGAGGCGATATGCCCTTCCGATTATGGGACTAGCGTATGGAGGAGACAAGGCCGGGGGCGGAGGCTTTTTTATGAGTTCATACTTTGATACTTCGCTCGTTTGCATTATCTTTGTGGCATGAATGATAGATCAGCGACGCATCCCGTATTTATCTGCGGGCCTTGTGTCATCGAGAGTAGCGAAAACCTTGAACAAGTGGCCCAGGAGCTCGTCAGAATCAATCGGGTCCTGGGTGTCGATATCATCTTTAAGAGCTCTTTTGACAAAGCCAATCGGACAAGTCTCAAGTCATATCGCGGCCCCGGTATAGACAAGGGGCTGCAAATGCTGGTGGATATCAAGTCCAAGTACCAGTTGCGCATCCTGACCGATATCCACGAGGCGTGGCAAGCTGAGCGGGCGGGCCAAGTGGCTGATGTCCTGCAGATACCGGCCTTCCTGTGCCGGCAGACCGATTTGCTCGTGGCAGCGGCCAAAACGGGCAGGATTGTCAACATCAAGAAGGCTCAGTTTCTGAGCGGTGAGGATATGGTCTATGCCTATTGCAAGGCGACGGAGAGTGGAGCCCGCGAGGTGTGGCTCACGGAGCGTGGCAACTGCTTCGGATACAACAATCTTGTCGTGGATTTTCGCAACATCCCCGTGATGAAGCGTTTTTGCAAGACCGTTATCATGGACTGCACCCACAGCGTTCAGCGCCCCGGGGCTGCCGGCGGCAAGACCGGCGGTGACCGGGAATATGTGCCCATGATGGCCCGTGCGGCGCGCGTATTTGGAGCCGATGGATACTTCTTTGAGGTGCACCCCGACCCTGACCATGCACTCAGTGATGGGCCCAATATGCTGCCGCTTGACCAACTTGAAGATGTAATAGCTTCCCTCTTATGAACGACTGGAATACTATAGCTATACAGTGCCTCCGCGATGAGGCTCAGGCACTTCTCAATCTGATTCCTAATGTTGACTCAGACTTTGGCAAAGCCGTCGACCTCATCCTCCACTGTCAGGGCAAGGTCATTATCACGGGCGTGGGCAAGAGCGGACACGTTGGGGCCAAGATTGCTGCCACCCTGAGTTCGACAGGGACTCCTAGCTTCTTTGTCAATCCCCTGGACCTGTATCATGGAGACCTTGGAGTCGTCCAGCCCGATGACATCGTGATGGCGATATCCTACAGCGGGCAGACCGATGAACTGCTTCGCATCGTCCCCTCTTTGGTCGAACGCAAAGTGCCCATCATAGGCGTCAGCGGATACCGCGACAGCTTGTTGGCCAAGTACAGCACCGCCCATATCTGCATCTATGTGGAGGAGGAGGCTCGCCCCCTGCGTCTCGCGCCCACTTGCTCGTCAACAGCCACTCTTGCCATGGGTGACGCCATTGCCTGCTGCCTGATGGAGGCGCGCGGATTTAAGGAGCAGGATTTCGCCCGTTTCCATCCCGGAGGCGTACTCGGCAAGCGCCTGTTGACCCGCGCTTCAGACGTCATGAAGCGCGACGATCTCCCTGTCGCCTCTCCTCAGTTGCGTCTCGCCGACGCCTTGATTCTGATAAGTCAGGGACGCTTGGGCGTCTGTGTGGCCGTAGAGGAGGACAAAGTTGTCGGTCTCATCACCGACGGTGACCTAAGGCGTGCCCTGGAGCGCGGCCGTGACCACTTCTACGACCTCACCATTGCCGACGTCATGACGCGTTCGCCCAAAACTGTCTCTCCCGATACCCGGATCATCGAGATCGACCATATCCTTAATCAGAACAAGATCCACTGTGTACTGGTCGTTGACCAGGAGGGCCATCTGCTGGGCATCGTGGACTCCTTCCGTACTGTACTCTGATTTGTCCTGATGCATAGTTCTCTCATCGTTCGTCTCCTTCCGCTGGTTTCTCTTCTGAGCCTATCCTGTCAGTCAGCATCAGCGGGAGAAGGCTCCCATTGTGCAGATGGTATCGCTCCCATTCAGGAGGCTGTGAGCCCCTTGACAGAGAAGGTCGGCATAGAGGACGCGGCCTCAGGGCCGCAGCCGGCGGAAGAAGCACATCCGTCGTTTTCGTCCGCACAGCTTGCGTTTTCTCCGGACTCTCTTCTTGCCAGCCAGTTCCCCTGGGTCAAGGACGTGAGCTCCAATAATAGCCTCGTCTTTTTCAAGAATGGGCAGGAGAAGTTTGACGATCTCTTTCGCGCCGTAAGACAGGCCCGCAGCACAATTCACATGGAGTACTTTAACTTCAGGGACGACTCCATCGCCAACGCGCTCTTTGACCTCCTGGCCATCAAGGCCAAGCAGGGGGTCAAGGTGAGACTTCTCTTTGACGCCTTTGGCAATGACTCCAACAATAAGCCCTTGCGGCGCAAGAAACTGCAGGAGCTCCGCCGGCGTGGGTTGGAAATCTACGTCTATGACCCGCTGGACTTCCCGTGGCTCACCCACGTCTTCAGCCGGGACCACCGCAAGATTGTCGTCATCGACGGCCAGACCGCCTACAGCGGGGGCATGAATATCGCCGACTACTATATCAAGGGCAAAGCTGAGTTTGGCCAGTGGCGGGACATCCACTTCAGGATTGAGGGCGATGCCGTCGCGAGCTATCAGAAGATTTTTCTCCGCATCTGGAATCGCACTACTGGTCAGCATGTGCACGGCGCAGACCTCTATCCCGGCATGTCGCTCCCCGAGAAGGCGCTGCAGGGACTCAAGCAGGACACGACGTCCACCCGCGGCCACAAGACGATTGCCGTGGTCAACCGCGAGCCGTGTCTCACCCCGGACGTCATACGCCGCACCTTCGTCAGCGCAATCAGTCACGCCCAGCGGCTCATCCAGATTATCAATCCCTACTTCACCCTGCGTCGCCCCGTACGTCGGGCCTTGCAGGAGGCAATCAAGAGGGGCGTGCGTGTCGAAATCATTGTGTCCGACAAGAGCGACATCCCAATCACGCCGCAAGTCGTGGATTACAATGTGCGCCGGCTCCAGCGTCGGGGCGCCCATGTGTACTATTTCCAGGGCGGCTTCCACCACAGCAAGATCATGATGATTGACAGCCTCTATTGTTTTGCAGGCAGTGCCAATCTCGATAGCCGCAGCCTGTACTTTGACTACGAGGTCAATGCGCTGATTCTCGACCCCCCGTCGACCCACGCGCTGCAATCGATTTTTGAGTCGGACAAGCTACACCGCTGCCGCCCCCTGACCGATGACTATTGGCGCCAGCGCAGCAAGGGCAAACGTTTCTCTCAGTGGCTGTACCACTTCCTCGAGCCTTGGATTTAGCGGCCCCTGTGCCGGAAAATGGGTTTCTAGCGCCTGAAGAAGGTCTCCACATCGTATTGGGTGCAATAGAAAGCTGTGCCGATGGTCTAAAAAGCCTCTACAAGTGCTGTATTGGGTGCGACAGAAAGACGGCATCGAGGGCCTGTGGCGGCTGGATGGCGAGGCGGCGATGCGATTTTTTTGAGAATGAAATGTCCGGATAGTGCTTTTTTTTAGGAAGACAAGGGCAAAGGAATGGGCTGAAATGTGTATTTTTGCAGGCGAGTAGGCGAGGCGTTTCCGTCTGACGTCCTTCTCAGTCGGTTCCTGCATTTTCCTCACACACTGGCAGGTCCGCTGTGTCGGTTTAGAGACTTTTATACGAGATAATCTTATATATTAAGACTATGGTTTATACTAAAGAAATTGAGAACATGTGCGTTGTGGCCAAAGGGCCCAACCACGGACCTGCGCCCATTCCCGAAGAGGGCAAATGGATTCAGGCCAAGGAGATCAAGGACATCTCCGGTTTTTCCCACGGTGTAGGATGGTGTGCACCCCAGCAGGGAGCCTGCAAGCTCTCGCTCAATGTCAAGGAAGGCGTGATTGAGGAGTGCCTCATTGAGACCATCGGCTGCTCCGGTATGACCCACTCCGCTGCCATGGCGAGCGAGATTCTCCCGGGCAAGACCATTCTCGAAGCGCTCAATACCGACTTGGTCTGCGACGCTATCAATACGGCCATGCGCGAGCTCTTTCTCCAGATCGTCTACGGACGTACACAGAGCGCCTTCTCCGAGGGCGGCCTCGCTGTCGGCGCCGGTCTTGAGGACCTGGGCAAGGGCCTCATTAGCCAGACGGGTACGCTCTACGGCACTCGCAAGAAGGGCACACGCTATCTGCAGCTCACCGAGGGTTATATCACCAAGATGTATCTGGACAAGGACGACCAGGTGATCGGCTACGAGTTTGTCCACATGGGCAAGTTCATGGACCAGATTAAGAAGGGCGTCGATGCCAACGAGGCCCTCAAGAGTGTGACCGGTCACTATGGCCGTACGACAGCAGAGCAGGGAGTAGTGAAATCAATTGATCCACGTAAAGAATAATAGGAGGGCCACACTATGATTAGAGAAGTAAAATTTGAAAGTCAGGACCGCCGTATCAAGCAGATTCTCGCTGCGCTCAACAAACACGGCATCAAGGATATCGAAGAAGCCAACAAGATCTGTGACGCAGCAGGTCTCGATCCTTACAAGACTTGTGAGGAGACCCAGATGATATGCTTCGAAAACGCGAAGTGGGCCTATGTCGTAGGCACCGCCATCGCGCTGAAGGAAAAGGCAAAAAATGCAGTCGAGGCTGCAGAATATATTGGCGAAGGCTTGCAGAGCTTCTGCATCCCCGGTTCTGTCGCCGATGACCGTAAGGTCGGACTCGGCCACGGAAAGCTCGGCGCCCGTCTGTTGAGCCCTGAGACTCAGTGCTTCGCCTTCCTGGCCGGCCACGAGAGCTTCGCCGCTGCTGAGGGCGCTATCAAGATTGCCCAGATGGCCAACAAGTCGAGACCCGCGGACAAGCCCCTGCGCTGCATCCTCAATGGACTTGGCAAGGACGCCGCCCAGATCATCAGCCGCATCAACGGCTTCACCTACGTGCAGACCAAGTTTGACTACTATACGAGTGAGCTCAAGGTTGTCCGCGAGATTGCCTACAGCGATGGCCCCAGAGCCGCCGTCAAGTGCTATGGTGCTGACGATGTACGCGAAGGCGTTGCCATCATGTGGAAGGAAGGCGTCGACGTCTCCATCACCGGTAACTCGACCAATCCTACTCGCTTCCAGCACCCCGTAGCCGGTACTTACAAGAAGGAGCGCATCCAGGCAGGCAAGCCCTACTTCAGCGTAGCCTCCGGTGGTGGTACGGGCCGCACCCTGCACCCCGACAATATGGCTGCCGGACCGGCTTCCTATGGTATGACTGATACGATGGGCCGTATGCACAGTGATGCCCAGTTCGCCGGCTCTAGCTCCGTGCCCGCCCACGTAGAGATGATGGGCTTCCTTGGCATTGGCAACAATCCTATGGTCGGCTGCACTGTCGCCTGCGCCGTCAATGTTGACCTCGCGCTTAACAAGCACTAATCCGGCCAATTCACTTCTGATATAGACAGCCCCCTGATGGCGATACGTTCATCGGGGGGCTGCTTGTTGTTTGTCCCCTCCAAAGCGCAGCGCAGCCACCTCTCCGCGGGAGAAAATCCTCCTTGCTCTCGTTGCAGTTTTTTGGGGGATTGGGGAAAAGTTTTGGGGAGAAGAAGCCTTCTTCTGTGACCCGTAAGCCGTACAGATGCTTATGGATGAGGAATGAAGCCCGTTCCCAAAGAACCTTTCTGTGTCTCCTGAGGAGTAAATGCGGCCGCCCTGTGGGGGTTGCCGAAGTATGACTAGGATGGCGAATAGGAGAGGAATATGTGGGCTCTGGTCTGCCCTCGCGTGAGGATAGATGTGCGGCGTCAGTTGGGGGCCTGTTGAGGCCCTTGGGGCGCTTGGCTGAGCTTGAGAATTGTGATATTTCGGCTGCTCTTGGGGTCTACGGCATAGCGGCGGTCGATGCGCCGTCCCGTCACCCAGCAGATGTCGTCGCCGCTCAGCATCACTGTCTGGCTCTCGCGCTCATACGGCGTCAGCTTCAGGTCGTTGAGGTAGTCGCTCACGAGTTTGCTGCCCTTCATGCCAAAGGGAGCGAAGCGGTCCCCCTGCTGCCAGGGACGCACCTGGAGCGGCCAACTCAGCCGGTCCGTGTCGAGGGCAAAGGAGACATGGTCGTGAGGGATCTGACTGGGCTGGGCGTACGCCTCCGTGTGGACCGTGAGGCAGTAGCCCGGTAGCCGATATGTGCCCTCTCGGTCTATCCGCAGCGGCTCTTGGGGCTCCTGCGGCATGATGGGGTGAAGCAGCAGCTGTCCGTGCCACTTGTCCACCTGCCATGCTGAGGACCGCCATGTCGCGTCAGCCGCCGTATCGGCCGCCTCCGTCATCTCCGCTATCTGGGTTGGATTAAATCCATAGTCCTGTAGCCAGTGGAGCAGCAGCAGGTGAGGGGAAGGCACCGTGCGCAGCTTGTCCAGCGAGAGCGCCCGTTGGCCCTCAGGAACTGGTACGCGGCAGCCCTTTGCCTCCTCGTCCAGATGGCGCTCCATGTATTGGTACGCCTCCGCGATATGACCAGCTGCTAGGGCGATGCGACGCTTGGCCCTGGGGCTGATTTCCTCCATCAGTGGCAGCAGTTGCAGCCTCACTCTGTTGCGCAGCACGTCGGCAACGAGGTTGGAGCTGTCCGTCACATAGTCCTGATGGATAGCGTCCAGATAGCGGAGCACCTCTTCCCGCGTCACCCCCAGCAGGGGGCGGATGACGTAGCCATTGGCCCACTTCATGCCCGCCAGTCCCTTGATGCCTGAACCGCGCAGCAAGTGGAGCAGCAGTGTCTCCGCATTGTCGTCCTGGTGATGGGCCACGCATATCCTGTCCGCATGGAGTGCCTTCCGTCGCTGCTCAAAATAGGCGTATCTCAGTTCGCGGGCCGCCATCTCGATGCTCACGCCCTGCCGCCGGGCGTAGGCGCGGGTGTCAAAGGAAGCCACGTCCAGCCCCAAGTCCAGCTGGGCGCACAGTCTTCGGCAAAAAGTCTCGTCCCGCTGCGACTCCTCCCCGCGCAGGTGGAAGTTGCAGTGGACCGGCCTCACGTCCATCCCCAGCGTTACGAGGCATCTGAGCAGGGCCACCGAGTCTGCGCCGCCGCTCAGCCCATAGACAATCACGTCGCCTCGGCTTGCGAGGTGATGCTCCTGCAGGGCGCGTGTCACTTGGCGTGTCAGGTCTTCCATGTCACAAATGTACAAAAAGCCAAGGAGATGGGGAAAAAATGGGCCCAAAAGTTTTGTAAGTAGGAAAAAATCCTTACCTTTGCATCCGCAAAAGCGTGAGTCCCCGCGTTCCTCACCTGCGAAGCTCACCCTTTTTCGCCCCCCTGGTACCTTGACCGAGTGGCTAGGTAACGGTCTGCAAAACCGTGTACAGCAGTTCGAATCTGCTAGGTACCTCTCTTTTTTTCCTCCCACTTTTCTCACTATTCAAGCCCCGTCAGAGAGGGTTGAAAAATCTATATAATAATTTTTTAGCCTAAATCGCCGCCACTTGTCCGGGTATAGGGATGAAAACTTATTCGAATTATTTTCGTAATTTGCTGTAAGACAAAGAATTGAGACAACACTCGTTGTACTCGAAACGCGCTGATTTTCAAAGGATAACAAGGAACCTTCTCGTTTAAACGACATCAGACTTAGTTGCACCGACATCAAACCTTGTAGCGCGAACAAGGCGGCTCGAAATGCCGAAAACGTGCGTTTATGAGGCCACTTCTCGGATTTATTATATAATTTTCCCTTTCTTTGCTCAAAAACTTGTGTTGGCCGCTTGCGAGTCCCAATACGCCCCTTGTCGAAGGCTCACCGTACACTCTACCGAACGAGCTGTGCTGTCGCCAGTAGAGTCCAGAAACACCCCTTTTCCGAAAGCCTAGCTTAGTCTCTTATTGAGCGTATAAAGTGTAGCCTCCTGTTGTATGCTTATGCCTCAGAACGGGGTTTTAATGCAAGGGAGAGAGGAATCGTCACGGAAGAAGATTGACAAGCCCGTAGAGGCTCTTTAGAAGCGTCTGAAGGCACCCGATTTATCCACCAAATCTTCCAACCGCCCAATTGGGCTCAAAAAGCAAGCAAATCGGCCGTCAGGTTCCCACGTGATGGGCTCAATATTCGTGGTTGGAGATCCTCGCAGTTATTTCGCAAGATAATCTTTCTCCAGCGGCTGCAAAGGTATCGTATGGACCTTTGAATATTTTGCTGCTATTTTCCTTCCTGTATAGCTATGATGTATAATCCAGTAATATGTGGTGACTGGAATAATACAAAAAATCCCGACAATCATTTAAGATTATCGGGATAGTGATTATTCAGAAATTAACAAGGCCAATTAGAAAAGATAATGATCATTGGCACATCTCCAGAAGTTTTTGCATCAAAGAATCTGCCTCATAATAGGTGGAACTGTCCTTGCCCACCTTTTGAGGATTATAATCCAATAGGCGAACGATATTCATGTATTGAGTAAATGCCTTCTTTATCTTATCCTCCTCGAAATTAATATATCCTTAATTCCGCAAAACTTTGATTTAAATTAATTTATAAGTTCCTGAGCAACAAAAAGTTGCCCAGGATTTTGCCGTGTCAGATTTTTCACTTATCTTAGTGTTGCAATTAGAAAACAAGCGAAAAT